>ERZ761602.3581-NODE-3581-length-21680-cov-10.092578_pt1 | contig 21680 bp, 17 predicted proteins | sample MGYA00512165_ERZ761602 | MGnify/ENA primary metagenome ERZ761602 (study PRJEB28899, sample SAMN02445085) | bioreactor sludge metagenome | biome: EBPR sludge; isolation source: Thorneside wastewater treatment plant | place: Australia: Brisbane, Thorneside...
TGCAGCCTGCGCCTGTTCAGGCGGTGCAGCCTGCGCCTGTTCAGGCGGTGCAGCCCGCGGCTCCTGCCGCGGAGGCCGCGGAGGCCGCGGAGGTCGAGCAGGCCCTGCAGGTCGGCGCCCAGATCCACTTCGAGACCGGAACGGCGAACCTGACCGGACAGAGCAAGATGTACCTCGACAAGGTCGTCACCACGCTGAAGTCCATGCCGACCTTGCGCATCCGGGTCGAAGGTCACACCGACTCGATGGGCGACGACGCCGCCAACCTGCGCATCTCCCAGCAGCGCGCCGACGCCGTGCGGTCCTTCTTGATCTCGATGGGGGTCCCCGCCGACCGGCTCGAGGCGGTGGGCTACGGCGAGACCCGGCCGATCGCCAGCAACCAGACCGCCGAGGGGCGGGCGCGCAACCGCCGCACGGCCTTCGAGGTCATCTCCTACTGAGGCGCCCCGGAAGCGCGCTCAGAACCGCTCGAAGCGTTGGGCGTAGCCGATGCCGTTTCCGACGCCGAGGTTGAGCTGCCAGAGGACCTCGTTGTCGGGGCTGACCACCTGGATCTCGCCGGCGGTGGTCCAGGTGATGACGGTGTTGCCGTTGTAGAGGCGATCGGCGTTGCCCAGGGCCGTGATCTTCATCGGCGGGTCGTGGTGGTGCCGCCAGACCTCGGTGGCGGTGCCGGCGTCGTGGTCCAGGGCCCAGACATGCTCGTAGCTCTCGTCGTCCAGTGCGAGGATGGTGTGTTGATTGCGCAGGCCGACCAGGATCAGGCCCAGGGCCGGGTGGTAGTCGAGGGCGTTGGCGTGGGTCCAGTCGCCATCCTCGGGGATGGGCGTCAGGTCCGGATCGAGCTGCTCCCAGGCCGACCAGACCGTCTCCTCGGTGGAGCCGTCCAGCGCGCGCTTGACCTCATTGTCGGCCTGAACGGTCTGCCCGTCGATCTCTCGCTCCTCGCCGCCCGTCGGTCCATCTGCCTCCCAGCCCCTGACAGACTCCTCACGAACCGCCCCCCAACCCCGAGGTCGGACCTCTACATCCCCGCTGCCGCGCCCTGGAGGTCCCCGTGTCCCGTCGCACCTGGTTTGTCTCTCTCGCCCTGATCGGCGCCGCCGGGGCGCTCGGCCTCGCCCTGAGCCTGCCCTCGCAGGAGCCGAGGCTCTTGTTGGCCGGCTCTGTCGGCGAGGGCGCCCCAGAGCCGGAGATGGAGCCTCTGCCGCCCTTCGATCCGGACGCGGAGAGTCAAGCGAGGGTTGATCGCATCAAGCAACGACCGCTGCTGATTGAGGGCCTGATCGGCTCCGCTGGGTCCGGCAACACTGGCACGGCCTACGGCGCCGGGGGCCTGGGCACCAAGGGCACGGGCCTGGGCGGCGGCGGCCTGGGATCCTCGGGCTACGGCTCCTCGGGCTACGGGAAGGGCGAAGGGCAGGTCCGCCGCGCTCCTCCCCCGAGCAGCGAACACTTCACCGACTACGGGACCAACGAGCTGGTCCTCTCCGCGACCGACCGCCTGAGCACCTTCTCGATCGACGTGGACACCGGCAGCTACACCCTGGCCCGCTCCAGCCTGAACGGTGGCAGCCTGCCGGCGACCAGCGCGGTGCGGGTCGAGGAGTTCGTCAACTACTTCGACTACGGCTACATCGGCCCCACGAACGGCGCCCCCTTCGCGGTGAACATGGAGGCCGCGCCCAGCCCCTGGGACCCGACCCGCCATGTGCTGCGCATCGGGGTGCAGGCCGATCGCTTGGAGGGCCACGCGCGCAAGCCGGTGCGGCTGGTCTTCCTGGTCGACGTCAGCGGCTCGATGAGCGGCAACGGCCGGCTGGAGCTGGCGAAGCAGTCCCTCACCGACCTGGTCGGGCGGCTCGGGCCCGAGGACAGCGTCGGGCTGGTGACCTACGCGGGCGCGGTCAAGCGGGTGCTGGAGCCGACCTCCTGCACCGAGAAGGAGCGCATCCTGCAGGCCCTGGACGAGCTGCGGCCGGGCGGCGGCACGGCGATGGGCAGCGGGATCGATCTCGCCTACGCCATGGCGGAGGAGGCCTTCGTTCGCGGGGCCGAGAACCGCGTCGTCGTGCTCTCGGACGGAGACGCCAACGTCGGGGCCCGCACGCATGAACAGATGCTGGAGTCGATCCGCGGCTACGCCCGCCGGGGCATCACCCTCTCCACCGTCGGCTTCGGGCGAGGCAACTACAAGGACACGCTGATGGAGCAGCTCGCCAACGAGGGCGACGGCAACTACTCCTACGTGGACAGCCTGAAGGAGGGCCGGCGACTGTTCGGCGAGCGGCTGGGGGGGACGATCCAGACGGTGGCCCGCGACGTGAAGATCCAGGTCGAGTTCGAGCCCGAGGCGGTCCTGGCCTACCGGCTCATCGGCTACGAGAACCGCGACATCGCCGATCGGGACTTCCGGAACGACCGGGTCGACGCCGGCGAGATCGGCAGCGGCCACAGCGTGACGGCGCTGTACGAGCTGGTGCTGCGGGAGGATCGGGGCGAGGCGGCGCTGGCGACGGTTCGGCTGCGGGCGAAGCCGGCGGGCGCGGACCGACCGGCGGAGGAGTGGACGACGAGCTTCTCCTCCCGGCTGCTGCGCGAGGAGCTGGCGGACGCCTCGCCCTCCTTCCGGCTGGCCCTGGGGGTCGCCTCTTTCGCCGAGCTGCTGCGGGCCAGCCCGCACGTCGAGGAGCTGCGGTACGCGCAGGTCTGGCAGCTCGTCGACGGGGCGCGGCGCCCGAGCGACGAAGCCAGCGCCGAGCTGCTGGAGCTGATCGCGCAGGCGGCGAGGATGAGCGGGGAGGGGAGCGGGCTGGCCTCCCGGTAGAACCGCGCTCGCCGCGGTCCTGGCGATGATATCCGGCGCCCATGGCGATCCTCTTCGGCCCCTTCCGCCTCGACCCTGCCGAGCGTCGGCTCAGCCGTGACGGGGTGGCGCTCGACGTCCAGGACCAGGTGATCGAGGTGCTGGTGGCCCTGACCGGGCGACCGGGCGGGCTGTGGACCCGCGAGGAGCTCCACGATCGCCTCTGGCCCGACGCGATCGTCAGCGAGGACGCGCTCTTTCAGGCGCTGGCCAAGACGCGCAAGGCCCTGGGGGATCCCTCGCGGCAGCCGCTGTACATCGCGACGGTGCCCGGCCACGGCTACCGCTTCCTGGCCGAGGTGCGGATCGAGGAGGAGCCCGCGCCCGCCTCCGCACCCGCTCCTGTCGCTGCGCCGGTCTTCCGCCCGCCCACCGGGCTGGTGGGCCGCGACGAGCTGCTGGTCCGGCTGGAGTCCGAGCTGCGCGACGGCGCCGGCCTGTGGACGCTGACCGGCCCCGGCGGCATCGGCAAGACCCGCCTCTCGCTGGAGCTGGGGGTCCGGCTGGCTTCGGAGCTCTCGGGCGGCGTGGTGGTCTGCGACCTCCAGCAGGCCAGCACGGTCGACGAGGTCCGCGCCGCGGCGGCCTACGCCCTGCGGGTCGCTCCCCAGACGCTGGGCGAGGCCGAAGCCCTGGCGGGCGAGCTGCGCAGCCGAGGGGCGGTGCTGCTGGTCCTCGACAACGGCGAGCAGGTCGCCGCCGAGCTGGCCCAGGTCTGCCAGGCGCTGCTCCAGGCGGCGCCCCAGGCGCGGCTGCTCGTGACCAGCCGGGTGCGCCTGGGGCTGGCGGGCGAGCACCTCGTGGAGCTGCCGGTCCTCGCCCTGCCGCCCATCGAGGCGGACCTCGACGCCCTGCGCGCCTCCTCCGCCGGCGCCCTGCTGCTGGAGCGGGCCGCCGAGATCGGCTTCCGGGCGCAGCCGGTCCACGCGCTGGCGCTGGCCGCCTTGACCCATCGCCTGGGCGGCCTGCCCCTGGCGCTGGAGCTGGCGGCCCCGCGGCTGCGCCTGCTCAGCCCCGAGCAGCTCCTCGCTCGGATGGACCGCCACCTGGACCTGCTGGGCGCCACCCTGGGCGCGCGTCCGGCCCGGCACGCCAGCATGCGGTCGGCGATCGCCTCCTCCTGGGAGCTGCTCGACGCGCCGGCTCGGCGGTCGCTCGCGCAGCTCTCGGTGGTCCCGGGTCCGTTCACGGCCGAGCTGGCCGAGGCGCTGCTCGCCCGAGAGGAGGATCCGCTCGAGCTGCTGGCGACCCTGGTCGACCACAGCCTGGTGCACCGGGTCGATGGGGAGCCGCCGCGCCTCCAGCTGATGCCGGGCATCCGCGACTTCGCCGCCGAGCAGCTCTCCGATCGCGGGGCCGTGCTCGACCGGCTCGCCGAGTGGCTGGTGGCGCCGGGCACCTTCGACCCGCACCCGGATCGGGCCGGTGTCCAGGCGGGCCTGCTCCGCAGCACGCTCCTGCGGGTCTACGAGCACGCGCGGGCGGCCGGTCGGGTCGAGCTGGCTGCCAGGCTGGCCGCCGCCCTGGCGCCGGCGCTGCTCGCCGAGGGGCCGCTGCAGCTCGCCGCCCGCATCTGCGCGGAGGCTCGGCAGGCCGGTCCCCTGCCGCCCGCGCTGACCCGGCGGCTCGCCTGCACCGAGGCCGAGGCCCGCCTGCAGCTCTTCGAGACCCGGCAGGTGGCCGAGCTGCTGGACCTGGCCCAGGCGCTCGGCGCCGATCCCGAAGTGGACCGGCTGCGGGTCTTCCTGCTCCATCACAGCGGGAGCATCGAGGCGGCCATCGAGCTGGGCCTGGCTGCCCTGGAGCGTTTCCCCGAGCCGACCCCGGCCCGGGTGGGCCTGCTGCTCGCGACGGCCTCGGCCGAGCGCTATGGCAAGCTCCTGGCCGCCTCTCAGGCCCACCTCGACGAGGCGGCGACCATCATCGAGGCCCATGATCTGCGCAAGGCTCGCGTGGCGGCCTGCATCGGGCAGAGCGTCCTGAGCTTCTCGCGGGGCGAGGTCCGGGAGAGCCTGGAGCGCGGGCGCCAGGCCCTGGCGCTGCTGGAGGGGGGGCCGGATCGCCTGGACCAGGCGACCGCGCACGAGCGGGTCGGCATGGCGCTGATCTTCCTGGGGCAGCTGGACGAGGCCGGCCTGCACCTGGCCGAGGCCGAGCGCCTCGCGCGCCAGGCGGGTTCGACCCGGGGGGTCGCCTATGCGGTCGAGGGCCTCGCCCGGCTGGCCACTTTTCGTGGCGATCTGTCCACGGGGGAGCGGCTGTACCGGCAAGCGACCGAGGCCTTCGCCGAGGCCGGGCTGGCGGCCATCGCCGCGGTGGTGCGGGGGAACCTGGGCCAGCTCCTGGCGCGCATGGGCAAGCTGGACGAGGCCGAGGCGATCCTCCTCCAGGCTCAAGCCGGGCAGCTGGAGGCCAAGATCGACGTCGGCTTCGTGTTGCACAACCTGGGCATGGTCTCCCTGCTGCGGGGAGATCTGGACCTCGCCCGTGAGCGGATGCTGGCCGGCATGGAGGAGCATCGGCGTACGGGAAACGCCCGGGCCGAGCTGCTCTCCCGAGGCTACCTCGCACAGATCGAGCTGGCGGCGGGCAACGCGGCGGGGGCGGTCCAGATCCTCCCCGCGGTCATCGAGAGCCTGGCTGCGCAGGACCTCCACCAGGTCCGGGCCCGGATGCAGGGGCTGCTGGGCCGCGCCCTGAGCGAGGTCGGTCGAGCCCAGGAGGCCCGCGCCGCCTTCCTCGCCGGGGAGGAGACGCTGAGGGAGCGCTCGATGCAGGAGGACCTGGGGCTGCTGCTCTGCCGCCGGGGGCGGGCCCACCTGAGCTGGGCAGAGACGGACGAGGCCCGAGCCTGCGAGGCCGAGGCGGCGGCGCTGGCGAGGATCTGCGGCTCGCCCGAGGACAGTGAGCTGGGCCGGGAGCGCCGCGAGCTGGCGGCTCAGCTCTCCTCGTTCAACGGATCCGCGGGCTGATCCACGATCTGACGCCGCACCAGCCCGGCGTAGATCCCCCCTCGCGCCAACAGCTCTTCGTGCCGCCCTCGCTCGACGACGCGCCCCTCCTCCAGGACCAGGATCAGATCGGCCTGCTGGACCGTGCTCAGCCGGTGGGCGATGGCCAGCACCGTACGATCGCGGGCCAGCCGGTCCAGCGCCTCCTGCACCAGGGCCTCGCTCTCGGTGTCCAGGGCGCTGGTGGCCTCGTCCAGCACCAGGATGGGGGCGTCGCGCAGGACGGCGCGGGCGATGCAGATGCGCTGGCGCTGGCCCCCCGACAGGCGCATCCCCAGCTCGTCGAGGCGGGTCTGGTAGCCGTGGGGCAGGGCCTGGATGAAGTCGTGGGCGTTGGCCACCCGCGCGGCGGCCTCGATCTGTTCAGGCGTGGGCTCCTCTCCCGGGGGGGCGCCGAAGGCGATGTTGGCGGCGACGCTGTCGTTGAAGAGGAAGCCCTCCTGGCTGACCAGGGCGACGGCCTGCCGGAGGCTGGAGAGGCTGAGCTCGCGCAGATCGAGGCCGTCCAGGGTGATGCGGCCGCCGCTGGGGTCGCGGAAGCGGGGGATCAAGCTGGCGACGGTGCTCTTGCCCGAGCCGCTGGCGCCGACCAGGGCGACCATCTGTCCAGGTCGGACCTCGAAGTCGATGCCGCGCAGCACCGGTCGGCCGGGCTCGTACTCGAAGTCGACCTGCTGAAAGCACAGGGTCGGGCGCTGGCGGGGGGCGGGCGAGGTGCCGGTATCGGGGACGGAGGGCTGGGTGTCGAGCACGGCGAAGACGGCCTCGGAGCCGGCCAGGGCGCGCTGGGTGAGGCTCTGGATCAGGGCGATGCCCTTGAGCGGGTCGTTGACCAGGGCGATGGCCAGCATGAAGCCGACCAGCTCGCCGGCGCTGAGCTCACCGGCGAAGACCTGCTGGCCTCCGACCAGGATGCAGGCGGCGATGCCGATGCTGGCGATCAGCTCGACCACGGGTCCGGGCACGAGCTGGGCGGTGAAGACCCGCAGCTGCAGGCGGCGCTGCAGCTCGTTCTCGACGTCGAAGCGCTCCTGGCGGCGGGCTTCGCCGCTGTTCGCCTGGACGGTGCGGATTCCGCTGAGGGTCTCGGCGCTGGAGGCGGACAGACCGGCCATGTTGTCCAGGCTCTGGCGGCTGCTCTGCCGCAGGCGCTTGCCGAAGCGGTCGATCGGCAGGGCGACGAAGGGCAGCAGGACGATCGCCACCAGGGTCAGGCGGGCGTTCATATGAAAGGCGGCGCCGAGCAGGACCAGCAGGGTGAGCGGCTTCTGGACGGCGGTGACGATGCCGGAGACGCCGTACTGGATGTTGCCGACGTCGTTGACGAGGCGGGCGAGGCGCTCGCCGAGGGGGTGGGCCTGGTGCCAGCCGGCGTCCAGGCGGAGGTAGTGTGCGAAGAGCTCGCGGCGGAGCTGGGTGACGACGGCCCAGGCGACGTTGCGGGTCAGCAGGCCGCGGCCGACGGTGATGGCGCCGTTGATGGCGTACAGACCGACGAAGGCGAAGGGGAGGGTGGCCAGGCCGGCGGCGTCGCGGGCGATCAGGACCTCGTCGAGCACGCGCTGGACGAGGAAGACCAGGGCGCCGGGGACGAGGGCCTGGACGCAGAGCAGGACCAGGGCGAGGGCCAGGGTGGCGCGATGAGGCCAGAAGTAGGACAGCAGGCGGCGAAGCGGGCTCATGGGGTGGCCCCGAAGGCGTAGACCTGCCAGCGCTGGACGAGGACGGACTGGTCGTGCCGCGGGCCGTCCAGCCAGGCGCTGACGGCGTGGGGGCCGTCCAAGCGGGGGAGGTTGGGGCGGCCGGTCGACCAGGGGCGGACGAAGAGGCCGGCGCTGTCGGCGGGGGGTGCGCCGATGTGGGGGGCGAGCCCGGCGTAGAAGCGGATCCAGGCGGCGTCGGCCTCCTCTTCGCACCAGACCTGGGGCACTCCCCAGGCGGCGACGCTCTCGCCCAGGATCCTGCCTCCGACGAAGGCGGCGCGGGGGTCGGGATCGAGGGAGACGAGGGGCTGGAGGTGGTGGGCGGCGAGGCCCAGGCTGAGGAGCAGGCCCGGCCCCGCGGCCAGGCCCAGGGCGCTCTGCCAGCGCAGGCTGGCGCGGCTGAGCGAGAAGAGGGCGCTGAGGGCGGGGATGGCCATCAGCTCGGGCATGGCGAAGGCGAGGGCCAGCAGGGTGGCCAGCCAGGCGCCCACGAAGGCGAGGAGGTCGGCGCGCTCGCGGGGGCGGAAGGCGAGGCTGGCCAGCATCCAGGCGGCGGCGGGGATGGAGGCGAGGCCGAGCTGACGGATCAGGCCGAGGCTGGCGTCGAGGGAGGGGGGCTGCCAGAGGGGGAGGCTGGTCAGGATGGCGCCGGCGCAGAGTCCGGCGAGGGTGTACCAGGCCCGGTGCAGGGTGTAGAGCGAGGCGGCCCAGAGCGCCGCGACCAGGGGGGTGGCGGTGGCGGTGAAGCCGAGCAGGCCGAGGCCAGGGGCGGCGAGCAGGGCCAGGGCCAGCAGGCGCGGGTGGCGGGAGGCCCGCAGCAGCAGGCCGAAGGTGGCGGCGGCGAGCAGGGTGGGGAGGACGCGGAGAGCCAGCTCGGGGTCGAGGGGGAGCGCGGTGCCGAGCTGGGCGAGGGCGCCAGGGAGCCAGCCGACGGGCGCGCAGTCGAGGTCGGCGGGGGTGGCGCAGGCGAGGGTCAGGGCCTCCTCGGCGCTGAGGTCCAGGCGCGCCGCCAGCAGCAGGCGACCTGCCAGCAGTAAGAGCAGCGTGCAGAGCGCGATCCTCATGGGGCAGACAGGGGAGACGTGAAGAGAGGGCGGGCGACCTCCGCCATGCGGGCGGCGGCGCCGGGGGTGCCGAGCGCGCTGAGATCGATGGGCTGGTGCTCGGGGAGGGCGAGGAGGGCGCGGGCGAGGCGGTCGGGGTCGAGCTGCTGGAGGTGCTCGGGGACGACCTCGGGGGCCTTGCCGCCGGCGGCGATGTCGGCGAGGACGTTGGGCATGGCGAGGTGGTGGACGTCGCGGACGAGGGCGCGGCCGATCCACCAGGTCAGCGGGTGGACGCAGTGGGCGACGACCATCGGCAGGCCCAGCACGGCGAGCTCGAGGGTGACGGTGCCGGACTTGCAGAGGGCGCCGCGGCAGCGGGAGAGGGCGGCGACGTCGGGCACGGGCTGCACCCAGTCGGGCAGGCCGGGGGGAGGGGTGGGGCCGGCCAGCAGGAAGCGCGCGCCCTGGCGTTGGGCGCGGAGGCGCTCGGCGGCCTTGAGGAAGGGGCCGAGGTGGCGGCGGCGCTCTTGCGGGCGCGAGCCGGGGAGCAGGGCGTAGAGGAGGGGGTCGACGGTGGCGGGGTCCCGGCGGGGCAGGCGGTCGAGGACGGGGGGGCCGGTGAAGACGGCCTGGAAGTCGGGGGCCTGGACCTCGCTGTAGAGGGCGGGCTCGAAGGCGAAGAGGCAGCAGAGGCGGGTGAAGCGGGCGGCGACGGTGTGGACGCGGGCGCGGCGCCAGGCCCAGACCTGGGGGCTGACGAGGCCGATGACGGGGATGCCGCGGGCCCGGGCGTAGGCGGCGAGGGGCAGGTTGAGGTCGGGCGCGTCGACGACCATCAGGGCGTCGGCACCTTCGTCGAGGGCGTCGAAGAGGGCGCGTCGGGCCCGCCGGACCCGAGGGAGGTGGCGCAGGACCTCGGCGAGGCCCATGACGCTGAGATCCTCGACGGGGGCCACCTCCCGCACGCCGAGCTGCCGCAGGGCCGGGCCGGCGATGCCGGAGACCCTGAGCTCGATGCCGGCGAGCTCGACCTGCGCGCAGAGCACGCGCAGCACCTCGGCGGCGAGGCGGTCGCCCGAGGCCTCGGCGACCGAGACGAGCAGGCGGGGGCGGCTCACGAGGCTCCGCGGGAGCCTTCGGGCCCGACCGACCACCAGCTCATCGCCGGGGTGGTGAAGGCGTGGACGGCCTCGCCCCGAGCGTCCACCGCGATGAAGCCGGCCTGCCAGCCGCGGCGGCGCATCTGGGTCACCAGGCGGTCCCGAGCCTCGGCCAGGCTGAGCCCGCCCTCGACCAGGGCGACGAGCCGGGCGGCGATGGCGCCGTCGACGATCTGCTCGCCGACGCCGGTCAGGCTGACGGCGGCGACGGCGTTGGCGTAGGTGGCGGCGACGGTGGGGGTGTCCGAGACCCGGCCGACGGCCTCCATCCCGCGCCCGCCCGTGCTGGTGGCAGAGGCCAGGTGGCCCCGCAGATCCAGGGCGACCGCGCCGACCGTGCCGCCGAGGCCGTGCAGGCCGGCCTCCCACTCGGCGATTCGCGCGGCGGTGCGGACCTCTCCCTCGGGCAGGCCCAGCTCCCTGGCTCGGGCCAGGGCCCCCGGGCCGGCGAGCACCCTACAGTCGTCGTCGAGGAGAGCCCGGGCCAGCAGGATGGGGTTGGGCAGGCCCTCGACGTTCACCACGCCGGCGAAGCGCTCCTCCGCGCCGTTCATCACCGCGGCCGAGAGGCGGGCCAGGCCGTCGACCTGCAGCTTGCTGCCCAGGCCGGCGTTCATGTCGGGGTGGTCCTCCATCGAGCGCACGGCGTTGACCACGGTGTCCAGCGCCTCGGCCCCGGCCTGCAGGTCCGCGGAGAGGCGCTCGGCCAGGCCGCGCAGGTGGGTCATCACCCGCTCCCGAGGTGCGGGCTGGAGCACACCGCCCGCGCCGGCGTGGAGGAGGATCACCGGGATTTGTGGCATCGAAGCCTCCAGACCGTGGCAAAAGTTGACCACGGGCGCGCGCCTTGGGGTAGCATGCGCGCGCCCGGAGGACATACATGACCGTCAGACTCTGCTCGAACCTGCTCCCGCTTTGCCTCGCGCTGGTGGTCGGCTGCAACGACTACAAGCTCAACCCCAAGCCCGACGGCAACGAGGGCACCGAGCCGACCGAGGTCCCCGCCGAGTCGCCGGACATCGAGGTCGAGCCCGCCAGCCTGGACTTCGGCGGGGTGCTCAAGAACTGCCCCTCGGCCCCCCAGACCGTGACGGTGCGCAACGTGGGCCAGGCCCACCTCGACGTGTCCGACCTCTCCTTCGCCAACTCGCGCTTCTCGCTGGACTGGGACGGCGCAGCCTTCCAGCTGGCCCCCGGAGAGGAGCGGGAGTTCGAGGCGCTCTTCACGCCCGAGGCCTATAGCCCCTACGAGACCGAGCTCGTGGTGCTCAGCAACGATCCCGACGAGGGCGAGCTGACCGTGCCCAGCGAGGGCTACGGCGACGAGAGCGCGATGTACGAAGAGGGCTTCGTGCAGAGCTCCTGGGACGCCGTCGACGTGCTCTGGGTGATCGACAACTCCTGCTCGATGGACGAAGAGCAGACCGAGATGCGCAACAACTTCTCCAGCTTCATCACCGAGTTCGTGACGTTGGAGCTGGACTACCAGATGGCCGTCGTGACGACGGACATGGACGACCCCAGCCAGTCGGGCAAGTTCGTGGGCGCGATGATGACGCCGTCGACGACGGGCATCGAGGCGGAGTTCGTGCGCCAGGCCAGCCAGGGAAGCGCCGGCTCGGGCGAGGAGCGCGGCATGGACGCGGTCTACGCCGCCCTGACCGCGCCGCTGATCGGCGGCGCCCACGCCGGCTTCCTGCGCGAAGAGGCCGCGCTGGCGGTGGTCGTGCTCTCGGACGAGGACGACTACAGCCGGGTGGTCGACGGGACCTTCCAGAGCTTCTTCCAGGGCCTCAAGGCCGACCCCTCCAAGGTCACCTTCAACGCCATCGTCGGCGACCCGACCTCGGGCGGCATCTTCTCGGGTGGCTGCACGGACTGGGCGGGCTCGACGATGCTCTCGGCCAGCGCCGGGGACCGCTACGTCAACATGGCCCTGGCCACCGGCGGCCTGTGGCGCTCGATCTGCTACGCCGACTACGCCGAGACCATGCAGCACATCTCGCTGACCTCGGCGGGGATGATCGCCACGCTGCGCCTCTCCGAGGTGCCGACCAACTTCGGCCTGATCGAGGTCTACGTCGACTCGACCCAGTGGTACTACGGCCTCTACGATGGCTGGACCTACGACAGCGACGAGAACAGCCTGACCTTCCACGGCGAGGCCATCCCCGCCCAGGGCGAGTACGTGCTGGTCCGCTACCCGATCACGGGTGAGTGCAGCGGCTGAGGCTGGCCTCGCGCACGCGCTGGACTAGCTCCAGCACCTCCATGGCTTCGGGGCCGGCGCACGGGAAGGGGGCCTCCCCCCGCACGGCGGCCAGGAAGGCCTCGTGCTCGGCGTCCAGGGCGTCCTGAGCGGGCAGGGTCAGCCGGGTCGGGCTCAGCGAGGGGTCGGCGCCGTCGATGGCGTGGGCCTGGCGCTGGAGCAGGTCGAGGCTCCAGTAGGCGCCCTCGGCGAAGAGGCGGGCGGTGCGGACGCCGGTGGGCGAGAGCCGGCTGGCGCGCAGGCTGGCGACGCCGCCAGGAAAGCCGGGTGAGGGGCCGATCTCCAGGCGAGCGTCGACCAGGTCCAGCCCGCAGCCCCGCAGATCGAAGCCCACGGCGCGGACGTCCTGCACGGGGCCCGGTCCCAGCCAGGTGCGGACGAGGTCCAGGTCGTGGACCATCAGGTCGCCGATGACGTCGACGTCGGTGCCGCGCTCGCCCGGCGCGGCGGCCTTCCAGGGGGCGAGGCGCACACACTCGACGAAGCCGGGTCGGACCGGGGGCAGGGCGCGGACGGCGGGGTTGAAGCGCTCGATGTGGCCGACGCTGAGCCGGGGGAAGGCGGCCAGGACCGCCGCCTGCGTGGCGTCGGCGGCCAGAGGCTTCTCGACCAGGCAGGCGACGCCGGCGCGCAGCAGGGGGAGGGCCACCTCGACGTGGCTGAGGGTGGGCGAGGCGATGACCGCGAAGTCGAGCTCGCTGGGGTTCACCGGGTCGCTGTGACCCTTGGCCGCGTCGTGCAGGCTGAGGCGGACATCGGCGCGGTCCGCCAGCTTTCGAGCGTGGTGGCTTCCCATCCGGCCGAGGCCGATGACCGCGCCCCGGAGCATCAGCCCTCGGGCAGCGGGTCGGCGCTGACGGAGCGGCAGACGCCGCGGCGGCTGGACTCGATGAAGGCCACCAGCTCGAGGACCTCGGCCGACTCGGCGTAGACCTCGCGCACCTGCTCCAGCGCGATGCGCAGGGGGGTGCCCTGGTGGAAGAGCTCCCGGTAGGCGTTGCGCAGGGCGGTGATGGTCTCCAGCCGGTGGCCGGAGCGGCGCAGCCCGACGATGTTCAGCCCGAAGAGCCGCGCCCGATCGCCCTGGGCGATGGTGAAGGGCGGGACATCCTGAGCCACCATGCCGCCGCCGCCGATCATGGCGCAGCGACCGACCCGGGTGTGCTGGTGGATGCCGACGAGCCCGCCGAGCACCGCGTAGTCCTGGACCTCGACGTGCCCGGCGAGGCTGGCGCAGTTGGCCAGCACGCAGTGGCTGCCGACGACGCAGTCGTGGGCGACGTGGCTGTAGGCCATGAAGAGGTTGTGGTCGCCGATGCGCGTCTCGCCGCCGCCCTGCTGCGTGCCGCGGTTGGCGGTCGAGAACTCGCGGAAGATGTTGTCGGCGCCGATCACCAGCCGGGTGCCTTCCCCCTTGTACTTCTTGTCCTGGGGATCCATGCCGATCGCGGCGTGGGGGAAGATCCTCGTGCCCGCGCCGATGATTGTGATCCCCTCGACCACGGCGTGGGCGCCGACCTGCACCTGGGGGCCGAGCTCGACCCCCGCGCCGATGATGGCGTAGGGTCCGATCTCCACGGAGGGATCGAGGCGAGCACCCTGGTCAACGACTGCGGTCGGATGAATCGGCATGGCGTCCGGCTAACGGAAGAAGCTGAAGAATGCCCGCGTCTTGCGGGTGTCGGTGAGCTGGATGCCGGCGATGTGCTGGGCCAGCCGGACGATGTCCTGGCGCACCTGCGAGGCAGGCGCGGCTTCGCGCAACACCTGGGCACGCTCGGCTGCGCCGTAGACGTCGCGCCAGGCGTTGCTGATCTGGGAGACGATGTGCAGGCCGCTGGCGTCTTCGATGGCCTTGAGGTCCGCGCCGGGGGTGGTCCGGTTGAGGACCCCGTCGCCCAAGGTGCCGGGGAGCTCCAAGGCCTGCAGGGCGATCACCCGGCGACGCGCCCCCAGCAGGGCCGCCAGCTCGTCGGTGAGCACGATCAGCCGCTGGTCGGAGGCGGTGCAGGCGGCGAGGCTGACCTCGCCCAGGTTGCTGCCGCAGTCGAGCACGATGTGGTCGAAGTGACCGCGCAGCATGTCGATCAGGAAGACGACCTGCTCGGCGCTGATCTGCTCGGCGGTGCGCAGGTCGCCGTCCAGGCCCAGGACCTGGAAGCCGGCGCGGTGCTTGGGAGGCCCCTCGGCCCACATCTTGGCGCCCGCCTGTCCGCCCCGGGTGAGGAACCAGAGCGCGGAAGGGTCGGGGATCAGGTCGAGGTTGGCGGCGATGTCGCCCAGGTAGAGGTGCAGGTCGACCAGCACGACCCGCTTCTTCCCGCCCTCGGCCAGCTCGGCGGCGATGTTGACGGCCAGGGTGGTCGTGCCGACGCCTCCCTTGGCGCCGATCAGGGCCAGCACCACTCCGTCGGCCGAGCGCTGCTCGCTCTGCTGGTGGAGCAGCCGCTGGACCGCCGCCTCCATGTCCGAGGTCCCGCGGTTGAGCATGGCGAGCTCGGAGACGCCGGCCTCCTGGGCGAGGTCGACCAGCTCTTGCGACTCGGCGTCGGCCAGCCCGATGAAGCGGACCTTGGGGAAGACGGTGATGACCCGCCGGGCGAGCGTCAGGGCCTGGCCGGGGCGCGAGCCCAGGTAGAGCATGACGACGTCGGGCCGCGCCTGCTCGACCGCCTTCTCCAGCACCCGCCAGTCCGGCAGCGTCCCGGCGTTCTGGACCGAGGTGCCCAGCACCCGGAAGACGAGCTCGCTGTCGGATTCAGAGAGACCCGCGACCATCAAGCGCATTCGGGTTCCGTGAGCCGGGAGGAGGTGCGGTCCGAGGGGTTCAGGACAGGACGTTCAGGACTGGTGCACCAGACTACCGTAGCCGCTTCAGTACCGGACGGCATCGATCACCGAAACCGGGTCCCGATTCGTCATCCATGCGTCAATCAGGTCGTCGGCCGGGCAGCGTCCGGCGTCGATATTGGCCAGCAGGGGATCGAGCAGGGGGAGGTCGGCGGGCAGGCAGCTCTCCAGGCCACGCCGGACGATGCCCCCCAGGTCGCGGGCCCAGTCGGAGAGGGGGCGACCGCCGACCTGGCCCTCCAGGCCGCCGACCGCGGCCGCGGCCAGCCGGTCCGCCGGGTCGCCGTGCCGCTCCAGCTCGGCGACGAGGTCCAACACCTCGGCCAGGGCCGTCTTGCAGTACAGCAGCCCGGTGAAGAGCGCGCAGAACGCCACGGCGAGCCGGTGGTCGACGCAGTCGGCGCCGCGGATCTCGATGGTGCGCTTGACCCGGACCTCGGGGAAGACGCTGGTCTGGTGCAGGAGCCACTCGTTGGCGTCGGGGAAGTGTCCCTCGTGGCCATGCTCGAGGTAGTCGCGGAAGGGGCGCCCCTCGGCAGGGATCCAGCGCCCGCCGTACTTGTAGAACATCATCGGGGCGGCGAGCAGGTAGTCGACCCAGCCCTCGTGGCTGTAGCCCTCGCGCAGGGACCGGGGGAAGCCGGTCCGGGCCGGATCGGTCCGCGTCCAGATGTGGGCCCGGTAGCTCTTGTAGCCGGTGAGCTGGTTCTGGTAGAGCGGCGAGTTGGCGAAGAGGGCGGTGGTCAGCGGGGCGAGGCCGGCGCTGGCCCGCACCTTGCGAGCGCAGTCGGCCTCGTCGCTGTAGTCGAGGTTGACCTGCACCGAGCAGGTCCCCTTCATCATGAAGTGGGCCATGTCGCCGAAGTGCGGCAGGTACTGGCGCATGATCTCGTAGCGGCCCTTGGGGACCCAGGGGATGGCATCCATCGAGGTGATCGGGCTGAGGCCGCAGGCGATCCAGACCAGGTCCTTGCCCTCGACCAGGGAGAGCATCTCGGACCGGTTCCCCATCATCTCCGCGGCCAGCGCCGAGAGGGTCCGGTGGGGGGCGCCGGAGAGCTCCACCTGGCCGCCCGGCTCCAGCGTGATGCTGCCGCCGTTCTTCCACAGGGCGATCGGGTGGTCGCCCTCGTACTCGACATCCCAGGCTCCGCGCCGGGCCATCTCGGCCAGCACCCAGGCGATGCCGTCGGGCTCGAAGTAGCCGACCGGGCGACCGTCGGGGCGCACCAGGGCGCGCTCGAACTCGCCCCCGACCAGCCAGTCCGGGCGAGGTCTGCCGTAGGTGCGGAAGTCGGCGAGCAGGGCATCGCGATCGAGTCGGTCGGGCAGCATGGTGGGGTGTCTCGTGCGGGCGGGGCGCGGGCTCTATCCCGGCTTTGGCGGCTGCCGAGTGCTCGCCCCGGTTGGACCATCTCGGGCTACGATAGGGCCAGGAGTGGAAATGCGTCCCTGCCCGTCGATCGTCCCGCGCGCTGCCGTCCCCGCCCTGGTCTGCGCCAGCCTCGTCCTGGGGGGCTGTGTCCCCAACCTGACCTCTCCGGACGCGGGCGACTCGGGCACGACCGACTGGGTCGGGCCGGTCAACGGCTGGCCCACCTCGGCCCCGCCGGCGGATCTGCAGGGCGAGGGCTACGCGGTGGGACAGGTCATGCCCGACTTCCGCCTGATGGACCAGCACGGCGACGAGGTGGCCCTCTGGCAGTTCTACGGATCCGTCGTGGTGATCGACATCAGCACCATGTGGTGCGGGCCCTGCATCGCCCTCGCCAAGGAGGTCACCGAGACCTGGCACGACTACCAGGACCAGGGCTTCATGTACCTGACGCTGCTGCCCGAGGACGACCAGGGGCAGGTCCCCGATCAGGCCGATCTCCAGCGCTGGGCGAGCGACCACGAGATCGAGGCCCCCGTCCTGTCCGACGGGATCGGCCGCAGCTACGAGCTGGCGCCGGACGCGGCCTACCCCCGGGTCTACATCCTCGATCGTTCGATGCGGGTCGCGGTCGACCGGGTGAACCCGGTGTCGGACGCGGTCATCCGCGCGACGATCGAAGACCTGCTCTGAGCGCTACTCCAGCCGCAGGACCAGGTGGTAGCCGGCGGGAGACTCGATCGGCTCGCTGAGCTGCCCAGGGTCCAAGGCGAAGGCGGCCTCGTCGACCTGAGGCAGCATCTGGCCTCGCTGGAACCAGCCGAGGTCTCCGCCGCGGCTGGCGCTGGGGCCGTCGGAGAGCTCGCGCACGACGGTGGTAGGGTCCTCGCCGGCGAGGATGCGGAGGCGGGCCTGGTCCACGCGGGCCCGGGCCTCTTCCCGGCTGCGGGACGAGGTGGTGCGCTGAGACTCGGCGTGCTGGACCACGATGTGGAGGACGCGGATCTCCTCCAGGGGGTAGCGCTGGATGATGTGGAAGCCGAACTCGCTCTCGACCACCTCGGACAGCCCGAAGCGGGGGTCGAGGGCGAAGGCGGCCTGCTCGAAGGGGCCGACCATCACCCCCTTGTCGAAGGCGCCGAGATCTCCACCCCGGAGGGCGGAGGCGTCGTCGGAGTTCTGCCTGGCCAGCAGGGCGAAGTCCTCCCCCGCCTGGATCCGGGCGAGCAGCTCCTGCGCCAGGGCCAGGGCTTCGTCGCGGTTGCGCTCCTTCTTGGGGCGGATCGCCGCGAGGCCCTGGTAGCTGATCAGGATGTGCCGGGCGGCGATACGATCGGGGCGCGCCACGCCCCGCAGGGAGGGCGCGTCGAGCTGGATGCGGACGGGGTCGACGACCGTGGGAGCGGCCGCCTCGACGGGGGGGGGCTGGGCGGGCGGCGCGGCCGGCTCACCGCAGGCGAGGAGGGTGACGAGGAGGAGGCTCGGCATGGGTGGGGGTCTATCGCAGGCAGGAGGTGGGACGCTCGCCCCACGGCGCGCTAACCCCGGGAGGTGATCGGGATCCTGCTCATCTCCAGCGCCCTGGCCTGGCAGCCCGCCGAGGTGCAGGCCTGGTCGCAGGACGTGGTCCGCCTCGCGGTCGGCAACGCCGCGTGCAGCGGGGTGCGCATCGACGCCGAGGGCCATGTGGCGACCGCCTGGCACTGCGTCGCCAACGCGCCGCGGCCTCGGGTCGAGACGCGGGACGGGCAGACCTACCGGGCCCGGGTGGTGGCCTCGGTGCCCTCCGAGGACCTGGCCATCCTGCAGGTCGAGGGCCTGACCGGGGGAGGGCGCCCGCTGCGCAGCGAGCCGGTCCTGCCGGGCCTGGCGGTGCTGGCCATCGGGCACCCCTTCGGCGGCGCGCCCCAGCCCCCGGGCCCCTACGAGGGCACCCTCTCCTGGTCGCTGGCCCAGGGCATCGTCAGCGCGGTGGGTCCCCGCCTCGTGCAGACCGACGCGGCGCTCAACCCGGGGACCTCCGGTGGCCCCGTCTTCGACGAGGACGGCGCCATCGTCGGCATCGTCTCGCGCAAGCTGCCCGGCGAGGGCGTCTCCTTCCTGGTCCATGTCGACCGCCTGCGCGCGCTGCAGGCCGAGCCCCGCGGGGCTCATCGAGTCGGCGGCAGCCTCGCCCTCGGCCTCGCCCTCCCCGCCCCGATGCTGGACACCGGCGCCAGCTCCCTGGGCCCTCGCCTGGAGCTGGCGCTGCGAGACCGGGTCGTGCTGGGGCTGCTCTTCGCCCTTCCCCTGGAAGCGCGCACGACCGCGCTGGCCTGGGGCTCGGCGACCTGGACGGCGATGGACCTCAGCCTGGGCCTGCGCCAGGGCCTGGGGCAGGGCCGCTCCTCGGCGAGCCTGGAGCTGGGGGGAGGCCTGGTGCAGCTGGTCGAGGCCAGCCCGCGGATCGACCTGGAGGACGATCCGGTCAGCATCGGCATCGTCCACAGCCCGCTGGACCTCTCGCCGGCGCTGCACGGCCGGCTGCGCTGGCAGGGCTTGGGGCTGCGGCTGAGCTGGCTGCCCACCCAGGTCGACACGACGGTGCTGCTGACCGGCGAGCTGCACTGGCCGGGCGTCCGCACTGTCTTCTGATCCCCTGCGCGCTGGCGCCCCGGCGCCGTGGGCTAGCCCTCGTGGGTGGCCTCGCGGCGCATCAGCCCGTCGATGGCGAGGCGGGCCTTCAGCTTGCCGGCGGTGATGGCGGCGACGGCCTCGACCAGGGGCAGCTCGACCTTGTGCCGCTGCCCCAGGGCCAGCAGGGCGGCCGCCTTGCTGACGGTCTCGGCGTCGACGGCGTGACCGCGAGCCAGCGCCAGCCCGGCGGCGGTCCCCGGGTGGTCGGTGAGCCCCGCGGCGGCGATCAGATCGCCGACCCCGGCCAGGCCGCGGAAGGTGTCGGGCTCGGCCCCCAGCGCCCGCCCGAGGCGGACGATCTCGGCGATGCCGCGGGTGACGATGACCGCGCGCACACCCACGCCGAGCTTGAGCCCGTCGGCGATGCCCACTGCGACCGAGAGCACGCTGACCGCCGCGCCGGCGAGCTCGATCCCGCGCAGATCGGAGGAGGTGTAGATGCGGCAGGTCGGCGAGTGCAGGGCCTTCTGGGTGAGGGCGGCGACCTCCTGGAAGGAGCTGGCGACGACCATCGCCGCGGGGCGTCGGTGCTGGACCTCGGCGGCGATGGCCGGGCCGGTGATCGCGCCGACCCGCAGGCAGGCGCTCTCGGAGGTGACGATCTCGGACAGCCAGCCGCCGGTCTCGGGCTCCAGCCCCCGGCAGGCGATGACCACCCGCGAGCCGGGTCCGGGCCGGGCGAACCGCACGACCTCGCGCACGGCCGAGGGCGGCACGGCGATGAGCACGAGGTCGCTCTCGGCGGTCAGCGCGGCGAGGTTGGGGCTGCCGGGGAAGCCGGTGGGCGGCGTGCCGCGGTAGCCGATGCGGGCGCGATTGCCCGCCTCGGCCGCCAAGGTGGCCAGGGCCCGACCCCAGGGGCCGCTGCCGAGGATTCCGATGTTCACGCCGTCCTCCGAGGCCTACATCTCTCCGGCGAGGCCGTACCGATGCAGGCGGTGACTGTAGTAGAGCAGCAGGCGCGGGTCGAGGACGACGCGGTCGCCCCGGCCCTCGATCACGCGCCGGGAGTGGAAGCCCCGAAAGCGGCTGATCGCCTCGTTCAGGATGGCCTCGACCTCGCCCTCCCCGCGGGGCAGGCGCGCGCGGATCCGACCGGCGGCCTCGAGCCTGCGGACCTGGTCGAGCAGCTGCTCGATGGCGGCGAGGAGCTCGGCCCGGCGGAGCGTGCGCTCCTCGGTCGGCAGCAAGACGAGCTCGGTGGTCGACAGCCCCGGGTTGGCCTGCCGCAGGAGCCGGCCGGCGGCGAAGCTGGCCAGGTGGGTCGAGAGCACGGTGTTGTCGCGGTGCCAGGCCTCTACCAGCCTCCCGGCGAGGATCTCGGTGTAGACGTGGTCCCGCTGCTCGTCCGCCTGGACCTTGCCCTCGGCGTCCGTGACGTAGGCGCGGCGGTCGATGGGCGCGCCGTCGCTCCCCAGGCTGGTGCCATTGGCGTCGACCGGGTTGCCGAGCAGGTCCATCGGCGCCCCGAAGCGCAGCACGACCGCGTCGTCCAGGTCCAGGAGCTGGCGGGCGAAGGTCGCGACCGTGCGGGGCTCGCTGAACTCGTCGTCGGTGATGATGTAGCGGCGGCGGCCCTCCTCTTCGAGGCTGTCCTCGATCAGGGTCTCGGCCTCCAGCACCAGCGAGTAGGACAGCGCCAGCGGCACGACCAGGATCTCGGGGTCGGCCCGGCCGGTCCGCAGCCCCTCCTGCCAGGCGATCAAGCCGGTGCCCAGCAGCCCCTTCTTGACGCTGCCCTCGACCCGGCCGCTGCGGCAGCGGGTGCCGCCGGGGAAGAAGAGGCTGTGGCAGCGTCGGCCCAGGCTGTCGACGGAGTAGTCCTTCAGCACATCCTTGTAGAGGCGATTGCGCTTGCGCCGGTCGACCGTGTAGGCCCCCAGGCGGCGCATGAAGAAGCCCATCACCGGGTTGCTGAAGAGGTTGAGTCCGGCGCCGTAGATGGCCGGCGGCAGCCCCAAGCGATCCAGCGCGTAGCCGATCAGCGGGCTGTCCATGTTGGAGAGGTGCGTGGGCGCGAAGATCAGGGTGTGGCGGCGGGCCAGGGCGCGCAGGGCGGCGCCGTCGTCCCCCGCGGCGGTCTCCAGGATGACCCGGTGATCGGGGTCGAACTCGCCGGCGAGCAGCTGGCGCGGGTTGGTCGAGGTCAGCAGCCGGGAGAGCGCGCCGGGGATCACCGTGGTGGCGACGCGGTAGGCCCGCTTGCTGAAGCGGTTGTGGATCTCGCCGCTGTAGGCGTCGACCAGCGCGAGCAGGGCGGCCTCCTGCTCGGCCCGGCCGCCGCGGGTGGCGCGGGCGCAGTCCTCGATCCGGGCCACCTCGTCGGGCCGGGCCGGGTCCGAGCGGCGCTGCTCGTGGAAGCGCTTGCGCTCGAGGTAGACCGTGTCCGCGAGGTAGGCCAGCAGCTGGGCTTCGGAGAGCCCCCGCAGGCGCGCCCGGGACCGGGCCTGCAAGGACTGGCTGATCTGGGCGTTCGACGGGCGGTCGAGAATTCCGGTCATCAGCGCTCCGCCGCGAGCGTAACTCGCGCCCCAGGCCCGTTTCGTTCCGAATTCGTCACCGCTGACGGGCCCGGCTCCCTTTTCGGACGGACCGGCGGTCGCTATTCTCCAGCCAGTTCCCCATGGCGCCGAGGCGCCTCCTCAGTGCGACGAACCCACGCCGCTCCCTTTCGCCTTGGCGCCTGGGGGACGCGGGGTTTGGGGGGGGGCGGCCGAAGGC
>ERZ761602.3582-NODE-3582-length-21675-cov-44.290749_pt1 | contig 21675 bp, 19 predicted proteins | sample MGYA00512165_ERZ761602 | MGnify/ENA primary metagenome ERZ761602 (study PRJEB28899, sample SAMN02445085) | bioreactor sludge metagenome | biome: EBPR sludge; isolation source: Thorneside wastewater treatment plant | place: Australia: Brisbane, Thorneside...
CCGCAGCCGCACATCTCCTTGGCGTTGGGGTTGTTGAAACGGAAGCCTTCGTTGAGGCCCTGCTTGGCGTAATCCACCTCCATCCCATCCAGATATGGCAAGTTCTTTTCGCTGACGATGATCTTAACCCCTTGCGACTCAATGATTTGGTCGTCGGCGTTGATCGCGTCGGCCAGCCCGACGGTATACATATAGCCGGAGCAGCCGGTAGTGCGCACGCCCAGCCGCAAGCCCTGCGCGTTGGCTTGTTTGGCGAGGTGATCGCGGGCCCGAGCGGCGGCTTTTTCGGTCAAAGTGATCGTCATGGATGTGCTCCTCTCAAGCAATCGGATAGGGAAAATTCAGAGGCGTCAACCTCGCTGAGGTTCTGCAAGGCCGTCTTGAGCGCGGTTTCAGCCAAAACGGCGCAATGCAACTTCGCCGGCGGCAGGTTTAAGAGTTCGACCAATTCATGGTGACGAAAGTGCCCGGCCTGTTCCAGCGGTTGGCCTTCGATCCGTTCGCACAGCGCCTCGCCGCAAGCGATCAACCAGCCGCAGCCGTACACCTTGAAGCGAGCCGCTTCGATCGAGCCTTGCTCGCCGATTCGCAACTGCAATTGTAAAACATCGCCGCTGGCCGGTTCGCCCACCCGCACCTCGGTCGTGTGAGGGTCGCTCGGGTCCAGACTGCCGGCATGGCGCGGGTGCTGGAAGTGTTTCCGCGCGACGGCGCTCAATTCCAGCACGGCAATCGTCTCAGGCTGAGATTTCGCGATCCGCTTTAAGCTTGTCGCCGTCCGCCGGCGCGGACCAGCCGTTTTGACTGGCGGCCGAACGCAGCTCGCAACCCTTCAGTTCCATCAGGCACAATTCGCCCGGATCGATGCCGGCTTGCCGCAGCGCCTGGCACAACTGGCGGATGGTGGCGTCGAGCGATTGAATGTGATCCAGCATCCGATTGATGGCGTGCGCTTCCGGATCGGGAAGATCGGGCGTCGCCCCGTAGGCGTCGAAGCCGAGCTTGCGGGCGATTTCGCGGCGCACTTCGGTGTCGGCGTCGCTGGCCTCGACCATCCGGCCCGGCACGCCGACCACCGTGGCGTTGGCCGGCACTTCCTTGATCACCACCGAATTCGAGCCGATGCGGGCGTTGTCGCCGACCTTGAACGGACCCAATACTTTCGCGCCTGCGCCGATCACCACGTTGTTGCCGAGCGTGGGATGGCGCTTGCCCTTGTTCCAGCTGGTCCCGCCCAAGGTGACGCCTTGATAGAGGGTGCAGTCATCGCCGATCTCGGTGGTTTCACCGATCACCACCCCCATGCCGTGATCGATAAAAAAGCGGCGGCCGATTTTTGCGCCCGGATGGATTTCGATCCCGGTCAACCAGCGGCTGACGGCGGATAAAAACCGCGCCAGCCATTTGAAGCCCAGGTTCCATAAGGCGTGGTGGACGCGATGAAACAGGATGGCATGGATGCCGGGATAGGCGGTGAGAATTTCAAGTACGTTGCGCGCGGCCGGATCCCGGTCGAACACGCAGGTGATGTCTTCGCGCAGGCGTTGCCAAAACAGCATGGCCGATCCATCCAGAAGGCTGAGTGAAAAAATCGCCGCGCCGGGCGGCGATGAAAACATAGTATTATATTCGGTTTCTTGCATCATATCCGAACGAACCGCCAGCCCGCCTCGTCACTGGCGAGGCTTCATGAAGCGCGTCTATCACTGAATTCGCTCGGCGGACTAACCGCCATCGGTGCCTAAAACCATCTCCGACAAGCATCCGGTGGCCCCGTGGTGCTAAAGTTGTCCCCGAATCAGTAAATCTGGCTTCTCGGGTAAGGCGGTCCTAAGATTATGTTCATAAACACTCTCCGCGATCCTGACTAATGCAGTGTGGGTCGAGGATTGACGCGGGTCGGCACTTGGAGGATGGTCGCGATGGTGAAACCGTGGATCAATGAAGATGTTTTTAAAAGCTGGACCGAAGCCCAGAAACGGCTATGGGACAGCCTGTGCTCGGCGGTGCCGTTCCAGCCGCCGGCCGGCATCGAAACGTGGCGGGAAACCTATCTGAATAATTTGACGATTTGGGAGTCGGCGGTCAAGAAAACCCTGTCGCAGGAAGCCTCTTGGGTGCGCCGGTGGGTCAAGCAGGTCGCCCGTGAAAACGGTGCGCCGGAAATGATGACCACTTGGGTCCAGCAGATGGAGGATGTATTGCAACGTTGGATTCAAGCGCAAAACCAGTGGTGGGATGATTATTTCGCGGTTTTGCGCCGCGGCGGCGAACTGGCGAATGCCGGGCGGGAGGCGAAAACCGGTTCGCTCGCCGCCAAGCTGGCGGCGAGCGCCATCACCAGTCCCCAAAAAGCTGATGGGGTGGAAAAAACCGGCGGCGAACCGAAGCCCGTTGCGTCCGTCGCCCAGGCGACGAGTGTCGCGCCGCCGCCGGTAAAGGTTCCGGAGCTTGTTGAACCGCCGGCGAAAAGTGCGGGTGTTCAATCTCAAGCGCCAGCCAAACCGGCCGCCGCGCCACATCCGAGCCAGCCGGACGATCTTAAAGCGATCATCGGCATCGGTCCGGCCTTGGAAAGAAAGTTGCTCGCGCAAGGCATCATCAGCTATCGCCAATTGGCGGCGTTGAGCGAGGCGGAGATCGATAAGCTCGAAACCAGCATCAAGGCCGCCGGCCGGATCCGCCGGGACGATTGGATCGGTCAAGCCAAAGCCCATCACCTGCAGAAATATCAGGAAAAACTGTAGCGTATTGTCGGTCTCGGCCAAAACCGCCAAGTCGTTGGGAGCAGAGCACTCGATGTCAGTAGACGCCATCGCCGCCATCCTCGGCGGTCAAATTCCACTGGGCCGACGGGCCATCGTGCAGGGTTGGGTGCGCACCCGCCGCGACTCCAAGGCGGGTCTATCGTTCGTGACCGTTCACGACGGATCGGGCTTCGAACCGCTGCAGGTCATCGCGCCGGCGGAATTGCCGAATTACGCCAGCGAGATTGTCTGTCTGACCGCCGGATGCGCGATTCGGGCCAGCGGCGAAGTCATCGCGTCGGCGGGCAAGGGACAAGCGGTCGAATTGCGGGCCGACCGGATTGACGTGATCGGCTGGGTGGAGGATCCGGAAACCTATCCCATCGCGCCCAAAGCCCACAGTTTTGAATATCTGCGAACGGTCGCCCATTTGCGACCGCGCACCAACAGCATCGGAGCGGTGGCGAGGGTGCGCGATTGCCTGGCCCAGGCTATCCAGCGGTTTTTTTACGAACGGGGTTATTTTTGGGTTCACACGCCCATCATCACCGCCAACGATTGCGAGGGAGCGGGCTCGTTGTTTCGCGTCAGCACGCTAGACGCGCTCAATCCGCCGCGCGATGCTAGGGGCGACGTTGATTTTGATCGAGATTTCTTCGGACGAGAAACCTTTCTGACGGTTTCCGGTCAGCTTAATGTAGAAGCTTACTGCCTGGCCTTATCCAAGGTGTACACCTTCGGGCCGACGTTTCGGGCGGAAAACTCTAATACCAGCCGCCATCTAGCCGAATTTTGGATGGTGGAGCCCGAAACGGCCTTCGCCGATCTAAAGGCCAATGCCGAGCTGGCCGAGACGCTGCTCAAATCGATTTTCAAGACGTTGCTGGATCAACGAGCCGATGACATGGCGTTTTTCGCCCAACGCATCGACAAAACCTGCATCCAGCGTCTGGAGCAGGTAATTAAGGTACCGTTTAAGTGGCTGGAATATGATGAGGCGATCCGGATATTGACGGATTCGAATCGCGCCTTCGAGTTTCCAGTGCGCTGGGGCATGGACCTCCAATCCGAGCACGAACGCTATTTGTCGGAACATTATGTGGGTGGTCCGGTGGTACTGATGAACTATCCTAAAGAAATTAAAAGTTTTTACATGCGCCTGAACGACGATGGGCGCACGGTGGCGGCGATGGATGTCCTGGTGCCGGGCATTGGAGAGATTATCGGCGGCAGCCAGCGCGAGGAGCGTCTAGAGGTGTTGGATGCGCGGCTTGACGAGTTGGGCATGAACAAAACAGCGTACAGTTGGTATCGGGACCTGCGCCGTTACGGCAGCGTGCCGCACGCCGGTTTTGGCTTGGGCTTCGAGCGCGCTGTCAGCTATGTGACGGGAATGAGCAATGTGCGAGACGTCATTCCCTTTCCCCGCACGCCTCGCAGCGCGGATTTTTAGCACACCGCTTCGTCTCACTACGGGTGGGCTCCCATGACCGATATCGTTCATCCGATTTCCCCGATTAAAAGCCGCCCCTGCCCGAGCCTTGCGCCGTTGGCGCGTCAAGGCCATGGCTTGGTTGATACGCTCGACTCGGTCATGAGAATGCTGGATACCGCCAATGCGACCGACATGCTAAAAGACGGCATCGCTCCCATCGACACCCTCGCGCCCGGCCAAACCCTCAATGAATATTTGATCGACGAGGTTTTGGGGGCGGGCGGCTTTGGGGTGACCTACAAGGCGTGGGATACGCTGCTGGAAACCTGGGTGGCCATCAAGGAGTATTTCCCCAGCTCTTGGTCGTTTCGGGATCACGACGGCGTTACGGTCCACCCGAACACGCAGGGCGACTTTCGCGGCATTGATGAACAGCTGCCCAACTACCTGTGGGGTTTGGAGCGTTTTTTAGAGGAGGCGCGAGTGCTGGCGCGGGTTCAACACCCGTACGTGGTGCGGGTGAAGCGGTATTTCCGGGCGCACGGGACGGCGTACATCGTGATGGACTACGAGGAAGGGCAACCGTTGAGCGAGGTGCTGGGGGAGTCGGAGACGCTGGAGGAGCGCGAGGTGCGGGGGGTGCTGGAGGACGTGCTGCCGGCGCTAGAAGCGGTGCACGAGCAGGGCTTTTTACACCGGGACATCAAGCCCTCGAACCTGTACGTGCGGGCCAGCGACCGGCGGGTGATTCTGATCGACTTTGGCGCGGCGCGGGAGGCGGTGGGCCGGCAGGGCAGCAACATGACCAGTTTGGTCACGCCGGGGTACTCCCCGCCGGAGCAGTACACGACCCGTGGCGACCGGTATGGGCCGTGGACCGATCTGTACGCGCTGGGGGCGGTGCTGTACCGGTGCGTGACGGGGCGCTCGCCGACGGAGGCGGCGGAGCGGTTGCTGGAGGACCGGTTGGAGCCGGCGGTGCGGGCGGGGGCGGGGCGCTACAGCGTCAACTTGCTGGAGGTGATCGACCGGGCCTTGGCCGTCCAGCCCGAACACCGCTTCCCCTCCGTCCAAGCCTTCCAGGAGGGACTGCGCGCGCCGCCAAACAGCGCGGTCAGCGTTGAGGCCACCGTTCTGAAATTCTCCAAGGTGCGCGATGCGGCCCGGCCGCGCGCCGTCGAGCTCGCTCGGGTGCAGTCGGTCGAGATCCCATCGGCTTCGCCCGTTCAAAAAGGTTCCGGCAAGGAGTGGCCGAAGCGCTTCCAAGCGTTTTGGCCGGATGACTACACCGCCAAATTAAGGCAAAAATTCGCTAGCCTGTCAGCCGATATCCGAGCATTGGATCGAAAACAGCCTTCGCCCGTGATCGTCGGCGGCGGGCTGGTAGTGTTGGCGACGCTCACGGCATTGCTGATGCGAGCGGCTTGGTCGCCCTTGGCGGCGTCGAGTTACGAACGCGCGGCTCATGTGCGATATACGGCCACACACGAGAATGCTTCGGCCGCACCCAGCATCCAGGCGGCCGCATGGGTCTCTGAACCTCCGCCGAGCGCATTGAAGGCGGAACCGGCTCCAGCGCCTCATGAGCTGTCTGGGCCGCTGGATCGCGAACATTCGTCGGTCGCGATGAATTTAAAACTGATCCAACCTTCCGAGGTTCCGGCTTCTGGAGCGCTGTCCGAGGCGGTGGCTTCCAGCAAAGCTTTACCGCCGTTTGATGCGGGAGCTTTTCAAGCGTCGAGGACTGCGCCAGCCGCCGCTTTCTTGGAACCGGCGCCCATGCCAACCGCCGAGCAGCCCGCGCCGTGGCCGCTCGATCAGGATCGCGCGCCGCGCCAAGGGACGTCGCCAGTCCAGCCGTTGCTTTTACCATTGCTTCCACCGCCGACGGTGCGTGCGCCCAAAACCGTCACCAAGGCCGGCGTGGCAACGGTTCCATCGTTCGCCTCAACCGTGCCGATGGCCAATGCCAAAGCGCGGCTCGGTCCGAGTTCAAAACAAGCCGTTACCGGTTCGGCCGCGGACGAGATCCGCGGTCAGCGACGCGGCGAATCGGCGGAGCGGCCCCGTCGTTCCGTCCGGCAGGTCGCCCGCTCATACGGGGAATCACGGCCCCGAACCGAAAGTTCGCGCCACGGCTTTCGATCTTGGCCGAAATGGGGAGCCGTCCGCAATCCTTGGGAAGCTCCCGCCAAAACCGGCTTCAATCAAAAATAACGCCCGTGGATAAAATTTAAGCCGCTTAAATGAGGTGATCGAGCAAATAACTTGTACGCTTAAAGCTATCGTCCAAGGCGAAACTGTCCAGTAGACGTTTACGGTCGACCCTTGTATGGCATAAATTATGTATGAAATAGCGTACATCATGTGGAGATGCTGCTAAAACGCGGCACGTCCGTTATTCACTTTTTGCACTACCGCCAGCTTTCTTTGATGGGTAATACAGCTAATTTAAATAACTCGGCCCCGATCGACGCCCCGCGCACCCTGACGTTAGCGGCAAACTGCGTTTTAAATGAGTATCTGATCGAGGGGGTTTTAGGCACGGGCGGCTTTGGGGTGACCTACAAGGCGTGGGATACGCTGCTGGAAACCTGGGTGGCCATCAAGGAGTATTTCCCCAGCTCTTGGTCGTTTCGGGATCACGACGGCGTTACGGTCCACCCGAACACGCAGGGCGACTTTCGCGGCATTGATGAACAGCTGCCCAACTACCTGTGGGGTTTGGAGCGTTTTTTAGAGGAGGCGCGAGTGCTGGCGCGGGTTCAACACCCGTACGTGGTGCGGGTGAAGCGGTATTTCCGGGCGCACGGGACGGCGTACATCGTGATGGACTACGAGGAAGGGCAACCGTTGAGCGAGGTGCTGGGGGAGTCGGAGACGCTGGAGGAGCGCGAGGTGCGGGGGGTGCTGGAGGACGTGCTGCCGGCGCTAGAAGCGGTGCACGAGCAGGGCTTTTTACACCGGGACATCAAGCCCTCGAACCTGTACGTGCGGGCCAGCGACCGGCGGGTGATTCTGATCGACTTTGGCGCGGCGCGGGAGGCGGTGGGCCGGCAGGGCAGCAACATGACCAGTTTGGTCACGCCGGGGTACTCCCCGCCGGAGCAGTACACGACCCGTGGCGACCGGTATGGGCCGTGGACCGATCTGTACGCGCTGGGGGCGGTGCTGTACCGGTGCGTGACGGGGCGCTCGCCGACGGAGGCGGCGGAGCGGTTGCTGGAGGACCGGTTGGAGCCGGCGGTGCGGGCGGGGGCGGGGCGCTACAGCGTCAACTTGCTGGAGGTGATCGACCGGGCCTTGGCCGTCCAGCCCGAACACCGCTTCCCCTCCGTCCAAGCCTTCCAGGAGGGGTTGGAAGATGATAGCGACGACACGATTATTTTAGGTCCGCTGTTAAAAGCCGGTCGCCGCTTGGGTCAAGAGCCGAAAAAACCGTCGCCGGCCAATCTATTTTTGACTCCGCCGCCGAAGCCGTTCGACGCCGATCAATTGGCTATACTCCCGCCTCTTGAAACCGACCACCGCGTTCTGGAAGACCATCGACAGCTTCCCCGACTGGCGGCCCGTTTCATGCCCGTCTGGCCGCATTCTCTTCGATCGAATCGGACGGTGCTCGGAGGCTCGTTGCTGGGGGCAGCGTTGGCGGCATTGGCGGTGGGTTGGTTATGGTTTTCTCAGCCGGCTTCCGAGGAACATGCCTCGGTCAAGCACGCGGAGGAATCGACCCGGGCGGCCGAGAGTGGCGTTTTGTCTCCTTCACCCATCGACGGTCCCGCAGTCAGCGTGCTTGAACCGTCCAGGCCAGCGTCCCTGGCGTCCCCGCTTCCCGACTCGATGTCCGAATCCGGGCGTCCAAATCCACCAGTAGCTTCCTTACCCGCTCCATCCGAAACCGCATCCGCTCCTTTAGCGCAGGATAGGCCCGCGCCGCCGGTTGCGCCCGCGCCGCCGGTCGCGCCCGCTCCCGCGCCTTCGAATTCGCCCCCGCTGGTCGATTCTGAAAAGGGTTTGCCGGGAACCGGAGTTGACGGATTGCCGGATCGCAGTTTGCAAACCACTGTAATCGAGCCGCCGCCCGCCGAGCCGGCTATCGATCAACCGGCGCCGGCGGTTTTGCCGCGTAACGTCGAGGCGCCGACGCCTGAAGCGACGGCTGTGGTGGCGCCTTTAACGCCCGTGGCGAAGTCGGTGGCCAGGCCGGAAACCGCAAACAGCGCGGGCGGTGCAACCGTCGCTTCTAAAAGTGTTCTCGGCAGTAAGTCGCAGGAAGATTCCGCCGCTAGATTACCGGCGAAGGCATCTGTGAATAAGACTCGGGTCCGGTCGGTTTCATCGGCGGCGACTCGTAACGCGCGCCGTTTGAGTTCGCGCAAACAAGCTCTGACGCAGGCGGATCGCCCCGAATCAGAACTGCCGGCTAGAGAGAAATCGGTTCATAAGCCGAATGTGGGCAATCCTTGGGAATCACCGACCTCGACAGGATTCAACCAGAAATGAAATTGCCTCAGTGGCCTTTTTTTCGCTTCGGACGAGGCCGGCGCGAACCGGAAGCGGTTTTGGTCAAGGCGCGCTTCATTCGCACCGATTCCTTGGGTAAGGGTCACCTCCATCTACGTTCGCCGTTATGCCGGGTGGGGCGGGCGCCGGAAAACGACATTTGCTTTGAAAACGACTCGGTTTCCGGCTATCACGCCGAAATCTATCATTTGCCCAACGACGCCTTCCAGATCTGCGACTTGGATTCGACCAATGGAACCTGGGTGAACGGAAAACGGGTTCGAACTACAATTTTGCAGAACGGCGACATCGTGGAAATGGGGGAAGTGCGCCTGCACTTTCGAATGGGTGACGATTCGCGAGATGAAGCACGCTAACAGGAAACTACACCATGCCCCTTTACCGTAGTTTGGATAAAATTGCCGCAGGCCCGGCAAAGGTCGAGCCCACCCGCCTCGTCGCCCGCCCCGCGCTGGGGGCCAAGGTGCGCTCCAGGGCGGTCCGAGCGCCGGAGCGAACGCAGCCGGCTTCAATCGAAGCCTTTATAAAAGATCCATTAGGACCCGTGGTCGGTTGGCTGGCGGTGATTTCGGGTCCGGGATGCGGCCAAGTGCTCGGTTTGCATTATGGGGTCAACGATATCGGCCGCGGAGCCAAGGCTCGGGTCCGCCTGGATTTTGGCGACCCTTTCATCGCGCTCGACAATCAAGCCGCCATCATTTACACCGCCCGTTCCCGCCGCTTTTATTTGCAGTCGATCGCCTCGGAGACTTGGTTAAACGAGCGGCCCACCCAAGACTCCGTCGAGTTGGCTGGAGGCGAAGTTTTACAGCTCGGCCAGACCCGATTGCGGTTCGTGCCGCTGTGCGGCACGGATTTCGATTGGCGGGATAACGCCTGAAGCCGAGGGGCCTATGAGGGCGTGGATTCACGATGAAAACCGGGATCAAGGCTGTCGCGTCCGTCAGGAAGACGATTATGGGGTGTTCGAATTGCCGCCCCAACTCGAAGCCGGGGAACTGCTGCTGGTTCTCGCCGATGGCATGGGCGGCGAGCAGGCCGGAGCCTTTGCCAGCGCCCTGACGGTTCGAGGTTTCATTGAAACTTACGATGCGCTACCCGCTGTTTCGATTCCCGATCGTCTCGAACAGACGTTGCGCTATGTCAACGAGCGCATGGCGCTGGAAGTGGCGTCCGACCCGCAAAATCTGCGCGGCATGGGCTGCACCTTGCTGGCGGTGGTGCTGGCCGATCAGAGTTTGTATTGGATCAGCGTCGGCGATTCACCGCTTTGGCTGTGGCGTCGGGGGCGCTTGCACCGTTTGAATCAGGATCATGCCTATCGCAGCGTGCTGGCGGAACGGGTGAGCGCTGGAGACATCAGCGCCGAGGAAGCGGCCAACCACCCTGAAAGGAACGCCTTGATCAGCGCCGTGACCGGCGAAACGCTGGAATTGGTGGATCTGTCGCGCGAGCCGTTCGCGCTCAAGCCCAACGATCAAATCCTGCTCGCCAGCGATGGCATTCTCACCTTGAGCGAACGCGAAATTTGTAGAATTCTGAAAGCCGCCTGCAGTTTCGGTTCGCCTTGTCAGCCTTTACTGGCGGCGGTGACGTCCCACCAAAACCCGCAACAGGATAATACGACCGTGCTGTGGGCCAAGCACGGACCGAGCCCCGCGGCCGAATCCTTTTGGCGTCAGCCCTGGGTGCGCAATACCTTGCTGTTTGGTTTTCTGGCCTAAGCGTTGGCGTCGTCGGCTAGGCCGACCCTTTTACGGGTCAATAACGGGCGTGGACCCAGGCTGATCCAGCCAGGCCAATAGATCGCCGGGCTGTTCGAGCATACCGTCGGCGCCCCATTCTTGCGGTCGGTCCTCAGGGCTTAAATAACCGAAACCCGCCACCAGCGTCCGCATTCCCGCCCGCTGGCCGGCCACGATATCGCGCTCGGCGTCGCCGACGTAAAGAGACTGTCGCGGAGATGCCGCCAGCCGGTCGCAGGCATACAGCAGCGGCTCGGGATGCGGCTTGGCTTTAGCCAGCGTATCGCCGCTGACCACGCAGGCCGAGCGCGACCAAAGCCCCAATCCTTTCAGCAGCGGTTCGGTCAGCCAACCCGGCTTATTGGTCACCACGCCCCAAGGAATCGATTGCCTTTCCAACTGTTCCAGCACCTCGGCCATGCCGGGAAACAGCCCGGATTCCACGGCGATGGCGGCGCGATAGCCTTGCAAAAAGCGCTGGTTCAGTTCCGGATAGGATGGGTCGTCGGGCAGCAAGCCAAAACCGGCTTTCAACATCCCCGGCGAGCCTTGGGACACCGTAAGCCGGATGGCGGCGACCGGCAGGGGCGGCAGCGCGCGCTCGGCGCGCAACTGGTTCAAGGCGGCGGTCAGATCGGGGGCGGTGTCCACCAAGGTGCCATCCAAATCAAACAGCACGCACGCCGGCGGTTCGAAGGCGCGGCCCGCGATGGCGCTCATGCCGGATCGGATGGCCGGCAGTGCGTGAGGTAGTTAACCGCCACGCCCGAACCTAGCCAATAACGGCGTAGCAAAGGGTTGTAATGCATGCCGGTGAGGTGATGGAGCGCGAGCCCCGCCGCCCGCGTCCAAGCATCCAATTCCGAGGGACGAATGAACTTGCGATAATCGTGCGTGCCCTTGGGTAGCATCCGCAACACGTATTCCGCGCCGATCACGGCGAGCACGTAGGCCGTTGGATTGCGGTTGATGGTCGAGAAAAACACGTGGCCGCCCGGTTTGAGCAAGCGGGCGCAGGCTTTGATGGTCAGCGCGGGATCGGGCACATGTTCCAGCATTTCCATGCAAGTCACCACCTCGAAACTGGCCGGCTCGCTTTCGGCCAGCGCTTCGGCGGTGATATGCCGGTAATCCAACACCGCGCCGGATTCCAACTGATGCAGCCGCGCCACCGTCAGCGGCGCTTCGCCCATGTCGATGCCGGTCACTTGCGCGCCGCGCAGGGCCATGCTCTCAGCCAAAATGCCGCCGCCGCAGCCTACGTCCAGCACCCGCCTGCCGGCCAGTCCGCCGCTGCGTTCGTCGATATAGTTCAACCGCAGCGGATTGATGTCGTGCAGGGGCTTGAATTCGCTATCCGGATCCCACCAGCGGCTGGCGAGCTGCTCGAATTTGGCGATTTCTTGAAAGTCTACGTTGGGGTTGGCGGTCGTCATGTTTTAGCTCCACGTACCGGATTGTAGCGGCGAGAAGGTTGCTGGGATCGACCGAAACGATCCGGTGTTTATAGCGGGTGTTCGGCGGTAATTTTATCCCGCCAGTCGCGCGCGCGCTGGATCAACTCGGCGCAATCCAACGTGGTCAATCGCCGCTCGGCCAACAGCCGCCGGCCGGCGACCCATACGTCGGTGACTTGATGGCGGCCGGTCGCGTAAACCAACTGCGAGATCGGATGATAGATCGGTTCGGTTTCGGGCTGTTCGAGATCGACGGCGATAACATCGGCGGATTTACCCGGCTCCAGCGAGCCGGTCTCGGCGTCCAAACCGAGCGCGCGCGCGCCGTTGAGGGTGGCCATGCGCAGCACCCGAGCGGCGGGTAACACGGTGGCGTCGCCGGCCACGCCCTTGCCGAGCAACGCGGCGGTGCGCAGTTCGCCGAACAGATCGAGATCGTTGTTGCTGGCCGCGCCGTCGGTGCCGATGGCGACATTGACGCCGGCGGCATCCAAGCGCGCGGTCGGACAAAAGCCGCTGGCCAGTTTGAGATTGGATTCCGGACAGTGGACGACATGCGCGCCGGCGTGCGCCAACCGCTCGATTTCATCGGCTTCCAATTGCGTCATATGCACCGCCACCAAGCGCGGCGTCAGCAATCCCACTTGTTCCAGCCGCGCTAACGGCCGGCACCCGTGTTCGGCTTCGAAGCGGGCCACTTCGGCGGCGGTTTCATGAACGTGAATGTGGATGGGGATCTTCAGCTCTTCGGCCAGTTGCCCGATCCGGGCCAGCGCGGGCTCTGAAACCGTATAGGGCGCGTGCGGCGCAAACGCGGTATGGATGAGCGGGTCAGAGCGCAAGGCATCGTGTAACTGCAAGCCCTTGGCTAGATATTCATCCATCGTCCGCGCGTAGGCCGTCGGAAAATCGAAGGCGATCAAACCCACGCAGGCGCGTATCCCGCACGCGCGGGCGACGGCGGCCACCACGTCGGGAAACATATACATGTCGTTAAAACAGGTAGTGCCGCCCCGCAGCATTTCCGCCATGGCCAACAGCGCGCCGTCGCGGACGAAGTCGGCGCCGGCCCAGCGGGTCTCGACCGGCCAAATGTGTTGTTGCAGCCACGTCATCAATGGCAGATCGTCCGCCAAGCCCCGCAGCAAGGTCATGCTGGCGTGGGTGTGCGCGTTGATCAGGCCCGGCATCAGGACGTGGCGGTCGAGATCGAGAGCGAGTTCGGGGAGGTAACGGGCGGCGGCTTCCTCGCGCGGCATCAGAGCGAGGATACGGCCATCCAGGATGGCGAGGGCATGGTGTTCGAGAACCCGGTTTTCCGGTTCGACCGGCACGATCCAGCGGGCGTTGATCAGGGTATCGATAGCGTGCGGCATTCAAGGGTCTCCGAGGGTGCTCGGATTATAAGCGCGAACCCGTAAACCGCTAAAAAAAACGCCCCGGAAAACCGGGGCGCGGGTGAAGCTGTTCGGACGAGCCAGGCGATTACTCGCGGCACATCTCGGTCAGCGTGGTGATTTCCACGCGGCGGTTCTGAGCGCGGCCTTCCGGGTTGTCTCGACCGTTGGGCAGGGTATTGGGCGCGACCGGCTGCGATTCGCCCATGCTGTTGGTGGTGAGCTTGCCGGCGGGGACATTGCGGGAAGCCAGATAGCTGGCCACGGTGTCGGCGCGACGTTGGCCCAACCGCATGTTGTAGGCGTCGGTGCCCTTGGCGTCGGTATGGCCGACGATCTTGACCGTGGAAACCCGCTCGGCCCGGTTGATGTCGGAGGCCAGCTGTTCGAGTCTGGCGCGGCCGCGCGGCTTCAGCTCGGAGCGGTCGAAATCAAACAGGGTGTCGGTGCCCAGCGTGATCTTTTCGCACTGCGGAGGAGCGGGTTCGACGGCGACAGCGCCGCCGCATTCTGGAACATCCTTCTCAGGCGTCCACCAAGGCGTGCGGATGCAGCGGCCGTAGGGATCCTTGACGATCTTGTCCCACGGATCGACCGCGTAGATGCAGCCGTACTTGTTGATTGCGTGAGCAGGCAGGGCGGCAAACAGCATCACCGAGGCAGCCAAGCCCAAGCCAAGCTTATGGAGTTTCACTTTCATCGATATACTCTCCCAATAGACACCAAAAATTTCTGTGCGCGACACGTTTCAAACTCGAGTCACGGCAGGAACCGGAGTCGGTCAAACCGCGATGATATCCGCTCGGCCAGTCCATCCGACCTTTGGATGCCGCAAGTAGCAAACTGGCCGGTCATGATGCGTAATGATACAACGTTGTGTCAGAATTGCAAAAAATGTTGTTCCAGCAATAAATGATCTAATTTTGCGCGCTATCTCGGCATTTTGGCAAGAGATTTTTGCATTGATGGCGCTCGTTCGACCCTGTAGTAAGATCGCAACACGCATTATATTTTAGTCGTTTATCAAAAATTACCCAATCGAGCGCTCGATGCTGTCTCAAGCTGATCGCGTGCGCGCCGTGGTCTGGCGTGAAAACGCTGTTGAATTACTCGACCAGCGCCTGTTGCCGGGCGCGATCCACTACCGGCGTTTTTCCAAGGCGGCGGAAGTCGCTCAAGCCATCCGCGAGATGGTGGTGCGCGGCGCGCCGGCCATCGGTATCACCGCCGCTTACGGCGTGGTGCTGGCGGCGCGGGCTGCTTACGATCGACAGCCCGAGCGCTGGCGCGCGCTCATGGCGGAAGATCTGGCGCTGTTGGCGGCGGCCCGACCGACCGCGGTGAATCTGTTCTGGGCGCTGCGGCGGATGGAGCGGACGATGGCGGAGCCGACCGCCGATCCGCTCGCGCGCTTGTTGGCTGAAGCGCGAGCAATCCACCAGGAGGATATCGCCGCCAACCGGCGGATGGGCCAACTGGGCGCTGCTTTGTTGGGCGAGCGGGGCGCGGTGATTACCCATTGCAACGCCGGCTCGCTGGCGACCGGCGGTTACGGCACGGCGCTCGGAGTGATCCGCGAAGCGTACGCGGCTGGATTGATCGAGCGAGTTTATGCCGACGAAACCCGACCCTGGTTGCAAGGGGCGCGCCTGACCGCCTGGGAATTGGTGCAAGACGGGATTCCGGTGACCTTGCTGGCGGATGGCGCGGCGGCGGCGCTGATGCGGCGGGGCGGCATTCATTGGGCCGTCGTCGGCGCTGATCGGATCGCCGCCAACGGTGATGTCGCCAATAAGATCGGCACCTATCACCTGGCGCTGGCCGCGCGCTATCACGGCGTGCGTTTTATGGTGGTGGCTCCAAGTTCGACAGTGGATTTGAGCCTCCTAAACGGAGCCGCGATTCCCATCGAGCAACGCGCCCCCGAGGAATTGCTCGAACTGGGCGGACAGCCGGTTGCGGCGGTGGGGGCGGAGGTGTGGAATCCGTCGTTCGATGTGACGCCGGCGGAACTGGTCGATGCCCTGGTCACGGAGCGTGGCGTGGCGCTGGCCCCGGACGCGGCCAAGCTGGCTCGGTTGATGGCCGGGCAACACGGTGAACCGCCTCCCCGAGGCTTGCGTTAGCCGCCGGTTGCCAGCCAGATCGAGATTTACGGTGGAGACGGGCGGGCGGAGCGCTTCCGATAGCTCCGCCGCCGTGAGACGCGCTTACAGCGCCAGGGATTTGCCCTTCGAACCTAAATCATGGAAGGCTTCATTCAGCCGGGCGATCATGTTTTCTTCCGCCGCGCGCAAATACTTACGTGGATCGTAGTATTTCTTGTACGGCTTATCAGTTTCGGGATCGACCTGATACAAGAACGCCTTGGGGTTAGAGGTGACGAACTTACCAATAGCTTCCGAGTAGGCGAATTGCAGGTCGGTGTCAATATTCATCTTGAACACGCCATAGCCGACCGCTTCGGTAATCTTGTCCTTTTCCGAACCGGAACCGCCGTGGAATACCAAGTTCAACGGCTTGCCGGCGGTCTTGTGCCGTTGCTCGATCAGTGCTTGGGAGTTCTTGAGGATTTCCGGGCGCAGTTGAACGTTGCCAGGCTTGTAAACGCCATGCACGTTACCGAAGGAGGCGGCGACCGAGAAATGACCGATGGGCGACAAGCGCTCGTAGGCTTGCAATACGTCTTCCGGCTGGGTGTAGAGGTGGGAGTTATCGGCGCTCTCATCCATTTCCTTGCCGATGCCGTCTTCCTCGCCGCCGGTGACGCCCAGTTCGATTTCCAAGCTCATGTTCAAGGGGGCCATGCGCTTGAGAATGCGGGCGCATTCGCCGAGATTGAAGTCCATCGGTTCTTCCGACAGATCCAACATGTGAGAGCTAAACAGGGGCTTGCCGTGCTGTTTGAAAAACGCCTCGCCGTGATCCAGCAGCGCTTCGACCCACGGAATCAGCCCTTTGTTGGCGTGGTCGGTGTGCAGCACCACGCACACCCCGTACTGCTCGGCCAGCAAATGCACGTGCTGGGCCGCCGAAACGCCGCCTAGCACCTTGGCCTTGAAACCGTCCTTCATGCCCTGCCCGGCGTAGAATTGAGCGCCGCCGTTGGAAAGCTGGACGATGACGTCGGCCTGATTTTTGGCGGCCGCTTCCAACACCGCGTTGACGGTGCTGCTGCTGCTGACGTTGACGGCGGGCAGGGCGTAGCCGCCCGCCTTGGCGGCGGCAACCAGGGTCAAATAATCTTTGCCACTAACGACACCGGGTTTGAGTTGCGCCATGAACGGATCCTCTCTTTGCGAATAGTTATGATGGAACGACAGCGAATACTCAACTCAGTATAGCGTCTACGCGGTCGCCATCAAAGCCGGACTGTCCGCGACGGCGAGTCGACCTGCCGTCGGTGAGTTTTGGAGACGGCGGTGGGCCGGGGATTGCAATTGATCCACCGCGGGCGCTGGTTCAAAATAACCCGAAAATAAAATGGCTTTGCGCGCTGTTTTTCATCCACCCCGAGGAGGCCGCACCATCATGAGTAAAGTTGCTGAATGGCTGGGCGCTAATGCCGAGCAGTTGTTGAGCCATGCTTGCACGACCATCCCCAAGGAATCCTTGCATCTGCCCGGCCCCGATTTTGTGGATCGCATTTTCGCCGCGACGGACCGCAGCAATCGCGTCTTGGGTAATTTGCAACGGATGTTCGGGACCGGCCGGCTGGCGGGCACCGGCTTTCTGTCGATTCTGCCGGTCGATCAAGGCATCGAGCATTCGGGCGGCGCGAGCTTCGCCAAGAATCCGATGTATTTCGACCCCGAAAACATCGTGAAACTCGCCGTCGAGGGCGGCTGTAACGCGGTGGCCTCGACCTTCGGCGTCTTGGGCATGGTGGCGCGCAAGTACGCCCATAAAATTCCGTTCCTGGTCAAGATCAACCACAACGAGTTGTTGACGTTCCCCAACAAAGCCGATCAGATCATGTGGGGAACCATCAAGGAAGCGCACGACATGGGGTGCACCGCCGTGGGGGCCACCATCTATTTCGGTTCGCCGGAAAGCGGACGGCAAATCGTCGAGGTCAGCCAAGCTTTCGCCATGGCGCACGAACTCGGCATGGCGACGGTGTTGTGGTGTTATCTTCGCAACAACGCCTTCAAAACCAAGGAAAAGGACTATCACGTTTCGGCCGATTTGACCGGGCAGGCCAACCACCTCGGCGTCACCATCGAAGCCGACATCATCAAGCAGAAGCTGCCTGAAAATAACGGCGGCTTTGAAGCGCTCAACATGGGCGGTTCCAGCTACGGCAAGTTCGATAAGAAGATTTACACCGATCTGGCCAGCGACCATCCCATCGATCTTTGCCGCTATCAAATTGCCAACTGCTACATGGGCCGCGCGGGACTCATCAATTCCGGCGGAGAATCCAAGGGCGCGGGCGATCTGGAGGCGGCGGTGACCACGGCGGTCATCAACAAGCGCGCCGGCGGCATGGGGCTGATCTCCGGCCGCAAAGCCTTCCAGCGGCCGATGAAAGAAGGCGTCGCCATCCTCAACGCCATTCAAGATGTTTATCTCGATCAGAGCGTAACCGTCGCTTGATCGTCGGTTTTTTTTCAAAGCCTCGCTATTGCGAGGCTTTTTTTTCAGTCGCCGCGCGGGCAGTGAACAAAAATCGGTTGTCTCTGTCTCAGTGCGACGTTCCGTATTTTATAAAACTGCAATATTTTTGAGAGGAGATATTCCGATGAAACAGATTGAGTTCAGCCTTTGCCGTTCGCTGGAAGGCTAAAATGGAGGCTATTATCTGGCAGGAACTCACCGGCGGCCTTTATTTGAAAGAAACGGTAACCGTGATCATGCGGTTATTGGCGGCGATGGTGCTGGGGGCGATCATCGGTTTGGAGCGAGATGCCTCCGGCAAGGCGGCGGGATTGCGGACGCACATGCTGGTGGCGCTCGGCTCGGCGTTTTTTGTGGTGGTGCCGCTAGAGCTTGGTATGTCGCTCGATGAAGTTGCCCGCATCGCGCAAGGCGTGGCGACTGGCGTGGGATTTCTCGGCGCTGGCGCGATTCTGAAGATCAGCGAAGAAGGCGAAATCAAGGGTCTCACCACGGCGGCCGGCATCTGGGTGACGGCGGCGGTCGGCATGGCGGCGGGCATGGGTCGGATTTGGATCGCCGCTTTGGGAGTTGCCTTGGTGGGGATTGTATTGGCCGTACTCGGCCGGCTTCAGCGGAATTTGCAGTTGAACGAACAAAAGCAAGAATTAAAGGAATCGGAACAAAAACCCGCGCCGTCGAGCAAAAAGATCGCTGCGCTAAACAAGGAGGAATAAGCGTGTTATCCGCGTCTCCTGGCAATGCTCGTTCGACGCGGTTTTAGCCGGCGCGCGGCGTCATGACAGGTTTTCGGCTTAGCGCCATTAAGCTTTATCGTTCATACGGATATGGCCGAGCAGCCCAGTCTCTAAAAGAAAGATTGAGCCGTTTTTCCGAAGGGTCGACACCTGTCTTATCGATCCTTGTCCTGAGGGGACTCAAGCTGAAGGTATTGCCTTTCCGCATTGCTCGGTGGCGTTCCCTTGGATAGTTCAGTTCGAAGTGGATCACACCCCACAACAGGATTCGGTTCCTTCGGCGGCGGATAGAGGCCCTAGCAAGGATGACTTGCCCGCGCCCCATCGCTACAATGCTCCCCCTTTGCCGGTTTGGCGCGGAGATGACGGTCATGCAGGAACTCAACCCCTATTTCAATCAGATTAACGACCTACGAGGACGCTGTGGTTCTTTAAGGGGGTATCTTTGACTTCGAATCCAAGCGCGAGCGGCTGGATGAAGTCAATCGAGAATTGCAAGAACCCAATATTTGGAACAATCCCGAACGGGCGCAAACGCTCGGCAAGGAACGCGCGCAGTTGGAAGCGGTGGTTGACCGTCTGGAACAGCTCGAACGGGGTTTGAACGAAGTGGCCGAATTGTTGCTGCTGGCGGGCGAGGAAGGCGACGAGGCGGCGGTCATGGAAGTGGTGCGCGATCTGGACGGCCACGCGCGCACGGTCGCCGATCTCGAATTCCAGCGCATGTTCTCCGGCGAACTCGACGCCAGCAACGCCTTCGTCGATATTCAGGCCGGCTCCGGCGGCACCGAGGCGCAAGATTGGGCCGAGATGCTGCTGCGGATGTACTTGCGCTGGGGCGAGCGACGCGGCTTCAAGACCGAATTGCTGGACGAATCGCCGGGCGAAGTGGCCGGCATCAAAAGCGCCAGCATCCGGTTCGAGGGCGATTACGCCTACGGTTGGCTGCGCACCGAAACCGGCGTCCATCGTCTGGTGCGCAAGTCGCCGTTCGATTCCGGCAACCGGCGGCACACCTCGTTCGCGGCGGTATTCGTCGCGCCCGAGGTCGATGACGACATCGAAGTGGACATCAATCCGGCTGATTTGCGGGTCGATGTGTTTCGCGCCTCCGGGGCGGGCGGCCAGCACGTCAACCGCACCGAATCGGCGATCCGGATCACCCACTTGCCGACCAATATCGTGGTGCAATGCCAGAACGACCGTTCCCAACACAAGAACCGCTCCACCGCCATGAAGCAGCTCAAGGCCAAGCTCTACGAATTGGAACTGCAAAAGCGCAACGCCAAGGCCCAGGCGGTGGAGGATTCCAAATCCGATATCGGCTGGGGCAGCCAGATCCGCTCCTACGTGCTGGATCAGTCGCGCATCAAGGATTTACGCACCAACATCGAAACCAGTAATACCCAGGCGGTGCTGGATGGCGATCTGGACGATTTCATCGAGGCCAGCTTGAAAAGCGGGTTGTAAGCGAGGACTTGAAAATAGAATGACCGACGATAAGCATCCTCCCGACGAGCCCTTCGATGAAAATAAACTGATCGCGCTGCGCCGTCAGAAACTCGCGGAGCTGCGCCAGCGGGGCAATCCATATCCCACCGATTTCCGGCGCGACGCGCTGGCGGCGGAATTGCACGCGGATCACGGCGGGAAAGACAGCGCCGAATTGGAGGCCGCGCCGGCCCGAGTGCGCGTCGCCGGTCGGATGCTGGCCAAACGGATCATGGGTAAAGCCAGTTTCGCCAAACTGCGTGACCAATCCGGCGACATTCAACTGTTTGTCCAGAAAAGCGCCTTGCCGGAAGGCGGTTACGACGAATTTAAGAATTGGGATTTGGGCGATACTTTGGGCGCTCAGGGCACGGTCTTTAAAACCAAAACCGGCGAATTGTCGGTGAAGGTGGACGAGCTGCGGTTACTGACCAAATCATTGCGCCCGCTGCCGGAAAAATTTCACGGGCTGGCCGATCAGGAAACCCGCTATCGGCAACGCTATGTAGACTTGATGATGAACGAGTCTACGCGCGCGACCTTCAAATTGCGCTCCGCCATCGTCGCCCATATCCGCGAGTTTTTTAACCGACGCGGTTTCCTGGAAGTCGAAACACCGATGATGCAGCCGATTCCCGGCGGCGCGACGGCTCGACCGTTCATCACCCATCACAATGCGCTGGATATGCAACTGTATTTGCGCATTGCGCCCGAGCTTTATCTCAAGCGGCTGGTGGTGGGCGGCTTCGAGAAGGTTTACGAGATCAACCGCAATTTTCGCAATGAAGGCTTATCGACCCGGCACAATCCCGAATTCACCATGCTGGAGTTTTATCAAGCCTACGCCGATTATCACGATCTGATGGATTTGACCGAGGCGTTATTGCGCGGCATGGCGCAAACCCTGCTCGGTCATACCGAATTGCCTTATCAGGGCGAGCGCTACGATTTTGGCCGACCGTTCCAACGGTTGACGGTTAAAGACGCGATTTTGCGGTTTAATTCGAGTATTGACGCCGTACAACTGGAGGATTTGGCCGCCGCTCGGCAAATTGCGGAAGGCTCGGGGCTAAAACTTCAAGCCGATTACGGGTTGGGCCGGGTGCAACTGGAAATTTTTGAGCAGACCGTCGAACATCAGTTGCGCGATCCGACCTTTATCACCGCCTATCCCACCGAAGTATCGCCGCTGGCCCGTCGCAACGACGCCGATCCCACCATTACCGACCGTTTTGAACTCTTTGTCGGCGGGCGGGAAATCGCCAACGGGTTTTCGGAGTTAAATGATCCCGAAGATCAGGCCGAGCGGTTCCGCAAGCAAGTGGAGGCCAAAGCGGCGGGCGATGCCGAGGCCATGCACTATGACGCGGATTACATTCGCGCCTTGGAATACGGCCTGCCGCCGACGGCGGGCGAGGGCATCGGCATCGACCGCTTGGTGATGCTGTTCGCCGACGCGCCGTCCATCCGCGACGTGCTGCTGTTCCCGCATTTGCGCCCGGAATGATTGCATTCCCGAGGC
>ERZ761602.3583-NODE-3583-length-21664-cov-4.187468_pt1 | contig 21664 bp, 18 predicted proteins | sample MGYA00512165_ERZ761602 | MGnify/ENA primary metagenome ERZ761602 (study PRJEB28899, sample SAMN02445085) | bioreactor sludge metagenome | biome: EBPR sludge; isolation source: Thorneside wastewater treatment plant | place: Australia: Brisbane, Thorneside...
TCCGCTTTATGCAAAAACGCCGAGCGGCTTTGCGCGCAAGTTTCTCCGGTGCCTTTGTTCAATCATTGCGCCCGCGCCTACGTTTGGGGCTGCATTTTCGCGCGGCACGCGGGCATTACATTCGACGCGGAGCTGTACTATGCCGCCTGCATGCTGCATGACCTTGGGCTCACCGATGCGTACCGCGACTGCGCGCGCCACGGCGAGTGTTTCACGCTCGACAGTGTCGAAGGCGCAAGCGCGCTTGCGAAGGATGCGGGGTGGGACGTTGCGCGACAGGACGCGCTCGCCGAGGCGATCCTGTTGCACATGAACGTCGTCGTTGGCCTTGAGCATGGGGCGGAAGCGCATCTACTGCACGAGTCGGCGAGTCTGGACTGCCTGGGCATGCGCGCCTGGGAAATTACGAAGGACACGCGACGCGCCGTGGTGGCGCGTCACCCGCGCGGAGAAATAAAACCGCTGTTGCTCGACGTCTTCGGCGCGGAGGCGAGGCGTCGTCCCCAGTGCCGATCCGCATTCCTGATTCGGTACCTCTTGTTTCGTCCGCTTGTGCGAATGGCCCCGTTTTAGCGATGCAACTGATGCGAACTTTTTTGGTGCTATTCTCGTTTTGCCGTGGCTATGATTAGCCCCGACATGTCACAGAAAAACCACGATTCAGAACCCGAGATTCATGCGTCCGGCCTTATCGCGCGGCTGACGCTCTTCACCGCGTGCATGATAATCATGGGCAACATGATTGGATCGGGCGTGTTTAAGAAATCTGCGCCAATGGCAGCGGAAGTGCAATCGCCGGGGCTGTTAATCGCATGCTGGATCATCGCGGGCATCGTCACGCTGTTCGGCGCGCTGAGCAATGCGGAAGTTGCCGGCATCATCGCGGAACCCGGTGGCTTCTACCAGTTTTTCAAGCGAATGTACGGTCGCGGTTTTGCGTTTCTATATGGATGGTCGTCGTTCACCATCATTCAAACCGCATCGGTCGCGTCTATCGCGTACGTCTTCGGTGAGTCCGCCAACTCCCTGTTCACATTCCCGCGCTTGCCGGAGGTGTACGAGCAGTGGTCGGTGTTCGGGCTGTTCTATCCGCTGGACAACATGGGCGTGAAGGCATTCACCATCGCCACCATCGTCGCGCTATCCACTGCAAACTATTTTGGTGCTGTGTTTGGCGGCATCATCGCGAACATATCGACTGCGCTGAAACTCACGGGCATCGCGCTGGTGGTGATACTGGGCCTCGCCATCAGCAACGGGGCTGCGGAAAACTTTGTGCCGTTGGGGCCGAGCGAAACGGCGAAGTACAACTCGTCCCTTGGGCTTTTTGGCGCAATGTTTGCCGCGTTTCTCGGCGCGTTTTGGGCGTATGACGGGTGGAACAATATTACCTCGCTCGGCGCGGAAGTGCGCAATGCGAAACGCAACATACCGATAGCGCTCACGGTCGCCACGCTCGGCGTGATGGCGGTGTACTGCATCATCAACGCGGTCTACATCTACGTATTGCCTGTCGAGAAGATGGCCGCGCTTACGCAACAGCAAAACAGCATCGTCGCGGTAGAGGTCATGCGGTCATTCATGGGCGAGCGCGGCGCGACGTTCATCGCAGTCCTTATTCTGCTCTCGACGTTCGGCGCCACGAACTGCCAACTCATGCCGCACTCGCGCGTTTACTTCGCCATGGCACGGGACGGACTATTCTTCCGCGCGGCGTCGAAATGCCATCCGCAACACCGCACGCCGTCCAACGCGATCATCATTCAGGCGGTGTGGGCCTCGATGCTAGTAGTTAGCGGCACTTTTGATCAACTCACCGATATGGTGATCTTTGCATCGTTCTTTTTCTATGGCGCAACCGCCTTTGGCGTGTTCGTACTGCGGCGCACGATGCCTGACGCCCCGCGCGCATATAAAGTGCCACTGTATCCATTTATACCAGCTTTCTTTGTCGTGTTCTGCGTAGTGTTAATAGTCGTGACGATTTTTCAAGCCCCGAAAAACGCGGGCATCGGCATTTTCCTGATGCTGTCAGCGATTCCATTCTACTACCTGTGGAAGAATCGTGCTGAGACTTCAGATGATTAGTCCCCGCTTGAATTGACGGCTTATCGAACTGGTGTTACCATGTTCACCGACGTTACTTGAGGACGCTTTCATGTCACATACTTCGTCTGTAATCGAACGCAATCCTGAAAAACTTGGCGGCACCCCCGTCTTCGCAGGTACGCGTGTACCTGTCAAAACTTTTATGGATTACCTGGAAGCGGGCGACAGCATTGAGGATTTTCTGGATGATTTTCCAACGGTAACTACCACACAGGCGCAGGCTGTATTGGAGTTGGCAATCGAGGCTTTGCATTTGAATGCGACTCCTGCTTGACGAGTGTCTGCCGCGGAAGTTGAAGCGCGCCATTGAAGGTCACGAAGTGATGACAGTGCCCGAAGCTGGCTTAGCGGGGAAAACAAACGGCGAACTTCTGGCGCAGATTGACGGTCGTTTTGACGTTTTCATTACAGTGGATCAGAACTTGCAATCTCAGCAACAAATTGCTTCACGTGCCTTTGGTGTCATTGTATTAGTCGCACCATCGAATCGAATTGACGACCTTCTGCCACTCGTGGCAAGACTTCTGAATGTACTCACGACGATTGGGAGTGGAGACATCGTTCAGATTTCACATTCCGGATAAATCGTAACTGAACTTCAGGCAAAATGCCTTCATTCTCGGTCTTTTTGCAGGGTAAGTGTAGGATCTCGGCGCAAAGAATGATCCAGCATGAGCGGGTACTCCTGCAATTCACCAAGCAATTGACATCTGTCAGAACCCACCCCACCTCGCCCGCTAGAACGCCGTCCCGCATACTGGCATCATGATGCTTCAATTACCGGGAGCCCCACATGCCAACACTGTCACGCAGGACCTTTCTGGGAACCGCAGCAGCGGCCAGTGTCGCGACATTGGCACCGTCCACCGCGCTCGGCGCAAACGAACGCATAAACTTCGCTGTCGTCGGGTGCGGCGGAATGGGCACCGGGCATGTCGGCAGCCTCGTCGGAAAGACCAACGCGGACAACATCAAAGTCATTGCCGTCTGCGACGTGTACAACCGGCGGATCAACCGCGCAAAAGAAATCTGCCAGGGCGAAGGGTTCAGCGACTACCGAAGGCTGCTTGAACGCAGCGACATCGATGCGGTATTAATCGCCACGCCGGATCATTGGCACGCGAAGATCGCCATGGACGCGATTGCCGCGGGCAAACACGTCTATTGCGAAAAGCCGATGACGCACACCGTCGAACAGGCGATTGCGTTGCGCGATGTCGTGCGCGCTTCCGACCGCGTCTTTCAGGTTGGGCCGCAAGGCACAGGCAACGATTCGTTCTGGAAAGGCGGCGAGGCCATCCGCGCGGGCCGAATCGGCAAAGTGACCTGGGCGCACGGCAGCTACAACCGCAACGCGCGCATCTGCCTGTTCAACGAACACCAGAAGATTGACCCCACCGCGGGCCCGGACAAATCAGGCGATGACTACATCAATTGGGATATGTGGCTCGGCTGGGAATGGGACCTTGCGCCAAAGATCGATTGGAACCCCGAACATTTCTTTCGCTTCCGAAAATATTGGCCTTATAACGGCGGCGTCGCCACCGATCTGCTGTATCACAAACTTGCGCCGTTTTTGTTGAGCGTTGCCGGACCGAATGGCGAGTATCCGAAGCGCGTAAACGCAAGCGGAGGACAATACATCGAGAAAGATGGACGCGACATTCCCGACACCTTTCTCATGACGGTGGACTATCCGAGTGATTGGTCCATGTTCATGGTGAGCACACTCACGAACGACGCGGGCATCTCTGACCGCATCTACGGCAAATTCGGAACGATGGAGCTCGGCGGCGAACCCTTCCTCCAAGGCAACGGCGATTTCAAGGAGGAGTTTCGCGCGGCGAACGACGGCAAAGACGAATTGCGCATTCCCATCGAACCGCGTCGTGACATGGAGGGCAACTTCATCGACGCGATTCGCGGGCTAGGGCCGACGTTCTGCAATGTGGAGTTGGGCGCATCCACCATGGTCGCGATCAAGATGGCGGTCGAATCGTACCGCCAGAGCAAGACGATGTTGTGGAACGCTGACGAAGAGAAGGTATACACGGTAGTGTGATGCTGACCAGGACCATTGGCTAGTAGCATGCAAGGAGAAATCGAGAAGCGCAGTGAGGTCCTGCCGAACATCGGTTTCTAACTCAAACGCCACATGAACGTAGAAAAGGAGAACAACCTACTCTTCGGCCTGGCCAACGGTGCCTTCAGATACATTCTCGCGAAGGAAGTCTTCAACAGTTTCAAGTGGTACGACTATGGGTCCGAGGCCAGCCTCGGCGCGCGCACCGGCACGACCCTGATCGAAGAGGGCCTGAGATTTATGAGCGAAGCCCCGAAGCCAAAGCCTCTGGGCTGATGATCGCTTCATAGTGGTATTCTGTGTGGCAGGCATCCCTGCCTGCCGCGCGTTCTTGGTCGAAGTCGGTGGTGCCACATCGAAAGGAAGGACGAACTCATGATTTTCTCTACAACGCCCACACTCGAAAACAATCCCATCGCACAATACTGCGGCGTCGTGACGGGCGAAGCCATTCTCGGCGCAAATATCTTTCGCGACATGTTCGCCGCGGTGCGCGACATCGTTGGCGGTCGTTCGGCGTCCTATGAGAAGGAACTTCGGCATGCCCGCGAGATTGCGTTTGAGGAAATGGCGCAGGCCGCCCAAGATCTCGGCGCAAACGCTATAGTCGGCATCGACATCGACTACGAAACCGTCGGCCAAGGCTCCATGCTCATGGTCAGCGTCAGCGGCACAGCGGTAAGGGTGGAATAAGTGCTACGAACGGGATCGGGGGCTTAATGGATGAACTTACATCGCCCGATAATCGGACGCTCGATTACCATTCTGGTTTTGGTAGGCATGGCGGCTTCGTTGGCAGCGAATGGAGATTTATAGCGGTAATTGCAACCGCCACAGCCTTGCATTCCCTTCTCACGGTTGATTTTTCGTTAGCTCCAGCCGAAGACGCCGCGATGCTGATGCGCTACGCAAAGCATGTTGCCGATGGGCACGGCATCGTTTGGAACGTTGGTGAGCCTCCAATCGATGGCGCAACGGATTTTCTGTTCATGATCGCAATTGCGGCGATTATGAAGCTGGGGGTCGCGTTGGAGCTTGCGACGCGCGGGTTGATCATTGCGGCGCACGTCGCAACCGCCTGTTTGGTCTACTGGGGCGTTCGCGTGATTTCCGGCGTCCCGCGCGCGATTGCCTTGGCGAGTGTCGCCTACCTCATCGTTGGCCCCGCTACGGTGTATATCAGCACCTATTTCGGCGCGCCGGTCTTTGCTGCGTGTGCGACGGCGACTTGGGTGTGTGCGCTCGCGATTATGCGTGGCGGGCCTACGCGGAAACTTTCGATCGCATTCGGGCTGCTTGCGCTGGTGACCGGCCTGGTGCGACCGGAGGGCGTCTTGTTGGTTTCGCTAATGCTGGCGAGCATTGTTATCTGTCTGGGAATCAAACCGTCGTTTTCTGTCGTGTCGGCGTTTGTAATCGTGTTTGGCACCCTCGGACTCGCCTACTTTTTGTGGCGGTGGAACTATTTTGGTCATCCGCTGCCGAATCCCTTCTACAAAAAAGGCGGCGGAACGTTGCATTTCTCCGGCTTGAAAGATTCCGTTTTCAACACTCTGAAGTTCACCCTGCCCTTGGTGCCGTTTTATGCCTACGGTCTGTTGAGATCAGAAACGCGACGGAGGACCATCGCCACTGCGCTCACGCTCATTGGATTCGCTGCCTGTTTCATCCTGATCTCCAGCGAGATGAACTTCGCAGGGCGTTTCCAGTACGTCCTGCTTCCGCTCGCGCTCTTGGCTTTGCCGATTCCGGTTGGTGAAAATGTAGCGGCGGACTCTGGAAAACGCATCGGTGCCGTTGCGCTGGGGTTTGCATGCTTTGCCGTTTTGTATTTCCAGGTGATCGGGTCCGACTGGAAGCACTACCCGGACGGGCGCGCTGACGTTGCCAAGTTGTTTCATGAGTTAAAAGACAAGAACCTGCGCCTCGCCACCAGCGAAGCCGGATTATTGCCGCTGTATTCGGAATGGACCTCGCTCGATACCTGGGGTCTCAACGATTACACGATTGCGTCACAGGGCACAATCACCAGAGAATACCTGGCGAAGTTCGATCCGGATGTAATTGCATTTCATGCGTACGAAGAATCCGCGGCAGGCGCAGCATTACCCGGCTGGACCGATATGACGGAGATCCTGGCTGGATTTGCAATTGCAAATGACTACGTGTTCGCTGCATCGTTCGGCGACACTCCCGAGCATACGCACGTATACTACGTGAAGCGCGCCTTAGACGACTCTACCGGATTGGCGTCGCGTATACGCAGTGTCGCGTATGCCTGGCCGGAAACGGGCAAGCCCGCAACAAATTTCGTTACGTCATTGTCACACTCGGGGCCTTAGCAGGATCGGAGCAGGTTCATGCATCACGCGATCGCAATCGCACTCATCGCGGCTGTCGCCGCGACTGACAACACCCTTACGGAACGGGAAAAGAAGGACGGTTGGATCTTGCTTTTCGACGGCAAGACGCTTGACGGGTGGACCACGCCGGAAGGCAAGCAGAGCAAGCGTCCGGTTGAAGAATCCAGTATCAACCCACACGGATGCGGCGGGTACATGATGACGTACAAGGAACTTTTGGGAGACTTCATCCTGAAATGCGATTTCAAAATCAGCGCGAAGTGCAACAGCGGAATTTTCGTGCGCACGTTTCCTTTGACTCCGCTGCCCGGTAAAGACGTCGGCTGGAACGGAATCGAAGTCGCAATCGACGACACCACCAACGCCGGCTATGTGGATACAGGGGCGATCTACGATCTGTCTCCGCCAACGAAGAACGCGATGAAAGCCGCGGGGGAGTGGAACCAGATCGAGATTACGTGCAAGGGGGCCGTGATCACCGTGGTGCTGAACGGCGAAAAGGTGAACGAATGCGACCTTGCCGCGTTCACCGAACCGAACAAACGCCCCGATGGCTCCGCGCACAAATTCGATCACGCGTTCGACACGCATCCCCGAACAGGATACATCGGGCTACAAGATCACGGTGGCAACTGCTGGTACAAGAACATCAAGCTAAAACCGTTGAAGTGATCGCCTGGCGTTACTCGAAAATTTCGTCAAAGAACTGTTGCATACGGATCCAAGAGCGCTTCGCCGATTGTTCGTGATACAGCGACACGGGCGGGCGGTTCGCATCCGGATCGGTGAAGCTGTGTACTGCGCCCCCGTAGGAGACGAGCTCCCAATTCACGTTCGCGTCACGCATTTCTTTCTCAAACGCCGCAACTTCCTCTGCCGGCACTGCGGGGTCAATCGCGCCGTGCAGCGCGAGCACCTTGCACTTGATGTTCTTGGCGTCCTCGGGCGTTTTCGTTCCCAGCGCGCCGTGGAAACTCACCACGCCTTGAATGGGTTCGCCGCTGCGCGCAATTTCGAGTGCCGTCGTGCCGCCGAAGCAGTAGCCAATGGCCGCAAGCTTGCCGGGGTCGGTCAAGCGAAACTTGCGCAATACTTCGAGTCCTGCGAGTGCGCGCTGACGCAACACCGGCACATTCGCCTTCATCTCGCCAGACTTGGCCGCGGAATCCTTCGGGTCGGCGAGATATACGCCCTTGCCATACATATCCAACGCGAACCCGACATAACCGAGCTTCGCCAGTTCGTCCGCCGTGGCCTTCGATTGCTTGTTGACGCCCGTCCACGAGTGGACGATTAAGACGCCGGGGCGCTTCTCCGTCGACGCGTCGTCATACGCGATATACCCTTCGAGGACCAGATCGCCGTCTTTGTATTCGATGAGTTCGTTCTTGATTGCGCCTTGCGCGGCCAGCGCGAAAACCGTCGCGAAAAAGAAAGTCAATGCCCGCATGGTGAGAACCTCCGTAAAATTGCGAAATGCAGCGTGATGTAGGGTAGTACCGGTGAAGGACGATGTCAATGAAGACCTTCAGAACGACAGCAGGCAGGCGCACGAACGAGCGGTGGGGGATGACCGCTCTCCCCGAACCGGCTCTTGATCTCCGGATGCGGTTTGCGCCTTAATCATGCCCACATGGGGCACCGAGGGGGAGCAGGTAAATGGCGAAGCGAATAGGCATCTATCCCGGAAGTTTTGATCCACCTACTTATGGGCATATCGATCTGATTGGCCGCGCTGCGAAGATTTTCGACACGCTGATCGTCGCGGTCGCGCGCAATGCGGACAAAAAGGGGCTATTCACGGTCGAAGAGCGGATCGACATGCTCCGTAGCATCAGCGCGGAGTATGCGAACGTAGAGGTGACTTCGTTCACCGGGTTGACGGCGGAGTTTGCGCGCACGCGGAAAGCAACGGCTTTGGTACGCGGGCTGCGCGTCGTGTCCGACTTTGAGTATGAGATTACGATGGCTATTGCCAACCAGAAATTGAACCCGCAGATTGACACGGTGTGCTTGATGCCGAGCGAAAAATTCTTGTTGTTAAGTTCCCGTATTGTGCGGGAGATCGCAATTTTCGGCGGCGATCTTCACGAGTTCGTGCCGCCGGACATCGAGAAACGAATCAAGAAGAAGTTGAAGAAGAAATAACAGACGGGGCAGGGTAAGCATTCGTAACCCTGCCCCGTCCTTCAATTTTTTTGCGCGAAATTACCCCTGTTTCAAGCTTACCTCTTGCCGGGTCTTGGCATTCAGGATTTTGACGTCGTGAATGTGGAAATCGGAGACCGATTCAACGGCAACTTCGCGGTCGAAATCCACACAGATCGCGTCGAGGATGTCTTTGTTCTCTGTGCGAAGCCTGCGCGCCACGTCAGGGTGCACCTGCATGATCACGCGCTTTTCCTTTGTCGCGCAGAAAAGGCTGTGCAACCGGCGCAGGGTGTCGAATGTCACTGTTGTTACCGATCGCACCATGCCGCCGCCTTCGCAGTAGGGGCAGGGTTGCGACAAAGCTTTGACGAGGTTGTGCTTGACGCGTTTGCGCGTCATTTCGATCATGCCCAATTCGCTGATTTCGGACACCGTCGTTTTTGCGCGGTCGTTCTTGAGATGTTCCTGCAGTGCCTTCAATACTTCACGACGATTCTTCTCGATGGCCATATCGATGAAATCAATCACGATGATGCCGCCCAGGTCGCGAAGGCGCGCCTGTCGCGCGATCTCTTCCGCGGCCTCCATGTTCGTCTTGAAGACAGTCTCTTCCAGATGCTTCGTGCCGGTGAAGCGCCCCGTGTTGACATCAATTGCAATGAGGGCCTCGGTCTGATCGATACAGATGTATCCGCCGCTCTTCAGAAATACTTTGCGATTGAGCGCCTTCTCGATCTCCCTTTCGACGCCAAATTTGTCGAAAATGGGCCGCTTCTGGTTGTAGTGCTTCACGCGGCTCTTCAGGCTCGGCGCGAAGCTGTCGAGGAACTCGAGAATGCGTTCGTATTCCGTCTCATCGTCGACAGTGAGCTTTTCGATGTCGTTCGTGAACATGTCGCGCACGATTCGAAGAATCGGGCCAAGGTCGGCGTGCAACAGCGCGGCGCTTTTCGCCGTTTCCATCTTTTCCTTGACGTCGCTCCAGACTTTGGAAAGGTACTTGACGTCGTCCTGAAAATCGGATTTCTTTTTGCCTTCTCCCGCGGTCCGCAGGATCAGGCCCACCCCCGGCGGTCGCACAGCCTGAAGATCTTTGCGCAGCCGATCGCGTTCGCGCTCACTGCCGATCTTTCGCGACACGCCCAGCTGCTTCACGGTCGGCATCAGCACCACATAGCGGCCCGGCAGCGTCACGTAATTCGTCAGGCGTACGCCCTTGGTGCCCAGCGTATCCTTGCTGACCTGCACCATGATGTGCTGGTTCTTCTTCAGCAGCGATTCTATCGAAGGGGGTTTTCCCCGGCGTGACGCGCCTTTGGGTTTTGCCGTGCCTTCTTCAAACACAAAATCGCCCGTGCCTTCCGCTCCCGCAATGTCGGAGACGTAGAGGAAGCCGTTCTTCTCCATGCCGATGTCGATGAATGCCGCCTGGATGCCGGGTACAATCGAATCGACGCGGCCCTTATAAATATTGCCGACTACGCTGCGGCTTTCCTGGCGCTCGATCAGCAGTTCGACCAGGCGCTTATCTTCAATAAGCGCGATTCGCGTCTCAAGTGGAGACGCGTTGATTATGAATTCCTTCATGCAACCCCCCGGTAGCGCACGGCACAAGCCGCGGCACCATCAGTCAAAAAAACCTTTGCGAACATGGACACTTAACAGGGTGCCCACGCACATCATTGTTGTTACGCAGAACGAGCCGCCGTAACTCAGGAACGGCAGCGGAAGGCCCGTGATGGGCAGGAGATGCAAAGTAATCGCGATGTTCACGAACACGTGAAAACCGATAATCGTTACACAGCCCACCGCGAGCAGGCTGCCCGCGAGGTCGGGGCAATCGCGCGCAAGCGCCACGCCTCGCAGCATGAACAGCGCGAAAAGACAAATGACCAACACCGCGCCGACAAATCCCATCTCTTCCGCGATGAGCGCGAAAATAAAGTCCGTATGAAATTCGGGAAGGAAGCGAAGGTGTGTTTGCGTGCCCTTGCCGATCCCTTTGCCCCACATCTGCCCACTGCCAACGGCGATCTTCGTCTGAATGATTTGATAGCCCGATGCAAGCGGGTCTGCATCCGGCGACCAGAACGATTTGATGCGATTCTTCTGGTAGTCTTCGAGGGGAAGTTTGTCTACCGTGGCGAAAACCGTGCCGACCGCGACAATACCGGCCAATGCAATGCCGATGAGGTATCGCTTGCGGCAACCCGCGGCATAGAGCATGGTCAAAACAACCGGCGGCAGCACCAACGCGGTGCCAAGGTCCTTCTGCGCGAGAATGAGCAGCAATAACCCGCCGGCGATGGCGAAGGTGAGCCCGAAGTAGAATATGCTCTGGATGCGGTCCTTCACGGCGGAGAGATACCACGCAAGCGAATAAACCAGCGCGAGTTTGCTCAATTCCGACGGCTGCAAGTTAAACGGCCCTCCCAACGAGAGCCAGTGCTGGCCGCCCTTCGCTTCCTTGCCGAACAGCAGTACGGCAATGAGCAACACGACTATGCCGATGTACATGGCGGGCGCGAGTGAAATAAGCGCGCGGTAGTCGATGCACACAACCACGAGGGCAATCGACAGTCCAAGACAAAACGCGATGAACTGACGCACATAATAGATCTCGAGTATCGACGCATCCGGGCCAATATTCTGGCTGGCGCTGTATAGCGCCGTCAGTCCGAACGCGAACAGCGCAAAGGTTACCCCGAGTAAAAACCAGTCGATGCGCCGAAGGTTTCGATAGTTGAACGTGCGGATATGCGAATCGAGGAGGTTCAAATCCCGATGGATGCTGCTCATTCCAACGGTCCCCCATACATCGCAACGTTAACCGGCTCTTGCGGCGCGTTTTCATCGCCCTTAAGTTTTTGCTTCTTGTAGTAATAGTCGAAGATTTTCTTCGCCACCGGTGCCGCGGTCGTGCTGCCGTGCAGCCCATGCTCGACAATAATGCTCACGGCAAGTCGCGGTTTCATGTTCGTCACGCCTGCAACGAATAGAGCGTGATCGCGCAATTCATACGGGACTTCGCGTTCCTTGCGACCCTTCAATTGGGAAAGATGCGCAACCTGCGCGGTACCTGTCTTGCCGATAATTTCTAGCCCTTCGATTCGGGCTTCGCGGCCCGTGCCGCTCGGCGGCTGCTTCTTGTCGACGCACTTGAACATGCCTGCATGCACGATCCGCAGCGTGTTGTCGCTGATGAGTTTCTCGCTCACCTGCGGTCCCACGCCCAGGTTGACGTGTGGCCGTACCCGCTTGCCGCCGTTCATCACGGACGCCATCAGCACAGCATTCTGTAGCACGGTGGCATCGACCATTCCCTGTCCGATGGACATGTTGATCGTATCGCCGGGATACCAGTTGTAGTCGTCGCGATTCTTCGACTTTCGGGCCTTCGCGGCAGCGGCTTTCTTTTCCGGGCTGGGCACAGCGCCCGGTACCTCGCGCGGAAGGTCGATGCCCGTGGATTCGCCGAGGCCGAGCATATGCGACCATTTGTTGAGTTTCTCAGGGCCGATGCGTTGCCCCACGTTGTAGAAATACACGTCGCAAGAAAAAGCCAGCGCATCAACCATTGCCACGCCGCCGTGTCCGCCGCGCCGCCAGCATCGCCACGTGTGGCTCCCCAGCCTGAAAGATCCACCACAACTGAACGTAGTGTGTTCGTCTACGATTCCTTCTTCCAGCGCGGCTACGGCCATCAATACTTTGAAAACGGATCCCGGCGGATAGTGAGTCTGGAACGCGCGGTGAAGCATCGGCTTACGCGGGTCTTTAATGACGCCGTCGATGATCTGTTTCTGATCGGGCGATTGCGTCGTGAAGATGTTCGGGTCATACGTCGGCACGCTTGCGAGCGCGAGCAGTTCGCCCGTGTCCGCGTCCATAACGACGATCGCGCCCTCGGCCTGAATATCGACGATGTCTTCCGCCAAGAGCTCATCGCGCAGGATTCGTTCGCATTCCATTTGCAGCTCGATGTCGAGCGTCGTAAAGATCGGCTTGCCGGCTATGGCATCCTGTCGGCGCTCCAACGCAAGCGAGCGTCCCATGCTGTCCACTTCGATGTAGGGCAGGCCGTGCACGTCCGTGCGCAACTGTGGCACGCTCCCGTTGTACCGGGTGACGATCATCGCGCCATCGTAACCCTTCAGATCGAGCTCATAGCGCTGTTCGATGCCGTCGCGACCGATGATATCGCCCATCTTGTATCGCGGCCGCTTGCTCGCCAGCGTATCGGCGTCAATTTCGTTGAGCCAACCGAGAATCTGGCCGGCGGTTTCGCCGTAGTAATAGCGGCGCTGTGGGCGCGCAACCGTGTACACGCCTTGCAAGGCAAACGAATACTCTTCGACCCGCATCCGTTCCGTCTTGCTTATGTCCTGCTTGACCAGAATCTGTTCAAACGGCTTCTTGCGCCGGATCGCGCTAATGACGTTGCCGAAAATGGTATTCGGGTCCACGCCGACCATTTCGCCCAACTGGCGCGTCACGTCGTAAACCCGCTCGGCTGCATGGAAGAACGCCTGGACCTCTGCCCGGTCGCCTTCTTCAATATCATCGAGTGGAAAAGCCTCATCCAGCGCAACGCCACTCTTGAAGGCATCGCGCGTACCGGACAGTAAATCGATGGTTTTGATTTGCAGAATCTGCGCGACGGTGCTGGCTGACTTCGAGACGGCATCCACATCGCGGAGCATCGCCGGTGTAAGCATGAGATCGAGCGCGGCCCGATTGTCTGCAAGCACGACGGTTTCATCGCGCCCGTAGATGATCCCGCGCGGCGACTTGATGACTTCATAGTCCAAACGGTTGTCTTCAGCCTGCTTCGTATAGACGGACCCTTCAACCACCTGCAACTGCCAGAGCCGCGCGCACAACAAAGCACTCAATACGACGATGACGACTGCCATGCCGCTCATGCGGCCCTCAAACCCTTCAAAGCGTTTCCGGCCGGTTGTTGTCGTCATCCGATCAGTCCTCCGCTGAGTTTCCACTCTTTACGGCGTTTGAACAGACGATCCATGGCGAAGAAGAGCACGGGCGTGAACAATGCGGTGTAAAACGCTCCGGGAACCACCCGCGCGACGATGTTGTTGAGCGCGGCCACGCTGGGGTCCTGAACGTAGGCTACGGCGACCCACAACAAGCCGAACGCGATTGCCGCGCAGAACACGAGAATTGCCTTTGCGGCGGGGTGTTCCGTCATCATGCGAGCGGAAATACGCGCCACCGTATATCCCACAATCACGTAACACAGCACGAAATGGCCGATGGTCTCGTTGCTGGCAATGTCGAGAATGACACCCCCGAGCACTCCGGTATACATGGCGCGTTCTTCGCCGATGGCCATCGCGAAGTACACGACCGTCAACAAGGTGAGGTCAGGAACAACGCGCGACACCGCGATTTGCTCCACCCATGTCGTCTGCACGAGCGCAGCGACGACGACGGTTATAAACCACAGTACATTCCTGCGAATCATTCCCAAGCCCTCGTCATGGCGCGTACCGCTCCTGAATCGAGCGCGTATCCGGCAACGCAAACGCCGCCTTGTCGTCGTTGCGCTTGGGCCGGCTTGCCATGTCCAGTGGTTCCGGCTCTGGTACGACCGGCTGATTTGCGGCGGGGTCCTGGCCGCTCATTTCCATCAGGGTCGGTTGCGCGCGCTTCACGAGAAAGATTTCGTCCACGCTGTAAGGGTCCGCGTACGGTTCCATATACGCCACCTGAAACAACGAACCACTGTTTTCTACTTCCACAATCGTGCCGATTGGATATTCCGCGGGGAAAATGCCGCTGCCCGCGGTGAGTACCTCATCGCCAACGCGCACGACATCCTTCGTATCGATGTGTTCGAGCCGGCAGATATGACTGAAGTCGCTCCCGCTTCCATGCACGGTGGCGCGCACGCGTTTGTCGCGGCCGATCATCGCCCCGATCTGACAACGGTCGCTGTGCAGGGTCGCAACGTAGGAAAGTGTCGGTCTTACGTCAATCACTATTCCCGCGACGCCGTCCTTTGTCATCGCGCACATGGCCGGTTCAATGCCATGAATCGATCCCCGGTTCACCACGAGCACCCCCGCTGAACTGGAGATTTTCGCCGCGGCAATTGGGTCCTGCGAAAGGGCGACCGTTTTCGCGGCAGTGAGATCGAGCCGCGGTTGGCTCTCTATAAAGCCGAGCAGACCCTTGAGGCGCTGGTTTTCCTGATAGATGGCGTCGTGATCCGCGATGCGCGGCACGAGCTTGTTCACCTGTTCGCGCAGTTCGGTGGCTTCCTTGCGCGAAGAATCGTATGCAACCACGAAACCGACGGCATAGTTCACGCCGCCGCCGATCGCGTCAAACGTGCGCAGGAATGGATACGCAATGACCGACCCCGCGGTGGCCACGGCATTCGAGATGATGTTGCCCCGCGTGCCGGACGCAAGCGAGACGAGGGAGAGACTGACTAACACCACCAGAACGATTGTCGGGCGGTTCTCTCGTATTCGGCGGGATAATTGCACGGTTTAGGTTTCTTCGTTAAAACGCTTTATTCCTTCGAGGTACTTGCCGGTGCCCAGCACAACGGCGGTCAGTGGGTCTTCCGCGACCGTCACGTGAAGTCCCGTCTCCTTCGCGAGCAGATGATCCAGTCCGCGCAGCAACGCGCCGCCGCCGGCCAACACAACACCGCGGTCCACGATGTCGGCGGAAAGTTCCGGGGGCGTGCGTTCCAACGTCACACGCACGGCATTCACGATGGACGCGACCGGTTCGCGCAATGCCTCGCGTATTTCCTCGGACGTGATCGTCAATATCTTGGGCAGGCCCATGACCTGGTCACGGCCTTTGACCTGCATTTCCATCTCTTCTTTCAGCGGGAATGCTGAACCGATCGCGATCTTGATCTCTTCCGCCGTGCGTTCACCCACCATCATGTTGTAGGTGCGCTTGAGATGTTGAATGATCGCCTGATCCATTTCGTCACCAGCCACACGCACGCTGTTGACGTGCACAATGCCGCCGAGCGAAATGACGGCAACTTCCGTGGTGCCGCCGCCAATGTCGACGATCATGCAGCCTTGCGGCTCGTGCACGGGAAGGCCCGCGCCGATTGCCGCGGCCATCGGCTCTTCGATGGTGAAAACTTTCTTCGCGCCCGCCTGCGACGCGCTTTCCGTTACCGCGCGCTTTTCAACCGCGGTAATTCCAGACGGTACGCAAATGGCCACGCGCGGCATAACCAGCCGGCTGCGGTTGTGCACTTTTTGAATGAAGTACCGGAGCATCGCTTCGGTGATTTCGAAGTCGGCGATAACACCATCTTTCATCGGGCGTATCGCCACGATGTTGCCCGGTGTACGGCCGATCATGCTCTTGCCTTCGTTGCCGACGGCCTTCACTTTTCCAGTGTCTTTATTGATGGCAACGACGGACGGCTCGCTGAGGACAATCCCTTGGCCCTTCACGTACACCAGAGTGTTCGCGGTGCCCAGGTCTATGCCCATGTCATGCGAGAAAAGTCCCGGTAGGTAGCTCAGGAACGAACGAAACATGAACCCCTCGAGCGGTCAGGGGCCGAAAGGGCGGCAAGACCGCATAACTTTTGAAATGAAAACCACTTAGACAAGAAGACTTCCAAGCAACGCGGAGTATACCAGAAGAAGCCAGTAATTCCAAACCGCATTTGAGGGCGTGAGCTCAAATACAACCGCGTGAAGGTGGAATTGAGGATTCTGCGATTATACACTCAAACAATCATAACCCTTGAATCAAATCCAAGACAGAGTGCAGTATTCTACTTGAATAATCACCTTACAACGCATTTGGCTGAAATCAATGGCCGACACGTTAAGTCGAGAGCAACGATCTAGGGTAATGGCGGCGATCAAGTCTCGGGGGAACAAGAGGACAGAGCTTTTATTGATAGCAATACTCCGTGACTACAGTATTACTGGTTGGTTGCGCAACCAAAATCTTCCTGGAAGGCCGGATTTCGCTTTTCGTCGACAGAGACTGGCTGTATTTGTGGACGGCTGTTTCTGGCATGGCTGCCGATGGCACTGCCGGATGCCCAAATCTAGGAAACAGTACTGGGAGCCTAAGATTCAACGGAATATTCAAAGGGACAAACTGGTGCGTACCTTGTTGGCGCAACGCGGCTGGAAGGTTCTTCGGATTTGGGAACATCAGCTAAAGTGTCCAGAGCGGGTGGCGCTTACCCTTGCTAGGGCGCTTCGTGAACATCGTAAGTGAAGTTCGAGTTATCGCGTTGCCGAACTCCGGGTTTGGCAGTGAATAGTACCTAGCGAGGATAATAAGAATGACCCCGCTGACCGTTGAATCGTTTGAAAGGGTATTAGATGTCCTTTGCCATCGGCTTACCGCCGAGTGTGTTAGGGGCCCTCGCTTTGAAAAGTCTAGTGCTTTTGAGGGTCGCGTGCGCGAACTTCTGAAAGAGCCTATGGCTGCCTTTGGTTTGCAGATTGACTTTCATCCCCATCCATACCTTTTCCCTGACATCGCGCTTGGCAAGTTTGGCGTCGAAGTAAAGTTCACGACTAATGATACGTGGCGCAGCGTAGCAAATAGCGTGTTTGAGAGTACGAGTAGTGACGAAGTCGAAAATATCTACGTGGTATTCGGGAAAATGGGTGGGAATCCTGCTGTTAATTGGGACAAATACGACAATTGTGTGATTCATGTTAGAACTTCACATGTGCCGAGGTTCGAGGTGGAAATTCGCCCGAAAGAGTCGCTCTTTCAGAAGATGAAAATTTCCTATCGTGACTTTCGTCGACTTTCTATATATGAGCGGATGGAGCATATCAGAAAGTATGCGAGAGGGCGCTTAAAGAAAGGCGAAAGACTCTGGTGGCTTGATGACAAACTAGACGATGGTCACACGCTACCTATCCAAGCTCGACTTTACATGTCGCTCAAACAAGAAGAAAAAAGACGGCTTCGTGCGGAAGCAGCGTTACTTTGTCCGCAAATTGTGAAACCATCTCGCTCAAAACACAAATACGATGATGTTACTTTGTATCTGCTTACCTATCATGGAGTGCTCTGTCCGCAAGCAAGAGACCTGTTTTCGGCCGGAAGTGTTGCGATGCGCACCGACACACGTAGAGGTGGGAACTATGTTTTGCGGGCTCTCGCGGACATCGAGCCAGAAATGATTGCTGCAGCAGCTGAAATGGACGACAAGCTTTTTGTGGAGTATTGGGGCGTCTCGGTTTCGCCTAAACATCGAATAGAAGAATGGCTATCTCGTGCAGACAAACATGCGGTCGGCTGGACTCCTTCAAAGGTTCTATTTCGGAATACGCGATAGAGTCCTCACTCTAGGCAGTCTAACACCGAACGCGCAACGTGCCAAGCGAGAACCGGCGGTACCGCGTTTCCGACTTGCCTTTCTACCTCGCGAAGTCCAGACACAAAGGTAAACTTATCTGGGAATGACTGAATTCTTGCAGCTTCTCGCATCGATATTCGCCGGGGAAGAGAATAATGGAATTGAATGTTCCCGTGGCATTCAGCGCGTATCGTATACCCAGGACGTCCTGCGATTAAACGCCTGTTCCCTTGTTCGGGGCTTATATTTGCCTCGCTCCAAATGTGGTTGATTCCCGGCAACCTACTCAAGTCCTCCAAATCGCCGATTGCCTCTTTTGCTGAGATCCAAGTGGCTGCGTTTCGCTCCGGTTTTGGCGGTATAAACTTGGGCATACCAGGAGCTGTGCCCACGAAGAAAACTCGCTCTCGAGTTTGCGGCACACCATAGTCGGCGGCCTGATACAAATGGTAGTTTAAGTCGTATCCAAGTTCACCAAAGTCATTCAATACCTGCTTGAGCCACTCTTGATGTCTAAGTAACGCCTTAACATTCTCAGCGACAAAAATGCTGGGTCTAACCCGTCGTATGGCTTCAATCATCGCGCGGTACAAACCGCTGCGTTTTCCGTTTACACCTTCTCGTTTGCCATTAACTGAAATATCCTGACAAGGAAACCCTCCAACCAAAACGTCTGCACATTTAGGCAACTTATCGATAAGCGTCCAGATATCCCCTCGATGTATCCCGTATCCCAGATTCCGCTCGTAAGTCTTGCATGCTTCGTCATTCAAGTCATTTGCCCAGACGACTTCAAATGGCAAGGAACGATAACGGCGTCCAAAGATTTCGAATCCGCCTTTAAATCCAAGATCCATGCCCCCGCACCCCGAAAACATTGAAACAACAGTGAACTTACGAGGCTTTGAAACAGAGCTGTCGGCCGGTGATGGGCGAGCACTGTATTTTTCACGACCTTCCCCTGCTTTGGTCTCAAGCGTACTCCGCTGTTTCTTCGCGTGCGTCCTCGGTGAGCGCACCTGTTGTGCTTCGCAGTACTGTTCCGCACTTCGCATAAACCAGTCCTTTAGTGTGCAGCCTGACAATGCTAGCGCCGCATGAAGCCGCCTTTTGAGTTCCGGCTGTATTTCGATTACGATTCGACCTGATTCACCATGCTGTGCCATAAGTGACAATGTAACCTATGTTACATGAATTGCGCAACAAAAATCTGTTGAGCCCTTTGGTATACCCAAGTTGTTCAAGTTCGGGGCGCCAAAGGAATCGCGTTTGTGGCCGCAATTACGTATGTGCGTCGCTGGAATTACCGAACAAAGTGCCCGACTGGACCATATTCTTCAAGCTATTGGACATGGGGTTTCGCGAAACGTGAACTACCCAAATCTCTTCGAATGAAAACTAGGCGCGGTCTGTGGCCGAAAGGGCGCCAAACGATTCCAATACCCTAACTAAACCAAAACACCCGGCCACCGGCGAGGTCGGGGCGTTTATCGTCGTCCTACATTTTGTTGATGTGAAGGTTCATCTCCGAAAGCAGTCGAGGACAACCGCTACACAGCTTGCCGGACGAGAGCGCTTGGCTTCGCTTTCCCGGATGCGTCAGTATGTGCAAAACACGTGCACTTTGGGAGTAAGCCATGTTTCTTCGATCTGCGATCGCTTTTATCCTTGCCGCGACCGTTCACGCGGAGGGTACCGCCGCGCGTACTGCCAGTCCAGAATCCGTCGCTGCCGTCGACGCAGGCACCGCCACGGAAGCCAACGCGGCATGGTGGGGGGTCGACGAATCCGACGCCACCGAGGCAATTCAATCCGCCATAGACTCAAAAGCCTCCCGCGTGGTCATTCCATATGTTGGCAAGCCCTGGATTATCCGGCCAATCATGCTGCGCAACGATCTCGAACTTTTTCTCGAACCCGGCGTGATCGTGCTGGCCAAGAAAGATGAATTCAAAGGCAGCGGCGACAGCCTGTTCAGCGCGCAGGACATGCAGAACATCACCGTGAGCGGCTATGGCGCAACACTGCGCATGCACAAGCGCGATTACCAGAAGCCGCCCTACACCAAAGCAGAATGGCGCATGGGCCTCCGGTTCAGCGGCTGCACAAACATTCGCATCGAAGGCGTTCGCATCGAAAGCACCGGTGGTGATGGCATCTACATCGGCACGACCGGCACGCAGGAATACTGCAAAGACGTGGTCATCCGCGACGTTGTGTGTTTCGACAACCACAGGCAAGGCATCAGCGTCATCGGCGCGGAAAACTTGTTGATCGAGAATTCCGTCTTCGCGAACACCTGGGGCACCGCTCCCGGCGCGGGCATCGACCTCGAGCCGGACAGTCCCAAGCAGCGCCTGGTAAACATCGTGATTCGCAATTGCACCTTCGAGAACAACGAAGGACACGAGGTGCTCGTCTACGCCAAGAATCTCGACACAACGGCGCCGCCCGTCTCAATTAGGTTTGAGAACTGCATCATGCGCAAAACGACTTTTGAAATGCTGGAAGATGGCATCGGCCGCGACGACGATATCCACGGTTGGGCGGGCATTTCCGTCGGCGCCGTGCGCGACGACGGCCCCGACGGCGTGATCGAGTTCGTCGATTGCACGGTGGAAGGCACGGGAAAAGAGAGCGTCAAAATCTACGACAAATCCGCCGACCGCGCGAAAGTGCGGCTCGTGAACTGTCGCTTCAAAGATCCCTGGAACGTGCGCCACTCGATCTATTCCGACCTGCGCGTGCCCATTCTCTTTGAAGTGCGCAGGCCCTACCTCAGCAAACGCGTCGGCGGCGTCGAAATCATTGATTGCCATTTGTGGGACGACACACCGCGCGCATCCGTCGCGCTATCGCCGTTCAACAGCGAATACGGCCTGCACGACATCACCGGAAACATGTATCTATACAGTCCGCACGAACCGCGCACCTGGTACGGCCCCGCATCGACAAACGTGAGCCTCGCCATCACCCACGTAAAGCCGGAAGCCCCCGCCGAAGCACGCAAACCGGACGCCGACGCGGAGTAGTGGGCTTTCAAATAAGCAACGTCAAAACAAGTCAAAAAGCTTTGGTGTTGCTACCGCAGTCCAGAGGATTCGAAGCACAAAAAGAACGCAGACGGCGTCTTTTATGGAGTGCTGTAGCAGAGTCCGCTTCGGACGGCGCTACAGCTTTGGCTTACTTTGCGGTGGGTTCGGGTCGACAACGATTCACGACTCAGTCACAGGTTTGAGTACCCTACGTTGAGTACTCGGTGCTCAAATCCTTAACCGAGAAGGTTGGGTTAAATCACTTCCTCGCCGATTCACGCCGGTTTTTCAAAATTGCATACACACCGCACGCGACCAACGCTGCGGTGACCAAATAAACATTGGAGAACACACGCCAGCCCATTGTCGAAATTGTACCGTCAAATGCACGAAAATCGTTTACGTAGAGACCGAACAAGTTAAAGATAAGTACGCGAAAAAGCCCACGCGACCACTCAAACAATAGCCACGCCAGCGACACCAGCAACATCGAGATTCCGGTCCGTGGCGGGCGATCACACCACCAAATCCAAATCACACACGTCAGGACTGGCAACACCCACGTTTGGAC
>ERZ761602.3584-NODE-3584-length-21660-cov-4.730757_pt1 | contig 21660 bp, 13 predicted proteins | sample MGYA00512165_ERZ761602 | MGnify/ENA primary metagenome ERZ761602 (study PRJEB28899, sample SAMN02445085) | bioreactor sludge metagenome | biome: EBPR sludge; isolation source: Thorneside wastewater treatment plant | place: Australia: Brisbane, Thorneside...
GGCGCGGGTCAGGCGCGCGTCAGTCATCGTTCTCCCCAGAGTCTTTGGAATGGACTGGCCCGGCGTGGGGTGTGCCGGAATAGGGGAAGACCCGGTTGTAGAGCTGATCGTTTGCGGCGACGTTATCGCCAACCAGCGTGATAACCGAATACACGGGCCCGCTTCCGATCAATGTCAAGGCAATGTCCACGACATCGTCGCCGGGGCGCCTGCCGTTGGGCCAGCCGCTCGCCTTGATTCGAGCGGAACTGTCGGTCGTGGTGTCGCCACCTAAAAACGACAAACGGCTGAACCCTGCCTGGCCGGGGAGGAGAACGGCCTCGGTCGTTGTGTCCACGCGTAACACGTCGGGGATAAAGATGTCGGCGAGATCGATGCGGCCCGAGGTCACAAAGCTTGTGGTGTAAACCGAGTTGAATAGCGATGCCAACTCCGGGGCCAACGCGTAGTCGATGAATTTGTTCGCGTCCGTTGCGGGCAGGGTGCGGTTGTATTTGTCCTTGTTCCGAAGCGCGACGAACATCCCGTTGAAGAGCGGGTTACCCATGCGACTGACCTGAATATAGGGTCCCGAATTTTTCGGGTCGGCATCGGCACGACGGACCATCTTGCGCGGGCGACTCACTGTTGCGTAGACGCCAACCCCGTTGGCAGCACCGTTGGCGGGAAGCGCGTTCGCCAAGTCTGCAAACGGCGTCGTATATTCAAACGAGGGCAGCGCATCGACGGGAATCTGCATCGCGAACGCGAGCACGTTATACCCTTTACACGTGTCAACGCCGCCACCATCCTGACCGAAACCGTTTGAAGAATTGTTGTCGTTGTCCACGATGCGTGGATCCAGGAGATCGAAGATACCCGCAATATCACCGAAGAACCCGTCCTCGCGTTGCCCCGCGAAGACCACGGCGCCTGAAGGCAAACTGTGAATCGTTTGCCGTGTGTATTTGTCCAGTTCGTTGAACATTGCTGCGCCGGAGAATGCCCGGCCGGTCGAAGGGTCGTTGTAGGCTGGCGTTGTGCGCACCCCGACGTTCGGCGGTGGCGTCAACAGTCCGCTGCCCAGCACCGCCACATTGCCGTTGCTGTTCACGCGCGTTACCGAATAGGTCTGGGTGAAGTTGTGGCGCGCGTCGTCTACGTCAATGATAGACCCCAACTCCGTCCCCAATCCATACGACAGGATCGTGTCCTTGTTCTTCAGGCGCGCGCCACCGTCCGGATTGCTGTTGGAAAACTTAAAATCATAGCGGCGGACATTCTCGCCGGTAGTCGGGTTTGCGATGTGAATGCTGTACAGGGCGTCGTCCGCAAACCGGTCGTAAACCGAGCCCGCGCCCGGTTCGCTAAAAGGCTTGACGTGAATAATGACGTTCAAGACCTTCACGCCGGCGTCGTCGAACTTCGTGCCGACGAACGCGTACACGTCTACAATGTCGGCCAGGGGATCCTGCGCGATGAGCGGCGCTTCGGCATGACCCGATGCATCCGCAGGCCATGGGCCGAGCGCAATAGCGCCAACCATTACTGCTGTTATGATACCTCTGATTGAAGTAGGCATGGGTGGCAATTCTCCTGCGGGTTCGGGTTCTAGCGTTCGTGTGGGAAGCAAAAACCCTAAAAAAGACGCTTCTCGCGAGGCAGGACCGCCTGCCGCCGGTAACCGGACCAGAGCGTACAGCCTATCTACGCTACCAACCTGTGCCATGCGCGTCAATGGGTTTGCGGACACCACGCCGTGTGCCGGTGTACAATCAGTGCGGTGACAATCCAACCCAAGTACAGGAGGGAACTATCATGACGTTTCTCGATATGCTCATTCGCACGATTCGGTTGTGGATTCTTGTGCTTTTTGGCGGGCCCTTTGTGCGCGAGTGACGCGCGCTAGAACCACATCACCAACGGTCAGGTTTCCGGCTCGCCGATGTCTCCGAAAACGTCTTGACCAAGATGTGGGCACCAAAACTGCCCGAAACAGGCTTCATTGCGCGTGTTTCCATGCGCGGCGCCGCTGGAGCATCCCTGTGTTAGAATGCTGCTAACCATCGAGGTGCGCACGAAATGCAGACGCGGCTCTTCCGCATAGGATTGATGTGCATAGCTTCTGCTGCGTCATGCGCGCAAGACACGACTCCAGCAGAACAGACCGTACTTCCCCTGGAAATCACGGCAATTTTTGAGCGTCTCGATAAGCTGGGCGTACCTTCGGTTAAGGAAGCGCGATACGTCTCTCTCGAACTCCAGATATCCGACGGGTTTGGACGCGACAATGAAATGAACGAAAAGGGATGGTTGCTGTCAGAAGATGAGAGAACAGTAACTGTCTGGCTAGACGAACTCTGGCCGGTCACATACAACAAACACGAACCCACCACGATCCCGTCGAGCTGGAAGCCCATCGTTGTTAAATCATTTGATATGGAGGATGCAGACTTTGAGGAGACGCTTGAGGAGCTATCGGAAGCAGCCTCTGATGACAAAGGTATGCCTGAACTCTTTCCCAAAACTGCTACGTGCGTACTGGCAGCCTATGCCGCCTGGCAAAGAGGGCTGAGTTCCTATTGCATGCCCGTCATTGAAGGTGATTGGGTTTACCGGAACGAAGGTGTGCAAGCATACCCAGGCGAAGTGTGGGAAGAATTCGGCTGGCGCTATTTCCTGCATGGCGTGAACTTGCTAAAGTATGCCGATAAACGGGAAGCAATTCCGTACCTGAAACGTTCATTGGAACTCGCGCCTACAGCCGATTTCGGAGAAGACAGGCACGAACTCATTACGCAATTGGAGAAGCGAGTCGGAGAACCAACCTCGGGTCAGAAATTACCTGATGTTCCACCCTATGGTTCTGACGCAATGGCGCGGGTTTACGTCGCGGAGTTGGTAAACTTGCGGTGCCTCCAAAGCGGTCAACCCGGCTCTATCGATCCATACTGGAAAGAATACAGCTACGAAGAAGATCCAAGCCTTCCAACGACAAAACTCCTTAAGCTTGGCATGGACGCGATTCCCGCGCTCATCGACGCGTTGGAAGATGACACGCCAACGCGAACCGTCGAACATTGGCGCGATTTTCACCGCTCTCGAAAAGTATGGCGTGTGTCCGACTTCGCGGTTCGCGTCCTAAGCGACATTAGCCAGAAAAGTTTTGTTTATCACCGAAAGCTGAAACCGGAAGAAAAACAGGCCGTTATTGCAAAGATCAGGGCGTGGTATGCGGAAAGCTCCGGAATGTCCGAGGACGATCGCATGCTCGAGTTGTTTAATTCTCAAAACGAAGAAGAATGGTTTAGAGCAGGTGAGTATTTTCTACAAAAGGGCGATAAGCGCGCAGTCAGCCCATTGCTGAGCAACATACCGAAAGCAAGCCCACGGCGAAAAAGTACTCTTTGCCAACTAGTGGCATATTTCGGAGATCCCTCCGCCAAAGATGTGATACATGAGGTAATGCGGTCCGCAGAGGAACCCAGCGTTCGAATGGGCGCGGCAATCGCCCTGTTCCGGCTTCAGGATTACTCCGGCATACCACTTGCCATTGAATACGTCGCAGCCGAAGAGCGACCGAGAGAACCGGGATTGGGTTTCGACGATAGGCTTCCAGTTTGGTTGCTGATGAGCAGCAAGAAGCCAGAGGCGATGGAGACGCTGAAGCGGGCGTTGATGGAAGGATCCCCGGAACGCGCGGGAAGTTTGCTGAGGTCCATATCCGCTTTAATCCCTGGCTCATTTGTTTCCGGAAACGACTTCCAACTGGAGTCTGCGGCGAGCATCGAGCTTTGTCCTGTTCTAATTGCGGCAATGGATAGGATCGACACAATTCACAATAGGGGCAATCTGCCCCGCTTACGCGTCAAAGACGGAGCCGCTATGGCTTTTGCACTTATGAAGGGCCACGCGAAGGAAATAGCCCCCGGATTCATTGATGGCCGTTTTCTCGAGATCGATCCTGCTGTCTTTGATCAAAAAGAACCTGACGCAGCAAAACGAGACCAACAAATAAGTGCTCTCCAGCGGTGGTATGCAGACAACAAGAACAACCTCGTTTGGAACCAAGAAACAAAGAGGCTTGAAATAAAATAGCCATCTGAATCAAGCCTCACTCGCTCGTATTTCGGTCAACCACTGCATTTCCCTCGCCCCGGTACTTGAGAGTGTCCCAATCTTGTGCGCGGCAGGCTGGCCCGTTACGATAGCGGCCAATCATGAACGCAACGTCCATCCGACAATTTGTTAAGGCAGCCGCCTGCGACGTCCGCACGGACGATCTGTCGCGCCAGTTGTATGCGACGGACGCATCGCTTTACGAGATTGTTCCGGATGCCGTTGCGTTTCCGAAGAATGCGGAGGAGGCCTCGCGGGTAGTGAGCGCGGCGGGCGAGGCGGGCATACCGGTGATTCCGCGCGGCGCGGGGACGGGCCTGTCCGGCGGCGCAATCGGCAAGGGGGTCATCGTAGATTTCTCGCGCTACAACCGCGCGATCGAAGACTTCGATCGAGACCGGCGCACGGTTCGCGTGGGCGCGGGTGTCGTGCTGGATCAGCTCAACGCGTATTTGAAACCCAGTGGACTGTGGTTCGGGCCCGATGTGGCGACCAGCGCACGCGCGACCCTCGGCGGCATGATCGCGAACAACAGCAGCGGCGCGCATGTGCCGGTGTATGGCACGACCGCCGCGCACGTGCGCGCGTTGGAACTGGTGCTTTCCGATGGACGCATCGAAACGATCGGTCCCGGATATGACACCTTGCAAGATTTGCATCGCGCCGTGCACGCGGCCATTGAACAGCACAAAAACGAAATCCGCGAGCGTTTCCCAAATACCTTGAACAAGCGTTGGCCTGGCTACGGCCTCGATCTGTATTTGCGCAGCGAAACCGATCTAACCAAGGTGCTCGCGGGGAGTGAGGGTACGCTCGCGATGATCGCGTCGGCGGAGCTGGGGCTGAATCCCATGCCACAACAGAAGGGCGTATGCCTGGTTTATGTCGATTCCATTCCGGATGCCGCGCACGCAACGCTGGAGATGCTCGATCTAAATCCCGCTGCGATTGAGTTAATCGACGACGTTTTGTGGGAGTCTACGCGCGGGCAGATGGCATTTGCCGCAACGCGCGATCTGCTCGGGCTGAATGTGAACCCGTGCAAAGCAATCTTGATCGTCGAGTTTTTTGAAGACGTCGACGAGCGCATCGAAATACTTTCGCGGCGCAACATCGGCATTCGCAAACTTGTTGTCAAATCACCCCGCGAAATGGAAATGATCTGGAACTTGCGCAAGGCGGGTCTTTCGTTACTCACGGGATGCAAAGGATCCGCCAAGCCCGTGCCCGGCATCGAAGACGTAGCCGTGCCGCCGCAGAAGCTGCCGGAATATGTAAACGGGCTTCTGAAAATCTTCGACAAGCTCGGTCTCGAAGGTTCGTTCTACGGACATGCAGCGTCCGGTTTGCTGCACGTTCGTCCCGTGCTCGATCTGCATCGCGCGGAAGATGTGGCGCGCTATCGCCAAGTGTCTGACGACGTGGCTGCGCTCGTGCGCGAGGTGAAAGGTTCCGTCTCCGCCGAACATGGCGTTGGCATTGGGCATACGGAGTATATGCCTGAACATCTCGGCTCGCAGATCATGGATCTCACGCGCACAATCAAGGCGTTATTCGATCCAAAGAACGTGTTTAACCCCGGCAAGATTATCCCAGGCCCGCAGGACTATCGCATTGAGACCAACCTGCGGCAGGGCGCGAACAAAACAATACCTGTGCCGTTCACGCCCGTGCTGGCATTCGCGGCGAAAGACGAATCGTTCATCGGCAACCTCGAGCAGTGCAACGGCTGCGGCGGTTGCCGAAAAGCGCCGCCCACGATGTGCCCGACGTATGTGGCCACTGGCGACGAGATCATGTCCACACGCGGACGCGCGAACACTATTCGGGCAGCGCTTGAGGGCAGGCTGAACGAAGATCCGCTTTCGTCTGCATCTTTGGAACTGGCACTGAGCAGTTGCCTGTCCTGCAAGGCATGCACTGCCGAGTGTCCATCGAACGTCAACATGGCTTTACTCAAAGCCGAACTACTGCATGCGCGGCAGCGGCGCGATGGGGTGCCGCTTCGCAATCGCCTGATCAGCAGCGTCGATCTGATGGGACGCATGGCAAGTATTGCGCCAGCAATCGCGAATTCGGTTATGAAATTGTCCCCGGTTCGTGCGATGGCCGCGAAGATGTTTGGCTTTACGCCCGAGCGTCCTTTGCCGCCGTACGGCGCGTTTCGTTTCGACACGTGGTTCAAGAAGCATGCGCGCACTGCGCCCATCACGCGTGGGCGCGTGGTGTTGTGGGACGACACCTTTGTGCGCTATCACGAGCCGAACATCGGCGTCGCGGCGGTGACGGTTTTGGAACGCGCGGGGTATGAAGTTGTGCTGGCGACGGGTCGCGCGTGTTGTGGGCGTCCTGCATTCAGCGTTGGCTGTCTCGATGTTGCACGGGCGAACGGCAACCGCAACGTCGCGCTGCTGCGCGAGAGCAATGACCCCATCGTGTTTTTGGAACCGTCGTGCTATTCGATGTTCATTGAAGACTACATCGAACTCGGCGTGCCCGGCGCGCGAGACGTTGCGAAACGCTGTCATCTGTTCGAACAATTTGTGAACGATCTTCTGGAACGCGAATCCGACGCGCTTCAGTTTGCTGATGGGTACACCTGGGTTGCGGTGCATTCGCATTGTCATGCGAAAGCATTGACGAACACGGGTATCGTCAAGAAACTGTGCGAGCGTTTGCCAAACGCTTCCGTGACCATGCTTAACACCGGTTGCTGCGGCATGGCCGGCGCGTTTGGCCAAATGGCCTCGAAATATGAGTTGTCTTTGGCTGTAGCCAAACCCTTGGTGGAACAAATCAACCAACTGACCGCGGGCACGGAGATAGTCGCGTCAGGCACGAGTTGCAGACATCAAATCGATCATCTCACCGCCGCCGCGCCAATCCACATCGCGGAATTGCTTGCGACTGCGCTGGAGCGAACTGCGCAACTGTAGTGAATTAGGCGAGCGACTCACCTGGCCTAATGTTCAGTCGGAGAGCGATTTCAACCGAAAGCCGTGTTACCCGGTAGCGTGCGGCTTTGGTTGCCGGAGCACCCGTCGTGATGCTAGCCAGTAACGGACTGAGAACCCAAAATAAGCCACAGCTATTAGCCCGAAGATACAACAAAAAAACAAATCTATAGACCGAACTTGAGATTCTCGGAGTAACGACCATATCGGCATCAAATGAAAGAACGGAAACATCCCATAGCCTAGCGCAGCCATTTGTAAAGTCAAATAAACCCGCTCATGAAGCGTAAGTGAATCCAGACGAATACGGCGTTTCGACTTGAGCAATTGGATTGCAAGCGCTCCACATGCCGCTGCAACAGCCAAGGCAATCAATGCAAGTTTTAGATCTACAGAAGTCATTTCGTAAGGCGTGATCAAGGCCACAATCCCGAATAGGCACAGAGCGACCGCGCAAAACAAACCCATATACTCCAAACCAAAGAAATTCAGCGAGTGGAACTGTGCCCAGGCTTTTTCATCGAGCTCAAGCATACGTTGCTCAAGAGGTTTGTGGAACGTTTTTCTGTACCGCCTCCGCGCTTTTCCAGGTTTGCCCAGCGACGCGAGCGCAACCGTGCGCGCGGCGACGAGTGTTGCGCCGCTTTCCAGCATGGCATCAACAGTCTGTCGAAAATGTGATTCAACCTCCTGCTGAACCCGCCTGCGCGTATCCGCGTCCATGTCGAGCGTTACGGTTTCGAGCCATGTGTAGGGATTGACCGCAAAGGAGGAGAGCGTTTCTCGCGCGGATGGGTGTTCCCAATGTTCCCCATCACGTTCGACATTTTCGGCGAGTTCCGCATAGTATGCCGCAAGCATTTCGGCGCGGAATTCTTCTTGCCACACATGAGCCACTTCAAAGCTCATCTCGTACACAACATTTCGAAGCACTGCTGCGTAGCGTCCACCGGCAGCCAGCATGGCATGGAGATGGGTCTCGTCGGGGCTGTGGGTACTTTGATACCGAAGTTTGGCGTCGTCGTATGCGCGCAGGGCGGCGTCCCGCGCATTGGGGTCGCCTGGCGTGCTGCTCGCTACCCATGCAAGATGGCGTTCCAGTTCGGCAAGATATACGGCTCTCATGTCCATTTCGTCTACCCCAACCGGCGATCCTGAAGAAGCCTAACCAACCGAGCCGTCCTAATCAACTAAGCCGGGGGGAAAGCGCACTGAAACCAGGGTCGTGGATCCGGGTATACTTACCACTGCGACACTTCTCAACCGGAAACCCAATCGACATGTTTACTCTTCGGTACTTTAGTCTCGGGCTCTTACTATCTGTAGTATTTTCGGCAGCGGCTCTTGGCCAGGGCCTGCTTACCGCCGAGCCGGATCAGATCCGCTTTTCAAAGATGGAAGACGCGTTCGCAATCGAGGTCTTCCTCGATGGAAAGCCCGTGGCTTCGAAAGCGCTCAAGGGCGCGCGCGTTGTTATTGGCAACCGTAACTACACCCATCAGTTTGAACTCGCACTCAGCAAGTCAGGCGACGCGACAGTCACAATCAAACCGGACCCTGCTGAAGCACAGGTGGGAACCTACAGCCTCGTCATCTCGACGAAGCACGGCGATGCCCTCGTGGCGATTGACATGCCGCTCGATCAAATGCCCGACACCCTGGAGAACCGCGCGAAAGAAAAAGGTGTAACCGTCGAGGAGATGAAAGCCGAACTCGGCCTTTCGCAGGAATCGCAGCGGGAAACTATCGCCGTCCGGTTGCCGCAGTTTCAGTACGAAGGCTCAACATTCACCCTGCGCGTTCCAACAACACCGGGACGCGTATTCACCTGGAAAGTGAATGGAACTGTTGTCGAACAGGGATTGGACAAAAACACGCTGTCGCAGGTGCTCGATACGCTTGGCGACTCCCGCATCGACATGGAAGCGCGGCAAGGCAATGTCGTTGTTGCGCAATGGAGCGGCATCCTTAAAGTCGTCGCCTACCCCGACATGATGTGGCAGGTGCGCGCAAAGGAAACGTTTGAGTTACAGGCACCGCGCGGATACAACGTGCACCAGTGGAAACTGGATGGGCGCGACGCCGGTCGCGATGAGGTGTACAAGCACACGTTCAAGGAACCCGGCGAACATATCATCGAGTGCATTGCAAGCGATCCAATCATTGGTAATCCGGGCGAGTACCGCCGCTTTATCTGGAAAACGCGCGTATTGGCGGCGAAGAAACGATAAATATTCTTGTCCGTGCCGCATGGAAATCACACTTAGCCCGATGGGAATCATCAGCGGGCCTGCGGACTCGCGATGACGTTCCTAACTGTCCGCGCGGCATGTCCCGCGGTGAGTCGTGATTAGTGGTGCGAGAAGCAGCGCTCCAGCGTGAACAACATGGCAACATTCGAATCGTTGCACGCGGCGATGACGTCGTGATCATTGACGCTGCCGCCCGGTTGCACAAAAGCGGTAATGCCGGCCCCGATAGCCGCATTGACCGCGTCGCGAAACGGAAAGAAACCGTCTGACGCAAGCACCGCGCCTTCGAGCGTTTCGTCACCTTTGTATTTGGCCTTCGCCTTGGCGATGGCCTGTTCGACGGCCCCAACGCGATCCTGTTCTCCCGTGCCCACTGCTAGCGTCTGGCCATTCCGCGCGATGACACATCCATTCGACCGCACGTGAATGTTCACATACCACGCAAACAGGAGATCGTCCAACTCCCGTTGCGTCGCCGCGCGCGCGACTTCAACACGGCCCACGCTCTTGTGCTCCGCGTGCGCGTTCACCAGGTCCGCCGTGGTGCGCACGCGGGATAGATACGGCGCGGCAAGCACCATGCTGCCGTCGTCGAAGATCTTCGCTTCCAAGACGTCCGTCGCATCGCCAACGTATTTTGGCAATGAATCGAACGGCGGCAACTGGATAACGCGGATTTCCTTGTTACGACGAAACACTTCAAAATTGTTCAGCGTCGCCAAGGCGTCCGCGTCAAACGCCGGAGCGGCAACACCTTCGACGATCGTTTGCATAATTGCTGTTGCCGTGGCGTTGTCCACCGTGCGGTTAAACACGACAACGCTGCCGAATGCCGCCTGCGCGTCGGCGTCGCGCGCCCGCTCATAAACGGTCACCAACGGCATGTCGCCCACCTGCATGGCGACGCCGCTCGGGTTGCAATGTTTCATCACGGCGCAGGCGGGGCGGTCGATATACTTCAGAATTCCGACCGCGTGGTGCATGTCCTCGATGTTCGTCTGGGAAAGACCGCTTTTACCGGTCTTCAGGATGTTGTAGGCACCGAGAACCAGCTTGCGGCCGTCTTTCGGCTTGTAGAACGCGGCAGGCTGGTGCGGGTTCGTGCCGTAGCGCAGATCCTCGACCTTTTCATAGCCCCTGCCCAAAAAGTCAAACGCATCCGGAAAACTCCCCTCGGTGCGCGTCTTGTACATATCCTTTAAGGAATCGCTGCTCATGGAGGCCCCTCTCGGCTGATTGGTGTGGGTACAACGGGGAAGGGTGCCAAACCTGGACCGTCAGGTCAACACCTGAGTGGGTGAAAACTGCCCCTCAGATCGACATCGCGGGTCTCTTGACCTCCTTTCGAGCCCGGTGTAGGATGACGCGCTGGCCAAATGGGCTGTCCGGCAAGTAGCGATAGAATTGTCTGGGCGTTAGTGTCACAAGTGATAATTACCTATCGGTAGGTCTGTGCGTTCCGCGCCTTGCGCGTGGGGTCGCGGAAGGAGTTGGAGGCGCTATGAGAGATATTCGGCGTGTGGCGGTTCTGGGCTCGGGCGTGATGGGGGGCGCGATCGCAGCGCACCTTGCGAACTGCGGAATACCGAGCGTCATGCTCGACATCGTGCCGCCCAATCTTGACGACAAAGACAAGGCCAATCCCAAAAAACGCAATTCGTTTGCAGACGCCAGCAAGGCAAACCTGCTGAAGGCGAAACCTTCGCCGATTTATTCGAAGAGCGTGCTCGACCTGATCGAAACCGGAAACTTCGAAGACGACATGCACCGCATCGCCGAGTGCGTCTGGATGATGACCTTTCGCTGCTGAAAGACTGCGACTGGATCATCGAAGTGGTCAAAGAAGACCTTGCCGTCAAGAAGAAGGTTTTCGAGTTGGTTAAGAAACACCGCAAGCCGGGGACGATCACGACGACCAACACGAGCGGCATTCCCATTGCTTCGATGCTTGATGTGATGGACGACGATCTCAAGCGCAACTTTCTCGGCACGCATTTCTTCAATCCGCCGCGCTACCTCAAGTTGCTGGAGATCATACCGCACCCGGGGACTGACCCCGCGGTAGTCAGCTTCATGGCAGACTTCATGGAAAACGTGCTGGGCAAGGGTGTCGTGCACGCGAAGGACACACCAAACTTCGTTGCGAACCGCATCTTGACCTTCGGCTCCCAGTTCATCATGCACGAGATGACGAAAGACGGACTTTCGATTGAAGAGATCGACGCCGTTACCGGTCCCGCGGTTGGGCATGCTTCTTCCGCGACGTTCCGCACTTTTGACCTTGTTGGACTTGACACGTATCTGCATGTGCTTGGCAACGTGGCCAACAATTGCCCGAATGACGAGCGCCTTGACGTGATGGTTGCGCCGGAGTGGTTCAAGAAAATGGTGGAGAAGGGCCTCCACGGCACAAAGACCGGCGCTGGCTTCTATAAAGCCACGAACGAACGCGATGAGAAGGGCAAACGCGTCATTCTTACGCTCGATCTTGACACGCTGGAATATCGCGCGCCGATTAAACCGCGATTTGAATGCACCGGAGCAGTGCGCAATGCGGAGACGATTGAAGAGAAAATCACCATCATGCACACCGGCTCCGACAAGGGGTCGGTGTTCGCGTGGAAGTTGTTTGCGAATACGGCCATTTACGCGGCAAATCGCATCCCTGAAATCGCCAACGACATTGTAAATATCGACAATGCCGTGAAGTGGGGATTCGCCTGGGAAATCGGCATTTTCGAGTCGTGGGACGTGCTTGGGTTTGACGACGTATGCGCGCGCATGGAGAAAGAGGGATTAAAGCTGCCGCCGATTGCGGTGGCGATGAAGGCAGCCGGCGCGAAGTCGTTCTATAAAGAGGAGAAAGGCAAGCGCCTTTACTTTGACCTCGCGACAAAGGCGTACAAGCCGGTTTCACAGAATCCAAACGTCGTGACATTGAATAGCGTGAAGGCGTCTGGCGGCGTGGTGAAGCGAAACGACAGCGCGACACTCATCGATCTCGGCGACGGCATTCTCTGTGCCGAGTTCCACACAAAGATGAACGCCATCGATACCGATCTTGGAATGATCCTTCACGAAGGCGTGACCTTGCTGAACGAAGGCAAATTCGAGGGCATGGTCGTTGGCAATCAAGGTCCGCACTTCTGCGCTGGCGCGAACATCTTCGTTGTGCTTGGCGAGGCGATGCAGGAAAATTGGAAAGCAATCGACGAAGCGGTGAACGCTTTTCAGCAGATTAACCAGTCCATGCGCTTCTGCCGGAAACCAATCGTAGCGGCGCCGCACCACTACACACTCGGCGGCGGAACGGAAATCTGCCAACATACTGCAAAATGCGTCATCGCCGGTGAGACCTATGGCGGACTGGTGGAAGTTGGTGTTGGTCTCGTGCCTGGCGGCGGCGGATGCAAAGAGATGTTGCGCCGAGCAATGGCGTTTCTGCCGGATGGTGTGCAAGACACGGATCCGCTGCCCTACGTGCGGCGCGCGTTTGAGAACATTGCGACAGCGAAAGTCAGCACGAGCGGCGGCGAATACGTCGACCTCGGCTATCTGACGAATGATAATCCAATCGTCGCAAGCCTTGACCAACAAGTAAAACGCGCGAAAGATGTTTGCCTCGGGCTCAACAAGGCCGGATATGTGCCGCCACGGCCTGCGTCGTTGGTCGCCTTTGGCGAACCCATGCGCGCGGCGTTCCGCGTTGCGCTCTATGGTTTCCAGCTTGGCGGTTACGCGTCCGAACACGACGTGTTCATCTCTGAAAAGATTGCACACATCCTCACCGGCGGCGAGCGGGCTCCCGGGACGAAAATCACCGAGCAGGATGTTCTCGATCTTGAGCGTGAAGCGTTTCTCAGCCTCGTCGGCACGGAGAAAACGCAGCAAAGAATTCAGGCAATGTTGACGACGGGCAAACCGTTGAGAAACTAATACGCTTTCCATTGAAACCCTAAAGCAAGATTGCACAAAGCCTCGTAAGAAATCGGAGGATGAAGCGAATGAACAATGTATACGTAGTTTCCGGCGCGCGAACGGCGATTGGCAAAGCCAATCGCGGAACGTTGGTCAATTACCGTCCTGATGACATGGCGGCTGAGGTCATGAAGGCTGCCGTCGATCGTGCGGGAATCAAGCCGGAGCAGGTGCAGGATATCGTGCTTGGTTGCGCAATTCCCGAACAGTCGCAAGGCATGAACATGGCGCGCATCGCGGCGCTTCGCGCGGGCATGCCGGACACCGTCAGCGCGTTGACGATTAATCGCTTCTGTTCGTCTGGTCTTGAAGCGATGGTTATTGCCGCGGCGAAGATCAGCAGTGGTCTTTTCGATATCGCTATCGGCGGCGGAGCGGAGAGCATGAGCATGGTGCACGGCCCCGGTGCGCGCCCCGCGCCGAATCCTTGGCTTACGAAGAACCTTCCCGAGACTTATATCGCCATGGGCAACGCGGGTGACAACGTCGCGCGCGACTTCAAATTTTCGCGTCAGGAATTGGACGAGTGGGCGCTTGGCAGCAACCAGAAAGCCGTCGCGGCGATAGACCTCGGTAAATTCAAAGATCAGATCGTGCCGTTGCAAGTGCCGCTAAATGGCAATGGCAAGACCATCACCTTCGATACCGATGAGGGCCCGCGCCGCGAGACGACGCTGGAAGGGTTGCTTGCGCTGAAACCCGCGTTCGCGGCATCGCCCGCGAACGGTTTCCACACGGCGGGCAATTCGAGCCAGATGAGCGACGGTGCTGCGGCCTGTGTGCTGATGAGCGAGAAGGGCATGAAAGACACGGGCGCGAAGCCACTTGCAAAACTGATTGGCTACAACGTTGCCGCCGGTTCACCGAAGTACCTCGGGCCTGCGCAACTCATCGCCATACCCAAGGCAGTTGAAATCGCAGGCATCAAACTCAGTGATGTCGGTCTGTTCGAAGTGAACGAAGCATTCTCATCCGTGGCGCTGCTGGTCATTCGCGAACTGAAGCTTGACCCGAAGAAGGTCAATGTCAACGGCGGCGCCATCGCATTGGGCCATCCGCTCGGGTGCAGCGGCGCAAAGCTCTCTGTGCAGATCATCGACGAAATGCGCAAGCGCGGCGAGAAATACGGCGTCGTCACGATGTGCATCGGCGGCGGTATGGGCGCTGCGGGTGTGTTCGAGTTGTGTGAGTAGTGGCTTAATGGAAAAAAAAGACAGCCACCGCAGCGCGAGTAGCGCGTGGTGGCTGTCCCTTTTTCGACGGTGTTTTTTTTAACTCCGCTGCGCGATTGGCGTGACTTTATGCGGGGCGCGGCCAACGTATTTGCTTAGCGGACGGTAGATGCGGTTGTTATTCGCCTGTTCAATAAAGTGCGCGCTCCAACCGGTAACGCGCGAGGCTACGAACAACGGCGTGTATAAATCGAGTGGAAGTCCCAGCAGGTAATAGGTCAGGCCGCAAGGGTAGTCAACGTTCGGATAGATTTTCTTGTCGTTGACCATCGGTTCCTTGATTGCGTCGTAGATTTCCATCCACACATTCTGATTCTTCTGCGCGGCAAGCTTTCGCAACTCGACTTCCAGAATCTGGGCGCGGTGGTCGCCGTTTTTGTATACACGGTGGCCGAAGCCCATGACTTTCTTTTTGTTTGCGAGCGCGTCTTTGATCCACGCGCGCGCTTCATCGGCGGTTTTGAACTGTACAAGCATTTCCATCGCCGCTTCGTTGGCCCCGCCGTGCAGCGGTCCCTTCAGCGCGCCAATGGCGCCGGCAATCGCGGAAACGAGATCGGACATTGTCGAACAGATGACGCGCGCGGTAAATGTGCTGGCGTTGAACTCGTGCTCAGCATAGAGGATGAGCGTGAGATCCAGAAGCTTAGCGGAAAGCTCATCGGGCACCTGCCCTTGCGACTGATACAAGATCTGCGCCGCGTGGGATAGACCCGGCTTCGCAGCGACGGGCTCCTGACCGTTCAATAGCCGGAAGCGGGCAGCAATGATGCCGCCGATTTGCGCGGTGAGCCAGATTGCCCGGCGCTTGTAGTCTGCAGGATCCGTGACAGGATCGAAGTGGCCGGTCATGGAGACCATACTGCGCAGGACGTCCATCATGGGCACGCCCTTGGGGATCAATCGAAGCGCGTCTACAACCTGAGACGGAAGCGGTCGAAACGAGTCGAGTTCCTTGGTAAATGCCGCGAGCTGAGCGGCGTTGGGCAGGTCGTCATTCAACAACAGATAGGCGACCTCTTCAAAGGTCGCGTTCTCCGCCAGTTCCTCTATGGGGTACCCGCGGTAGAGCAACACGCCCTGATCGACGCATGCGACCGAAGTATCTCCGGCGATCACGCCTTCGAGACCCGGCTTGTAATTATTATTGTTCTCTGACATCGGTTTTACCTCCTCGTATGGGCACACATGCGCGCGTTATCTGGGGCGATACTTCAACAACTCATATAATTCTTCGCGCGTCTGCATTTGAGACAACAGGTTTTCCTGCGTACGTTCTTCGCGAAGTTCAAGTAATGCTTCGTCCATCGCCTTCATGGCGACGCGTTGCAGCGTTACCGGGAAAATGACCAGGCTATATCCCAGTTCGCCGAACTGCTCAATGGTAAGGTACGGCGTCTTGCCGAATTCGGTCATGTTCGCAAGCAGGATCGTATCCACATCATCGGCAAAACGACGCAACTCTTCTTCATTCTGCAGCGCCTCGGGAAAAATGGCGTCCGCTCCCGCTTCCAGGTAGGCGTGCGCCCTCGTCACCGCGTCATCGTATCCCGTGACGCCCCGCGCATCCGTCCGGGCAATTAGTAGAAAGTCTTTGTTATTTTTTGCTTCGCACGCCGCCGCGATTTTCTCGCAGAACTCCTCCTGGCTCACGAGCGACTTGCCGTCAAGATGACCGCATCGCTTTGGAAATTCCTGGTCTTCGAGGTGAATGCCGCTTACTCCCGCGGATTCCAACACCCGGACGGTGCGGTATGTGTTCTCAGGTCCGCCGTATCCAGTGTCGGCATCCGCGATTATCGGCAGTGTTGTGGCGCGCGCAATGTTCGAGCAGTGCGTGGCCGACTCGGAGAGCGTCATTAAACCGATATCAGGCACGCCTCCCACGGAATTGGCAAGCACCCCGCCAGAGACATAGATTGCCTCGAAGCCGCGCTGCTCGATGAGCCGCGCGCTCAACGCATTGATGGCACCCGGCAATGCGACGACGTGATCCTCCAGCGCCGTCCGAAGACGGTCAGACCGTTCCCAGGATGAGGGAGGTAGAGGAGCCTTCCACATACGAATATTGCGCCTTTTGTCTCAACCGACTGCGATGCATATCAGCCCTGACGCACCGCTCCACCGGACAGGGTGGCATCGAGGAAGGCACGGTGTCAACTGTAGAAGACTTGAACAAGCACCGCGAACGGGGAGAAGGTCAGACGTGCCCACCTGCCAGGTCGTTGCACTTGAGGTAATACGCCAGCTCGGCGAGACCGACGGAAATGTGTTCGTGCCGCACAAATACGCCAGCCGGCACAACGAGGCTGGTCGGCGCGAAATTCCAGATTGCACGGACGCCCGACGCGACCAGCCGGTCAGCCAAGGGTTGCGCGGCTTCTGCCGGCACGGTGAGCACGGCGGTACGCACATTGCGCTGGGCGATAATCTCTTCCATGCGGTCTATGTGCTCGACGGGAATGCCACGCAGCAATTCCCCGACGCGCCCGTGGTCGGCATCAAAGAGTGCAACCACGTCCAGACCGTATTTGCCGAATCCCGCGTATGAGGCGATGGCGCCCCCGAGCCGTCCCGCACCGACTATCACGGCTGCGTAGTGCTCGTTGAAGCCAAGCGTCTCGCGAATTGCATCCATCAGACCCGTCGTGCTGAACCCAACCCGCGGCCTGCCGCGCACGCCAATCGCCGCGAGGTCTTTGCGCACAAGGGTATCGTCCATGGAAAGAAGTTCGGCGATCTGCGCACTGGAAACGTAGCCGCTGGCGTGCGTTTCAATCTGTTCAGCTACCAGGTGGTAATAGTGCATCAACCGCTCGACGATAAGTTGGTTGAGCGCGGGCGGTTGCTGGTTTTTCGGCATGCAAGACCCTCCCCTTCGCGCCCATAGTATCAGCTTGGGCCAGAGAATTGAATGGGTAATTCACACTCCGTAGTAGCATCTATTGTGGAACTGGTCTATGCTACTACCGGGGATAGTGGTACGCAGTCTAAGCGTCCCTGAATCGAGAGGTTCCCAGTTCCGTGGGCTGGCGCGTTCGCGCGAAGGAAACAGCACGTGACGGATCTGCATACTAGCGCAGAAACATCGAGATCGAGGGTTTCGTCGCCGCTGCTGACGCGGCCCGTCCGCGCGGTTGTCGTCTCCATTTGCTATGCCATTTTGTTCTACGGCTTTGACCAGATTGCCGTGCACAGCCAAAGCGGGAATGCAGTTGGCGTTTCTCATTGGTATGCGCCAGCAGGACTGAGCATTGCGGTATTGCTTCGTTTTGGTATTGGGTATGCCCCAGTCTATTTTCTACTTTGCCTCATCAGTAACGCGTACGTATGGCGGGATTTCCATCCGTCTGGATTAGCATCCGATGTCGCGCTGGCCAGCGCGCCCGTCTTGATCTATACCGTCACAGCATGGCTGCTACGCCGACAAATTCGCCTGGATCACGAGCTGCGCAAACTTCGTAGTGTGGTGATTTTCATATCGGCGATGATTACCGCTTCCGCGGTCGTTGCGATCACCCATGCGTCGCTTCAGTATGCATTCGGCTCGGTGCCTTGGATTGGACTTTCAGGGTACATATTAGATTTCTGGATTGGCGATATTATCGCCCATCTGTCTGTCGCCCCAATTCTATTGACCATATGCTTTCCTTGGGCGTCCAACGTCATCATCTTCTTTCGGCAGGGCGATGCAGGGCGGCGAATAGGCCCGGTTCTGCGGCGATTGCTTCCCCGCGTCGCGACGACACTCGTGTGGTTCGGGTTTCTTGCGACCATCATCTATTTCTCTTTCGCGCGCCAGGCCCCGGAAGTCAACCCTGCCCTATATCCGTGTTTTGTGCCCCTTATTCTCGCGGCCTTCTGGCGCGGCATTAAGGGCGCGGCCACAGGCGTGTTCTTCGTATGTGCGGGGACGAGTCTCTTTGCAACGGCGGTATACGCGCATCACGGGCCGGACGAAATACAGTTGTTTCTGATTGCGCTCTCGCTCACTTCGCTCTTGCTTGGTGCAGCAATGACAGAGAGCCGACGTAGCGCGCAAGACCTTGCCGCAGTGCATGATTTCTATCGCCAGGCTATCACCGCGGCGCGCGGCGTGCCCTACGTGCGCGACTATCAAAACGATACCTTCGCCTACATTGGTGAAGGTATCGAGCGCGTGACCGGATTCACCGCTGCCGAATTCACGCCAGATTTGTGGGAGGTGCGCAGCCGAGTCACGCAAATGCACGGTGAAGCCGAAGACATGCAGATTCAGGAAGCGATTCGACGCACCCGTGCCGGCGAGTTCAAGACTTGGTCCAGCGAAGGCAGGTTCCTTGCTCGCGACGGATCGACGCGTTGGGTGCTTGACGCTTCGGTGGAAATACTCGGATCTGATGGCCTTCCGGTACGTTCCATCGGCCTGATTCAAGATATCTCCGTGTACAAGCAAACCGAGCTCGCGCTGCGCGAAAGCGAGCAGCAGCGGGCACTTATCCTCAGTGCGCTGCCAGTCTGTTTCTATACCGGCCAAATTGAAGAGACGTTCAACGTAACCTGGATCAGTGAAAGCGTCGAGTCGCTGACGGGATATCCGGCTGCGGAGTTTCTGGGACAATCGACACTATGGTTCGACCGCATCCATGAAGAAGATAGCGAAGACGTCGCGCGCAAATTCGGAAAACTGCTCTCAACCGGTATAGCAGCGGCAGAGTACCGTTGGCTGCGTAAGGACGGTACCTATCGATGGTTCTGGAACCAAGTGGTGGTAACCCTTGCGGAGACCGGGCGATTTACGCAAGTTGTCGGCATCTGGTTGGATATCACCGAACGCAAACGCGCGGAGGAAGTCCTTCAGAAGAGTCGCGCAGTGCTTTACTCGTTTGTAGAACACACGCCAGCCGCGGTGGCAATGCTTGATCGCGATCTTTGCTACATCGCCGTGAGCCGGCGTTGGTTGCTCGATTATCGATTGGGCAAGGACGACATCATCGGCAAGTGCCACTACGATGTCTTTCCAGAGATTCGAAAGAACCAGGATTGGCTTGATATCCATCAGCGCGCATTGGGCGGATCTATTGAAAGGCGAGACGAAGACTATTTCGCGCGGGAAGACGGCAACGACGATTGGTTGCGTTGGGAAGTCAGGCCCTGGTATGCGGAGGACGATACTATCGGCGGCATCATGATGTTCACCGAGGTGATCACGGAACGCAAACGCGCGGAAGTCGCGCTGCGCGAAAGTCAGGATCGGTTGGATCTCGCCCTGAGCGGCGCTGACCTTGGCCTATGGGACCTCGATATACCAGCGGGAAAACTCGAAGTAAGTGAGCGCTGGGCGCAAATCTTTGGCTTTACACTGCAGGATGTCCCGCGCGAAGCCGCGGAATGGTACGCGCGCGCGCACGACGACGACAAGGACCCGTCCGTCAATCACTTCTGGAGCCACATCGCCGGCGAAATACCGATGCTCGATATCGAAGTGCGTTTTCGCTCCCGGACCAACGAATGGGTCTGGGTGCATTTGCGCGGCAAGATTGGCGAGCGCGATAGCGACGGAGTACCGATAAGAATAGCAGGCACCTTGCTCGACATTTCCGCCCGCAAGGCGGCAGAAAGCGACAGGCAAGCGCTCGAAGCGCAAATGCAACATACGCAGAAACTGGAGAGCCTCGGCGTGCTTGCGGGTGGCATTGCGCATGACTTCAACAATCTGCTGGTGGGAATCCTCGGAAATGCCGACCTCGCATTGATGGACCTGCCCCCAGGGTCGCCGGTGCGCGAGAGCCTGGAAGATATCGTTGTATCCGCGCAGCGCGCGGCGGAACTCTGCAAGCAGATGCTAGCGTATTCGGGTCGCGGCCGATTCGTTGTAGCGCCAGTATCGATGAATGAACTTATTCGCGAGATGAACAATCTACTTGCCGTAAGCATTTCAAAACGCGTTACGATGAAGTTTGAACCCATGCCGAACATCCCGCTTGTGCATGCGGATGCGACACAGATCCGACAGATCGTCATGAACCTGCTAACGAACGCGTCAGAAGCCATAGGCGATGCCGAAGGCGAAATTCACATTTCAACTTCTGTCATAACGTGGACGCGCGCCGAGGTCAAAGGCACCTTGGTTGGGTGCGAGCTCGAGCCTGGCATTCCTTACGTCTGCATGAGAATAGCCGATACTGGTGTCGGCATGAACGACGCAACGTTGGCCCGTGTTTTCGATCCGTTTTTCACCACCAAGTTTACCGGACGCGGCCTTGGCATGGCAGCGGTACTGGGAATCGTCCGTGGACACGATGGGGCAATTCGGGTCGAGAGCGAGCCAGGCGTGGGCACGACCTTTGAAGTGTTGTTGCCCGCGCTCCAAGCCAAAGTTGAAGCACCTGCGCCGGAGGCCCCCAAGCCTTCGGAAGTGCACGGGAGCGGCCTCGTTCTCGTCGTAGACGACGAGCAGCCGGTGCTGGACATTGCGAGCGCGATGCTGCACCGTCGCGGGTTCTCCGTCATCACCGCCCATGACGGCCGCGAAGCGCTGCAAGTATTCGAGTCGCGGAAAGACGAAGTCATTCTTGCCATTGTCGATCTCACGATGCCGCGCATGAGCGGCGGAGACCTGCTGATGGAGTTACAGAGACTCAAACCAGGTCTGCGTGTCGTGTTGTCAAGCGGATACAATGAGCAGGAAGCGGTGGCGCAAACTCACGGCGAAAAAATGGCCGAATTCATCCAAAAGCCATATAGAGCCATCGATTTCTATGCGATGTTGCAACGCGTGCTCGAAAAGGAATCGAAAATCACCTGAGCCAATATGTGCGCTACGCGACGGGCTTGTCTTTTCGCTTGTAGTCTTCGAACTGCGTTTGTTCACCAAACGTTTTCGTGTGATCCAAAAACGCCGCGATTGCGCTCGGATCCATCTGCTGAAAAGTCTTCGCAATCGTGAGATTGCGCTGGAAGGTGTCGAATGAATCCATGCCGGATATAACAACGGAAACAGGCATGCTCATCGCGAATCGCAGCGCGTCTTCAGGGCTAATCGCCGCCGTGCGCAATACCCCGCCGCCCGCGAGCGTCTTCATTGCGATAATGCCGAGGTCGTACTCTTGCGCTTTTGGGATTACGTTCTTCATGAAACTTTTTCGGTGCGCATCGAGACAGTTC
>ERZ761602.3585-NODE-3585-length-21658-cov-8.099338_pt1 | contig 21658 bp, 19 predicted proteins | sample MGYA00512165_ERZ761602 | MGnify/ENA primary metagenome ERZ761602 (study PRJEB28899, sample SAMN02445085) | bioreactor sludge metagenome | biome: EBPR sludge; isolation source: Thorneside wastewater treatment plant | place: Australia: Brisbane, Thorneside...
ACGCGCCGCCGCCGTGGCGGGCCATGCCGCCGTAGGTGTCGACGATGATCTTGCGGCCGGTCAGGCCGCAGTCGCCCACCGGGCCGCCGATCACGAACTTGCCGGTCGGGTTGATGTGCACCTTGTTCTTGGGCAGCGCGTCCAGCCACTTCTTCGGCAGCACCGGCTTGAGGATGCTCTCGCGCACGGCTTCGATCAGGTCCTTCTGCTTGATGTCCGGGTCGTGCTGGGTGGACAGCACCACGGCATCGAGGCCGAGGACCGTGTTGCCGTCGTAGCGCAGGGTGACCTGCGACTTGGCGTCCGGGCGCAGCCACTTCAGCTTGCCGTTCTTGCGCACCTTGGCCTGCTGCTCGACCAGGCGGTGGCTGTAGTACAGCGGCGCGGGCATGAATTCCGGCGCCTCGTTGCAGGCGTAGCCGAACATCAGGCCCTGGTCGCCGGCGCCCTGTTCCTCGGGCTTCTTGCGGTCCACGCCCTGGTTGATGTCCGGCGACTGTTTGCCGAGCATGTTGATGATGGCGCAGGTGTGGCCGTCGAAGCCGACGTCGGAATTGTTGTAGCCGATGTCGTTGATGATCTTGCGCGCCAGCGCTTCGATGTCCACCCACGCGGTGGTGGTGACTTCGCCGGCCACGATGGCCGCGCCCGTCTTCACCAGCGTTTCGCAGGCCACGCGCGCGCGCTTGTCCTGGGCCAGGATGGCGTCCAGCACCGCATCGGAAATCTGGTCGGCGATCTTGTCCGGATGGCCTTCGGAGACCGATTCGGAGGTGAACAGGTAGCTGGACATCGGGCTTATATCCTTTGATTCGGATGAAAAGATGGGTGCGCATGATACACGCCGCGGGCGGTCCGTGCATTCTGCCCCCGCCGGGGTTGCCCCGGGTTAAGGGGCTGCGGGCGCCGTGGCTCCGGGCGCGGCTGTCCGGGCCGGGCCTGTCACGGTACCGCCAGAAAACCGCAACGGCGCTGTCGCCGGGCGGGCGCAGGCTGCGGCGAACCCCCGCCGCCACGGCCCGTCCCGCCCATGCGACCGCTGGAACAGCAACTCGCCGAACGCTACCCGCACTGGTTCCGTGGCCGGCGCGCCGGTCTGGCGCGGCCGCTGCTGCGCACCCTGGGCCGATGGTCGCGGCTGGACCGCGTGCACGCCTTCATGGCCGAGCACGCCGACCTCCGCGATTTCGCCTTCGTCGAGGCCGCCACCGCCTTCCTCGGCCTGCGCTTCGAGGCCGATGAGGCGGAGACGGCGCGCATCCCCGCCAGCGGCCGCCTGCTGGTGGTGGCCAACCATCCTTCCGGCGCGCTGGACGCACTGGCGCTGCTGCAACTGGTCGGGCGGGTGCGGCGCGACGTGAAGATCGTCGCCAACGACCTGCTGGCCGGCGTCGAGAACCTGGCCGGCCTGCTGCTGCCGGTGCGCATCCTCGGCGGCCGCCCGGGCGCCGGCAGCGTGCGCGCGGTGGAGCAGGCGCTGGAGGCCGGACAGTGCGTGATCGTGTTCCCGGCCGGCGAAGTTTCGCGGCTGGGTCCGCGCGGCATCCGCGACTGCCGCTGGCGGCGCGGCTTCCTGCGCTTCGCCCGCGCCACCGGTGCGCCGGTGCTGCCGGTGCGGGTGCAGGCGCGCAACTCGGCGCTGTTCTATGGCGCGTCGGCGCTGTTCAAGCCGGCCGGTACGGCGCTGCTGGTGCGCGAGATGTTCCGCCGCCGCCGGCAGCGCATCGTGCTGCGCGTGGGCCGGCCGATGCGGCTGGACCCGGCCGCCGAGCCGGACGAACTGCTGGCGCAGGTGCGGCGCGCGCTCTATGCGCTGGGCAGGTGGCCGGACCCCGGCCCCGGCGCCCCGGAACCGCTGGCGCCGCCGCAGCCGCCGGAACGGCTCGAAGCCTGCGTGCGCGCCATGCAGGTGCTGGGCGAGACCGGCGACGGCAAGCGCATCTGCGTGGGCCGGCTGGGCCTGGACTCGCCGCTGCTGCACGAGATCGGCCGGCTGCGCGAACTGACCTTCCGCGAAGTCGGTGAAGGCACCGGCAGACGCATGGACGTGGACCGCCATGACGCCCACTACGAGCACATCGTGGTCTGGGACGCGCCCGGGCGGAAGGTGGCCGGCGCCTACCGCGTCGCCCGCGGCGCGCCGGTGCTGGCCGCGCGAGGACTGACGGGCCTGTATACCGCCTCGCTGTTCGACTACGCCGACGACGCGCTGCCGCGCATCGCCCAGGGACTGGAGTTGGGGCGCAGCTTCGTGGCGCCGGAATACTGGGGCGGCCGCAGTCTCGACTACCTGTGGCAGGGCATCGGCGCCTACCTGCGCCGCCATCCCGGCGTGCGCTACCTGTTCGGCGCGGTGTCGATGAGCGCGGCGCTGCCGCTGCACGCGCGCGAGCAGATCGTCGCCTACTACGCACACTACTACGGCGACCGCGGCCAGGGTGCGCGGTCGCGCCATCCGTTCCGCTACACCGCCGCGCCGCCGTGCTTCGGCGAACTCGACGCCGACACCGCCTTCCGCGTGCTGAAGGCCAACCTGGACGCGCTGGGCGCGACGGTGCCGATGCTCTACAAGCAATACACGGAACTGTGCGAGCCGGGCGGCACGCGTTTCCTGGCCTTCGGCGTGGACCCGGGCTTCGGCGATTCCATCGACGGCCTGATCGAAGTGGACCTGCACCGCATCCGGCCGAAGAAGCGCGCCCGCTACCTGGGCGACGCCGCGCCCGCCGGGCAGGCGGCGGCATGAGCCCGCCGCGCGCGCCGCCTCCGCTGCGCCGCGCGGTCTTCGTCTCCGACGTCCACCTGGGCTCCAGGCACTGCCATGCGGCCGAGTTCGCCGACTTCCTCGGCGCGCTGCGCTGCCGTCGGCTGTACCTGGTGGGCGACATCGTCGACCTGTGGTGGATCGCCCAGCGCCGCGCAACCTGGGACGCGGCGCACGATCGGGTGGTGGAGGCGCTGCACGCACTGGCGCGCGGCGGCACCGAACTGGTCTACGTGCCCGGCAACCACGACCGCCCGGTCCGCCGCTTCTGCGGGCTGATGCTGCCGGCCATGCAGGTGCGCCGCCGCGCCATCCACGCCACCCTGGACGGCCGCCGCCTGCTGGTCACCCACGGCGACGACTACGACGGCGCGACGCAATTCGGCGGTCTGCAGGAAAAGTTCGGCGACTGGCTGTACTACCGCATCCTCACCGGCAACCGCCTGACCAACCGCCTCCGCCGCCGGCTGGGCCTGCGCTACTGGTCGCTGGCCGAATGCCTCAAGCGCCGGAGCGGCGCCGCCGAACGCTACATCGCCCGGTTCGTCCAGGCCGGCCTGGACGACGCACGCCGGCGCGGCCTGGACGGCATCGTCTGCGGCCACATCCACCGCGCCGCGCTGATCCAGCGCGACGACCTGGTCTACGCCAACGACGGCGACTGGGTGGAAAGCCTGACCGCCCTCAGCGAAGAAGCCGATGGCCGCCTCTGCCTGCTGTCGCACACCGGCCAGGTGCTGGCGGAAATCGCACCGCGCCTGCAAGCGGCGGCGCCGGGGATTCCGCGCGCGGCGTGATTTCCTTCTTGGGCGAAACGAAGCCGTATCCATTTGTGCAGCACCCGCCGCTGTAGGAGCGGCTTCAGCCGCGATGCGCGTAAGGTTCCCGGCTGGAGGACGGCACCGCGCCGCGATACGCAGGACTGCACCGGAAGATGAACGCCCACCGGTCATCCCGCCTACGCAACCGCAGGCCGGCGCGGTCCGCGCGGGATTTCGTCCGCGGCCGGCTGCTAGCATCGCGGCATGGATTCCCTCAGCCAGATCGTCCTGGGCGGCGCGGTCGCCGCCGCCATCGCGCCCGCCGGGCATCGGCGCGCGGCGCTGCTCGCGGGTGCGGCGCTCGGTACGTTGCCGGACCTGGACAGCCTGCCGATCGTGCTGCTGTCGGACGATCCGGTCACGCTGATGACCGTGCACCGCAGTTTCAGCCATTCGCTGTTCGTGCTGCCGCTGGTGGGTTGGCTGCTGTGGTGGCTGTTCAAGCGCTACGGGCACGGGCGCGTGGCGGCGTCGTCGGTGCGCTGGTTCTGGGCCATCCAGTTGGCGCTGGTCACCCATCCGCTGCTGGACGCCTTCACCGTCTACGGCACCCAGCTCTGGTGGCCGCTGGCGCCGCCGCCGACGATGTGGTCCAGCGTGTTCATCATCGATCCGCTCTACACGGTCTGGCTGCTGATCGGTTGCGCGGTGGCGTGGTTCGCGCGCGAGCGGCGGCTGGCGCAGCGCGCGTTGGTGTTCGGGCTGGTGCTGAGCAGCGGCTACCTGGGCTGGTCGCTGCTGGCGAAAACCATGGTGGACCGTGAAGCGGAGCGCACCCTGGCGTCGATGGGGCTGGCGGACGCGCCGTACTTCTCGGTGCCCATGCCGTTCAACACCTTGCTGTGGCGGGTGGTGGCGATGACGCCGGACGGGTTCGTGGAAGGCCAGCGTTCGCTGGTCGCCGACCGCGGCCCGATGCGCTTCCAGTCGCATGCCTCCGACGCCGCGGCGCTGCGCGAAGTGGCGCAACTGCCCGCGGTGCGGCGGCTGGCGTGGTTCACCCACGGCTTCATGAAGGCGCTGCGGCGCGACGGCCAACTGGTGCTGGTGGACCTGCGCATGGGGCTGGAGCCGGACTACAGCTTCAACTTCGCCGTGGCCGAGGCCGGGCCGGACGGCTGGCGCGCGGTGCCGCCGCAGCGCAAGGAATGGCCGTGGTCGCAGCCGGACCGCAGGCTGCGGCTGATGTGGCAACGCATCTGGACCGAACCGCCGCAAACCGCCGTCGCCGACGCGCGCACACCCGAAGGCGCGGGCACCGCTCAGTAGACCGTGGCGCGCCAGGTTGCGGTGGGCCGCGTCCAGTTGCGCGGCGTTGAGGTCCACGCAGGTCACGTGCAGGCCGGGGAAGCGGCGCAGCAGGATTTCGGTCTGCGCGCCCACGCCGCTGCTGGCTTCCAGCAGGCGGCGCACGCCGGCGTAGTCAAGGCGGCTGAAGAGCATGTTTTCCAGCCACCGCGCCTGCTTCGCCAGACGCGCCTGTTCCACCGGCGGGAAACCGTACCGGTAGGCGGGCGTGTCCTGGGTGGGGTCCATGGCCGGCTCCGATCGGATCAGGCGGCGGCGGGCAGTTCCGGCGCGACGCCCGCGATCAGCGCGTCGAAATAGTCGCGGGTCAGCCGCACCTGGGTGTCCGCGTCGTCGGCGCGGTTGACCACGGCGCGGAAGGCGAGGTGCTCGGGTCGGTCCTTGGCGTACCAGCCCAGGTGCTTGCGCGCGATGCGCACGCCCTGGGCTTCGCCGTAGAAATCGTGCAGGGCGTGCAGGTGGCCCAGCAGGGTGTCGCGGACGAAGGCCAGCGACGGCGGCGGCAACGCTTCGCCGGTCGCCAGGAAGTGGCCGATCTCGCGGAAGATCCACGGCCGGCCCTGTGCGGCGCGGCCCACCATCACCGCATCGGCGCCGGTGCGGGCCAGCACCTCGGCGGCCTTCTGCGGCGAGTCGATGTCGCCGTTGGCGATCACCGGGATGCGCAGGTCCGCCTTGATCGCGGCGATGGTGTCGTACTCGGCCTGGCCGGTGTAGTGCTGGTCGCGGGTGCGGCCGTGCACCGCCAGCGCGGCGATGCCGCTTTCCTGGGCGATGCGGGCCACGGCGGGGCCGTTGCGGTGGTCGCAGTTCCAGCCGGTACGGATCTTCAGGGTGACCGGTACCTCGACCGCCTTCACCACCGCCTCCAGGATGCGGCCCACCAGGGCTTCGTCGCGCATCAGCGCCGAGCCGGCCCAGGCGTTGCAGACCTTCTTGGCCGGGCAGCCCATGTTGATGTCGATGATCTGCGCGCCGTGGTCCACGTTGTGGCGTGCGGCGTGGGCGAGCTGGGCGGGCTCGGTGCCGGCGATCTGCACGCTGACCGGGGCGGGCTCGCCCTGGTGGTCCATGCGCCGCAGCGACTTGCCGGTGCTCCAGAAGCGCGGGTCGCTGATCGTCATCTCGGACACGGCCAGCCCCGCGCCGAGCCGCTTGCACAGCAGCCGGAACGGTTTGTCGGTGACCCCGGCCATCGGCGCCAGGGCCACGCGCGGTTCGATGCGGTAGGGGCCGATCTGCATGGCGCGGATTGTACCGCCGCCCCAAGCACCCGCAGGCGATGCAGGAGGGGCTTCAGTTCCGGCCGCGAGACACAGGCACGCCCTCTACCGCAGCAGGCACCGGCGATACCGGTGAAACCCGGGCGCTCTGCTCCGCCTGCGTCGATCCGGTGCCTGGACGACGTCCGGTCCGCGGTCGGGCTGAAGCCCCTCCTGCAGGAGGTTCAGGCGGTTTCGTCGACGGTGTCGGCGTCCGGGGCGTTCTTTTTCACCGATTCGATGCCGTTCTCGCGGCTGGCCTGGCTCTCGTACATCTCGCTGGTGCCGATTACCTGGCCGTTGGCCGCGAGCAGGTTGAAGAACCACTTGCCGTTGCTGGAGGTCTTGCGCTCGTAGCGGCCGTCGTCGGGGCTGTTCTTCTTGACCGACTCGATGCCGTTCCGGCAGCCGGACTTGTCGGCGTAGCCCTGGCTGGCCAGGATGACCTGGCCGTTGCCGGCCTTCAGGTTGAACTGGAAATCCCCGTTGCTGCGCTTGCCGATGACGAACTTGCCGGCCATGGTGCCCCCTTCGTGGATGAGTGTCCGGCGAGCATAGGCGATTGCGGCACGCGGCGGAACGCACCCGCGGGCGCACGCTGCCGCCGCGGCGCCGTCCGCGCGCCGGGTTCGACGGCGCAGGCCGGCACGCCGGCCGCCGCCGCAAGCCCCCGGAATGCCGCCTACCCGGGGAAGCGCGCCTCGACTTCGGCCAGCCGCGGCATCGCCAGCGCAGCGCCGGGGCGTTCGGTGGACAGCGCGGCATAGCGGTTGGCGAAGCGCACGTGCTCGGCGAACGCCTGCGCCGGTCGCGTCGCCAGCGAGGCCGCCAGGGCGCCGTTGAAGGCGTCGCCGGCGCCGGTGGTGTCCACCGCCGCCGCGCTCTCGGCCGGCACGCGGTAGTGCGGGCGGGCGTCGCCGCGCAGCGCGTCCTCGGCGTGCGACACGTAGGCGCCGGTCGCACCCAGGGTGACCACCACGGTGCCGTGCGGGAACAACTGCCGGCAGTGCTGGTGCAGGGTGACGCCGTCCAGCGTGGCCACGTCGTCGGGGGTCACGCGCTCGCCGAGATGGCGCGCCAGCAGGGCGGCGAATTCGGTCTCGTTCGGCGTGACGATGTCCGCCTGGGCCAGCAGCTCCTCGGTGGTGGCGGCGTTGGCGGGGGCGGGATTGAGCAGCGTGACCGCGCCCTGCGCGCGCGCCAGCCGCAGCGCGGCCAGCACGGTGTCGATGGGCGATTCGAGCTGCGCCAGCAGCACGGACGTCGCCTTGGCCGGGGTTTCCGCATGCTCCACGAATGCGGCGTCGAGCAGCGCGTTGGCTCCCGCGCCGATCACGATGCAGTTGCGCCCGTGCGCGTCCACGTAGATGCCGGCCGTGCCGGTGGGCGCTTCGCAGGCCTGCGCGTGCAGGTCCAGTCCATCGGCCTGCGCCAGCCCGCGCGCGAGCGCACCACCGGCGTCGTCGCCCAGCGCGCAGACGAACGTGGTCGCGGCGCCGGCGCGCACCGCCGCGATGGCCTGGTTGAAGCCCTTGCCGCCGGGGCCGCTGCCGTACTGGCCGGCGATGGTCGCGCCCGGCGCGGGCAGGGCATCGCAGCGCCAGACATGGTCGACGTTGAAGGAACCCACCACGGTGACGCGGGCGGGGGAAGGGGAGGGCGTGTTCATGGCGGAATTACCTGCGTACCGGACGGCGGCGGTGCCGCCGTCGCGGGGAATACACGGTGAACGGACGGCGCGGCCGTGGCCGGCCTGGCCGGATCAGCCGAAGTGCGACAGCACGCCGGCGATGGTGGCGGTCATCAGGGTGGCGATGGTGCCGCCCAGCACCGCGCGCAGGCCGAACCGCGCCAGGTCCGAGCGCCGCTCTGGCGCCAGCCCGCCGATGCCGCCGATCTGGATCGCGATCGAGCTGAAGTTGGCGAAGCCGCACAGCGCGTAGGTCGCGATCAGCTTGCCTTCGTCGGACAGCGCCACGCCGGCGACCTTGCCGTTCACGATGTCGGCCAGTTGCAGGTAGGCGACGAACTCGTTGATCACCACCTTCTGGCCGATCAGCGAACCGACCGTGGTCGCGTCCTGCCACGGCACGCCGATCACCCACGCGATGGGCGCCAGCAGGTAGCCGAAGATCGTGGCCAGGTCGGTGGGCTTGCCGATGGCGTCCGCGAGGCCCGTCACTTCACCGAACCACGTCAACGGCCAGTTCAGCAGTGCGATCAGCGCGATGAACGCCAGCAGCATCGCGCCGATGTTCAGCGCCAGCCGCAGGCCGTCGCCGGCGCCGGCGGCGGCCGCGTCGATCAGATTGCTGGAGGTCTTTTCCACTTCCATCTTGACCGTGCCGCGGGTCAGCGGCGTGCCGGTCTCGGGGATCAGCAGCTTGGCCACCACCAGTGTGGCGGGTGCGGCCATGATGGATGCGGCGAGCAGGTGCTTGGCGTAGAAGGCCTGCTGCTCCGGGTCGCCGCCGCCCAGCATGCCCACGTAGGCCGCCAGCACGCCGCCGGCGATGTGCGCCATGCCGCCGATCATCATGGTGATCAGCTCGGACTCGGTCATGCGCGGGATGTACGGGCGCACCGTCAGCGGCGCCTCGGTCTGGCCGATGAACACGCTGGCGCAGACGCTGGTGGTCTCGGCGCCCGACACCTTCATCACCTTGGTGATCGCCAGCGCCATGATCCGCACGATGAACTGCATCACCCCCAGGTGGTACAGCACGCCCATCAGCGCGGCGAAGAAGATGATGGTGGGCAGCACCTGGAAGGCGAAGATGAAGCCGTAAGTCTCGGTATTCATCAGGCTGCCGAAGATGAAGCTGGAGCCGGCATTGACGAAGCTGAGGATCTTCACGAAACCGTGGCCGAGCTTGTCGAACACGTCGCGCCCGCCCGGCACCAGCAGCACCAGCGCGGCGAAGCCGATCTGCAACGCGATGCCGGTGACGACCAGCTTCCAGTCGACGGCCCGCCGGTTGTTGGAAAACAGCCAGACGATGCCGATCAGCACCGCCAGGCCGAACAGGCCGAAGCCGATCCGCCCCAAGACATCCAGCATGTATTCCCCCGATCCTGCCTGTCGTGATGGTGGCGCAGTCTAGCAGCCGCGCCGGCCCCGGCTCCGGCCTCAGCCGATCCCGTGCCAGGCCACCCAGCAGGCCAGGGCGAAGAACACCGCCGCGGCCAGTCCGCGCGCCAGCTTCAGCGGCAGGCGATCGGCGAAGCGGTGGCCCAGCCAGACCACCGGCAGGTTGGCCAGCAGCATGCCCAGCGTGGTGCCGGCGATGACCTGCCAGAGCGGGGTGTAGCGCGTGCCCAGCAGCACCGTGGCGACCTGGGTCTTGTCGCCGATCTCGGCCAGGAAAAAGGCCACGGTGGTGGCGATGAAGGCGCCGCGCGCGGGCAGGCTGCCCGCGTCCTCGTCCAGCGTGTCCGGCTTCAGCGTCCACAGTGCCACCGCCAGGAAGCTGCCGGCGACCAGCCAGCGCAGCACTTCCGGCGACAGCCAGGCGGTCAGTTCCGCGCCCAGCCAGGCCGAGATGGCGTGGTTGACCAGCGTGGCGGCGAGGATGCCCAGCGCGATCGGCCAGGGCTTGCGGTAGCGCGCGGCCAGCAGCAGGGCGAGGAGTTGGGTCTTGTCGCCGATCTCGGCGAGGGCGACGGTGCCGGTGGAGACCAGCAGGGCTTGCAGGGACAGCATGGAGACTCCGGGGCCAGGCATTCGCGGCGGACGCGAAGGCAAACGCCGCGCTGCCCGGCCCGGGATGCGCGTCGCCTGCCTTCGGTCTTGTCCGGCGAAGCGGTCGCTTCGCCCCGTGCGCCATGGCCGGCCGGCCAAGTGTGTTGACGCGCGGAACCCGCGGTGGCGGGTGGACTACTCCCCGGAGGAGGAAAGTGGGCGGATTCTAGACCAGCGCCGGCGGGCGGGACGGAATCGTTCTCATCAAGCCCGTCACGCATGGCTGGCCGGGTGATAGGGCAGCTCGATTGACAATGGCGCCTGTGCCTATTGACGACAAGATGGGAATGATTATCATTTGATTCGTTCCTCCCGGAGCCCACCATGGCCACCAACGTCACCCCGCTGCATTCGGTCGATACGCAGGCGCTGCGCGAGCGCCTTTCCCCCGCCGCGCCGCAGGCCGCGGACGACGACGCGCTGGACAGCGCCCAGTTGCTGAAAGGGCGCCGCGAGATCCTGATCCGCCACGGCGACCGCATCTACCGCCTGCGCCACACCAGCAACGACAAGCTCATCCTCACCAAGTAGTCCGCATTGAGTGACCAGGATCGCCCTGCGCGATCCCGCCCGGCGCCGACGGCGCCGGCGACACGTCCTCTCCCCCCGGCGCCAGCCTCGGTCTTCCGGTTGCCAGCCTTCCCGGGTCATCCAACGCCACAGGAATGCTGCACACCATGACGCGCCCCGCGCTGCTCACCGCGGCCGTGTGGCTGGCCCTCGCCGGCCAGGCCCACGCCGAAGTCGCCCCCGATGCCTCCCCTTCCTCCGCCGACGCGCCGACGCGCGAGTTCGAGCGCGTCCAGGTGACCGCGACGCGCACCGAGCGCGCCGTGGCCGACGTGCCCAACACGGTGGACGTGATCGAGCGCGAACAGCTCGACGACCGCCTCATCCGCGACATCAAGCACCTGGTGCGGTACGAGCCGGGCGTGTCGGTCACTTCCACCACCGGTCGCTTCGGCGCGCTGGGCGGCTTCCGCATCCGCGGCCTGGACGCCAACCGCGTGCTGATCCTCAGCGACGGCGTGGCGGTGTCCGATAGTTTCAGCTTCGGCAGCTATCTCAACGCCAACCGCAACTTCGTCGATCTCGACACGCTCAAGCGCGTGGAGATCGTGCGCGGCCCGGCCAGTTCGCTGTACGGCTCCGACGCCCTGGGCGGCGTGGTGGCCTACGTGACCAAGGATCCTGCCGATTACCTGGACGAAGGCAAGGACGCGTACTTCGGCCTGAAGTTCGGCTACGAAGGCGAATGGAGCGGCCTGTTCGGCGGCGCCACCGCGGCCTTCGGAGGCGAGCGCTGGAGTGGCCTGGTGGCCGTCGGCCATCGCCAGGGCAAGGAAACGCAGAACCAGGGCGACAACGCCAGCACAGACCCCGATCCCGTGCTGGGCACCCACCTGCGCACCGCGCCCAATCCGCAGCGGCGCGACGGTCGCAGCCTGCTGGGCAAGCTGGTGTATGCGCCCGGCGCCAACCAGCGCCTGCGCCTGACCGTGGACGCCAACGAGGACTATGGCCGCATCGAAGCCTATTCGGCGCGCACGCTGGCGTCCCCCTTCGCCGCCGGCATCCGCGACATGGACGGCCGCGACCACCAGACCCGCGCGCGGGTGTCGCTGGAACACGAGATCGACGTGCTGGACGCCGGCTTCGCCGACAGCCTGAGCTGGCGGTTGTACCGGCAGGACAGCGAGAGCACGCAGCACACCCGCGAACTGCGCAGCAACAACACGCGCCGCGACATGGTGCACAACTTCGACCAGCGCACCTACGGTTTGCAGGGCCTGTTCTACAAGGCGTTCGACACCGGCGCGGTGCACCACGCGCTGGCCTACGGCATCGACGCCTCGGTCACCGACAGCAAGGAAAAGCGCGACGGCACTTCGACCAATCTCGCCACCGGCGTGGTCAGCAACCTGGTCGGGCAGGACCGCTTCCCGGTGCGCGATTTCCCGATCAGCAAGACCACCAAGGTCGGCGCCTACGTGCAGGACGAGATGCGTTTCGCCGACGGCCGCTTCAGCCTGATCCCGGGCCTGCGCGTGGACTACTACAAGCTCGAACCGAGCCTGGACAACATCTTCGCCGAAGACAATCCCGGCGTGGCCGTGGAAGGCATGAGCGAGACCAGCGTCTCGCCCAAGCTGGGCGGCATCTGGCGCTTCGGCGAGCAGTGGTCGCTGTACGCCAACTACGCGCGCGGCTTCCGTGCGCCGCCCTACAGCGACGTCAACGTGGGCTTCACCAACCTGCAGGCCGGGTACACGGTGATCGCCAACCCCGACCTGAAGGCCGAGACCAGCAACGGCTACGAACTGGGCCTGCGCTTCGCCGGCCCGGCGGTGTACGCCGGCCTGACCGGCTACTACAACGACTACCGCGATTTCATCGAGTCGTTCGTGCAGGTCAGCGCGCCGGGCGCGATGCCGATCGTGTTCCAGTCGCAGAACGTGTCCGACGCGCGCATCTACGGCGTGGAGTTCAAGGGCGGCATCGAGTTCGGTGCGCTCGGCGAATCACTGGACGGGCTGTCGCTGCGCGCGGCGGCGGCGTATTCGCGCGGCGACGACAAGACGCACGGTACGCCGCTGAACTCGGTCGATCCGCTGCGCGGCACGCTGGGCCTGGCCTACGACCGCGAAACCTGGGGCGCCGAACTGGTCGGCACCTTCGCCCGCCGCAAGCAGCGGCCCGCCGACCCGTCGTATTACCAGCCGGCCGGCTACGGGGTGCTGGACCTGTATGCACACTGGAACTTCGCGCCCGGCGCCACGTTCAACCTGGGCCTGCTCAACCTGGCCGACAGGACGTACACCGACTGGGCCGACGTGAACGGTGTGGCCGCCACCAGCCGGGTGCTGGACCGCTACACGCGCCCCGGCCGCACGCTGTCGGCCAGCGTGTCGGTGAGCTGGTAGCGGCCATGGCCGGCCTGCGCGCCTTCCCCCACACAGTAGATGCCGGCGTGCGCGGCGTGCTGCCCGCCGCTGCGCAACTGGCGACGCTGGGACCGGTGCTGTGCCTGTACCGGCCGCAGCAGGGCAGCGAACTGGCGGGATGGCGGCAGGCCGTGCGCGTGGAGGCGCACACCGGCGTGGACAGCGACGGCCTGGACGAGCGCCTGCTGTTCTTCGATGCGCAGGACCGCTGCTGCTGGCGGCTGTGCCTGCTGCCGGAGAGCGATTTCGTCGCCTGGGACAAGCTGCTGTCCTCGCTGCCGGCCGGGCGCGACGACACCGCCGGCGGCCTGGGCGACCGGCTCTGGCGCCGCCTGGCCGGGCGCCTGCTCGGAGGCCAGTGGCGCGCATGCGCCCTGCAACTGCACGCGCTGCCGCAGGTGCAGGCCGAGACCGTGCTGGCTGCCAGCCTGCCGCCGATGTCGGCGCTGGGCCTGTCCACGGCGCGGCGGATCGCGCTGGCCGAAGGCGCCGAACTGGACGGCGGCCTGGACGACTGCTGCTGCGCCCGCGCCGCTTCCGATGCGCTGCGCCTGCGGCGGCACTACGAATCCCCCGGGGAAAACATGGCCGACAACGTCGTGCCGCTGGTCCGATTGAAATGAGGAGAGCCACCATGAACAAACAGGTCGCCATCGCGTTGTCCGTCCTGCTGTCCGCCGCCCCGGCGTGGGCGGCCGACGCGAATCCCGATCCCGCCCGCGACCGCCAGTCGATCCTGGCCATGCAGGGCGACTACCTGGTCGATTTCGCCTTCGACGAAACCGTGCTGCTGCAACCCGGCTACGAGCGCCAGGCGGCGATGCGCAGCGGCGGCGACGAGACGGTGATCGTGGTCGAGGACACGCCCACCAGGATCGTCCTGCAACACCTGCTGGTGGATCCCAAGAGCGGCCACGTCACCAAGCACTGGCGGCAGGACTGGACCTACGAGGCGCCCACGCGCTTCGAATTCAGCGCCGACCAGACCTGGCGGGTGCGCGACATCCCCGCCGCGCTCATCCGCGGCGCGTGGACCCAGTGCGTGTACGAAGTGAGCGACGCGCCGCGCTACTGCGGCACCGGCCGCTGGGACTACGCCAACGGCGTGGCCACCTGGACCAGCGACCTGAGTTGGCGGCCGCTGCCACGCCGCGAGTACACCAAGCGCAGCGACTACAACGCGCTGTCGGTGGTGAACCGCCACACCCTGACGCCCAACGGCTGGACCCACGAGCAGTTCAACACCAAGGTGCTGCGCAAGCCCGACGGCACCCAGGTGGAGCTGGCGCGCGAGTTCGGCTTCAACGACTACCAGAAGTCCACCGAGGTGGACTTCGCGCCGGCCAAGGACTACTGGCGGGCCACCGCCGGCTACTGGGCCAGGGTGCGAGCGCATTGGGACGGCTTTCTGTCGCGGCCGCCGGGCCTGCGGCTGAAGACCAAGGTGGACGGCATGGCGATGATCATTCCGTTGTTCACCCAGGCCGGGGACGTGCAGGCCGGCAAGCCCGTCGCGGATGCGGCGATCGCCAAGGTCTTCGCGCAATGGGTCGAACCGGCCCCGGCCGAATCCGTCGGCCTGGCCCACGACGGCCACTGACGACCGGGTCTCTCCGGCACAGGGACGTGCCACTCTTTTCTCTTGCGCGCCGCCGCGCGCAAAAAAAGACCCCCGCGCGAGGCGGGGGAGGGATTCACGGGAGTTGCAGTTTCTGGTTGTACGGAATTGTCGGGCGCGGGCTCAGTGCGCGGGCGTGTCGTTGCCGTCCTTGTCCGCGGGCGCTGAGCCGGCATCGTCGTAGGTCTGCACGTTGCCGTCGGCGTCGATGGTGATGACGCGGCGGTGCTGGACGACCTTGGGCGCCTGCCCGCTGCCGCCCGGCCGCGCGTCCAGCACGAGGTGCGGCGCCGGCGACGACAGCTTCAGCGGCGCGGCCTTGGGCACCGCGATGCGCGCCGTGCGCGGCTGCCGGTCGCGCAGGAATTCCACCGCCACCTGCGCGTCTTCCGGCTTGCCGCGCAGGGCGTCCATCGCCTCGCGCGGCGTGGTCACGGCCTTGCCGTCGATCCTGCGGATCACGTCGCCGGCCTCCAGCCCTTCCAGTCCGTCGCGGGACGACAGCACCAACACGCCGGCGTCGGCGCCGAAGTAGCGGCCCAACCGCGCATCCACCGTCGCCAGGTTCAAGCCGCTCCAGCGGAAGGCTTCGGCCAGCATCGGCAACTGGCAGTCCTCGCCGGTGCAGTCCTGCAGTTTGCCAAGCCGGCGCAGTTCGCGCTGGATGCCCGGCGCGATGCCCAGGCGCAGGTCTTCCGCCGCCAGCGGTACGCCTTCCAGCCGCGGCAGCCCTTCGCCGCCGCGGAAGACGAAGACGCCGGGTGCGTCGCCGCCGGCGAAGGCCAGGCGCGGCGAGACCGCGGTGGGCGTCACCTGCACGCGCTGGCGCCGGCCGTCGCGCTGGTAGGCGAGTTCGACCGGCTTGTCCTTCTCCAGGTCGGCGACGGCGGTGCGCGCGTGTTCCAGCCGCGCGGCGGGCGTGTCACCCGCCACCGGCTTGCCGGCGATCTCGAGCAGGCGGTCGCCGGCCTTGAGGCCGGCGCGGGCGGCGCCGCTCTCCGGGGTGACGCCGGTGATGCGTACGCCGGGCTGGTCGTCGCCGGTCAACAGCACGCCCAGCCGCGGCTTGCTCAGTGCCAGGCCGTCGAGCATCAGGCGGCCGTGGGTGGCGCCGTCGCGCGAGAGTTCGGCCACGCGCTTGGCGGCGCGCTGGAGATCGGCGCGCGCGGCCTGGAGTTCCTTGTCGCGGGCGTCGTCGGGCGCCTGCGCACCGGCGGCCGCGGGCCAGGCCAGCGCCAGGGCGATCAGGAGGCGGGAAAGGGGAAACGGCGTCATCGGTGTCCTCGCGTCGTCGTGAGTCAATAGATATGAGTCAATAGATAGTGGTGTCGCTGGAAGGGCCGTCGTCGCGGTAGGCGATCTGCCAGCGCTGGGTGGTCTGCACCCCGGTCAGTTGCCGCAGCGTGTCCACCCGCTGCTGCCACAGGTCCGTGCGCGCGCCGGCCGGCAGGCGGGGCTGCGAAAGCGCGGCGTCGATGCCGGCCACCCGTTCCTGCAGGCTGGCCGACAGCGCCAGCGCCGCGGCATCGGCGACGCCGGGTTCCGGCAGGTGCGACAGCACCGCTTCCAGTTGCGCGGATTCGGCGTACAGCGCATCGAGGGCGTCGGCGTCGGCGGCACCAGCACCAGTGCGCGCAACGGAGCGGGAAGGCGATGCGGCGCGCCGCGGCATCGTGGCCGGCAGTGCCGTGTCCGCTGCCGGAGCTGGCGTGTTCACGGCGATGAGAGGCGCGTCGCCCTGCGTTGCCGACGCCGGCGATGGCATGGCATCGCCGGGCGTACTGCCGGTTACCGAAGCGGGCGCGTCCTGCACCGCAGCGGTCGCCGGAGGCGGCGCGCCTTCGTGCACGGCCGGCGTGGTTGGCCAGCGCGCGAACGGCACCACCGCGAGCAGCACCAGTGCGGCGGCGAGAGCGAGCGCCGGCCTGCGCCAGGACGCCATCGACCGTGACTGCGCCTTCGCCGGCGGCGGCAGGCGTTCGGCCAGACGCTGCCAACCGTCGGCCGGCGGCGTTTCCGGCGGCAGGGCCGCGAAGGCTTCGCCCCAGTCGCGGGGGAAGGCGTCGGGTGCGCGGGAATCAGGCATGGGCGGGTTCCTCGATCCGCAACAGTGCGCGCAGGCGGCGGGTGCCGCGCGACAACTGTGATTTGGAGAAGCTGGGCGTGCGCTGCATGAGGGCGGCGATCTCCTCGTGCGTGTAGCCCTCGGCGTGGTACAGCCACAGCACGCTGCGGGTGGCCGGCGGCAGGCTGTCCAGCGCGCGCTGCAACAGCGCCGCGTCGGCGGCGGCGGGTGGCGGCAGGCCGTCGTCCACGGGCAGGCCGTCCTCGTCCACTGCGATCTCCGTCACCAGCCGCTTGTCGCGGCGCAGGCGCAGCAGCGCTTCGTTCACCGCGATCTGGCGCAGCCAGCCCCAGAACGGGCTGTCGCCACGGAAGTCGGGCAGGTGGTGGAAGAGCTTGAGCATGGTGTCCTGAAGGACGTCGCTGGCCGCCTCGCGGTCGCCGCAGATCCGCAGTGCCAGTGTGAACACCGGGCGCTCGAAGCGGCGGTAGATTTGCCCGAACGCCTCCCGGCAGCCCGCGCGGGCGCGGGTGACCAGGGTTTCCGGCACATCGATGGCGAATTGCGACCTGGGCAAGCGGGGACGGATCCGGGGGCTGTCGACGGAAAGGGATGCCGCAGCGGGCAATACCGTCGCACCGGCGCGGAAGTTCCTGCGGCCGGCGCCGCCGCCATGCCTATAATCGGTCCATCTTCACGGGGAGGAACGCAACATGGACTTGGGTCTTTCGGCATTCGTGGTCGCGGCGGTGATGCTGTTCATCGTGGTCACCTTCTTCAAGGGCGTCCGCGTGGTGCCGCAGGGGTACGAGTACACGGTCGAGCATTTCGGCAGGTACACCCACACCATGTCGCCGGGCCTGCATTTCCTGATCCCGTACATGCAGAGCATCGGCCGCAAGGTCAACATGATGGAGCAGGTGTTCGAAGTGCCGTCGCAGGACGTCATCACCAAGGACAACGCGGTGGTGAAGGTGGACGGGGTGGTGTTCTTCCAGGTGCTGGACGCGGCCAAGGCCGCCTACGAGGTCTCCAGCCTGGACCAGGCGATGATCGCCCTGGTGCAGACCAACATCCGCACCGTGATCGGTTCGATGGACCTGGACGAGTCGCTCAGCCAGCGCGAGACCATCAACGCCAAGCTGCTGGGCGTGGTGGACCACGCCACCAGTCCGTGGGGCGTGAAGGTCAACCGCATCGAGATCAAGGACATCCAGCCGCCGCGCGACCTGGTGGACGCCATGGCCCGGCAGATGAAGGCCGAGCGCGACAAGCGCGCCTCGATCCTGGAAGCCGAGGGCGCGCGCCAGTCCGAGATCCTGCGCGCCGAGGGCGAGAAGCAGGGCGCCATCCTGGAGGCCGAGGGCAAGCGCGAGGCCGCCTACCGGGAGGCCGAGGCGCGCGAACGCCTGGCCGAGGCCGAGGCCAAGGCCACCGAGCTAGTTTCCAACGCCATCGCCCAGGGCGACGTGCAGGCGATCAACTACTTCATCGCGCAGAAGTACGTGGAAGCGTTCAAGGAACTGGCCAAGGCGCCCAACCAGAAGTTCGTGCTGATGCCGATGGAAGCCAGCGGCATGATCGGCTCCATCGCCGGCATCGCCGAACTGGCCAAGGACGCGCTCGGCCGGCAGCAGGCCGCCGCCCCGTCCGGCGGCGCACGCCCGCCGCGCATCCCCGGAGGTTGAGATGAGCTTCAAGCTCGCGTTCTGGGCGGTCGCCGCGCTGGTGCTGTTCGCCGCCGAAGCGCTGGCGCCCGGCGCCTTCATGCTGTGGTTCGGCTTCGCCGCTGCGGCGATGGCGCTGGTGGTGCTGGCGGTGCCCGGCATCGGCTGGCTGGCGCAGGCGATCCTGTTCTCCGTGCTGGCGGTCATCTCGGTGGCGATCTACCGCAAGTGGTTCCGCGGCAAGGGCCGGCAGAGCGACAAGCCGCTGCTCAACCGCCGCGCCGAGCAGTTGATCGGCACGGTGGCCGTGCTGGACCAGGCCATCGCCGGCGGCCGCGGGCGGGTGAAGATCGACGATGCGTTCTGGACGGTGCAGGGTCCTGACCTGCCGGAGGGCGCCCGCGTGCGGGTGGTGGCGGTGGACGGCATGGCGTTGAAGGTGCAGGAAGCCTGAGAAACGCGGGCATGCGCCGCACGGCCCGGCGCATGCCAACGGGAGTGGCGTTGGCGCCGGTGCAGCTCTCGAGCCGCCGGCAGTGGCGCGCTCTCCCGCCGATGGCACCGCGTCCCTCGATCCCTGGCGGCCACGCTCGTCCATGCAAGGAATGACGCGGCAGCGCGCATTTCCCCGCGAGTGCGCGCCGCCCGTTGCCGTCGAGGCCACCGGCCATTGCCTGCGCCCCGATTGCCCGCTTTCCGCACAGTCGCTGCGCCGGGCATGCCGGGTCTGGGATAATGGCGCCTTTCCTCGAAGGTTGCCGGACGCCATGACCCAGAAGACCATCCTCAACGACACCCACCGCGCGCTCGGCGCCAAGATGGTGGACTTCGGCGGCTGGGACATGCCCATCCACTACGGTTCCCAGATCGAGGAGCACCACCAGGTGCGCCGCGACGCCGGCATGTTCGACGTCAGCCACATGACCGTGGTCGACCTGCGCGGCCCGCGCGTGCGCGAGTTCCTGCGCCGGCTGGTGGCCAACTCGGTGGACAAGCTGAAGAAGTCCGGCAAGGCGCTCTACACCTGCATGCTGGACGAACGCGGCGGGGTGATCGACGACCTCATCGTCTACTTCATGGACGAGGCGTTCTTCCGCCTGGTGGTCAACGCCGCCACCCGCGACAAGGACCTGGCATGGATCGCGAAGCAGGCCGCTGCCTTCGGCGTGCAGGTCGCCGAGCGCCCGGAGTTCGCCATGATCGCCGTGCAGGGTCCGACCGCGCGCGAGCGCGTGCACGGCCTGCTGCGCGAACAGGACCGCGGCGCCGTCGCCAGGCTGGCGCGCTTCGCCGCCGTCGAGGCGCAGAGCGCGACCGGCGTGCCGCTGTTCGTCGCCCGCACCGGCTACACCGGCGAGGACGGCTACGAGATCGTGCTGCCGCAGGCCGAGGCGGTGGCGTTCTGGAACGCGCTGCTGGAAGCCGGGGTGAAGCCGGCCGGCCTGGGCGCGCGCGACACCCTGCGCCTGGAAGCCGGCATGAACCTCTACGGCCAGGACATGGACGAATCCGTATCGCCCTACGAAGCCGCGCTGGCCTGGACGGTCGCGCTGGACGAAGGGCGCGACTTCATCGGCCGCGGCGTGCTGGAAGCGCAGGCCGCCGGCGGCGCGCCGCGGCAGATGATCGGCCTGGTGATGGACGAGAAGGGCGTGCTGCGCCACGGGCAGAAGGTGCTGACCGCCAACGGCGACGGCGAGATCCTCTCCGGCACGTTCTCGCCGACGCTGGGCAAGGCCATCGCGTTCGCGCGGGTGCCGGCGGGCGAGCCCGGCGACGTGCGGGTGGACATCCGCGGCAAGGAAGTGCCGGTGCGGGTGGTCAGGTTCCCGTTCGTGCGCGAAGGCCAGGCGCAGCCCGGCGTGCTGGCGTGAGGCGCGCCCGATGCAGCGCCTGCGCACTCCGTTAAACTAGCCCCCCATCCCGACCCTCGGCACCACACCGGAGCACCCCATGAGCGAGATTCCCGGCGATCTGAAATTCCTCAAGTCCCACGAATGGGCCCGCGTCGAAGGCGGCGGCCGCGTCACCGTGGGCATTTCCGACCACGCGCAGGGCCTGCTGGGCGACCTGGTCTACGTCGAGTTGCCCAACGTCGGCGACCGCGTCGAAGCCGGCACCGCCAGCGCGGTGGTGGAATCGGTGAAGGCGGCGTCGGACGTCTACAGCCCGGTCACCGGCAAGGTGGTCGAGGTCAACGCCGCGCTGTCCGACAAGCCGGAGACCATCAACGAGGATGCCTACGGCGAAGGCTGGATCTTCGTGGTCGAGGCCGAGGAGCCGGACCAGCTCAACGAGCTGCTGTCGCCCGACGACTACGCCGAGCTGATCGAAAACGACGACCACTGAGCCACCCATCGCTCCGGCCCGAAGGCCGGCGGACGCGGAATCCACCGCGACCGCCGGCCTTTTTCTTTGCCTTCCCGGCAGCGTGCGCCGCCGCCAAGAGTGACAGCGAGGCAACGCGAAGCCGGACGGCGACCGCCGTGCGAGGCGAACGCCGACGACCGGCAGACGCTTTCCAGCGCCGGCGAACGTGCGCCGGAATCCCGGCGCGGCGACGCGCTCGGCGTGCGCACCGCATGCGCCGAACGCCGTCGCGACCACCGCATGGCGGCCATCGCGACGAAATTTTTTTGCGCAAATCGGCGCATCCGGGCTTGTGCGACGCGAAATCCGGCACCCTTCCGGGAATTTTTTTTAGCCGCCGTTCAAGCCGCGAAGACCGTGCCGGAAGCGCATGCGCGGCAGTGCCGATGCCGGCGTCGCGGACGGAGCACGGAATGCCGTCGAAAAAAAACCGCTTCTTTTCCGCTGTTTTTTTCATGCGTGCCGGAACGCGCGGCGTCCAGCGTCCGCCAGCGCCGCATGCACCGCCGCCCTTGCGCGCGGCGATGGGTGCGGGCGAGGCGACGGCCGGCGCGAAAAAAAACGCGCGCGGGTGTTGACACCTCGAAAAACCGTCATTAGGTTTCGCCCCAAGCAGAGCATGCTGCGGAAGCGAGTGAGTCGGATCAACACGACAGCGCGAGAGACAACACAACCAATCGTCCGCACCGGAAGCACGGTGGACGCAGGGTTTGCTTCCCCCCGAAAAACGCATCGCCCCTCTTTCCTGACACCCGTGTCGCCGCGCGACGCGGGTGTTCGCGTATTTGTAGGGAGCCGGGTTTCGCACGCCCGCGCCCCTGGGGAATCCGCATCGCCGCGCGTGTCGCGGCGGCGGCTGCCGGCGGGTCCGACTCCCGCGGCGTTTCTTGCAACTGGGCCTGCCTGCGGGCAGATGTGCTGTACCAGACGTAACAACCCATAGTTCTACTGACGAGGAGCCATCACATGGCAATGAAGAAAGCTGCGAAGAAGAAACCGGCCGCCAAGAAGGCCGCCAAGAAGGCCACCAAGAAGGCGGCTGCCAAGAAGACCGTGAAGAAGGCCGCCAAGAAGGCTGCCAAGAAGGTCGCCAAGA
>ERZ761602.3586-NODE-3586-length-21650-cov-4.366103_pt1 | contig 21650 bp, 18 predicted proteins | sample MGYA00512165_ERZ761602 | MGnify/ENA primary metagenome ERZ761602 (study PRJEB28899, sample SAMN02445085) | bioreactor sludge metagenome | biome: EBPR sludge; isolation source: Thorneside wastewater treatment plant | place: Australia: Brisbane, Thorneside...
GCTGCTGATGCGCCGTCCGGAGATCGCCGGCTTCATCTCGGTGTCGCCGCCGGCCAACATCTACGACTTCACCTTCCTCGCCCCGTGCCCGTCCTCCGGCCTCATCACGACCGGCCTGAAGGACACCGTGGTGCCGACCCCGGACGTCGACAAGCTGGTCGACCGGCTGAAGACCCAGAAGGGCATCACCATCGACTACGCCAAGATCGAGGGCGCCAACCACTTCTACACCGAGGGCATGGGCGAACTGTTCGAGACGATCGAGAGCTATCTCGACAAGCGCATCCCGCGCATCGTCGAAAGCGGCTAGGCGCCGCCCGCGCGCCATTTGCGCCAGCGGTTCAACGCCAGTCCGCCGAACAGCAGCAGGAACGGCAGCCCGAAGCCCAGCGCCTGCATGCCGACCGGCTCGCCCTCCGCAAGAAGGAGGTAGGCGCCAAAGGCGCAGAGCAGGCCGAACAGCGCCGTCACCAGCGACAGGATCACCACGCCGGCAAGCCCGCTGGTCGCGGTGCGCAGTTCCTCGCCCGGCGGAACGGCCACGCCCGAGGCGCGGATCGTCTCGCGAATGACGTCGATGAAGCCGGCGAACCCCTGATGATCGATCGTGGCCGCCTTGCCGCTTCCGACGGAGGCCGGCAGCAGGCGGTAGCGGCGGCCGTTGCGGTCCTCGAGCTCGAACATCTCCATGCCGCTGAGGAGCTCGCCCTTGCGGGCGATGGCGATCTCCGCGAACGGCAGGCGCGCATGTCGATAGCGGCCGAGCAACGGGACGTAGGGGCGCTCGCGGATCTCGACGGCGTCGCGCCAGAGAGTCCAGCCGCGGCGCGAGGTCGGGAGGACCAGCGGCACCACGGCGAGCGAGGCGAACGCGAGCAGCATCGCGAGGACGCGCAGGCCGGTGCTGTAGGGGATCGCGTTCAGCTCGGCCTCGTGCAGGACCATGACGAGGATCAGCGCCACGACGATGGGCGTCCAGAGCAGGAGCATGATGCCCGACCAGCCGCGATTGAGGTAGATCGTCTTGTACTCAGCGACGGGTGCGGCGGCCTGCGGCGCAGCGGGGCGCGCCGCCCGCCTGTTCCGCCATTTGGCAAAGGCGTCGGCCATCGCGCCTAGGGCTTCAGGGCGAGGCGGCCGCCAGTCTGCGGCGCCGGCACGCCCGTCGTGCCGGGCAGGCTGAGCGGCAGGCCGCGCAAATGGCGGGCGGCGAGGAAGGCGAAGGCTTCGGCCTCCAGGAAGTCGCCGCGCCAGCCGACCGCCTCGACGCGTTCGACCGGGGCCCGGAGCACCTGCTGCAAGGCCGCCATCAGTACCGGATTGCGCCGTCCGCCGCCGCAGACCAGCCAGCGCCTTGCCGGTTCGGGGAAGTGCCGGGCGGCGAGGCCGATGGTCTGCGCCGTGAAGGCGGTGAGCGTCGCGGCGCCGTCTTCCGCGGCGAGGCCATGGACCGGGGCGGTCGAAAAATCCATCCGGTCGAGCGATTTGGGCGGGGCCGCGTCGAACCAGGGATTGTCGAGCATCGAGCCCAGCACCTCCGCATCGACGCGCCCGGCGAGCGCGAGCATGCCGTCCTCGTCCATCGCGCGGCCGGTGTGGCGGAAGGCCCAGTCGTCGATGGCGGCATTGCCGGGGCCGGTGTCGAAGGCGAGGAGCGCGCAATCCTCGCCCACCCAGGTGACGTTGGCGACGCCGCCGATATTGAGGACGGCGACGGGAAGCTCGGTCTTGAGGCCCTCGACCAGCGCGCGATGATAGAGGGGGACCAGCGGCGCCCCCTGCCCGCCCGCCGCGACGTCGGCGGTGCGGAAGTCGAAGACCACATCGATCCCCGAGACGGCGGCGAGGCCCGCGCCGTCGCCGATCTGCCAGGTGAGCTTCTGGTGCGGCCGGTGCAGCACGGTCTGGCCGTGGAAGCCGGCATAGTGGATGTCGGCGGCGCTCGCCGAGGCGGCGGCGAGCACGCGGGCGATCGCTTCGGCATGGGTGTGGGTCAGCAGCGCCTCGGCCCGGCGCATCACCTCGTCGCTCGCCGTCGCGCCCCCGGCGCCGCCCGCGACCGCGATCGCTTCGCGCAGCACGGCGCGCTGGGCGTCGTCATAGGGCAGCGTCAGGGCCGGGCCGAAGGCGAGGACACGCTCGCCGTCGGTCTCGATCAGGGCGGCATCGACCCCGTCCATCGAGGTGCCGCTCATCAGGCCGATGATCCGCCAAGGCCCTGCTTCCGCCACGCCGCGTCCCCGTGCTATCGCTCGCGCCCTTTTGTGCGCGAACGTCAGTCCCATGTCGACCTCAACCGATTTCATCCGCCTGCTGCAAGAGCGGCGTCAGCTCCACCAGTGCTCCGACGAGGCGGGCCTCAACGCCCGCTTCGCCGAAGGCATCGTGACGGGCTATATCGGCTACGACTGCACCGCGCCGAGCCTGCATGTCGGCCATCTCGCCAACATGATGATGCTGCGCCGGCTGCAGCAGGTCGGCGCGACGACCAGCGCAAGATGACGGACGCCGCGACGATCAACGCCAACATGGCCTCGATCAAGACCGCGTTCGACAAGGTGATGCGCTTCGGCGATGGCCCGACCGACGCGGTGATGATCGACAACGCCGCGTGGCTGGACCGGCTGGAATACATCCCATTCCTGCGCGACGTTGGGCGGCACTTCTCGGTCAACCGGATGCTGTCGTTCGAGAGCGTCAAGACGCGCATGGAGCGCGAGCAGTCGCTGTCGTTCCTCGAATTCAACTACATGATCCTGCAGGCCTACGATTTCGTGGAGCTGAACCGCCGCTATGGCTGCATCCTGCAGATGGGCGGCAGCGACCAGTGGGGCAACATCGTCAACGGCATCGAACTCGGCCACAAGATGCTGGGCGTGCAGCTCTACGCCGCGACCTGTCCGCTGCTCACCACCTCGTCGGGCGCGAAGATGGGCAAGACCGCCTCGGGCGCGGTGTGGCTGAACGCCGAGCAGCTGCCCGATTTCGACTTCTGGCAGTACTGGCGCAACACCGAGGACGGCGACGTCGGCCGCTTCCTGCGCATCTTCACCGACATGGCCGAGGACGAGATCGTCCGCCTGGAGGCGTTGCAGGGTTCGGAGATCAACGAAGCGAAGAAGCTGCTGGCGACCGAGATCACGGCGCTGGTGCGCGGCCGCGACGCGGCGGAGCGCGCGGCGGCGGCGGCGAAGGGCCAGTTCGAGGGCGGGGCGGCCGGCGATCTGCCGAGCGTTGAATACATGGCTGAGTCGATCAAAGAAGGCGTATTAGTCGCCAATCTCATGACACATGCCGGACTTGCCAAGAGCACATCGGAAGCACGGCGTCTGATCAAGTCCGCAGGCGTAAGTGTGAACGACGTAGTCTGGACGGACGAGCGCGGCGCAGTTTCACTTATCCACGTCATTGACGGGAGAGTAAAGTTGTCGCTCGGCAAGAAGCGGCACGTGCTGGTGAAGCCCGTCTGAGGCGGTGCGTCCTTCGAGACGCGGCCTGCGGCCGCTCCTCAGGATGAGGAGCGTTCGGGGACTATCGGCCGTGCGTCCTTCGAGACGCGGCCTGCGGCCGCTCCTCAGGATGAGGAGCGTTTGGGGACTATCGACCGTGCGTCCTTCGAGACGCGGCCTCCGGCCGCTCCTCAGGATGAGGAGCGTTTGGGGATTATCGACCGTGCGTTCATCGAGACGCGGCCCCCGGCCGTTCCTCAGGATGAGGAGCGTTTGGGGATTGTCGGCCGTGCGTCCTTCGAGACGCGGCCCCCCGGCCGCTCCTCAGGATGAGAAGCGTTTGGGGATTGTCGGCCGTGCGTCCTTCGAGACGGCCGCTTCGCGGCCTCCTGAGGGTGAGGAACCTTGGGGGTGATCCTGGCGTCAGCCGCCCGGGAGGTCGTATTCGAAGAGGCGGCGCAGGATGCCCGGGGCGAGGGCCGAGAAGGCGTTGACGGAAATCTCCGGGTCCTCGATGTCGCCCCTGACCGCGAAGGCGACGGCGAGCAGGCCCTCGTCTCCGCCGAGTGCCTCGCCGACGAGGGGAATGCAGCGCAGCAGCGTGTTCAGCGAATAGACCGGCGTGAAGACGCCGACCGCGTTCACGGTGTTGGCGTCGCGGTCGATGAAGGCCTCGGCGGTGATCCCGGCCGACGGGCCGGTGACGCGCAGGCGGGTGACGCCGATGCGGTGTTCGGTGAGCAACAGGTCGGCCGTCAGATTGTCGAACAGAAGTCCGTTGCCGTCGATGAGGTCGCGCATGCCGGTGAACGATCCCGCCCCCAGCACGCGCACCAGGAAGGACTGGTCCATCAGGCGGAAGTCGCGCATCGACGCCGTGCCCGGTGCAGGCGCGTCGCTGCCCGGCTTGGGGAGCAGGACGGCGAACTTGCCGTAGCCCCCGGCGATACCGGGATAGCCGCTGAGGCCGTGCACGAACCGGCCCATGTCGTCCGATTCCAGGATGACCCGGCGGCGGCCATCCGCCTGCGGCCAAAGCCTTGCTAGCATCGCGCCCGTCCCGATGCGGCCCTGCAGAAGAAGGCCGACGAGATTGCCGTGGTCGAGGTCGATGTCGAAGACGAGATCGGTCGCCTCGGCGCCGCCGCGCATCAGAACCTTCTCGGCCTTGATCTGCATCGCCACGTGAGGCGGCTCGGACGGGGAGTCCGCTGCGGCCGCCTGGGCGGTTTCGACCAGTTCCGAGTCCGCGGGCGTGAGCAGCGCATCGATGAGGGTTTCAAGGTCCAGGGACTTCACGTCCGCCGTCACGCGCGGCTTGTCGCCGGCGAGATCGACCGTGAAGGCGACGTCGTTGCGCCCGGCCGCGAGGCGGTTCGCCCGAATGCTGCGGAGCGAACCGTCGAAGCCCAGAAGAATGTCGAGATCGGCGTCGATGCCCGTTCCGGTGAGGCGCACCGGATTGGCGCGATAGCCGTCGGCGACGCGCTCGAGTTCGGCGATCATGAGGGCCGGTTCGCCCGCCGGCTTCACATAGCCGAGTTCGGGCACGTTGAGCGCCGCACCCGCCAGATCCACCCTGGCGCTGGCGGTGACCGGATCGAAGCCGTTGCCGGTCATCGACACTTCGACGGCGGCGGCGCCGTCGAGATAGGCACCCGGATCCACGCCCAGCCTCTGGCGCAACGCCTCGTCGATCACCGCCGCGGCGCTGAAGGCCGTCGACGTCTGGCCGGGGCCGGGGCTGAAATTCTCCGCCCAAGCGAAGCTGGCCGTGACGCCGGCGATCTCGCCCTGCCCTTCGGCCGTCAGCCCCGTGCCGGTCACGACGAATTCGGCCGCTCCGTCGGTGAGGCTGATGTCGCTCGCGATCGGCATGGCGACGTTCCTGAGCGCCGCCTTGATGTCGAAGCCGATGTCCTCGACCTTCAATGCCTTGAGCGTGGGCACGACGAGGCCCAGCGTGATCGCCGCATCGCCGCCGACACTGGCGGGGTCGAGGCCGTAGCGGCTGGGATAGCCGAGCGGCTTCATGTCGATCAGCTTGAGGACGTCCGCCGCCTTGCCGGTGACCAGGCCGGAGATCACCGCCGGCTCGCCCCTTCGCTCCAGATCGTTGATCGCGACCTCACCTTTGGTGAGGCGCAGCGCGCCGACCCGGCCGCTCTCGATGCTGCTGCGGAAGCGGTTGCCGAGCACGACGGCCGACCCCTTGACGTCGGTCAGATGCGGCAGGCCATCGATATAGGCCATGTCGACGCCGGTGAAGTTCAACTCGAAGCGGGCGGCGCTGTCCGGCACGTCGCCGTCCTCCAGCTGCCGCGCCGTGAGGTCGGCCATCAGCGTGCCGCCGGTAATCATGCCGCCATGGACGTTCTCCATGATCCAGTCGCGCGCCCCGGTCGCCACGCCCTTGGGCCAGAGCGTACCGAGCCGCATGACGGGCAGTTCAGAGATGGTGCCGTCCATGCGGATCGACGGCGCGCCGGCGATGAGGCCCGCAACCTGGCCATGGACTCTGATGCGCGACGGTCCGCTGGTGAGGTTCAGTTCCTCCAAGGTGAGAATGTCGGCCACCAGATCGTTGTCGGCCGCCATCGCGAGGCGGTCGACCGGGGTCTCGCCGTCGAACAGGTCGGGGATCGCGAGCCGTCCGTCTGCAATGCCGAGCTCGGCGCGCCAGCCCGTGAGGAACCCGTCGGCGCCGCGGCGCAGGCGGAAGCTGCCCGCCACCTCGCCGGAAACCGAGTCGGCGTCGATCATCAGGCGCCGCAGTTCGAAGAGATCCTTCGCGCGATCATAGGCGGCAGTGACGAGCGCGCTGCGCACCTGGAACGGGATGTTGGACAGGGCGCGGATCTGGAGCAATCCGGCTCCCGCCGAGACCGTACCCTCGCCCGCTTTCAGCGTGCCGCCGACGCCGACGACCAGCTTGAAGGTGCCGCTCATCGGCAGCGCGGCGCCCTGGAATTCCTCGAACAGAGGGCCGGCATCGGCCAGCGAGTCGAGATTGGCATCGACGATCCCGGCATCCACCAGAATGTCCGGCGCGCCGCGGACATAGGTCGCGCTGCCGTAGAAACGCCAATTGCCCTTGGGCAGCGAGACCTGGCCGTCGAGCGAGGCCGAGAGGCCATCGGCGGTGCGGCGGACGACCAGCGTTCCGCGCGGCGCCTTCACGATGGAGTCGGTCGCCTCGTCGATGAAGGTCATGGTGGCGTCGCTGAGGGTGATCTCGGAGAGATAGGTCTCTTCCTGGCCGGCGACGGGCGGCTTGAGCAGTTCCTCGATGAAGGGGGTGGCGTCCGCCTCGGTCGCCTGAACCTGTCGGGCGCGGCGGACCTCGGTGCGGATGCCGACGTCGTAGGTGCCGTCGGCAAGGCGCATGAAGGTGGCGGTCGGACCGACGATGGTCAGGCTGCGCGGCGCGATGTCGCCGGCGAGAAGGGCGTCGATGGAGAAGGCGACCGCGATGTCGTTGGCCGCCGCGATCTCCACGCCGTTGTCATCGACCAGCCGCGGATCGACGAAGCGGACCACCAGACGAGTTTCCGCCGACGACCAGATCAGCAAGGCATCGCTGGCGGAGAGCCGGTAGCCCGCCACGGTATCGGAGACCGCGCGGATCAGCAGCGGGCCGAGCGGGCCCAGCGAAACCGGACCGAGCGCCAGGCCGATGCCGAGCGCTCCCAGAGCGCCGACAACCAGGACCGACAGGCTCGCCGCGAGATGGCCCAGCCAGCCGAGCACGGTCGCCCTGCGCGCCTTGCGCTTGGGGGCCGGCGCCAGGGGCGGCGTTGAATCGGGAGCGGTCACGCGGCGATCGAACCAATGGGGACCGCCCCACTCTGGCGGTCGGGCTCAGGCTGTTCTATTTCGACGGACGCGGCAATCGAAGCGTAAAGGAACGGCGACATGACCAAGGAACTGACCGAGGGAAGCAAGGCGCCCGCCTTTGCGCTGGCCGCCGACGGCGGCGGCAAGGTCGCCCTGAAGGAGTACGCCGGAAGGACGCTGGTTCTTTATTTCTATCCCAAGGACGACACCAGCGGCTGCACCAAGGAGGCCATCGGGTTCTCGGAACAGGCGGCGGCCTTCGCCAAGGCCGGCGCGGCGGTCGTCGGGGTTTCCAAGGACAGCGTCGCGGCCCACGACAAGTTCAAGACGAAATACGAGCTGAAGGTCGCGCTCGGCTCCGATCCCGAGGGCAAGACGGTCGAAGCCTATGGCGCCTGGGTCGAGAAGAGCATGTATGGCCGCAAATACATGGGCATCGACCGCTCGACCTTCCTCATCGACGGCAAGGGCGTCATCCGCCGCATCTGGCGCAAGGTGAAGGTGCCGGGCCATGTCGAGGAAGTGCTGGCGGCGGTCAAGGCGCTGAAGTGATCGGCGCCCTTCGCGCCGCCTTCGCCAAGGAGGACCCGAGGGCCAAGGCCGAAGCGGCGCTCGCTTTGCCCCGCGACCTCGTCCCGGATCCCGATGCCCATTGGCCCGACCGCCCCGGACGTCCGGACCGGCCGGTCCTGGTGGCGGCCCGCGACGTGCCGAAGCGGTCGCCGGCCGGACCCGAGGGGCGTATCGCCCTGCTGCACGCCTTGGCGCATATCGAGCTGAACGCGATCGATCTGGCGCTCGACATCGTCGGCCGGTTCGCCGGCTGCGAGGACCTCGGCGGAAGCGAGGCCGACTTTGCCGCCGACTGGATCGGCGTCGCAGCCGAGGAAGCCAAACACTTCCTCATGCTGGCGGCGCGTCTGGAGGCGCTAGGGTCGGTCTATGGCGCGCTGCCGGCCCATGACGGCCTGTGGCAGACGGCGCTGCGCACCAGGGCCTCGCTGCTCGATCGCCTGGCGATCGCGCCGCTGACCCATGAGGTGCGCGGGCTGGACGTCACGCCCGGCATGATCGCCAGGCTGGACGGCGCCGGGGATCGCGAGAGCGCCGGGCTGCTGGAGGTCATTTACCGTGATGAGATCGGCCATGTGGCGGTCGGGCGGCGCTGGTTCGCGCATGTCTGCGCCCGGCGCGGACTGGAGGCCGGTCCGGCCTATGCCGCGGCGCTCGATCGCATCGCCCTCGCCCGCCCGCATCCGCCGTTCAATGAGCCAGCGCGACGCGCGGCGGGGCTTGCCCCCTCGTTCGACGTAGATTTCTTGCACGCGAAGGTTGTCGAACCGGCCGAAATGCCTGCGAATCCGCGCTTTCTTGGTGAGTCAAGTTAAAAAAGGGATAATAGGAGCCTGTTGCGGCGCCCCTGTGTTCGATTCTATCAAGGTGTGTCCGGCGCGCCAGGGCGCTTGACCAAAACGTAACCCGCGACAGCGGATCGAGTGTGGGGACTGGGGTATGACAGCAGGCTTTACGGCCCGCGTTGCGGCTCGCGTGCTGCAATGGTTCCCCGAGCGGCAGATTTACCATCGCAGCAACGGACACGTTCAGTTCGTCGTGCTGTCCACAAGGTTCCAGATCGTGGGCGCCGCGATCGGCCTCTCCTGTCTCGGCTGGATCGCCTATGCCAGCGTGATGACCGCCTTCAAGAACGAGATCATCGCCGCCCAGGAAGAGCGCGTCCGCGATCTCCAGGGCCGCTACGAGAACCAGATCGCCCGCATGCGTCTGGACTATGACGACCTTTCCACCAAGCTCGCGCTCGCCGAGGAGCGCTTCACCGGCACCGTCGTGGCCATCGAGCAGCGCCAGAGCGACCTGCAGACCGCCATGGTCGAGCAGGAATCGGCCGGCGACGCGCTGGCCGAAGTGATGCGGCGCGCCGACACGGTGCGCGCGCTCGGCCTCGGCCCGGACCCCAGCGAACTCGAAATGGAAGAAGACCCCAGCGCGGCCGGCGGCGTCGAGCAGCGAGACCACGCGCAGGACGAACCGGCCGCCGCGGTCGCGCCGGCGCCGACCGTCGATGCGCCGCTGCCCGCCGCGAAGCCGGAAACGGCCGGCGGCCAGCCTGCTTCCGTCGAGCCCGACATGAAAAAGGCCGCCCTCGACGGCGCGGCGGCCGAATTCCTGGCGAGCGGACGCAACATAGTCGCTGGCGAAGCCTTCGCCGCCCTCGCCGGACGGCTGGACACGGTGGTGGTCCGTCAGCAGACGATCGCGGCCGGCCTTGCCGAGGCGGCCGTCGAGAAGGAAGACTCCCTGCGGGAGATCATCGAGATCGCCGGGATGAACCCGGAGGCGATCGCGCCGCGTCCCGAGGCCCAGGGCGGCCCGTATATTCCGCTCGAGGCCCAGGGGTCTGCGCTGGACGCCCGGGACCCCAACCTGGAATACGCCGACGCGACGCTGGAGCGTGTGGCGACGCTGCAGACCGCGATGCTGTCCGTCCCCTTCGCCAACCCGGTGCCGGCCGTGACCCGCATCTCCTCGGGTTTCGGCGGCCGCAGCGATCCTTTCAACGGCGGCCGCGCCTTCCACAGCGGCCTCGACTTCAAGGGCCCGAGCGGCACCGCGATCATCGCGACCGCGCCGGGCAAGGTGGTCAGCGCCGACTGGCATGGCGGCTATGGCAAGATGGTCGAGATCGACCATGGCTATGGCCTGAAGACGCGCTACGCTCATCTGAGTGCGATCGACGTCGTCGAGGGCCAGCAGGTGGCCTTCGGAGACAAAGTGGGCGAACTGGGCAGCACGGGGCGCAGCACGGGTCCGCATCTGCACTACGAGGTCTGGTATGACGGCCAGGCCCGCAACCCCTGGAACTATTTGAAAGCAGGCGCGAATGTTCTCGAAAGGCAAGGCTCCTGAGACGCCCTCCATGGCGACTCCCTCCGCACCCCTTCCCTCCCCGGGACCGGTGAAGAAGCCGGGCGGCCGCTCGGCGCCCTCGATCATCTCAGCCGATCTTCTGGTCCAGGGAACGCTGGTCAGCCAGGGCGACATGCAGGTCGACGGAACCGTCGAAGGCGACATCCGCTCCGTGACGCTGATGATCGGCAACAGCGCGATCATCAAGGGCGAGATCATCGCCGAGGAAGTGGTCGTGCGCGGCCGCATCGAGGGCCGCATCCGGGCGCGCCGCGTCCAGCTCGACGCCTCGGCCGTGGTGATCGGCGACATCCTGCAGGAACAGCTGACCGTCGCGGCCGGCGCGACCTTCGAGGGTACCTGCCGCAAGTCGAGCGACCCGCTCAACGTGCAGCCGGTCGCACCGCAGATCACGCTGTCGAAACCGGCTCAGCCGACGCTGGTCGAGACCGACGCCAAGACGGCCTGAGCAGGCGGCAGGTTCGCAGGAAGACCGAGGGGCGCCCGGCGGGCGCCCCTTTCTGCTGACCGCCCGGCGTGCCGAGACCGGCGTCTCCTCGGAGCCCCGGCCCGATCCGTCAGTCTAGGTCCTTGATCTCGATCGCGTCGGTGCCCTTGATCTTCTGGGCCAGCGCCGCCGCCATGAACGGGTCGAGATCGCCGTCGAGCACATCGGAGGGCGAATAGCTTTCGACGCCGGTGCGCAGGTCCTTCACGAGCTGGTAGGGCTGCAGCACGTAGGAGCGAATCTGGTGGCCCCAACCGATATCGGTCTTGGTGGCGTTCTGGGCGTCGGCCAGCGCCTCGCGTTTCTTCAGCTGGGCCTCGTAGAGGCGGGCCCGCAGCATCTTCCAGGCCTGGTCCTTGTTCTTGTGCTGCGAGCGCTCACTCTGGCAGGCGACCGTGATGCCGGTCGCCAGGTGAACGATGCGGACGGCCGATTCCGTCTTGTTGACGTGCTGGCCGCCGGCGCCGCTGGCGCGATAGACGTCGATGCGCACGTCCTTCTCGCTGACATCGATCTCGATATTGTCGTCGATCACCGGATAGACCCAGACGCTGGAGAAGCTGGTGTGCCGACGAGCGTTGGAGTCGTAGGGGCTGATGCGCACCAGACGGTGAACGCCGCTCTCGGTCTTCGCCCAGCCATAGGCGTATTCGCCCTTGATCAGCAGGGTCGCCGACTTGATGCCCGCCTGCTCGCCTTCGCTCTCGGCGACGAGTTCGGTCTTGAAGCCGCGCCGGGCCGCCCAGCGCGTGTACATGCGCAGCAGCATCTGCGCCCAGTCCTGGCTCTCGGTGCCGCCGGCGCCGGCATTGATTTCCAGATAGGTGTCGTTGGCGTCGGCTTCGCCCGAAAGGAGCGATTTCAGCTCCTCGTCCCCGGCCCGCTTCTTCAGCGCCTTCAGCGAGGCCTCCGCGTCGGCGACCATCGCCTCGTCGTTCTCGGCCTCGGCGAGTTCGAGCAGTTCGACGGAGTCGTTGAAGTCCTTCTCAAGCGCCAGATAGCCACTGACCGACGCGTCAAGCCGGTTGCGCTCGCGCATGACGACCTGCGCGGCGCGCGAGTCGTTCCAGAGGGCCGGGTCCTCGGCCCTGGCGTTCAGTTCGTCGAGGCGTCTCTGGGCAGTATCCCAGTCAAAGAGACCTCCTCAGCAGCTCAAGCGACTTGCGAATGTCGCTCGAGACCGCCTGCATTTCCGCGCGCATCGGTTCATTCCTCACATCTGGATCGGCGGCGAGGTATAGGGACGGTGCGCCGGGCCGTAAAGCCGTCTAAAATAGCCGTTCGATGAGCCTCGATCCGCCCCGCCTGGACAACCCGGACGACGATTTCTGGACGCAGGTCCGGCGCGGCTGGCGCGAGGCCCGCCGCCAGGCCGCCGCCGCCCTGCACAGCGCCGTCAATACCGAGACCATCCGCCTCGCCGTCACCGGCCTCAGCCGGGCGGGCAAGACGGTCTTCATCACCTCGGCGGTGCAGAACCTGCTCGCCATGGCGGACGGCAAGGGCGCGCTGCCCAAGTTCGACGACCACGGCATCTCGGCGCGGCTGAAGAAGCTGGGGCTGCTGGCCGCCACCGAGGATGCGCCGCGCTTTCCCTTCGAGCGCAATTTCGCGGCGCTGGCCGATGCCGAGCCGCACTGGCCGCCGCGCACCGCAAGCCTCGCCGAAGTGGCGCTCAAGTTCGTCGTCCGCCGCCGCCGCACCGCGGGGCTCGACTTCCTCAAGACGCGCGAGGTCACCGTCGAGATCCTCGACTATCCCGGCGAATGGCTGCTCGACCTGCCGATGCTGAGCCAGGAGTTCGCCGCCTGGTCGGCCGAGACGCTGGCCCGGATGGACACCGGGCCACGCGCCGCGGCGGCAAAGCCGTTTCTCGACTTCCTGAAGACCATCGATCCCGATGCGCCGGCAGACGCCGATGCGGCGCGCCGGGCCTACGATCTCTATCTTGCCTATCTCTTCGATGCGCGCGACCGGCTGGGGCTGCGCTATCTCCAGCCGGGCGGGTTTCTGTGCGCCCCGCCCTGGCCGAAGACCGAAGCGATGATCTTCGCGCCGCTGCCGGTGACGCCAGGACGCGCGGCGAAGCCCGGCTCGTATGGAGAATTGTTCCGCAGGCGCTTCGATCTCTATCGCGCCGAGATGGGCGGGCGGTTCTTCGACAAGCATTTCCGCCGCTTCGACCGGCAGGTCGTTCTGGTCGACGTGCTGGGCGCGCTGCATGGCGGGCCGGACGTCTTCGAGGACACGCGCCTCGCCGTGTCGCGCCTCGCCGAGTGCTTCTCCTATGGCGGGCGCAAGCTGACCAACCCGTTCGCGCGCGGGATCTCGAAGGTCATGTTCGCCGCGACCAAAGCCGACCATGTGCCCGAGCGCCAGCGCGACGCCTTGCAGATCCTGCTCGGCCGGATGGCGGGGGCCGACATCGACGAGATGCGCGATGCCCGCGCCGCGGTGAGGACGGCGGCGCTGGCCGCCGTGCGCTGCACGCTGGACGACCGCGCCTCGATCGACGGGCGCGACGTTGCGGTGGTGCGCGGCCTGCCGATGGGGCGCGACAAGCTGGTCAGGTTCTATCCCGGCGAGGTCCCGCTGAAGCCTCCGGGGCCGGAGTTCTGGCAGGGCTCGTTCTTCGAGCTGCCGGTCTTCCAGCCGCCCAAGCTCGATGCGTCGGGCGAGTCCGGGGTGCCTCACCTCGGCCTCGACGACGCCCTCTTCTACCTGATCGGAGATCGCCTATGAGCGACGCGCCGCGCCGTCCGCAGCTGCTGGAGATCGACGCTCCGGCCGAGCGGATCGATCACGAATGGGAGGCCTTCGTGAAGCGTCCGGAAGCGCGCGAGCCGCTGTTCGGCACCGGAACGCTGGTCGCGGCCGGCCTGTTCGTGCTGCTGATCGGATTCTTCGTGGTCGAATCGGTCGGCTGGATCGCCGCCATGGTCGATGAGCGGCCCTGGCTCGGCTGGGCGGCGGCGGGGATTCTGGCGCTGGGTCTGCTGCTGCTTCTGTGGGCGATCATGCGCGAACTGCGCGCCCTCTTCGCGGTGCGCCGCATGGAGGACTGGCAGGCGGCGCTCGCCGAGGACGCCGAGGACATGGAAGCCGCACGCAGCGCGGCCCGCGGCTATGTCGATCTGCTGCGCGGGGCGGGCCTCCCGACCGGCGACGCGCGCGAGGCGATCCGCGGCGCGAACTCGGTCGAACAGGTGCGCAACGCGCTGGAGACGACCGTGTTCCCGACACTGGACGCCCGCGCCAACCAGGCGGTCCGGGCCGCCGCCGCACAGGCCTTCGGCCTGACCGCGGTCAGCCCGACAGCCTCGATCGATGCCTTGCTGTTCTCGGTGCGCGGGGTGCGGCTGGTGCGCCAGGTCGCCCGCGCCTATGGCCTGCGCCCCCACGGCCTCGCCACCTGGGAATTGCTGCGGCGGACGATGTCGAGCGCCTCGCTGGTCGCGGCCGCCGACATCGCCGGGGGCATGCTGAGCCATGCGATCCTGACCAATCCGTTCGCGGCCAAGATCGCCGGCGAGGTCGCCGGGGCGACGGTCGCCTCGCAACGCATGTACAGGCTCGGCCGCGTCGCCTCCGCCGCCTGCCGCCTCTTTCCGCGGCGGAGCGGAAAAGAGGATTGAGTGCGGCCCTTCCGGGGGCTAATGCGAACTCCGATATTGCGTTGCACAAAGCCGAGGGTGATGGCGGCATGGCCAAATGGGTTCTGAATTTCGGTCCCGGCGGCGCTGAAGGCCGGTCGGAGATGCGCGAGCTGCTGGGCGGCAAGGGCGCGAATCTGGCCGAGATGTGCAATCTCGGCCTGCCCGTTCCGCCCGGCTTCACGATCACGACCGAGGTCTGCACCTACTACTACGCCAATGAGCGAACCTATCCGGCCGACCTGAAGGCCCAGGTCGACGCGGCCCTCGCCCATCTGTCGGCCGGAACCGGCAAGCGGTTCGGCGACGCGGGCGATCCCCTGCTCGTCTCGGTGCGCTCGGGCGCCCGGGCCTCGATGCCGGGGATGATGGACACGGTCCTCAATCTCGGCCTCAACGACGACACCGTCGCCGGCCTCGCCAAGCTCAGCGGCAACGAGCGCTTCGCCTGGGACAGCTATCGCCGCTTCATCGCGATGTACTCCGACGTGGTACTGGAGGTCGGGCACGAGCACTTCGAGGACCTGCTCGACACCATGAAGGACGAGAAGGGCGCCGATACCGACGCCGACCTCGAGACCGCCGACCTGCGGGAACTGGTCGGCCAGTTCAAGGACACGGTGCGGACGCGGACCGGCAAGCCGTTCCCGCAGGATCCCGAAGCCCAGCTGTGGGGCGCCATCGGCGCGGTCTTCGCCTCGTGGATGAACCAGCGGGCGATCACCTATCGCCGGCTCAACGGCATCCCCGCCGAATGGGGCACCGCCGTCAACGTCCAGTCGATGGTGTTCGGCAATATGGGCGACAGCTCGGCCACCGGCGTCGCCTTCTCGCGCAACCCGTCGACGGGCGAAAACCTGCTCTACGGCGAATTCCTGATCAACGCGCAGGGCGAGGACGTCGTCGCCGGCATCCGCACGCCGCAGCCGCTGACCGCCGCCGGGCGCAAACCCGGGACCAAGCTGTCGATGGAAGAGGCGATGCCCGAGGCCTTCGCCGAGTTCCTGGCGACGACGCGGCGGCTCGAGCAGCACTACCGCGACATGCAGGACATCGAGTTCACGATCGAGCGCGGGCGGCTGTACATGCTGCAGACGCGAACCGGCAAGCGGACCGCCAAGGCAGCCCTGAAGATCGCCGTCGACATGGCGAGCGAGGGACTGATCACGCGCGAGGAAGCGATCGGCCGGGTCGATCCGCTGTCGCTCGACCAGCTGCTGCACCCGACCATCGACCCGAGCGCGAAGACCAATGCGATCGCCACCGGCCTGCCCGCCTCGCCCGGCGCGGCCTCGGGCGAGGCCGTCTTCACCGCCGACGAGGCCGAACGGATCGCCCACGAGGGCCGGCCCGTCATCCTGGTGCGCGTCGAGACCAGCCCGGAGGACATCCACGGCATGCACGCCGCGAAGGGCATCCTGACGGCGCGCGGCGGCATGACCAGCCACGCCGCCGTCGTGGCGCGCGGCATGGGCAGGCCGTGCGTCTCGGGCGCCGGGGGCCTGAAGATCGACATGGCGGCCGAGAAGCTGACCGCCGGAGGCGTCACCATCGCCCGGGGCGAGTGGATCACCATCGACGGGTCGAGCGGCCAGGTCTTCAAAGGCCGGGTCGCCATGGTCGAGCCCGAATTGTCGGGCGACTTCGCGACTCTGATGGAATGGGCCGACGCCAAGCGCACGCTCAGGGTGCGCGCCAATGCCGAGACGCCGCTCGACGCCCAGACGGCGCGCGGCTTCGGTGCGGAAGGGATCGGGCTGTGCCGGACCGAGCACATGTTCTTCGACGCCGACCGCATCCTCGCGGTGCGCCAGATGATCTGCGCCGACACGCTGGAGGGACGCCAGGCGGCGCTCGCCAAGCTGCTGCCCATGCAGCGCGCGGACTTCGTCGCGCTGTTCACGATCATGCGCGGACTGCCGGTGACGATCCGCCTGCTCGACCCGCCGCTGCACGAGTTCCTGCCCAAGTCGGACGACGAGATCGCCGAAGTCGCCGAGGCTGCCGGCGTGACGCCCGCCAAGCTGAAGGCGCGGGTCAATGAGCTCTACGAGTTCAACCCGATGCTCGGCCATCGCGGCTGCCGACTGGGGATCACCTTTCCCGAGATCTACGAAATGCAGGCCCGCGCCATTTTCGAGGCGGCGGCGGCGGTCGCCAAAGAGACCGGCGATACGGTGACCCCGGAAGTCATGATCCCGCTCGTCGCCCTGAAGCGCGAACTGGACATGCTGAAGGACAAGGTGGCGACGGTCCATGCCGCCGTCGAGGCCGAAACGGGGGTCAAGGTGCCCTACCTCATCGGCACCATGATCGAGCTGCCCCGGGCCGCCCTGCGCGCCGGGGAGATTGCCGAATCGGCCGAGTTCTTCTCGTTCGGAACCAACGACCTGACCCAGACGACGTTCGGCATCAGCCGCGACGATGCCGCCCGGTTCCTGACGGAGTACCAGCGCCTCGGCCTGCTGGATCAGGATCCATTCGTTAGCCTGGATACCGCGGGCGTCGGCGAACTGGTCGAGATCGCCGCGACCCGGGGACGCAAGACGCGACCGGGCCTGAAGCTGGGAATCTGCGGCGAGCATGGCGGCGATCCCGCCTCGATCCGGTTCTGTGCCGAGATCGGCCTCGACTACGTCTCGTGCTCGCCCTACCGCGTGCCGATCGCCCGGCTCGCCGCCGCCCAGGCGGCGCTCAAGCCGGGCAAGGACAGCCGCGAGGACAAGTAGCGGCCCTCGCAAAGCAGATTGAATGGAGTTGGGAGGCCATTGCGGAGGTGCCGATCCGCGACAGGCTCGGCCCCCAGCCGTTGGACTCAACTCTGTTGCCATATGAGTGAAGAGAGCCTTCTAGCGCGTTTCACTGTGCCGGCGGAGCGGCTGCTTTTCGCCGCTATTAACCGTCTGAAAATGATGACGGATCGTCATTATTCTCATTTGTCTAGTCTTGTAGTGATCGGAGCCCCCTCTTAGGTTCCGCGCGCTTTCGGCCGGGGGTTGGGCTGACCGGAAGCAGAACGGTCCCGCCGCGGTGCTGCCTCAATGCGAGGCGCAGATCCCGGGCAGGGGCGCCCACCCGCCGCGCCGACCGGCGCGGCGAAGCCGAGGAGCGATACTGAGTCATGTCTACCGCCCAAGCAGCCGTCAGGCGCTGCCACCGGGTCGTTGCCGCCGTGCTCGCCGGGCTCGCCGTTTACGGCGGCGCGGTCGCGCTGTCGCTTCCCGCCCCGGCGGCACCCAATTTCGCGGCGCTGTCGGCCGGCGCTCTGCGCGCCATCCCGATGCTGGCCGAGGCCCCCCTGCCCGCCGTCACGCCGCTGCCTAAGCCCGCCGCGGCCCTGGCTGCCGCCATCGGACCCGCCGTGCCGGTCGCCGACTCGGAAATGGTCTGCCTGGCCGAGGCCGTCTACTACGAGGCGCGCGGCGAGAGCCCCGAGGGACAACGCGCCGTCGCCGAAGTCGTGGCCCGCCGATCGACCGACCCGCGCTACCCCAATTCGATCTGCGGTGTGGTCTACCAGGACGCACACCGGCGCAATGGCTGCCAGTTCTCGTTCGCCTGCGACGGCAAGAAGCGCAGCGCCCGGCGAGACCGCGCCGCCTGGTCGGAGGCGGTGAACATCGCGGCCGACGAGCTGACCGGGCCCGGCCGGCTGGTCGATACCTCTCGCGGCGCAACCCACTTCCACACGACCAAGGTTCGGCCGTCCTGGTCGCGCCGCTTCGTGCGGACCGTGCAGATCGGCAACCACATCTTCTATCGCCAGCCGGGCCGGGGCTACGAGGCGCACGACCTGCGCAACGCCGCCGCGTCGTAGGGGCGCGGCGTGCCATTGCCCACGCCATCGTTCCGGCAATGAGGAGAGATGGTTTGGGCACGCGAACCGGGAGGGACCAAAGGGGCGAACGCACCTCCGCCCGCGACCAATCGCCCCGCCCTCGCCCGGATACCTGCGGTTGACACTGGTTCCCCCACACTTGAGCCTTTGGCTGCAGGGAGGATCCGACATGAGACTCTGGAATTCTGGCCGTTGGCTGATGATGGCTCTGACTGTCGCCAGCGTGACGATGCCGCTGACGGCAGACGCGGCCGAGAAGCCAAAAGCATGTCTGCGCGATCCCATCGTGACGAAGCTGGACAAGACCGCCGTCAAGAATATCGCCGACTGGCTGAAGGACCGCGAATCGTCGAATTCGACGCCGGTGCCCTACGGCTTCAAAGTTCCCGCCCTCGCCACAACCCAGATTATCTGCAAGCTGAATCCCGAAGGTCTGCGCTGTTTCGAAAGCTTGGCCAGCCTGCGCTGCCCCGAAGCGGTCGAGGTTCAGACGCCCGGCGGTACCACGGTCGTTCCGGTCAACTGCACCGGCCCCGATTCGGAAGGCAACTGCGACTGCGACTTCGCGCAGAACTGACCGAGGACCCTGCCCCCCAACAAGGAAATGGCTGACGCTGCTGCCAGCGCCGGATCGCAATCTCATCCTTTGCCGGACCCGCATCCGATGCGAATTCGGACGCAAGCTCGGCAAGGCCTATCGTCCTGGGGGCCTCAGTTGCTCTCCGACGGCCCGATGGGCGCCGCCTTCTGGATGCGCTTGCGCATCATTTCGGGGCTCCAGGCCTTGATGCGGTCGATCCAGCGCAGGCTGTTGGGCACATACCAGTGCAGCCTGGTCGAGCCATAGGCAGCGAATGCCGTCTCGGCGATGCTCGAGGCGGGCAGCAGGCGGAACATCCCCTTCTTGGGCGCACCGGCCGCCAGCGCCTCGCGGGAGGGCGGCGGTGGACGGTCGCCGGAGCGATTCGGCGTTTCCAGCAGGATCGCCGTGTCGATCAGCCCCGGCAGCACGTCGGCAACGCGCACGCCGTGACGCTGCCACTCGACGCTAAGCGCCTCGGTCAGGCCCTTCACCGCATGCTTGGTGGCTGCATAGACGGCGATCCGCGGCATGCCGTAGGTCGCTGACGAAGACGAGGTCGAGAACATCAGACTGTTCTTCGCTTTCTTCAGATAGGGCAGCCCAGCATAAGCGCCGGTCAGAACCGCCTTGAAGTTGATATCGACGACCCGCATCGCCGCCTCGTAGGGCACGTCCTCGAACCAGCCGGACTCGCCGATGCCGGCATTGTTCCAGAGCATGTCGAGACCGCCATTCGCATTGCCGGCGCAGAAATCGGCCAGCGCCTGCTCCAGCGCCGTCTTGTCCGTCACGTCCACCGACCGGGTCCACAGCCGCTCACGGCCGAGTTCCTGCTCCAGCGTGTCGAGACCGCCCTGGTTGCGATCGATGGCCCCGACCCGCCAGCCCTTGGCATGGAACAGCTTGACGCCCTCTCGGCCCATGCCGCTGCCCGCGCCGGTGATAAAGATCGCTTTCGTCGCCGCTGACATGAGCGGTCCTCCCGTGGTGAAATGGCTTATGCGCTCCACAATCGGCAATGCGGCGGCTCGCGTCCAGATCGTCCTGCTGCTGGTCCTGGCCGTCGGCGCCGGGCCGGCCGCCGCCAAGTCGAAGGTCAGCGCCGAGGCGCAGGCCTATGCCGACCGCAAGTGCCTGACCGAGGGGCTCTATTTCGAAGCCGGGAGTGAGGGCAAGGAAGGCATGACGGCGGTCGCAGAGGTCATCTTCCGCCGGGCCGCGACGCCCGGCTATCCCAAGACGATCTGCACCGTCGTCTACAACGGCGCGCCGGCCTATGGCTGCCAGTTCTCGTTCGCCTGCGACGGCTCGCGCGTGCGGCCGCGCAGCCGGGCATTGTGGAAGGCGACATGGAAGCTTGCAGGTGAACTGCTGGCCGATCGCGAGGCGGTGCTCGCCGCCGATACGACGATGGGTGCTCTGCGATTTCATGCCGACTATGTCTCGCCGGACTGGGAGGCAGAGGGCTTCGAGATGACGGTGCAGATCGGCCGCCATATCTTCTACCGCCCCAAGGCGGACTGAGGCCCGATCACAGACGGCCCTCGGGTGACGGCCGTTACAGGCGGGGACGGCGGCGGCGACTAGCCTCGCCTGCGTCATCCAGCAGGGAATTGCCATGCCGCTCCGTCTCGCTCTCACCGCCGCCGTCGCTGCTTCGGCGGTCCTTTCGGCCTCGGCCGCGCCGCAGACCCAGACCCTGCAAGGCGCGGCGCTGCGCCTTGAGGATCTGTCGTCCGCCGACGTCACAGTGAACGTGGTGCCCGGCGCGCAGGGCATTCAGGTGACGCTCGACGGCAAGGACGAGGCGGTCGCCCGCACGGCTTTGACAACCGATGGCGACAACGCGGTCGTGCGCATGACGCCGCGCAGCACCTATGTCGACTCTACGGGCTACGATATCCGGCTGACCGTCACCGTGGCGCCAGGCACGCCGCTGGCGATCGATGGCTTCGTCGGACGCGCCGTCATCGGAGATCTCGATGGCCCGCTGGCTCTTGAAGCGACGGCCGGCGAAATCCGGACCGGCCGCCTGACCACCGCAAGCCTTGAATCGAGCGGATCGATGGATGTGGAGATCTCCTCCGTCGAAGGTGCGCTGGCCTTCTCGGCCTCGGGCTCCGGTTCGCTGAAAGCCGGTGCGGTGGGCGTGACCGCCATATCCATCGACGGTTCGGGCTCCGCCGAGATCGCCTCGGTCGTCGGCGGGCTCGACATCGAGATCAGCGGCTCGGGCGATGTCTCGATCGGCTCGATCGATGCGCCGACCCAGATCGACATCGCCGGCTCGGGCAGCGTGGCGATCAAGAGCGGTCGCGCCACGTCGTTCGACGTGTCGACGGCCGGTTCGGGCGAGGTGCGGTTCGCCGGCACGGCGGTCAATCCTCAGATCTCGACCGCCGGCTCGGGCGATGTCTGCATCGACACCGTCGAGGGGGCACTCGAAAGCTCGGGCGCGGATGTCCGGACCGGCAAGGGTGCCTGCAGCTAGCCTAGCGCATTTCCTTCGCCAGCCGGCCGATCCGGCCGAGGACCTCTTCGGTCTCCGCCATGATGCGGCGGACGATTTCTCCTGCCGGCGGCGCGTCCTTGATGGCCCCCGCCCCCTGCCCCATGGCGAAGCACGAGCGTGACTTGTCGAGGCCCTCGATCTGTCCGCCGATGCCGCCCATCACGCCGGCCTTGTGGCTGTGCGCGGCCTGCGCGGGGAAGGGCTGAAGATCCTGCGGCCGCTTCTCCCAGTCCATCACATAGGGATTGCGGAAGACGCGCATGGTCTTGCCCGAGTAGCAGCGGGTCACGATCGTGTCCTCGTCCGAGGCCTCGACGATGACATCCTTGTACATCTGTCCGGCAT
>ERZ761602.3587-NODE-3587-length-21648-cov-3.632520_pt1 | contig 21648 bp, 15 predicted proteins | sample MGYA00512165_ERZ761602 | MGnify/ENA primary metagenome ERZ761602 (study PRJEB28899, sample SAMN02445085) | bioreactor sludge metagenome | biome: EBPR sludge; isolation source: Thorneside wastewater treatment plant | place: Australia: Brisbane, Thorneside...
GAGGAATCTCCTGCGTTTTGGGCTGGGCTGGCAGACCATCCGGTCAGCATCGGTAATGGAATCGCACCGCTGACGCGGAGCAGGTGTTCCCGAGTATTTCGGCGATTCCCGGACCGCCATCGGCGCATTGGTGAATTCGATTAACCGTCTCCCCCGTCTTTCTACTGTCGCGATCCATGAATACCCGGACTCCGCGTTCCCGTCCCATTCCCATCTGCGGCGTCGAACTGACCCCACCGCTGCGGCTTGCCGTGGCCTCCAACAACGACCGCGAGCAGATCTACCGGTTGCGCCACGCGATCTACGCCGCCGAACTCGGCCAACCTGTGAAGCGCCCGTTTGGGTGGTCGCTTACAACGACTTGAGGCGGGTTGGCCCTTGGCTCCGCATCGCGCGGTTGGGGTGAAGGCAATCATGCCGGACCGACAGATTCTCAGTTTGGCCCACCGCCCGAGGGCGTGGGCATGTGCCGGGAAGCATGAGGCATAATGGTAAAGGCTGAGGCGTAAGGGATAATCCCGAGCGATGACATCACCCGTCACGCATCATGTTTTACCCCGTACCCCTCACGCCTCCGCTTCACCGGCACTGAAAATTCTTCACGCGTTGGTTGAATTCCAAAGTCGCCTTCGTATAGTGCGCTCGTTTTCGCCGCCGCAACATGAACAAACCCGAAGGCGCCGACTGGACGATCCAGGACGCGCGCAATCTCTATAACATCCACCGCTGGGGTGCGAAATACTTCGACATCAACGAGGCCGGCCACGTGGTGGTCAAACCGTTGCAGGAGGCGGGCGCGGCGGTGGATCTCACCGACATCGTGGAGGAGGCGCGGGGCCGGGGCTTGAAGTTTCCGTTGCTGGTGCGCTTTCAGGACATCCTGCGCCACCGCGTCGAGGCGTTGAACAAGGCCTTCCGCCAATCCATCCAGGAATTCAATTTCAAGGGCCGTTATCGCGGGGGGTTTCCGATCAAGGTCAACCAGTTGCGCGAGGTGGTGGAGGAGATTCTCGAGGCCGGCAAGCCGTTCGACTTCGGGCTCGAAGTGGGCAGCAAGCCGGAGTTGTTCGCCGGGTTGTCGCTCCAGGACGAGGCGGGCAGCCTGATCATCTGCAACGGTTACAAGGACAGCGAGTTCATCCGCATGGCGCTGCTCGGCATCAAGCTCGGCAAGCGCGTGATCATGGTGGTCGAGAAACTCGAGGAACTCCGGCAGATCATCGCCGTGTCCAAGACCGTGGGCGTCGAGCCGATGATCGGCATCCGCTGCCGGCTGCTCAGCAAAGGGGCGGGCAAGTGGGCGGAGAGCGGCGGTGAGAACGCCAAATTTGGCCTGAGCACCATGGAGTTGCTGGCCGCCACCGAATTGCTCCGCGCTGAAAAGCTGGACCACTGCTTCAAGCTGCTGCACTTCCACATCGGCTCGCAGGTGCCGGACATTCTCACGGTTAAAAAGGCGGTGCAGGAGGCGGCGCGGTTTTACTCGAAGCTCTACAAGATGGGCTTCGAACTCGAGTTCGTGGATGTCGGCGGCGGGCTGGGCGTGGATTACGACGGCAGCCGTTCGGCGTTCGACAGCTCGACCAATTACACCCTCCAGGAATACACGAACGACATCATCTATTACCTCGGCAACGTCTGCAACGCCGAGGGCGTGCCGCATCCGAATGTGGTCAGCGAAAGCGGCCGGGCGCTGGTGGCGCATCACAGCGTGCTGCTGGTCGAGGTCTTCGGTTCGATTGAAAAGCTGCGCGGTGCCGAGGCGCTGAAGTTCGGCGGCGAGGAACACGCGCTCGTCAAGGAGTTGCTGGAAATCCGCGCCAACCTCGACAAGCTGAACAAGCTCGAAGCCTATCACGACGCCCTCGAGCATCGGGAGGATTCGCAGAGCATGTTCACGCTCGGCCTGCTCGAATTGCCCGACAAGGCGAAGATCGAGGGGCTCTACTGGGAGATCGCCAAGAAGGTCGTGGACAGCTTCAAGGGCCAGGCCTACCAGCCCGAGGAAATCCGCCTGCTCGAGGACAGCCTCGGCGACCAGTACCTCTGCAATTTCTCCGTGTTCCAGTCGCTGCTCGATCACTGGGCGCTCGGCCAGTTGTTTCCGATCATGCCGGTGGCCCGCCTCAATGAACAACCCGGCCGCGAAGGCACGCTGGTCGATATCACCTGCGATTCTGACGGGCAGATCAACAAGTTCATCGGCTTGAACGACGTGCGCGACCCCCTGCCGCTGCACGCGTTGCGGCCGAACGGCAAGAGCGACGGCTACGAGCCGTATTACCTCGGCTTCTTCCTCATGGGCGCCTACCAGGACATCATGGGCGACCTGCACAACCTGTTCGGCCGCGTGAACGAGCTGCATGTGTTCCTCGATCCCGACGAGGCCGCCGGTTATTACGTCGAGGAAATCATCGAGGGCACCACCATCGCCCAAGCGCTGACCTCCGTGCAGTACGACGAGAACGAACTCAAGCGCCGGATGAAGTCGCAGATCGATGCCGCCATCAAGAGCGACCGCCTCAAGCCCTCCGAAGGCATGCGCCTGCTGGACGACTACGAGCGGGGCATCAAGAGCACCACGTACCTCACCTTTTGACCGGCGCTGATGCCCGCCTTCCGGCCATCCGATGATCCGCTGTCCGACACGGACCGGCCCCATTCCGGAGATGACGGAGCCGCCGATTCCTGGCCTTACTCCACTAGTTCCCCAAACTCCGGGCCGCCGGGCGACACGTTGCTCAAGGGGCTCGTCGGCGTGGTGCGCGGACTCGCCTCCCTCGTCTGGACGCTGCCCACCGCGCTGGTCATCGTTTACTGGACCCTTTACCGCGTCGGCTCGGGCCTGCCGTCGCCTTTCTCGGACCTGCTGCACTCGCTCGGAATTTTTCCAGGCCTCGTGGTCACCTCGCTTTTGTGGTACGGCGTCTGGCAGATCGGCCGTTTCCAACCGGGCGTCATTGGCTGGCAGCGGACGGCGGACCGCGTGCGCGGATTGAGCCTGTTGCTGATTGGCTTCTCGCCTTTTCTCTACTGGTGGACGCGCCGGCCGGAAGTGCTCTACTTCAAGATTTCCGCCGCCGCGTTGATCCTCTTCGGCCTGCTTTTCCTCGCGCAATTGAACGCGCTCCTGCGCCGCCTGACCGCGATGCTGCCCGACCAGGCGTTGCGGGAGGAAACCGCGTCCATGGCGAAGCTGAACTACGGCATCCTCGCCGTGCTGGGCCTGTGCCAGGTGGCCCTGTTCGGGGTGGACCGGCTGACCTTTGACGCGGCGGCGGAGTTTGTGACACGCCAGTATCTATGGCTCGCGCGACTGCTGTTGCTGCTCTTCATGGTCATGCCGCTGGCCATCACCATCGCGGTGATGTGGAAGATCAAGGAAACCATCCTGGAGAGCGTGTTCGCCGACGGGCAACGGTGAGGAGCCGGAAAGGCGGCCGATCTCAATGGCCGGTTCAATAACCGCCGCTGACCGGCCAACCCCACCCCGTCCCTTCAGGCGGGTCATTTGTGAGAATCTGTTTGACCGCTTTCGGAAGCGTGGCCTTTCGGGCTGCGCGCCGCAAAGAACAGTCTCACTTCCCAAAACCCGTAACAACCGACTATGAAAAGGATCAGCAACCCAAGCCAGTCCGGCAGGTTGTCAATGCGCTGCCGCCATGATGTCATGTCAACGATTGGCCAGATGATCGACAACAAAAAGCCGATGACCGCGCACCCCAAGGTAATCGTGCGGATCAAAACAACGATTCGTGACTTTCGAACTGGCTTTGGATTGGCCATATCAAACGGCGAAAGACCCGATCAAAGTGAGCCACAGGTGCCAGAGTGAGACACCCACCGAAGCTGATGACTGTCGAGTCCCCGAGTGAATCGAAACTGCAAGCCGGGGCACCTGCGACCCGACCGCTTCGCTCGGCTTCCGGTCTGACATTTCAAAACTCATGACGTCCCGCCTGCGTCTCCCAAGGCATCCGGATAATGCTTCCGCAGGAACTCGTTGACCTCCTCGTCGCTCGCCTTCCAAGATTGTCCCCGCTGCATACGCAGCGCGTAAAGGCCAAGGAGTTCAAGCGGAGACCCTGCTGAGAACTGAGACTGCTCGTTGCGTGCAACCCAAAGCTCCCGCTTATGATCGCCGTCTAGGAACCTTCGCTCTACGTCAAACCCCAACGACTTGATCGCCAAGAACGCTGGCACTTCGGTGTTACCTGCTGCGGTGATGTTCTCCATGCGTGTTTACCGAACAGTATCTGTTGCCCGAAACTCGTTGGCCCGAGGTCAACTGGAAGTCTTGGCTCATCTATGGAGTTTCTATGCCCGCCGTTGCGGAGTGACAAGCACTCATTGCCGCAATGCCAACAGGCCACTGCTCCGCAGCTTCCAGACAGAGCCCGGCATGGAGGCCGATCCGTCCCAAGGTTGGCAACAATCCTGACCAGCCGGCTCGGAGAGACCGTTCCTTCTTTGCCATTTTGCAGGTTGAGTTTCTTGTTCAAGAAACCGTCCTTCATGACTCCCCAGGAAGTCAGGGAAATGCTTGGTGAGCCGACACTTGTGATTCCGCGACTCGAAAAACCGACCACTCATGGCACTCTGCCCACATTGGATTGAACCGACCATGCACGGCCGCCGCCTTCCGCAAGGACGACACGTCGCGCCGGGTGGCCAACCTCCTGACCCTCACCAAGAGCCATCGCGAAATCTGGTCCGAAATCTATCAGCGACCCGAACTGACCCGCGTGCTGAGTCGTTCCGTGAATCTGCGGGCCTTCCCGGTTACCGATGCGGAAGCGATCTTTGTGACCTTCCTGTTGCATCACCTGGGCACGGCTCACCGGGCCATGCGGGAGGGCATGTTTGCCACCCGACAGGCCTTGGACCGGGACATCCACTGGTTCTTGAACCTGCCGATTCCCCGGCAGGTGTGGGAGGCATCGCGCGACTTCCTGGAACCGGACTTCGTGGCCTTCGTCGAGCACCATCGGGGTCGGAACGAAAGCTAACGCATACAAAAACCCAACCACGAATGGTTGGGTGTGAGTCGCTCAGCTATAGAAATAGCCCATCGATCTGAGCGACGCATGGCGTTCGCGGCCGACGATCACATGGTCGATGACTTCGATCTTCAGCAACTGGCCGGCACGAATCAGATCCCGGGTGACCCTGATGTCCGCCTCGGACGGTTGCACTTCTCCGCTGGGGTGATTGTGCATGAGCACGATGGCCGACGCGGCGGCGATGATGGCCCCGCGAAACACCTCCCGTGGATGAACCAGAATGGTGTCCAGGGTTCCGATGCTGATCAACTGATGACCTTTCACCCGCCGCCGGGTGTTCAACAGCAGGACCGCGAAGCACTCGCACTCCGGGTTAAAGTGCGGAATGCTGCGGATGTTCAGGTTCCAATAGGCCGCCGCGCGTTCCGGCGTTTCGCAGCAGTGCAGCGCTTCGGGCAGCGGACACTCGCGCAAGGCGACGACCTTGTATTCGCTTGCCGCCAACAGGCGTTCCTGCAGCGCGACGGCTGTCGCGGGCGTGACCGGATACTTGGCACGCGGTTCGCGGGCGGTGGAACCGCGTGGAGCCCCGCACGGATGCTGCCAGCAACGGCGCTTGCGGTTCCAGTGGAAGCCCAATTCCTTGAGCTTGGAACGCACTGCCTCCAAAGGCGGTGTGTTGAATTCGAGCCAGACCCATTGGCCGACGATGGCCGCGTGGTCGATGAGTTCGGGCAGTTCGGCTTTGAGCCGTTGAAGGAGCGCCTGCGCGGGGGCGGCGCTTGAATCTGATGTGGAGATGGTTACTCTCCTGTCTGGCCGTCCACCCGCGCTAACGGGCAGCTTCTGGATGTGGTTACTCTCACCGGAAGCGCGGACGGCCGCTCAACGGTGAGGGAAGAAGGGCGAATCTCGAAACCTATGGCTTCCAAGGAACAAGCCTCCGAAGGTAGTGTACCACGCCGAAGCAATCCGAGGAATCACACCAACCACATGAGCATTATCCGGCAGCCAGTACGGCTCGACGCGGGCCTCCACTTCGAGCACGGGATAGCGCACCGTCACCAGACGGCCTTGGCGGTTGGGCGAAGGGAGGGCGAGCTTTTACCCGCTCTCCCGCTGTTCATTCACTCAGGAACAGTTTCCACTCGGCGACCCCATGGGCATTGTGGAGGTGCGCGGTCACCGGCAGTTCCTTCGGCGCGCGCGGGACATTGAGCAGCTTGAGGCCGGCCTCGTGTGGGAGGCGGTTGGCCTTCCGCTGGTTCACGTCCTTCGCGGACCAGACGAGGTTTTCCCATGTATCCGCGCCGCCGCGCGAGCGGGGGACGACATGGTCGAGGCTCCCCTCGGCCGGGTGCAGCAACACGCCGGTGTATTGGCAGCGGTTGCCGTCGCGCTCGCGAATGCTTTTCGCGGTGAGTTTAGGGCGTTTCTTCGGCACGCGCGCGTAGTTCACTGCCACGATGACAGTCGGCACACGGATCGCACCCCGCGCGGTGCGCACGAACGCATCGTGCTCGCGGACTGGCAGCTTAATCCATTCATCCCATTTCACGGGGCGAATGTATTCAGCACCCTCGATGTCGAGCGCGGTCGCAACGTTCGTCGCCATCTGGCAGAATGCGTCCTGCGGCGTGCGAATGTTGATTGCCTGCCAGTTGCGGTTGAGCACCAGCACGATTGTCTTGTTCAGTATGTCGGACATAAAATGCTCGCCACACCGGGACTGCTCCGCGCGTGAGGTGTTTGTTCTTCATCGAAATGGCTGGATTGGTTGCCCCGCCGGGAATCGCACCCAGACCTCCGGTTTCGGAGACCGACGCACTGCTGGTTATGCAATGGGGCAATGAAGGTGGTCGCTCGGGAAGGTTCTGCCCCCTCGTTTTCTGGGTGTAGGCCAGACGTGATGCTTCTTCACTACCGAGCGGTCGAAGCTCGACTTGCAAACATTGGCTGCCTCGCCTGGATTCGCACCAAGACCGTCGGGGTCAAAACGCGGTGTGCTGAGGTTACACCACGAGTCAGTGAAATTGGTGGAGCCGGAGGTAGTTGCAACCTCACCATATCCGGGTAAAAGCCGGGTGCCGGTCTGCTGTGGCTTCGACTCCTTAAATTGGTGCTCGCGGCAGGACTTGCACCTGCACTGGCGACGTTCTCGACGTCGTGCCTCTGCGTTGGGCTACGCGAGCAAAATGGTCGCAGTCTCCGGTGCTGCCCCGGACCCAGCGGGCTTATGAAACCCACTTGAGCACTGGCTCGACTGCGTAATTGGAGCCCTCCCCTGGAATTGCACCGGGCTGTTTCGCTTACCGAGCGAAGGCATCGCTGACAATGCTTTGAGGGCTTTGAAGCTGGCGTCCCTGACCGGCTTCGCTCCGGTGATCTCCTGCATGAGAGGCAGGCGTGCTGGCTGGACTACACTACAGGGACGGAAATGGAGCGGGTGAACGGAGTCGCACCGTCGTCTCAGCCTTGGCACGGCCGCATTCTGCTGTTGAACCACACCCGCAAAATGGTGTCCCCGGCCGGGCTCTCACCAGCAGCCTGGCGCTTGGGACACGCCCGCACTGTGATTTGAGCTACAGGGACAAATTGGTACGCGCGTCCGGTAATGCTCCGGAACCCGGCACTGATTTAGTGCGATGCGGGGTATAAGGCCGCCGGCTCTCTTTGAGCTGCGCGCGCATGAATGAATGGCGGAATGCCGTGGACTCGCACCACACTCCCCATTCGGAGAGCCCACTGTTTAGCAAACAGGTCCGGCTCGCTCGTCCGGTTGACATTCCAGAAATGGTCCGCGTGGCAGGACTTGCACCTGCAACCTTTCCGTCTTGAGCGGAACGCCTCTGCCTTGGGCTACACGCGGGTGTGAGGCACACAGCCAAAAGTGCCCACGGCCGGGATTGCACCGGCACTGTGCGCGTTTTAAGTGCGCCGTCTCTGCGTTGGACTACGTGGGCGAAATGGTGCCGCGTGAGGGAGTTCCACCCCCAACCTCTCCGTTCTGAGCGGAGCGCCTCTGGTAGTTGGGCTAACGCGGCAGGTATTGGTGCATCCGGCAGGACTCCCACCTGCAAACTCTCCGTTCGAAGCGGAGGATGATCATGATTTCACCACGGATGCGGAAATGGTGGGTCGCCTCGGATTCGCACCGAGTTCTCGCCGGTTAAGAGCCGGGACTTCACTGTCAAAGTTTGCAACCCGAACGCGACGCGAAAGTGGAGTTGAACCACCGCAACCAGGCCTGTGAAGTCCTGGCTGACACCGGTATTCGCGGCGCGGAAACCATGAACCGCCAATCGGCGCTGATTCACGCCAATGGGAAAGAAGCCAACTGCCTGGCTTCGGGATCAGCGGAGCTCAGCGTGGACTAGCGGTTTGAAACTGGAATCCCGTACTGGAATTGCACCAGTCTCTGCGGTTTTGCAAACCGCCGCCTGAGCTGCTCGGCCAACGGGATGTGAGATTCAAGGTGCGAGCGGCATCCTCCCGTCGCGCGCTGGCAACCCCGGCCTCCTCGAGTGTGAAACCATTCGCTGACGCTTTAGGTTCTCCTGCCTTTGAACTCAATCGAAGTTCGCCCCGATTCTGGTTCGCGACGTGGTTCCACCTTGGACTCAGGCGGCTTGCCGAGCGCGCTGGCCAGGAACTGGTCCAACTGCTCGTTGTCCACCAGGCCGAACTGCCGCAACACGGGCACGCCGAGGAGCCGGCCGGCCAGTTCCTTGACGGGCAGAAATTCGTTTATCAGTTCGAGCACCCGCTGGTAGTCGCCTTCTTCGGGATCGGTTTCCGAGAAGGAATCGCAGTAGTTCGGTTCGGCCTGCTTCCAGGCGTCAGCCTGATCCGCTTCATCGTCCTCGGACGGGTTCGCGCGCCGAAAGTAAACCCGTGCGTCGTCGCGAATGATCCGGCGGTCACCCAGCAGCCAGACGAGCACCGAGCCGCCTTGCAGGCTGGAGCGCGCGTTGGTGATGATTTGCGTTGCAGGTGATCGCGCCCGCACGATGGACCGGATCAGCAGGGCGGCATCGGCCGGAATCTCCCCGACGCCCATCAGGTCGATCTGGAGCAGGCGGGGCGCGCGGGCGAGCACGGCCTCCAGCTTGGCGATGCGCTTGATGTAGTAGTGGTTGCCGTAGGACAGCACCTTGAGCAGGAACTGGCGCGGCTGGGCGGGGGATTCGGTTTTCATGGATAGCTTCCGGGCGTGGTTTGGGTTGTTTGGGACCGGCCGCGGGCAAACCGGAGCAGACGGAAGCGACTGCCTCCGCCCGCCCAGCCCGCCTCCTGGCGTCCTGGCATGGTTCGCTGTTTGCGAACCAAGACCGCATGATGGCCGTAACGCGGGCGACCTCGTTTCGGTCCATCAAAATTGGGGTGACCAACCGGATTCGCACCGGCACAAACGCCTTCACGGGGCGTGATGCTGCTGTTACATCATGATCACCATAAATTGGAGCCTCTGGTCGGACTCGCACCGACGAATACGAGTTTACAAAACTCGTCCTGTGGCTGCTGAGGCACAGAGGCAAAATGGCGTCCACGGCAGGACTCGCACCTGCGACCTCCACCTTCGCACGGTGGCACTCTGGTCTAACTGAGCTACGCGGACAAAATGGCATCCGTGATCGGACTTGCACCGATTAGGTTCTGCTTGAAGGGCAGAGCGCGCGAGCTGCTTTGCATTCACGGACAGAAATGGTCCCCGAGGTTGGTATCGCGCCAACGTCTCCTCGGCTTCAGCGAGGCGCTAATCTGCCTCAGCTACTCGGGGGATGGCTTGACGAGCCGAAGCTCGACAAGTGAAGGCTGGTCGTCCCGGCAGGTAACGCTCCTGCGTCTTCCAGTTATCAACCGGTTGCTCTGCTTTTGAGCTACGGGACGAGTTCAAGTTGCGGTTTCACACCAAAGCGCCGCATCGGACGAAAAGTGACGCTGGGCTTGACCATTGGCCGGATGCGAATGAGCCGATTTGGTTTGTAGCTCCTACGAAAGAGCAACTGGCTTTGGAGACGGATCACGGATCTCATGGGGGTTCCTTTGGTTGATGGTTGAAAACTGGCGGAAGGCGTCGGTAATGCTCCGACCTCGGCTCGCGCCGATCCTGTTTTCAAGACAGGTGCAGCCAGCTTGTATCTGCCTGCCTTCCGAAAAATGGCTGCCAGACTTGGACTCGCACCAAGACAAGCGGCTTAACAGGCCGCCGTGCTACTTTGACACCATCTGGCAATGGTTGGTGCTGCCGGCAGGATTCCCACCTGCGTTGGTCCGCTTAGAAGACGGACGCCTGATGTGCTCGGCCACGGCAGCGTGATAAAATTGGTCAGCGCGGCAGGAGTTGCACCTGCGATCCCCCGGTCCCAAGCCGGGTGCGTTGGCTGCTACGCTACGCGCTGTTCAACCCGACAGCTTTGAAATCGGGTTGGGTGGGATACAGAGCCGGTAACCTTGGCAACCGGCTCCGTGGTAAGTTCACAAAAAATGGCGGACCCGAAGGGAGTTGCACCCTCAACCCTCCCGCAGACAACGGGGCGCTCTGCTGATTGAGCTACGAGTCCGAAATGGCCTGTCAAGCCGAAGCCTCGTTCGACGGTGAAAGTCCGCCTTCGCTCTGAGCTTCGGCGCGACAGTCTTCGCCGTCCGCTGACGCATGCGGCGAAGGCTGGTGGGAAGTGCTGGTAATGCTCCAGTTCGTCGCTTCCGGCCTTGTTTTGTGACACCCGATTTACAGTCGGGCAGCCGGATCACTTCCCCGGAAATTGGCGAGCCGAGCCGGAGCCTGGGTGGCGCGGTGTTAGCCGGCCCGCCTTCGCTGCGCTTCGACGCGGCAGCCTTCGTCCGCTCTTCTGTCGCGGGCGAAGGCTGGTAGCGGGAGTGGGAGTCACACCCACCTGCAGAAGTTTATGAGGCTTCTCTCTGTGCATTGGTCGAGTTTCCCGCAGTTAGAAATTGGCCTGCCGAGCCGGAGCCGGGCTTGTTGGTCCGGCCCGCCTTCGTCCTCCGGACTACGGCGCGGCAGCCTTCGCCTCCACTGCGTGACGGCGAAGGCTGGTGGAGTCGGTGGGTAACGCTCCCACATCAACCTGCTTGCAAAGCAGGTGCATTGCTTGTCTGCCACGACCCCAAATGAAAAATGGCAGGCTGCCTCCGTGCCGCCCGGAGTGAGCTGAGTTTTGGAGACCCGGCCGCGTGCTGACGCGCAGCCTGCAAAGAAATTAAAAGGGCCGGAAGCTTCACGCTCCCGGCCCATGCCATTTCAACAAAGAACAAACACCTCTTGGTGATCTATTCGATCCCAACCCGCGGTTTCACGGCGGCTGTTTCGGTGTTTGGGGGCACACCTCCTCCGAAGCCCTTGGAATGTAAATTCTGGCAGAACACACTGGGCGCGCTTCGTTGCGACTGCCGGGCATAACCCATCAGTGGAGAACCTCGGCTCTCCCGCGTCCGCTCTAATTTTGTGTCGATTGACATCATCGAGATGTCGCCTTCGTTTCGTTCACAGATTGCTCACCTTTCGTTGTTACGGTTCACTACTGTCATTCAGGAAAACAAAAAAACCTGCTTACTTTGCGGTAAGCAGGGTTTGGAAAAATCCTATGGTTCTTCTGTTAGCTGCTTACCTCCGGGGTATCCAAATTCGTTTCGAGGGCTTGCCCACCATACGACTTGGATAGACCAGGGCTGAACACACAACCCTGGCTTAACCGGCTATGACGTGTCGCTTGCGCGACCGACATTGTCGGCCAAATCACTGTTGATATGTTGATGCAGGTTTTCATCGAACTTGAGAGACTACTATAAGATGGCCGAAGTTACGTCAAATCTTTTCTCAATTGTTTGGTCAATGTTCGACGATGCTGAAGGTATACTTGAAAGCCGAGCGGGAGACGATAGTCCGTGCCTACTGCGCACGCGGCGAATGCCCGCTCGTCGCGTTGCAACAAGCCGCGCGTTGTTCATGGCTAGTTGGTCGATGTGCGAGGTGCCCCCGCGCGCAGCACACGCAGTGAAAAGCCGCGTCCGTTCTCGAAGGGTTCGACGCGGGCCTCCACTTCGAGCACGGGATAGCGCACGGTCGCCAGACCATAACTGCGATAGGTGTCGGCGAAGAGTTCCGTCTCCACGATGCCGGTGTAATCGGCCAGACTCAGGAACTTCATCGGTTCGCCCGTGATCTGGTGATGCGTGCGTTGTTCGACCGCGAGCCCGCAGGCCGTGACCGTCTCCCCAACAAACTCACCGAGCCGGTTCACCGGGCAGTAGGTGTCCCACGCCACGTCGGGGAACAGCTCCAGCGGATGCCCGCTCACCGCAAACCCGAACAGCTCCGTCTCGGCCTGCAAGCGTTCCAGCCGGGTCGGTTCGTTGAGCGGCACGCCCGGCAACTGCTCCAGGCCCGGCGGCGGGATCAACCAGCCCTGCCCCGGCGCATTGGTCGTCCCATAGGTTTTGACGAGCTGCTGCGCCTGCCAGAACTGGCGCGTGCGGGTCTCTCCGAACTCATCGAACGCCCCGACGCGGATCATCGCCTCCAGCTCCTCGCCCGTGGGACCAACGCGCCGGAAGAAGTCCGCCAGCGAACTGAACGGACCCTGAGCGTGCGCGGCGAGCAAGCGGTCAATGGTGCGCTGCGTCAACCCCTTCACACGGGTCACTGGAACGCGGATGTTCGGGCTGTGCGGCACAAACGCCGGTCCCGGTTCGTTCACGGATGGTGGCAATAGCTGCAAGCCCAGCCGGTGGCATTCGAGGACATAGACCAGCGGATGATAGAACCCCTTCCCGTTGGTGAGCACCCCGGCCATGAACTCGGCGGGATGATACCGCTTGAGCCACGCCGCCTGATAGGCTTCGACGCCATACGCGGTCGAGTGTGCCTTGTTGAACGCATACCCGCTGAACCCGGTGACCAGCAGCCAGACCTCGGCGATCTTCGCGTCGTCATGGCCGCGTTGGCGGGCACTGATGAGAAACTCGCCGCCGATCTCGGCCACGACGGCGCGCTTCTGCTTCACCAATGCGCGGCGCAACACGTCCGCCCGGCCGGGTGGCAGCCCGGCGAACGCCTCGCAGATTTGCAGGATGTGTTCCTCGTACACCACCAGCCCGAACGTGCTGCGGAGGCACGCTTCGAGCGACGGATGCGGATAGGTCACGGGTTACAGCCCCTGATACCGGCGCGTGAACGACAGCTTCTTGGACTCGTTGGCCGCGCCGGGCCGGATGACACTCACGATGGCCACCAGCCCGTGGATCTCCCGCACGTTGGTCATGCGGCACAAGCTGATCATCGCGGGGCTCTCGATGTGATGCACCGCCCGCGCGCCGCCGCTGGCGATCATCTCCCAGACGTGGGGGTCGGAGAAGTCAGAAGTCGGAAGACAGGAGTCAGGAGAAACACTGGCGGCTTCGCCGGGGTTGGATTCAGGCAGCTCACGGCCGCGTTGGATCGCCTGGATGGCGTCGCGCATGACGGCGAGGCCGCCTTGCGCGAGGATGTCGAGCTTCACCAGACCGATCAGCTCGACCGCGTCCATGTCGTAGTGCGTCGTGGGCAGGCCCTTGTTCGAGACGAACGTCGGCGTGAGTTCGTGCATCGGCTGGCAGGAGAGCACGACTCCGCACGGGTGCATCTTCGGATGACGCGGCACACCATCGAGGAACGCCGCCATCGCGAGCGCCGTTTTGTACGGCTCCTGGTCAAACGGCAGCTCCCGCGTCTCGGGCCGGGCGCGGAGCAGTTCGATCAGTTCCTGGCCGCCCTTGGGCGCAGGTTCATCGGGCACCCAGCCGCCGCCAAAGCCCCACGGGAAGTGCTCGGTGAACTTCCGCACGTCCCGTTCGGCCACGCCCAGCACCTTGGCCACCTCGGCAAACGCGCTCCGGGCCTGGAACGTCGAGAACCCGCCCACCACCGCGCACTGCGCCGGGCCGTACTTCGCGAACAGGAGCTGCACCACGTCATCCTTGCGGTCGTGCGGGAAGTCCACGTCGATGTCGGGCAGTTTGTTGAGCGCCATGCGCTCGGGGTTCAGGAAGCGTTTGAAGTAGAGATCGAACCGGATCGGGCAGACCTCCGAGATGCCGAGGCAGTAGCACACCAGCGAGTCGGCGGCACTGCCGCGCGTGATCCAGCCAATGCCCTGCGCCTGGCACGCCTGCAACAAATCCCACACGACGAGGAAGTAGGCTTCGTAACCGACGGCCGCGATGATGCGCAGTTCTTCCTCGACCTGCGGCGCGAACCGGGCGGCGCGCTCGCCATAGCGGCGATGCAGCCCGGCCATCACGAGCTGGCGCAAGAAGGCGTGCGCCGTGGAACCGTCCGGCGGTTGGAAGTCCGGGAACTGCGGTTTGCCGAAGGGGAAGGTGAACTCGCAGCGTTCGGCGATCTCCACCGAATGCCGCACCCACTCGGGATGTTCGCGGCAGGCGGCGGCCAGTTCGGCGGGCGACCGGAAGTGGAGCTTCCCGCCGGCCCGCTTCTCCGGATGACGCTCGCGCAGCAGCGTCAGTGTGCGGATGCTCTGCACAAGGTCATACTTCACGCGGTCCGCTGGTCGGGCGTAATGGATCGCAGGCGCGGCCACGGCCGGGAAGTCGGCCGGCATGTCGCGGGCCGTGACGAGCCGGTAGAACGCGCGGGGAAAGAGTCCGGCAAGAGCCGGGTCCGCACCGACGGCGATCAGGCCGCCCAGCAAGTGTGAATGCTGCTGGAGGAAGGCGGCCGTCAGGGGCGCACGCTGACGATCCGCGACACTGCCTTCATCCTTCACCCTGCCGCCCGCTGCCTTGGCCGACAGCAACCGGCAGAGGTTGTGATACCCGCGTGCCGACTCCACGTAGAGCAGGAGCGGCTGGTCGCCCACGGTGAGTTCCGCGCCGAGGATCGGCTTGATCCCCGCCGCCTGGGCGGCCTGCACGAACTCGACCGCGCCATGCAGGTTGCCGGTGTCCGTCAACGCCACGGCGGGCAACCCGTGTTGTTTCGCCAGCCCGACGAGGGCGCTGGGTGAAAGCGTGGAGTCGAGGAACGAGTAATGGCTGTGCGTCCGCAGGGGGACGTGATGCGTGATCCGTGATGGCGTGAACCGGCGGCGGTAGTTGACGGGTCGCACCGGCCGGGTGGGTTCGCTGGCCAGGGCTTCACGCGGCGCGTCCCGCAACACCAGGTCATGGCCGCGCATCACGATCAGCGGTCCCCGCGTGCGGCGCAGTTCATCAATCACTCCGGCCAGCCGGGCGCGCACGTCATGCCGTTGCGCCGGGGCGTCCAGCGCCAGTTCACTGCGGAAGCGGCCGTCATAGACGTTGGACAGCTTGAGCGACACGAGGCGCAGGCTCACGCGCCGTCGCCACGCCGCGCGGAGCAGCGTGCCCAGCCGGCCATACACGTCCGTCTCCAGGTCGGTCGGTTCGCGGAGGCTCTCGCTCACCTGATCCTCGGCCATGTCGTTGTAGCGCACCCGCACGGTCAACGTCCGCACGCTGCGGTGCTCGGCGCGCACTTTGGCAAACAGTTGGTCCGCCATCCGGCGCAAGGTGGCTTCGACGTACTCCTCGTCGGTGAGGTCGCGGCCAAAGGTCTCCTGCTGGCTGAAGGTCTTCTGCGGTTCCCGCGCGGGGACGAGCGGCCGGTCGTCGATGCCGTGGGCAAACTGCCGGAGGGTGGCCGCCTGGTTGCCGAGCACCAGTTCCAGCATGTCGAGCGGGGTCGCGGCGAGCTGGGCGATGCGGGCCAGTCCGGCGGCGTGCAGCCGCTGGCTGGTCTTGGGGCCGATGCCGGGGAGCCACTTGACTGGGAGCGGATGTAGGAACGCGGCTTCGCCACCGGGCGGGACTTCCTGGAACGCGGCGGGCTTGGTGAGCTTGGAGGCGACGGCACTGACGAGCTTGTTCGACCCGAGCCCTTCGCTCACGGTGATCTTGAGGCGTTGGCCGATGGCCTTGCGGATCGTCAGTGCGATCTCGACGGCGGGCCGCTTCCGGTTGGCGGTCAGGTCGAAGTAGCCCTCGTCAATGGAGGTCTGCTCGACATCGGGCGTGAAGTCGTAGCAGTAGCCGAACATCCAGTGGGAGAACTGTTCGTACCGATCGAAGTCACCGGGCAGGACAATCAGCTTGGGGCAGAGCTTGCGCGCCCGCACGGTCGGCATCGGGGTGAACACGCCGAACTTCCGCGCCTCATAAGATGCCGACGCGATGATGCCGCGCTGTTCGCCGCCCACGGCGACGGGCTTGCCCCGCAGCTTCGTGTCGGCCGCCTGCTCGACGGCGGCGAAGAAGCAGTCGGCATCGAGGTGGACGATGGTGCGCGGCGGGATCACGTTCTGGTGGGCTCCAGTTTGCCGGGCCGGGTGGGTCAACGACGGTCCGACCCTTCATTCCTTCGCGCGGCGGATCAATGTCCGCAGAACGCCCTGGATGACGAGTTCCTCGGACGGGATGAGGTCCGGATACTTCGGGTTCTCGGCCTTGAGGAACGGTTTGCGGTTTTTGACCACGAAGGTCTTGAGCGTGCTCTTGCGGTCGATCAGCGCGGCCACGATCTGGCCGTGACGCGGCTCGGGTCCGTGCTCGAACACGGCGATGTCGCCGTCGCAGATGTGCCGCCCGATCATCGAGTCGCCGGTGACGCGGAGGGCGAACGTGTTGCGGGTGGGGGTGAAGCCGAGCGTGGTGACATCGACCGACACACAGCCTTCGGCCTCCGGCTCGCGGTCTTCACCGAACCCGGCCGGGATCGAGCCGAACACCGGGATGTCCACCACGCTCCGGCGGGCGGACGCGAACGGGTCCACGAGCCGGAGCGAGCGGGCCTTGCGGGGTTCCGATTCGAGGCAGCCCTTGCGCCGCAGGAGCCGGACATGCTCGGTCACGGAGTTCGGGCTGCGAAAGCCAAAGTGGTCGGCGATTTCCTGAAAGGTGGGCGTCGTGCCGTGGTCGCGCTGCTGGTTCCGGATGAAATCCAGAAGCTGCTGCTGTTTGGGGGTCAGGGTGGGCATACTGTATATCCGGACAGTATTGGACCGGGGCCGCCTGTCAAACGGGAGTTGTTCACATAGCGAACGCACCGAACGGACTGTCGTTGACCGACCCCTCGTGGTTGAATGCCCCCGTGCCGCCCATGCAGCAACGTCTCTGGCCCGACCCGCAACCGCTGGTCGAACGGCTGGGCCGTGAGTTCTTCCGCGCCCTGCCGCCCGTGCCCGGCGTGTATCTCATGCGGGACCGCGCCGACGTGGTGCTGTATGTCGGCAAGGCCAAGAGCCTGCGCCACCGGTTGTCGAGCTACCGGGTCGCCAACCCCGAGCGCATGAAGCAACGCACCCTGCGGCTCCTGCGCCTGGTGGAACAGATTGCCTGGGAGGAATGCGTGGATGAAGCGGCGGCGTTGCGCCGGGAGTCGGAACTGTTGCTCAGCCTGAAGCCCCGGTTCAACCGGGCGGGCGTCTGGCGCGGACCGGATCGCTTCCTGACCTGGCGCACGCGGCCCGAGGGACTGGAACTGGCGGTGGAGGAAGGTGAAGCGGTGGCGAACGGCTGGCACCGGTCAGGGCCGTTCGGCGGTCAGGCGAGGCCTCTGCACCGGGCGCTGGTGCGGTTGCTGTGGTGCCGCCTGCATCCGGCCGCCGGCCTGGCCGGGATGCCCGCCGGTTGGTGGCGCGGCGGACATGGCCCGCGCGTGCTGCTGCCGCACACCGATGCCGGACTCACCCACGAACTGGGTCACCACCTGACGGGGTTGATCACCGCCGGGGATGACTCGCTGCTGAGTTCATTGCCCCCGGTGGCGGCTCCCTTCGAGCAAGCGTTGCGGGATGAGGATGTCGAGTACGTGGCGAAACACCTGGCCGCGCGGGGCGCGATGGTTGAGACCCCCGCCGAATCTTTAGTGGATCGCCTACCACCAGTCCCCTGACTCCAGAACTTCCGCGATGGTGTTGAGCGCGTTGCCCTCCAGCCGGTTGTTGATGAAGATCAGTGCGCGGACCAAATCCCCGCCGGTGATGGCCAGGGCGAGCTTGATCAACGCCGCGATGGCCTGGCGGGCTTCCGGGTTGACCTCCTTCGTTTCGCGGTACGGTTGGAAGGTCTTCACGGCCTCCTCGTATTTGCGGCCGGGCTTCAGGAGGAACCGCGCGGCCACCAGCGCCGGATTGGTCACGCTGCCGGGCAGCGCGAGCTGCTCGCCGACCGCCGGCATCGCCTCCCACGAGTTGAAGACGTGCGTGACGTTGTGTTTCGCCAGACACGCGAAGTACTCCGGCACCAGCCAGTGCTGGTTGCGCAGTTCGACCGCATACGGCCAGCCCTGGGGCAGCTCACCAAGGAAGCGGTCGAGGTCGGCAACGAAGTCGCGCCCGTGCGCGTAGTCCGCCGGGTAGAACCGGGAGAACTCGAACATCAACACGCCCACCTTGTCGCGGATGGTTTCGCAGGGCTTGAGGAACGCCTGGGTGAACAGCCCGGCGTTCAGAAAGTGTTCGTTGGGCCGACCGGCCCGGTCGCCGAAGCGCGGCAGGTTCGGGAACTTCTTGATGGTGATTGCGTCCGTAACCTTGAAGCCGAACTTGAAATCGGCGGGCACCTGGTCGGCCAGGCCGGTCAGATACTTCTCGCTCGGGAAGTTGTAGTAGGCGGCATCGACACAGACGGTCTTGAAGACCTCCGCGTATTCGCTCAGGCAGTTCTTCTCGAACCGTGACTCGGCCACCTTGCCGCGCCAGAGGTAGCGCGATTCATCGTAGAGCTGCCCCCGCCACCCGGCATACTTCCACGAGGAAGTGCCGAGGAACACGCCGCGCGCGGCGAGTTTGGCCGCACCGGCCCGCACTTTGTCGCGGTCAAAGGGCATGGCGGAAGTTGCCGGTGAGGGAAAAGCAAGTCAACGGGGGGCGCGCGTAAGAATGCAGGAGGACGAAGGAGAATGTGGAGTATGGAGAAGAAAGCGGCTGGCGTGGGCGTTTCTACCAACTGACGACCTTCACTGACTGGTCTGTCACTGACTGACTAGCTGCCTATCACTGACCGAGCTGTCACTGACTCTATCAACCGACAATCACGCCCACGTCAGCCAAGCGTAAAGTAGTCCTCGGCGGCCATCCGTCAAGGGGCGGAGCGACGATTGTGGATGGAGGATGGGAAGGCGCGGAGATTGGAAATGGGAGATCGGAGTTGCTCGCGGACACGATTTCGGCGCTCCACGGAAGTGAGACTTGAAGAGACAGCGCAGAATGGGTAAGCACCAGCGCCATGGGGATCATTCTTGGATTCAGCACCAGCACCCTGCTGGTCATCGTCGTGCCGCTGGCCTGCGTGATGTTGGCCTTCTGGTTCCTGATCTGGGAAGCGCAGAAAAAATCACGTCGCCCGTTCAGCGGCCATCCGCTGCGGCCACCGGGGGAGAGCGTGCGCCTGAAGGTGGATGCCTTGAACGAACAACTCCTCTTGCGGCTCATGACGCTCAGCGTGGTGCTGGTCCCCGCCGTGTTGCTCGCGGACCGCGCCCTCAAACGAGGCGACCTCGCGACCGGGATCACCGTGGTGGCAGTGGCCACGGCGCTCGTGCTGGGCATCGTATTGTGGGTCTGGCAGACGATCAAGGCGTGGCGCAACTACTCGCTCGGGTTCGCCGGCGAACGGGCGGTGGGCGAGGAATTGAACCGCCTGATGCTCGATGGGTGCCAGGTGTTTCATGATCTGCCGCTGGAATCGCTGGGAAATGTGGACCATGTGGTGGTCGCGCCGCATGCGGTGTTCGCGGTCGAAACCAAGGCGAAGCGCAAGCGCCGGCCAGCGGCTGCCGGCCAGGAAACACACAAGGTCATCTTCAACGGCCGGGAGCTGATCTATCCGCAGGGAACGGATCGGGACGCTCTGGACCAGGTGCGACGAAATGCGCAGGCGCTCGCGGAACGATTGAGCCGGCTTACGGCCGGGCCGGTCGTGGTGCGACCGGTGTTGGTGCTGCCCGGCTGGTGGGTGGAACGGACGGGCAAAAGTGATGTGACCGTGGTGAACGACAAGGCCAGCCAATTGCGGGGCGCCATGTTGGACGCGAAGAGCAAGCCACTGGAGGCCAAACAACGGCAGCGGATCGTGGAGCTGCTGGAGGAATGGAGCCGGCAGTCGATGGAAAAGTGACGGGACCGGGTCTGAGCCATGCGGTCGCTGGCCGTCCGGCTGCGGGAACTTCGACCCGCCTTCCAGCTTGTCACGCGAGGCGCGGCAACTATTCTCTCGGCGGTTGATTCCCAAGAAGAGCATGGTGGAAACGTACAGCATCATTGACCGCAGGAGAAGTAATGGCAGATAAGCCCGAAAAGCCGGCTCGGCAGCGGATCGACGACCAGTTGGCGCGTGCCGGCTGGGGCCAGGGCACGGTCAAGTATGTTGAAGAGTTCCTCATACCGGGCGAAGAGCTTCGGGATCGGTCTATTCGTTTCGCTGCAAGCAACGAATTCGCCGACTACGTTCTCCTCGACGGTCTGCATATCCCGCTCGCTGTCGTCGAAGCGAAGCGCACCAGCCGTAGTCCGCTGGAAGGCGAACGTCAGGCCGCCGACTACGCCGACCGCATCAAGGCCACGCACGGCGTTGATCCATTCATCTTCCTCGCCAACGGCAAGGAAATCTTGTTCTGGCATCGCAGCCTTTACGCTCCTCGCAAAGTAAGCGGGTTTTACACTCGCAACGATTTGGAGCGACTAGCATTCCTCAACCGCTTCCGCGAACCATTGGCCGGCGCTGCCGCGTTAACCTCACCGAAGCCGCCCTCAAACGGAATCACGAATTCGGCTTCGTCGCCACTGACTCAATCATCATCCAGCGCTGTCGCGAATACTTTGACCATCTCTGGCCCAAGGCCGGCGCCAAATTGGACGCGGTTCAGTTGGCTTCCTGGGAATTACAAATCGAGAAAGCCCGCACCCAAGGCGCAGGCCCGTTCACCAACCCCCTCGGCACCGTGACCAGCCAGGTGGCCACGCTGACGGTCCAGCCGGCTGGAGCGACGCCCTCGGTTAACATTTTGTCGGGCATGACAGTTCAGGGAGTTTTGCAGAGTGGGTCTCAGCACCGCTATTATTTTGAAGCCACGGCTGGCGGTTCGATCGTGGCGGCGATGGGGACGGTGACGGGCACCTCCTTTTATCCGCACGTTCAAGTGTGTGGGCCGGACGGGCAGTATGTGGGCGGGGATTGGGATCTTAATGGAGCCGGGGTGACGCTGACGGCGGCGCAGAGCGGCACCCATTATCTGGTCCTGCGCGAATACGGGGACGACGCCAGTGGCACCTACAATGTGTCGCTGGCCACTTTCCCCGCCGTGCAGGTGGTAAGTGCGATTATTGCAAATGCTCAGAGTGGCGAAACCATCGAAGAATCACTTCAAGTTGGCGGAATGCATGTCGTGCCAATCTCAGTTAACGTCGGCGACCGGCTTATCGCGACGATGGGCAGATTGGACACTGCGATCTACCCGGTGATTGAACTGTATCGCCCCAATGGCAGCTACCAAACAGGCCACATTCATCACGACGTCGCCGCCATCAATGTGGTCGCCGAGCAGTCCGGCACCCACTACTTGGTGCCCAGGGAAAGTGGCAATGACGCCGGCGGGCGTTACCGGTTC
>ERZ761602.3588-NODE-3588-length-21644-cov-8.265042_pt1 | contig 21644 bp, 20 predicted proteins | sample MGYA00512165_ERZ761602 | MGnify/ENA primary metagenome ERZ761602 (study PRJEB28899, sample SAMN02445085) | bioreactor sludge metagenome | biome: EBPR sludge; isolation source: Thorneside wastewater treatment plant | place: Australia: Brisbane, Thorneside...
ACCAGGCCCTTTTCGAGAATACCCTCTATTCCCATTCCAAGGCTCCTTTCTTCCACTCGTAAATGAAGCCGATCACCAGGATGCCGAGAAAGATCGCCATCGAGACAAAACCGAACAGGCCAATTTGATCGAGCACGATCGCCCAGGGAAACAGGAACGCGATTTCCAGATCGAAAATGATGAACAGGATGGCCACCAGATAGTAGCGGACATCGAATTTCATTCGGGCATCCTCGAACGATTCGAAACCGCACTCGTAGGGCGACAACTTTTCATCGTCGGGACGATGGGTGCCCAGAAAATAGCCGAGACCGATGACGACCACAGCCATCGCAAGGGAAATGACCGCGAATATCAAAACGGGAAGGTAGTTGGACAACATCGGAGTCGCACCTTCGATATGGCGAGCGAGGAGCTAGCGTGGGGGGCAGATCTTGGCCTCGGGGTTGGACAGGCGATCCCACCGATTGACGGGGCCGCGACACCCTGGAACGAACCGATCGGGAACAACGAAGGAGGCAAGTATTTTCTTATAATTGAGACGCCGCATGGGACGTGAAACCTCATGGTGATTCGCCAATCCCTGCTTGGAAAGACGCATCGCGCATCCCGATCCGAGTGATCGGGGTGCTCCGTATTGTTATTTTGGTACCGATGGCCGGACTCGAACCGGCACGGCTCGCGCCACTAACCCCTCAAGCTAGCGTGTCTACCAGTTCCACCACATCGGCATGGTCAGGCATCAGACGAATTTCCCGCTATTTTTGTGGCAACTTCGGCACATCCGAGGGGCCACCGCCCTGAAGCGGTTCGGCGGGCTTTTCCGCCTGAACTCGTTCGACGACGCTTTGAGGCGCCGAGCTTTGGGTTGAGAAATACGCCAAGGTCAAACTGGTCAGAAAGAATGCCGTCGCCAGGGCGGCGGTGGTTCGGCTTAGGAAGGAGGCGGAGCCCCGCGATCCGAACATGGTCGCGGAGGCGCCGCTGCCGAACGCCGCGCCCGCATCGGCGCCCTTGCCCTGTTGCAGCAGCACCAGCGCGATCAGGGTGACCGCAATCACCACATGGACGACGAGAATGAGGGTGTGAACCATGGCGCCAGTCTAGCAACCCGCTTTGGCGATCAGCAAAAAGTCCTTGGGATCGAGCGACGCACCACCCACCAGGCCACCGTCGATGTCGGGCATGGCCAACAGCTCCCCAGCGTTGGCGCCCTTGACGCTGCCGCCGTACAGGATGCGAACCTGGCTCGCCAGCGCCGAATCGAGTGCGGCCAGTTGGACGCGGATGAAGGCGTGAACATCCTGCGCCTGCTGGGGAGTTGCGGTCCGACCAGTACCGATCGCCCAAACTGGTTCGTAAGCGATGACCGCGTCGGCGAAACTGGCGACGCCCTCCAGATCAAGCACCGCCTTGAGTTGCCGCTCGACCACGGCTTCGGTCACGCCCTGATCGCGTTCTTCCAGGGTCTCGCCGACGCAGAGGATCGGCTTGAGGCCGAACTTGCGCGCGGCGGCGAACTTGCGCGCCACGACCTGATCGCTTTCACCGTACAGGGTGCGCCGCTCCGAGTGGCCGACGATCGCATAGACGCAGCCAAGGTCCTTCAGCATCGGGCCAGCCACTTCGCCGGTATGGGCGCCCGAGGCGTGTTCGGACAGGTTTTGCGCGCCCCAGCCGACCGCGGTGCCCGTCAGCTGCCGCGCGACCGCATCCAGATACACGAACGGTGGAAACACAGCCAGCTCAACGGCGGCAACCTCGGCGGCGCCCCTCAGAATACCTTGCAGCAACTCACGGATACTGCTGGTCGAGCCATTCATTTTCCAGTTTCCAGCCACCAGCTTACGGCGCATGTCGTTCTTCTCCCCTTGCGAAAAAAGCCGGGCAAGCTTACGGATTTCGCGCCTGGAAATCAATCACACCGAAAGAGTATTCCGCACCACGTCGGCCAACTCCCGGGCATGGCGCGCGACGGTGTCCGCATCCGCGCCTTCCACCATGACGCGCACCACCGGTTCGGTGCCGGAGGGCCGTAACAATACCCGACCCTGGTTCCCCAGATGGCTTTCCACCGCTCTTACCGCATCCTGAATTGGCGACCGGCGCAGATCCACCTCACCGGTCACCGAAACGTTGATCAATATCTGGGGATACTTGCTCATGCCCGCTTTAAGGTCGTGTAGGCTCTTGCCGGATTGCAACATCGCCGACACCACCTGCAAGGCGGAAATGATGCCGTCGCCGGTCGTGGTTCGATCCAGGCAGATGATGTGCCCAGAGTTTTCGCCGCCCAGGATCAGATTCTCGGCCAGCAACGCTTCCATGACGTAGCGGTCGCCCACCTGGACGCGGCGCAGCTCCAGCCCCAGCGCCCGCAGCGCGATTTCCAGACCCAGATTAGTCATCAGGGTGCCGACCACGGCGTTGAAGCGACTACCGGCGCGCAGGCGGTCGCGGGCGATGATGAACAGCAGATCGTCGCCATCCAGGACTTCGCCCCGATGGTCGACCATGATCACTCGATCGCCGTCGCCGTCAAAGGCAATGCCAAGATCGGCGTTCTGTTCCCGGACCAGGGCGCGCAACAACGCCGGCTTGGTGGAGCCACAGTCCAGGTTGATGTTCAGACCATTGGGCGCGACGCCCATGGAAATGATAGTCGCACCCAACTCATTGAATACGCTGGGCGCGATGTGATAGGTCGCGCCATGGGCGCAATCCAACACGATTTTCAGACCCGCCAGGCTGGTGTAGGCGGGCGCCGTACTCTTGCAAAATTCGATGTAGCGGCCAGCGGCGTCGACGATGCGCTCGGCCTTGCCCAAGGCATCGGGTTCGACGGTGGCCAGCGGTTGCTCCAGCAGTTCCTCGATCCGCTCCTCGACCGCGTCGGGCAATTTCTGTCCGTCCCGAGAGAAAAACTTGATGCCGTTATCGTAGTAAGGGTTGTGGGAGGCGCTGACCACGATGCCGGCGCAGGCGTGCAAGGTTCGGGTCAAGTAGGCGATGCCGGGGGTTGGCATCGGTCCCAACAGGGCGATGTTGGTTCCGGCCGCCGACAGACCCGCCTCCAGGGCGGATTCGAACATGTAGCCGGAAATGCGGGTATCCTTGCCGATGACCACCTTGTTGAAGCCTTGGGTCTGCAACGCTCGTCCGGCTGCCCAGCCCAGCTTCAACACGAATTCCGCCGTGATCGGGTGGTCGCCGACCCGTCCGCGTATGCCGTCCGTACCGAAATAGCGTTTTCCCATGCCTTGATTCCCCTGGATGCCTGAGCGCGGTCGGGATTATAAAGGCGATGGCGGCGCGACGCGTGGACTTTGCAACAACCCTCAAGCCACGGCCGCATGCATGGCTTCGCAAGACGTGGCTACAATGATCGAAGAGAAATCCTCGGAAACGCCGTCCCATCGCCCGTTGCCGTCGCAGCGAAAAAGATTTTACGAAGGATCGTTGCTTGAAAAACCCGCTTCGAAAACCGAACCAACCGCTGGATCCGCTTAACAAGCACAGAGGGGCCAGCCACCCATGATTGATCGCCGCCCGATGGAGGTTTTATTGGAATTGATGGCCCGGCTGCGCGATCCGGAAAACGGCTGTCCATGGGACCGCCAGCAGACCTACGCCACCATCGTCCCGCATACCATCGAGGAAGCCTACGAAGTCGCCGATGCCATCGCCCGCGAGGACTGGGCGGAATTGCAAGCGGAACTGGGCGATTTGCTGTTTCAAGTTGTCTTTTACGCCCAGATCGCCCGCGAGGAAGGCCGTTTCGATTTCGCCGCCGTGGCGCGCGGCATCGTCGAGAAAATGACCCGCCGCCATCCTCACGTATTCGGCAACGAGCTTTATGCCGATGCCGCCGAGCAGACCGCCGCCTGGGAGCGGATCAAGGCCGCCGAGGCGGCCAAGGGCGCCAAGCGGCCCACTGGTGTGCTGGGTGGCGTTCCGCTGGCCCTGCCGGCGCTGACCCGGGCGGTCAAGCTGCAAAAGAAAGCCAGCAAGGTCGGTTTCGACTGGGGCGCGGTGGAACCGATCCTGGCCAAGATCGCGGAGGAAATCGGCGAAATCCGCCACGAGATCGAGACCCAAGCACCGCCGGAACGGCTGGCCGACGAACTGGGCGACGTGCTGTTCGCGGTCGCCAACCTGGCCCGCCATCTTCGGCTCGACCCCGAAGCGGCGCTGCGCGGGACCAACGCCAAGTTCGAACGGCGATTCCGGCGGATCGAGCGCTGGCTGGCCAAGGATGGCCGCGCGCCGGCGGATTCGACCCTGGCGGAAATGGATGCGCTGTGGGAGCGCGCCAAACGCGAGGAAGCGCCGGGACCGGAAGGGATCTGAACGCCGATCAGCCGCTGGCCTGGCCGCCGCGCGCCCAACTGGCGAAGGCATCGCGGTTGCGCGAGCAGATGATGACCTTACCCTGCCCCGAAAAGCGCAGCACGACGCCTTCCCCGCTGGTCACGCTGTTGACCAGCCGGTTAAACAACCCCCCGCCGCCCTGCCGGTTGGGTACCGAAATCTCGTAGCGCAACTGACTGTCCCACGCCACGACATGGGCGTTGTCGATGATCACGTCTTTGCCCGGCTCCACGTCCAGGATAAAGCCGGAGCCAAACCCGGAGACCGCCAGCTTGCCCTTGCCGGTCGCCTCGCCGACGAAGAACCCGCCGGTCTGAGCGAACAGGGCGTTGCCGATGCTCTGAGCGCGGACGCGCAAATCCACACCGCTTTCCGCCGCCACGAACGCCCCGTCGCTGAGCATGTAGCCGGTCGCGCCGACCTCCAAAACCTGAATCGTCCCCGGCAGCACCGGCGACAAGAGGCAATCGCCGTCCCCTCGGGTTGCTTCGATATGCTGCTGGAAAAACGACTCGCCGTTGGCGAACCGGCGCATCAGCGCGCTGCCCAGGCCACCGGTCATTTTTCCAGTGAGATCGAGCGTGTCCTCCATCATCACCATCGCGTTGGATTCGCAATAAATACGCTCGCCCTTGCGCAACGAAACATGCAGGAATGGATCGACATCACCAGTGATCGTGAAGTTCGCCATGAGTTTACCTTCGTCAAGGTTTCAAGATCGCACCGTCCACTCCCGACACAGCCATTCGCGCCGCGCGGATCGCAACGACCGGGTCACGGTCTCGCCATTGGCGGTCAATTCCAGTTCCCGCGTTTCGGGATGGCCGTACAACACCGGCGTGAACACCACCGTGTCGCGCGGATGGTCGCCGGTCTCGACCACTTCGACCCGCAATCGCTCGCCATCCCATTCCGCCGTTATCCGGGCAACGCCGTAACCGCCGTCCTGGTAGCGCCGGGTCTCCCGGTCGTCCACGTAATAGTCAAACCGTGCCGCCCGTTCGCGACAGAACAGGTGCAACTCGACATGGCGCAAATCCATGAAGCCGTTTTGCAGTGGCCCGGCGTAATACGGCAACACCGCGCCATCGCGGGCGAACAGCGGCAACTCGTCCAAGGCGGCGGCGTAAGCGATCATCCGACCGCCACACACCCACTCACCCTGGTTCAAGTCGAACCACCAACCCGGCGGCAACGTCACCGGCCGTTCCTGACATTTCACTCCGCTGCGGACGATTTCCGGCCCCTGCCCCTCGCCGTGCAGAATTGGCGCGACCAGCAGCGCGTCGCCGACCAGGTATTGATCGTCCAAATTGACGTACTCCGACCCGGCATGGTGGTAAAGCAACGGGCGGATGATCGGATCGCCGTCCAGCCAGTGTGCGAAAAAGCACTGGTATAGATACGGCAACAGCCGATAGCGAGTACGAATCGCGCCGCGCATCGCCGCTAGCGGTCCCGGCCCGAATCGCCACGGCTCCTGCGGCCGGGAATGGCGAATCGAGTGGTTGCGGAAAAACGGGAACAGGCAGCATGCCTGATGCCAGCGCACCAGCAACTCGGCGGTCGTGTCGTCCATGAAGCCGCCCACGTCGGGACCGTTGAACGCGACGCCCGACAGGCTCAGATTCAGCGAACACGGCAACGCCATCCGCAGATGCTTCCAGTTGCTGGCGTTGTCGCCGGTCCACACCGCGCTGTAACGCTGGGTCCCGGCGTAGGCGCTGCGCGTCAGCAGGAAGGGCCGGCCATCGGGATCGAGCTGATCGCAGGCCGCGCGGCTGGCCATGGCCATGAAATGCGCGTATTGGTTGTGATAGCGGTCGTGCGGAATCGCGCCGTGCTGGAACCGCATCTCTTCCGTTCGGCTATAGCCGGTGGCGGGGTCGTTCATGTCCAGCCAGGCGCCGTCCACCGCGCTCTCGCGCAGGAATTCGGCCAGCCAGCCGGCCCACCAGTCGCGGGCAGCCTCCAGGGTAAAGTCGGGGAACGCCGTATCGCCCGGCCAGACCTTGCCCACGTACTCGCGACCACTAGCGGTCTGGCAGAACGCTTTCCGCTCCCGCCCGCTCTCGTAAACCGCGTAGCCCGGCTCGCGCTTCACGCCGGGATCGACGATGGTCACGGCGCGAATGCCGGCGGCCTTCAAATCGCGGTTCAACCCGGCGGGATCGGGAAAGTCCACCCGGTCCCAGGTAAATAGCCGATTGTCGTCCATGTAATCGATGTCGTACCACAGCGCGCTGACCGGGACGTCGACGGCGGCGAACTGGGCGGCCAGATCCAGAAACTCCGCCTCGGCCTGATAGCCCCAGCGGCACTGATGATAGCCCAGCGCCCACAAGGGTGGCAGCGGCGCCCGACCGGTTAGCGCCGCGTAACGCCGCGTCACTTCCGGCAGACTCGGACCGGCGAGTGCGTAGACCTCGGTATTCCCGCCGAGGGACTGATACCCGAATTCGCTTGGCTGGACCTTGCCGGCGTCCATGATCGCCCGGCCGGGGTTGTCGAAAAACAGCCCGAAAAACCGCTCGCCCTTTTTGAGAATCGCGAACGGAATGGCGACATAGCTGGGATCGTAATCGTCGCGGGCGTAGGTGTGGCGAAATACCGCCACCACGTCCACGGTCAGACAATCGGCGCTGTCGCCCAGCTTGTCGAGGCGCCGGGTGCGTTCGCCGAAACCGTAGCAACCGTCCACGCCGGTCAGATCGAAATTCAGCAGCAGCGCCTCGCCACAAGCACCGATGCCCGTGGCGACCGTCGCCAAGGCAAAGCCGGCCAGTTCCAGCCGCAAGCATGTTGCGTCCAGCTCGACCCGTCCCGCTTCCGCCCCGAACACCGCGCCTTCCGCCTCCGACCGAGCCGCGACTGGCCGCCCCTCCCGCCATTCCGGCAACACGGCGTCCGAATGCTGGCGCGGATCGGCGACGGCAGCGTTTTCGAACCGTAACCGTAAACAGCCCGCGAAGATGTCGGCGCAACGCACCCGCAGCCGGATTCCCGGACCGGACCATTCGACCGTGCCGGCGTCGACCGTCAGCCGATCGGGGCGGTCGAAATTGAGCGGATGGATTTTCTGGCCGAAAAACATGCGGTTGAACCTGCTCAGGGTCGTCCCGTCGACCGGATTGTCTTATCCCTGGCTTCCACCAGCAGCCGGGTCAGTTGAGTGGGCGGCACATAGCCAGGCAGCATTTCACCGGATTCCAGAATCATGCTGGGCGTGCCGCGCACCCCCAGCTTGTCGCCCAATTCGTATTGGGCTTGCACCGGATTGTCGCAGGTTCGGGGTTCGACGCTCTCGCCGCGCTTGGCCTTGGTCATCGCCTCCTGCCGGTTGTCGGCGCACCAGACCGCCACCGCCTTCTTGAACGACTCGGAGCCGATACCCTCGCGCGGGAACATCAGGTAGCGTATCTTGATGCCTTCCTTGTTATAGTCGGCGATCTGGCTGTGCATCTTGCGGCAGTAACCACAGTCGATATCGGTAAAAATGGTGACCGTATGCTTGACCGGTCCCTCGGGCGCGAACACCACCATATTGTTTTCGCCAACCGCCGCGATGGCTTTGCCGCGCAACTCGCCACGTCGGTTCTCGGTCAGATTGGCGCGAGACCCCAGGTCGAGAATGTCGCCCTGCACCGCGAACCGGCCATCTTCGCTAAGGTATAGCACCTGGCCACCCAGCACGACCTCGTACAGTCCCGGGATGACGGTGGGAGCAACGCTGTCGGGTTTTTCGCCATTCAAAGCCTCTTGCAACCGGGCCAGGTCCGGCTGCTTGCCCGACGGAGCGGCGACGGGGGTGGCGGGAGCAGCGGCGGGGGCAGCGGCGGGATCGGCCACGGGGGGTGGAGCGGAATCGGCGGCCAGAGCGCTAGCGGCGTGCAAGACAGTGGCAACGAGCAGAAGGTTACGCATTTCGATATCCAGGGTATGAGCGAAGGAATGATGGATTCAGAGTATTGCAGCCCGCGAGGGTTCAACGATGACCGACCATCGCTGGAAACGCCAGCGGGAGCCGATGCGCCGCCGGAATCGGCCCGCGCGCTGGGGCGGCGGGATTTTGCTTATGACTTGCCGCTGGAGCTGATCGCCCAGCGGCCGCCGGCGCGGCGCGGCGACAGCCGGTTGTTGACCCTGGACGGCGCGAACGGCGCGCTTCGCGACCGTTGGTTTCGCGAATTGCCCGAATTGCTGCAACCCGGTGACCTGCTGGTGTTCAACGACACCCGGGTGATCCCGGCGCGGCTATTCGGCCGCAAGGCCAGTGGAGGGCGCATCGAGGTTCTGATCGAACGCCTGCTGGACGAACGGCGGGCGCTGGTCCATCTCCACGCCAGCAAGTCGCCCAAACCCGGCGGCTCGTTGCGGTTCGACGCCGGCTTTGCCGCCACCGTGCTCGACCGCCACGGCGAGTTGTTCGAAATCGGCCTCGACGGCGACGAGCCATGGCTGGCGTTGCTGGAGCGGCACGGGCAAACGCCGCTGCCGCCCTACATCCGCCGCGAACCGACTCCGGACGACCGCGAGCGCTATCAAACCGTCTACGCCCGTCGGCCCGGCGCGGTGGCCGCGCCGACCGCTGGCCTGCACTTCGACCCGACGCTGCTGGACCGACTGGCGGAACGGGGCGTGGATCAGGTGTTCGTCACCCTGCACGTCGGCGCCGGCACCTTCCAGCCGGTGCGGGTCGAGCGCATCGAGGAGCACCTCATGCACGGCGAGTGGATCGAGGTTGGCGCCGAAGTCAGCGACCGGATTCACGCCACCCGGATGCGTGGCGGCCGTGTGGTCGCGGTCGGCACCACGGTCACCCGGGCGCTGGAAACCGCCGCCCAACCTGGCGAAGTCCAACCATGGCGCGGTGAAACCCGCCTCTTCATTTACCCCGGCTACCGCTTCCGCTGCGTGGACGCCCTGATCACCAATTTCCACTTGCCGGAATCGACCCTGCTGATGCTGGTGGCGGCCTTCGCCGGTCACGCCGAGACGCTGAACGCTTACCGTCACGCCATCGAACGGCGCTATCGCTTTTTCAGTTACGGCGACGCCATGTTCGTCACCCGCCGGCCAACTTGAAATTGCCAGCGCCGTACCTATAGAGTCGCCAGCAATCTTCTTCACGGAGTTTCGCCATGAAACGCATTCTGCTGTTTGTCACCACCAACCTGGCGGTTGTGCTGCTGCTCGGCATGGTGGCCCACCTGCTGGGCGTGGATCGCTTTCTGTACCAGTCGGGCCTGAATCTGCCCAGCCTGCTGATTTTCGCCGCCATTTTTGGCATGGGCGGCTCACTGATCTCGTTGCTGACGTCGAAATGGATCGCCAGGATGTCGGTCGGCGCCCAAGTTATCGAGCAGCCGCGCACCCAGGCCGAGCGCTGGCTGGTCGAAACTGTCCGGCGGCAGGCGCAGGCGGCCGGCATCGGCATGCCGGAAGTCGCCCTGTACGACTCGCCGGAGCCGAACGCTTTCGCCACTGGCGCCAATCGCAACAATGCGCTGGTCGCGGTCAGCACCGGCCTGCTGGAGCAAATGTCCGCCGACGAGGTGGAGGCGGTGCTGGGCCACGAGGTCAGCCACGTCGCCAACGGCGACATGGTGACGCTGAGCCTGATTCAGGGTGTGCTCAATACCTTCGTCATCGTGCTGTCGCGGGTGGTCGGCTATCTGGTGGATCAATTTCTGTCCAAGGGGGAGAATCGCGGCCCCGGCATCGGCTATATGCTCACCAGCTTCGTCATGCAATTGGTGCTCGGCCTGCTGGCCTCGCTGATCGTGCTGTGGTTCAGCCGCTATCGTGAATTCCATGCCGACGCGGGCGGTGCCCGCCTGGCCGGGCGCGGCAAGATGATCGCGGCGCTGGAGCGGCTGCAACAGTTGCACGAACCTTCGCGCCTCCCCTCGCAGATGGCGGCGTTTGGCATCAACGGGGGCTTGGGCAATGGCCTGCGCAAGCTGTTCATGACTCATCCACCGCTGGAGGAACGAATCGCGGCGCTGCGCCAACAGGCCTGATGACGAGGTAGTAGGGTTGCCAGCCGACCCGGCGGGGCCGAAAGCCCCGCTTGCCTTCAGCCGGCGAACTGCCTGAAATCGAAGTCCAGTCTCGGTCCGGCCTCGGCGACCATGTTGCCCTGAACCAGGGTCACGCCAAACTGCCAGATGCTGGCCATCTGGGGCGCGGTGGAAACCCCGGCCGCCACCACTCGGGTCTTCAATCCCTGCGCCTGCCGCGCCAGATCCGCCATGGCCTTGCGGCTGTTCTCGTCCTTGGCCTTGGCCAGTCGCTCGATCAGGCTGCCATCGAGCTTGATGTAATCGGGAACCAGCTCCTTGAGCAACCGCTCGGAGTGCGTCTTACCGCCGAAGTGGGACAGGGCCAGGCCGCAGCCCAGTTCGCGCAGACGGGCGCGCAATTGCTTGGTTTCCTCGAAGCAATCGTCGGCGTTGTCTTCCTTGACCTCCAGCACCAGGTAATGACCAGCCAGCCGGCTATCCTGGAAGCGTTTGGCGAGCCAATCGAAGAATTCCCTGTCCGTCAGAGAATTGCGTGAAAGGCGAACAAAGAGGATGGGCGGTTTGACGGCGGCGCGCTGGATATCCAGCAGCATCCCCAGCCCCCGGATGATCGTCCATTTGTCCAGGGCGCCCATCACGTTGTAGCGCACCGCCACGGCACCCAGCTTGTCCATGCTCTGCGGCTTGTCCTCATCGTCCATGAGCTGCAGGTAAACCTTGTAGCGCGCTTCCTCGGCGTTTTCGAAGCTGACGATCGGCTGATACGTCAGGCTGAGCCGGCCTTTGCTCAGGGCGGTTCGAATCAGACGAAGGATGGCTTCGTCCTGGGGGCTGATAGTGGCCCGACCGGATCGCTGATCTTCTCGGGGCGGCGCGTAAACCTCGATCTGATTGCCGCCCTTTTGCCGAGCCGCCTCGCAGGCGCGGTCGGCGTGCGCCAGAATCTGAACCGCGCTCTCGTGCGCGTCGTGCGCTTGGCAAACGCCAACGCAGCAGGTCGTCGTGAACAGCCTGCCTCCTACCTGAAAACTGTGTTCGGCGATCACCATGCGGATGCGCTCGGCCAAGTCCTGGGGATTGGTCGGCGAACTGGCGGGGACGAAGATCGTGAACACGCCGCTGGCAAAATGGGCGGCCATATCATCGAGCGCCAACATCTCCTTGAAGAGCCCGACAGCCTCGACCACGAATTGTTCGATAGCCTCAAATCCCATGGCGTAGCGGATGGCGGCGTAATCCGTCAACAGAATGTACAGCACGGCGCCGTTATGGTTGATCTCCAGGGTTTCCATGAAATAACGCCGGCTATACAACCCAGTGGTGTCGTCATACTTGAGCAGATTTTCGAGTTGCTGGTCGTAGGCGCTTCGTTTCGGCGTGGCGTCGCGCACGATGATCTGGGTGCAGGGCTCGTCGTTCATCCGGGTCGGCGCGCACTCCAGCAAGATCGGAAAGGTTTGGCCATTACGGCGCACCCCAACCAACTCCACCGGCTCGACCGCCTTGCCGGAGCGGATGCTGCGGCGCAAGACGCTTTTCAGCGCGTCCCGGTAACCCGGCGGCACCATGTGGACCAGTTGGATCGTGGCCAACTCGTCCGGGGCTTCGTAACCGAACAGCCGGAGATAGGCGGGATTGGCGTAGGCGTGAACGCCCTCGTGAATATAGGCGATGGCCTCCTGGATGTTTTCCAACAGCGCCTGGGTGCGGATCTCGCTTTCCTTGAACCGGATTTCGAAGGATCGCTCGCGCTTGCGCGCTTGCTGGTGACGCAGTTCGGCGCGCACCACGGCCACCAGATGGTCGGCGTCGTCCAGATGGAAAAAGTTGTCGGCGCCCTCGCCCAGCAGTCGGGCGGGTCGGTAGTGAACGCGGCTCGCGTCGTCCATCACGGCGATGATGGGGATATCCTGCCCGGCCTCGGTCACCATCAGGCGTACATCAGCGAGGGTGGGGAGGTTTTCGGCCACCCGCAGCAGGATCATGTCCATGGGCTGGTATTCGATGGCGTTGCGGGCGGTTTCGGTCTGATCGGTGTTCAGCAGTTCGATTTGATAGCCATCGCCACGCAGCGTCTGGGCAATATGGTCGATGTCAGATCGGGAACGATCGATGATGAGCAGATTGATGACGGAAGGACTGGACACGCGTACCGACCTCTGCCAATGGCGTAGCCTGAGTAATGAATGCGAAGACGGCGTCGGCGCGGCTACTCGACCAGGGTCTTGGCTGGTTGTCCAGGCTGCTCGCGCACCAGACGGGGTGCCAGATAACCCGGCAAGCGCTGACGTAATGCTTTTATGATAGCCGACGCCTCGGTTTTGTTCACGTCGAAATGCGCCGCGCCGCGCACCGGGTCGAGTAGGTGCAGGTAGTAGGGCAACACCCGAGCGGAAAACAATGTCTCGCTCAACTCCGCCAGGACCGTCGCCGAGTCGTTGACGCCGCGCAACAGCACCGACTGATTTAGCAGGGTCACGCCAGCCGTCGCCAGTCGCTCCAGCGCCGCGCGCACGATGGCGTCGATTTCCCGCGGATGGTTGGTGTGGACCACCAGCACCGGTCGCAACCGGGTCCGAACCAGCAGGTCCAGCAATCCCGCGTCGACCCGTTCGGGCAGCATGATCGGTTGCCGAGTATGGATACGCAACCGTTCCAGATGGGGAATCCGATCCAGCGCCGCCAGCAACGCGCTCAGCCGCCGGTCGGACAGGGACAGCGGATCGCCGCCGCTCAAGATCACCTCGCGCAGACTGGGATCGTCCGCCAGATAGGCCAGCGCCGGCCGCCACCGATCCACACCGGCATGGAACTCGGCGTAGGGGTGCTCCCGGCGAAAGCAATAACGGCAATGCGCCGCGCAGGCGCCGGTGGCGATCAGCAGGGCGCGACCGTGGTACTTGTGCAGCACTCCCGGCGCTACCTGGGCTGCTCGGTCGTTCACCGGGTCGGCCACGAACCCCGGCGCCGTTTCCAGTTCCGCGTCCAGCGGCAAAATTTGCCGCAGCAGTGGGTCGTTGGAATCGCCCTTGGTCATCCGCGCCACGAAACCGCGTGGAACTCGCAGGGGAAAGCACGCCGCCGCCGCCCGCGCGGCCGGCAGCAGGTCAGGGTCGAGCCTCAGTTCCTCCAGCAATTCGGCCGGATCGGTGATTGCCCGGGCCAGTTCCCGCTGCCAGGCTGGAACCTGACGCGATGGCGCCTTTGCCGGTATCATAATCGTTTTTTGTGGCTTCATTACCCTAGCGGAAGGCGGATTTGGCATGGCGACGTATAGTACCAATGAATTCAAGAGCGGGCTGAAGATCATGCTGGATGGCGATCCCTACGCCATCGTGGAGAATGAATTCGTCAAGCCCGGCAAGGGCCAGGCGTTCAACCGGGTCAAGGTGCGCAATCTGAAAACCGGGCGAACCATCGAGCGGACCTTCAAGTCGGGCGACACCGCCGAAGGCGCCGACGTGGTCGATGTGGAGTTGCAATACCTCTACAACGATGGCGAATACTGGCATTTCATGGACCAGCAAAGCTACGAGCAGTCGACCGCCGACGCCGCGGCCGTGGGCGACGCCGCCAAGTGGCTGAAGGAGGAGGCCATCTGCCAGGTGACGCTGTGGAACGGTGTGCCGCTGAGCGTGGCTCCACCCAACTTCGTGATCATGACCATCGTCGAGACCGATCCCGGCGTGCGCGGCGACACCTCGGGCGGCGGTGGCAAACCGGCGACGCTGGAAACCGGCGCGGTGGTGCGGGTACCGCTGTTCGTGCAGAACGGCGAGGTGATCAAGGTGGACACCCGCACCGGCGAATACGTATCGCGGGTCAAGGAATAGCCGGGAGCGCGCCGCGTCGTGACCGATCCCGTCTGGCGACCCAGCGCCGATCTGGCCACGCTGCGCTTGCGGGCCGAATTGCTGGCGCGCGCTCGGGTTTTCTTCACGGCGCGCGGGGTGCTGGAAGTGGAAACGCCGATGCTGTCGGCGGCGACCATCACCGAGCCGAATCTGGCCAGTTTCGGCACGGTCTATTCCGGTCCCGGACCCCGTTACGGTCGGACGCTGTATCTGCACACTTCGCCGGAGTTCCCGATGAAACGGCTGCTGGCGGCGGGCAGCGGCTGCATTTACCAGATCGCGCGGGTATTCCGCGACGGTGAGGCGGGTCGCCGCCACAATCCCGAATTCACCCTGCTGGAGTGGTATCGCGTCGGCTTCGATCATCACCGGATGATGGATGAAGTCGCGGAACTGGCGACAGCGTTGCTGGCCGGGCGGTGGGCGCTGGCGGAACCGGAGCGGCTGAGTTACCGCGAACTGTTCCAGCGCCATCTCGGTCTGGACCCGCATCGAGCCAGCGTGGCGGAACTGGCGGCGCGCGCCGAAGCGCGGGGCGTGCCGATTCCGTCGGGAATGCCGCTGGACGATACCGACCCCTGGCTGGATTTACTACTGACTCATTGCATCGAGTCGCGCCTGGGCGCGGGGCGGCTGACGTTCGTATACGACTACCCCGCTTCGCAAGCGGCGCTGGCCCGATTGCGGCCCGGCGACCCGCCGGTGGGGGAACGCTTCGAGCTGTATTTGAACGGGATCGAACTGGCCAACGGCTTTCACGAACTGGGCGATGCTGGCGAACAGCGCCGCCGTTTCGATCAGGAGAACACGGCGCGGCGAGCGCTGGGCCTGCCGGTCATGCCGGTGGACGACAACCTGCTGGCGGCGCTGGCGGCGGGATTGCCGGACTGCGCCGGAGTGGCGCTGGGTTTCGACCGGTTGGTCATGCTGGCGGCGGGCAAGACGACACTGGCGGAAGTTATGGCGTTCCCGTTCGAGCGGGCGTGAGTGATCCGCGCCTTCGGCGCCGTGGTGGTCCTGACATGCGAATGATCCATCGGACCTTCCCTCCTTGGTAAAGGGGGGCCATCATTCGATATCCAGGATCACCACACTTTATTCCGGTCTGGCGCGCTCAGCGCCCGACTCGCGGCATTCGCCACGCCGGCCGCGCACCCCCGGCGTGGGGCAAGGTGGGCGCTTACGCGATCCCCTTGCGATGAACACGCTTATTGCGCCTCGCCTTTGAAGGCATCCACCCGCGCCTTGAGCTTCTGCCCCGGCCGGAACGTCACCACACGGCGCGCGGTGATCGGAATTTCTTCCCCAGTCTTCGGGTTACGGCCTGGACGCTGGTTCTTGTCGCGCAGGTCGAAATTGCCGAATCCGGACAATTTGACTTGCCGCCCCCGTTCCAGGGCGCTGCGAATCTCCTCGAAGAAGATCTCGACCAGTTCCTTGGCCTCGCGCTTGTTGATGCCCAGTTCCTCGAACAACTGTTCCGCCATGTCGGCTTTTGTCAGTGCCATGCTCCTAAACCCTAAGCGTTGCGCCGAACTGCCTAGCCAGCCCGGCAATGATCCCGGAAACGGTCTCTTCGACCACACTGTCGGTAAGATTGTGCGAGAAATCTTGTAAAATCAATCCAAAAGTCAAACTTTTTTGGCTATCGGCCACCCCCTTGCCCTGATATAGATCGAAAAGCCGCACTTCGCGCAACCGTTCCCCGCCATGACGGCGGATACATGCTTGAAGCTCCCGCGCGGTAGCCGCCTTGTCCACCAGGATGGAAATATCGCGGCGACTGACCGGGAACTTGGAAAGCTCCCGAAACACCGGAGCTCGCGCCGTTCGCACCCCTTCCAGCCGCACTTCGAACAGGAACGCATCGCCTTCCACGTCCAGCTCCCGCGCCACGCGCGGATGCAGCACGCCCAGCCAGCCGATCGCCGCTCCGGTTCGTTCGATCCGGGCGCTCTGGCCTGGATGCAGCGCCGGGTGCGTGGCGACGACGAAGGCGAACGCCTCCGGCTCGCCGGTCAGGGTGAGCAGCGCCTCGACATCGGCCTTGAGATCGAAGAAATCCACGGATCGGGCCGGTGCGCCCCACTGCTCCGGCAAGGCGGAACCTGTCGCGACGCCGGCCAGATATGGCTCCTGCCGCAACCCGTCGGCGCCAGGGATGAAATTCAGGCCGTGCTCGAACAGCCGGATTCGGGTTTGCTGGCGTTTCTGATTATAGACCAGCGCCTTGAGCAAGCCCGGCCACAGGCTGGTGCGCATCACCGCCAGATCGGCGGAAATCGGATTGGCCAAGGCCAGCGATTGCCGCTCGGGATCAAGGCACCGCTGAAACACCGGATCGACGAAGCTATAGGTGATGGCCTCCTGAAAACCGCGCTGCGTCAGGGTTTCCTTGAATCGCTCGAGCGCCACCCGTCCTTCCGGCTGCGGCGGCATCTCCATCCGGGTGAGCGGTCGGTTGCCGGGCAGGCGGTCATAGCCATGGATTCGGGCGATTTCCTCGATCAGATCCACTTCCAGCGCGATATCGAACCGGCTGCTCGGCGGCGCGACCAGCCAGTGGTCCACCTCAACCGCCACCGCCATTCCCAATCGCCGCAGGATTTCCTCGACCTCGGCGGCGGGAATACCCATGCCCAGCAGTTTGCGCAATCGCTCCGGTCGCAACCGGATGGCCGGTTCCGCCGGCAAGTGCTGGGGCGAGACGGCTTCGACCAGGGGTCCTGGCTGTCCACCGGCGATGTCCAGCAGCAATCGGGTGGCGCGCTCGGCGGCGCGGCGCTGCAGTTGTGGGTCCACCCCACGCTCGAAGCGGTGGGAGGAATCGGTTTGCAGGCCGTGACGCCGGGCGCGGCCAGCGATGCTGGCCGGGGCGAAAAAGGCGCTTTCCAGGAACACATCGCGGGTGGCGTTGGTGCAAGAGCTGATTTCCCCGCCCATGATGCCGGCCAGCGCCAGCGGGCCATGATGGTCGGTGATGAGCAAGGTCGCCGCGTCCGGCTCCACCACCACGCCGTTGAGCAGTTCCAGCCGGTCGCCGGGCCGGGCGCGGCGCACCTCGATGCCACCGGTCAGCCGGCTCAAATCGAAGGCGTGCATCGGCTGCCCAAGCTCGAGCATCACGTAATTGGTTACGTCCACCAGCGGCCCCAGGCTGCGCATGCCGGCCCGGCGCAGACGCTCCCGCATCCACGGCGGCGTCGCGGCGGCGGGATCGACGCCGCGAATGACCCGGCCCACGTAGCGCGGGCAATCGGCGGGATCGAGCAGCGTCACCGGGAAGACGGCGTCCACCACCGGCGGTACGCTGTCGGCCGGCAGCGGACGAAATTCGCAACGGTTGAGGGCCGCCACCTCGCGAGCGATGCTTTCCATGCCCAGGCAGTCGCCGCGATTGGGCGTCAATTCGATCTCGATGATCGTATCATCCAGTGCCAGCAACTCGCGCACGCTCTGACCGGGCCGGCTATCCACCGGCAGCGGCAGCAGGCCATCGGCACTCTCCGCCAAGCCCAGTTCCCTGGCCGAACACAACATGCCCCGCGATTCGACGCCGCGCAGTCTAGAGGGCTTGATGGCAAATCCGCCAGGCAGCACCGCCCCAATCAATGCCGTCGGGGCGCACATCCTCACCGCGACGTTCGGAGCGCCGCAGACGATTTGCAGCGGCTCCACGCCGCCCACATCCACCGTCGCCACCCGCAAGCGGTCGGCATCGGGGTGTGGAACTAGATCGATGACCCGACCGACCACCACTTTCTCGAAAGGCGGCGCGGCGGGTTCGATCCCGCCCACTTCCAGGCCGGCCATGGTCAGTTGCGCCACCAGTTCGGCGGTGGAAATCGCGGGATCGACCCATTCCCGCAACCATCGTTCGCTGACTTTCATGTGAGCGCCTTACTGAAACTGTCGCAGGAAACGCAGATCGTTGTCGAAGAACAAGCGGAGATCGTTGACGCCGTAGCGCAGCATGGTCAGGCGTTCGACCCCCATGCCGAAGGCGTAGCCGGTATAACGCTCGCTGTCGATGCCGACCTTCTCGAACACCGCCGGATGCACCATGCCGCAGCCCAGCACCTCCAGCCAACCGCTGTGCTTGCAAACCCGGCAGCCGCCGCCGCCGCAGATCACGCACTGGATGTCCACCTCGGCGGACGGCTCGGTGAACGGAAAATAGGAGGGCCGGAAACGCACTCCCAGGTCGCGCTCGAAGAACCGACGCAGGAAATCGTCCAGCACGCCCTTCAGGTCGGCGAAGCTCACATCCTCGTCCACCAGCAACCCCTCGACCTGATGGAACATCGGCGAGTGGGTCAGATCCGAATCACAGCGATAGACCCGCCCCGGCGCGATGACTCGCACGGGTGGCTCCTGCCGTTCCATCACCCGGATTTGCACCGGCGAGGTATGCGTCCGTAGCAGGGTGTGGGCATCGAAATAGAAAGTGTCGTGCATCGCCCGCGCCGGGTGATGGGGCGGGATATTGAGGGCTTCGAAGTTGTGAAAGTCGTCCTCGACCTCTGGCCCCTCGGCGACCGCGAAGCCGATGCCGACGAAGAATGCTTCGATTCGCGTCAGGGTGCGGCTGAGGGGATGGCGGCCGCCGGGCCGCTGGCCACGCCCCGGCAGGGTCACGTCGAGAGCCTCGCTCGCCAACCGGGCGTCCAGCGTCGCCGCTTCCAGTTGCGCCTTGCGCGCGGCAAGGGCGGTTTCCAGCGTCTGCTTGGCCTCGTTGATGGCCTGGCCGGCGTCGCGCCGCTGTTCGGCCGGCAGGCGCCCCAGTTCCTTGAGGCGCTCGGTGAGCGTCCCTTTCTTGCCCAGATAATGGACGCGCACCTGATCGAGGGCGGCGGGATCGCCGGCCTCGGCGATGGCGGCCTGGGCGGTTTGCAGCAGTTCGGGCAATGGGTCCACGCGGACGGGTCTCGCAACGATCAGCAACAAAAAAGGGAAAGGATCACGGCCTTTCCCTCGTTCGGAATGCCTGGGTCGCTGGACCGAAAATTCGATCCAGCCGGTGGTTCAGGCGACGCCGAGCGCGGTCTTGGCGCGGTTGGCCAGTTCGGCGAACGCCGGCTTGTCGAACACCGCCAGATCGGCCAGCACCTTGCGGTCGATCTCGATGGCGGCGAGTTTCAGGCCATTGATCAGCCGGCTGTAGGACAGGCCGCTCTCGCGGGCGCCCGCGTTGATGCGGGTGATCCACAGGGCGCGAAAATCGCGTTTCTTCTGGCGGCGGTCGCGGTAGGCGTACTGCCCGGCCTTGATCACGGCCTGTTTGGCGACTCGATACACCTTGCCGCGGGCGCCACGGTAACCCTTGGCCTGGTTCAGGACTTTCTTGTGGCGCGCATGGGCGGTGACGCCGCGTTTCACTCGGGACATGACGATCTCTCTCCGATCCGACGATTCAACCGTAGGGCAACATCCGGCGCACTGCCGGGACATCCACCGCCGCCAAGGTGGTGACACCGCGCAACTGGCGTTTCCGCTTGGTGCTCTTCTTGGTCAGGATGTGGCGCAGATGGGAGTGGGAACACTTGTACTTGCCGGACCCGGTGCGGCTGAAACGCTTGGCCGCGCCGCGATTGCTTTTCATCTTGGGCATTGCATGACTCCGCAATTATAAAAGGTGAATTCATGGACTGACCCCGGCGCGCGCCGGAGACGAAAGCTGCCAACCGTTCGAGGGAAGTTACTTCTTCTTGACCGGCGCGATGGTCATGACCATCTGCCGCCCTTCCATCCTGGGCCGCTGCTCCACCGCGCCATACGCCGCAAGGTCATCCTCGACGCGCTTGAGAAGGTGGCTACCCAAATCCTGGTGCGCCATTTCGCGTCCCCGAAACCGCAGCGTCACCTTGGCCTTGTCGCCTTCGCTCAGGAAACGGATCAGGTTGCGCAGTTTGACCTGATAGTCTCCTTCGTCCGTGCCCGGACGAAACTTGATTTCCTTGACTTGGATTTGCTTCTGTTTTTTCCTTGCCTCGCTTTGCTTCTTGGCCTGCTCGAAGCGGAACTTGCCGTAATCCATGATACGGCAGACGGGTGGCTTGGCATTCGGGGAGATTTCCACCAGGTCCAGTTCGGCTTCCTCGGCCATCCGCCTGGCGTGCGCCAGGGGGACGATCCCGGCCTGCTCGCCGTCCTGATCGATCAGGCGCACTTCGCGCCCGGTGATCTCATCGTTGAGCCGGAGTTCGTTGGTTGCGGCGATGTTGTTGCCCTCCAGTGATTATTCGGTTCGTCCGCGCCGGGCGATGTCGGCTTGCAGCAGTTCCACGAAGGCGTCCAGCTTCATGACGCCAAGATCCTTGCCGGCGCGAGTGCGTGCAGCGACGGTCTTCGTTTCCATCTCGCGGTCGCCGACAACCAGGAGGTAGGGGACACGCTGTAACGTATGCTCGCGGATTTTAAAGCCGATTTTCTCGTTTCTCAAGTCAGACTCGACCCGGAAACCTTGTTGCATAAGGCTTTTTTCGACTTGGGCGGCATAGTCGGCCTGATGGTCGGTGATGTCGAGCACCACCGCCTGCACCGGAGCGAGCCACGCGGGCAACGCGCCGGCGTACTGCTCGATCAAGATACCGATGAACCGTTCCAACGAGCCGAGAATGGCCCGGTGCAACATCACCGGAACCCGCTTGCTCCCATCCTCGGCGATGTAGTGCGCGTCCAGCCGACCCGGCATGGAAAAATCCACCTGAATCGTGCCGCACTGCCACAGCCGGTCCAGGCAGTCGCGCAGGACGAATTCGATCTTCGGCCCGTAGAAGGCGCCCTCGCCGGGCTTGAGCGTCCACGGCTGGCCGGTGCGGTTCAGTGCCAGTTCCAGCGCCTTTTCGGCCTTGTCCCAGACCTCGTCGCTGCCGACCCGCTGGTCCGGCCGGGTGGCGAGGGCCAGTTGCACCTCGTTAAAACCGAAATCGGCGTAGACCCGGAACAGCAGGTCCATGAAGGCCGAGACTTCGGCCTGAATCTGGTCCTCGGTGCAGAAAATATGAGCATCGTCCTGGACGAAGTTGCGCACCCGCATCAGCCCGTGCAGGGTGCCGGAGGGTTCGTTGCGGTGGCAGGAGCCGAACTCGGCCAGCCGCAGCGGCAGGTCGCGGTAACTTTTCAGCCCCTGGTTGTAAATCTGGATGTGGCAGGGGCAGTTCATAGGCTTGATCGCGTAGTCGCGATGCTCCGACGCGGTGGTGAACATGTCGGCGCGGAACTTGTCCCAGTGCCCCGACCGTTCCCACAGGCTGCGGTCCACGATCTGCGGGGTATGGATTTCCTGATAACCGTGCTCGCGCAGCAACTGGCGGATGTAATTTTGAATTTCGACGTAGATGCGCCAGCCCCGGTCGTGCCAGAACACCATGCCCGGCGCTTCTTCCTGGAC
>ERZ761602.3589-NODE-3589-length-21638-cov-4.686513_pt1 | contig 21638 bp, 16 predicted proteins | sample MGYA00512165_ERZ761602 | MGnify/ENA primary metagenome ERZ761602 (study PRJEB28899, sample SAMN02445085) | bioreactor sludge metagenome | biome: EBPR sludge; isolation source: Thorneside wastewater treatment plant | place: Australia: Brisbane, Thorneside...
TCTCCTGCGTCTGATTGAACGCCGTCGTCGCCCCGGGCTGCTGGAGCGTGGTCGTTTGTTGCAGCCGGAAAAACGGGCGGTCTTCGCCGACCTTGATGAAGGCCGTCTGATTGTTGAGGGCGCGTAGGCGCGGCTGCGCGACGGTCTTCACCTCGCCTTGCTGCTTGAGCGCCTGGATGACGGCAGAGGCCCGCCCAAATCCCAGGGTTGCCGCGAAGGTATTGGCACCCAAAACGGCACCGCCGACTCCGGCGACATCGAGCGGAGCGCGCGCCAACACGCGCACGCCTTCGAGTGAGGTGGCCGCCTGATCCCAGTCGACGCCGAGCTTCTGTTCGTCACGCAAGGTCACCTCGACGAGCCGGGCCTCGATCTCGACCTGCTGCGTGATCCGGCGGTTCACCAGCTCGATAAAGGCCCGGATGGATTCGTGCCGCTTCACCGGGGCCGTGATCTGCGCCACGCCGCTGAAGCGATTGAGGACCAGACTGTCGCCGTCCTTCACCATGCTGCGCAGCTCGGCCTCCAGCGTGGTCCAGAACGTGTTCTGATTCTCCTGCGAAATGGAAACCTGGGTCGCATCGGACGCCGTGTTGCCGCTCGCGAGCGATTGCTGCGGCGAGAGCGTCGTGGGGCCGTTCAAGTTTCCGCCGCTGCCGCCCGGCGCGCCACCGAGCGTGATCGAGGCGCTGCCGGAACCGCTGCGCGTCAGCTGCGGATAGTCGATCAGATAGAGCACCGTTTTCCGCTGCCGCACAAAGATGCCCGAGGGCGTCTCTTCGAAATAGAGTCCGACCGGCTCCACGAGAGCGGTCAGCGCGCTGCGGACCGTGCCGCCGGAGAAATCGACGGTGATCTCGCCGGCAATGCCCGGCTCAACGTGGATCGTCGTCTTGCCCGTGCGGGCCAGCGCGCGCAGCGCGGACGGCAACGGGGTCTTCTCGAAGCGGAGCGGACCGACGGGTTGTTCGAGGGCCGGCGGTTCGCCGGCCACCGCGAACGCGAACAAGAGAACGAAGCAAAGAGGAATTTTCATAGGAGGAGTCGGTCAGGGTTTCTCGAGCACGAACGGAGGAGCCTCGCGTGTGGTGGCGTCGCGCAGGAGCGTGCGTGACTGGCCGCGATACTTGAGCGTGGCCGCGGCAATTACGTTGAAGCTTTGGGTAACGGGCGCAGCGGGCAGGAAGAACGCGTCACCTGGCTTACTCGCCTGGATCGTGACGGGGCCGGCTCCGGTTACCTCCACGGAATTGCCGGTCAAAATGGCCGGACCGCTGAGCAGGGAGAAGCTGACCGGCAGACCGGAGGTTGCATTTGCGACCAGCGTGAACGGCGGAGACGCCAACCCATGATCCCCTGGGGAGTAGAAGGTGATCGTTTGGGCCGCCTTTGCCGCAAAGTTGGCCTGCACAAACTTCGCCCGATCCATCGTAACAGCGACGGAAGTCGCCACACCGCTCGCGTCGCCGCCCCAGCCGCTGAAACGGTGCGTTGCATCCGGCGTGGCGGCTACGGTGACGACGGTGCCGGCTGCATAGGTGCCGCCGGAGGTGACGGTGCCACCACTACCGGCCGTCGTCGTCAGCGCAAAGCTGGTTGGCGCGAAGTTCGCTATCAGGTTCGTCGCGCCGCTAACGGTGAATGACAATGGATTGGCCGCACTCGAAAGGTCTCCGCTCCAACCGGTGAAGGTGTGCGTCGGGTCAGGCGTGGCGGTCAGCGTGGCGACCGTCCCAACGGGGTAATTTCCGCTGCCGGTGATCGTCCCGGCACCGACCGGAGACGCCGCTGCGGTGACGGCAAAGGTTTGGAGCGCAAAGTTCGCGACCACGTTGTAGTTCTGCGCCCCGACCGTGAAGACGACCGGATTGGCGGCGCTCGTGAGATCGCCCGTCCATCCGGCAAAAACGTGGGTGGCGTCCGGGACGGCGACCAACGTGGCGGACGTTCCTTCCATGTAGATTCCCGCTCCGGTAACCGATCCGGCACCGACCGGCGCCGTCGAGGTCACCACCGTGCGATTCACCCCGAGCACGGTCAGGTCCGCGAACGACATCCGCGTGGTCGACGAACCGGGACCGTATTCGATCACGAATCTGTAGTTGCCCGGGCTCAGACCGGACACCGTGGCTGCGCCGGTCACAGCGGCGGGATACACGTTCACGCCGTTCAGCCCCGGCTGATAGCCATGCACCCACCGAAAGCCCGTTCCTGTCGTGGTCCAATTCAGGGTCGCCGATTGATTGGAATAGATGACCGTCGGACTGGCGGTGAGGGAGCCATAGAGACCGTCACTCGTAGTGACATTGATCGTGGCGGTGCGCGTGATTGGGCCGCCCGGTCCCTCCGCGATGAGGGTCCAGGTGGTCTGCCCTGGGTTCAGTCCGCCCACGTTCACGGTGAAGTTGGCCGAGTTTTCATACGGCGTGCCGGTGATGCCGTAGCCCGCAACGCGGACGGTCGTCGCATTGGCCGTGGTCCACGTCAGCGTGGCCGTGCCGCCCCAGGCCACGCTCCCCGGCGACACAGTGATGGAGCCGGAAACATTTGCTCCGCCGGTTACAGTGACGGTCGCGGTCTGGGTCACGGGACCGCCCGGTCCCTGCGCCGTGAGCGTGTAAGTGTAAGAACCCGCCGCCAGTCCACTCACGGTCTGGCTGCCGCTGCTCGCCGTGCTGTTCAGGCCGCTGCCGGAAACGCTCACTGAGGTCGCGTTCGCTGTGCTCCAAGTGAGGGTCGTCGATCCCGGGGCGGTCGTGGTGGTCGGACTCGCGCTGATTGAACCGGAAACGGCCGGCGGCGCCGTCACCGTCACTGTTTGGGAAATCGTGGCCGAACTAAGTCCGGCGGCATCCATTGCCTGGGCCGTGTAGACGACCGTCAAAGGCCCCGAGTCGATGCTGGGATTGCCGGAATCGTGGTCGGTCCCGTTGCCACCGCCCGCGAACGCATAGGGAGCGCCGTTTCGCCAGACATTCACGTTGGTCAGATTGCCGTCCGGGTCGTGACCGTGCGCCGAGATGGTATAGCTCTGACCGCTGGCCACCGTCCCCGGGGTCGAATTCCACGCGATCGTCGGAGCGGAGTTGGGTGCAGCGGATACGTTTACCGTTGCCGTCTCAGTCGCGGGACCGTTCGGTCCTTGGGCAGTGATGGTGTAAGTGTGAACGCCCGCGGATAGCCCGCTGACAGACTGGCTCCCGGTCGTAGCTGTGCTGCTGAGGCCCGGCCCGGAAACCGAGACCGTTGTGGCATCTGTGCTCGCCCAGGTGATCGTAGCCGCAGCGGGAGCCACGGCACTGCTGGGACTGGCGCTGATAGACGCGCTGACGGAGGCCGCCGCGGTCACCGTGATCGTCGCCGATTGCGTGACCGGTCCGCCCGGACCTTGGGCAGTGATCGTGTAGCTATGAACGCCGGCCGGAAGACCGGACACCGCTTGGCTGCCGTTCGCGGCCGAGCTGACGAGACCATTGCCACTGACCGAAACCGAGGTGGCATTGACGCTGGACCACGTGATGGTGGTCGAACCCGGCGCGGTCGCATTCGCCGGGCTTGCGCTGATGGACGCGGCCACCGCGGCCGGAGCGCTGACCGTCACCGTCTGGGAAATCGTGCCGGAGCGCGCACCGTTGGAGTCCACGGCGTCGGCGGTGTAGGTGACGGTTAACGGTCCCGTGTCGGTGCTGGGGTTGCCGGAGTCGCCATCGGTGCCGTTGCCGCCACCGGCAAACGCATAGGCCACACCATTGCGCCAGACGTTCACTTCCGTAAGATTGCCGTCGGGATCGTGACCATGGGCAGAGATCGTATAACTCTGGCCGCTCGCGACCGTGCCGGGCGTCGTATTCCACGAAATGGTCGGCGGGGTGTTCGCTGGCGGGCCAACGGTGAACGTCGCTGTTTGAGTAACCGGACCTCCGGCACCCTGTGCGGTCACCGTGTAGGTATGCGTGCCGACGGGAAGGCCGCTCACGATCTGACTGCCGCTCATGGCCGAGTTGGCGAGACCGCTGCCCGAAACCGAAACTGCGGCGGCATTGACGCTCGACCATGTGATCATAGTTGCGCCCGGAGCGGTCGCGGTGGCCGGACTCGCCGAAATCGAAGCCGACACGGTCAGCGGTGCGCTGATCGTGACCGTCTGCGAAATCGTGCCGGAACGTGCGCCGTTGGAGTCCACGGCGTCGGCCGTGTAAGTGACGCTCAACGGCCCCGTGTCTGTGCTGGAGTTGCCGGAGTCGCCATCGGTGCCATTGCCGCCGCCGGCGAAGGCAAATGCGGAACCGTTCCGCCAGATGTTCACCTCAGCGAGATTGCCATCGGCGTCGTAACCGTGGGCGGAAATCGTGTAGCTCTGACCGCTCGCGACCGTGCCGGGCGTCGAAGTCCACGCGATGGTCGGCGCCGTGTTGGCCGGCGGATTGACCGTCACGGTGGCGGTCTGCGTGACGGGGCCACCGGAGCCTTGTGCGGTAATCGTAAACGTGTGGGAACCGGCCGGCAGCCCACCGACGGCCTGGCTGCCACTCGCCGAGGAACGCGCCACTCCCGTGCCGGCCACGGACACGGCGGTCGCATTGGCGCTCGACCAAGTCACGGTCACTGAACCCGGGGCCGTGGCACTCGTCGGATTGACACTGATCGAGGCGGACACTGACGGCGGCGCACCGATGGATACCGTCTGCGAAATCGTGCCGGAGCTCACCCCGTTGGAATCGACGGCGTTGGCGGTGTAGGTGATGGTGGCCGGTCCGCTATCCGACGTGGAATTGCCGGAGTCGCCATCGGTGCCGTTGCCCCCGCCGGCAAACGCGAAGCCAACCCCGTTCTTCCAGATATTCACCTCGGTGAGGTTGCCGTCGGCGTCGTGACCGTGGGCGCTCACCGTGTAGCTCTGCCCGCTGGCCGCGGAACCCGGGGTCGAGGTCCATGTGATCGTAGGCGCCGAGTTCGCAGCAGTGATTGTTACTGTTTGGGAGATCGTCGCGGACGTTGCCCCGTTGGAGTCCACGGCGTTGGCCGTAAACGTAATTGTCGCTGGGCCGCCGTCGGACGTTGTATTGCCCGAGTCACCGTCGGTGCCGTTTCCACCTCCGGCGAAGGCAAAGCCGACGCCATTCTTCCAGATATTCACCTGCGTCAGATTGCCGTCGGCATCGTGGCCATGCGCGGTGACGGAATAGCTTTGTCCGCTGCCAACGGTTCCGGGTGTCGATGTCCACGTGATCGTGGGCGCGTTGTTCGCGGCGCCGATGTCGATATAGGTGGTCAGTCGCCGGCCCCAACCGCCGTAACCGACACCGTTAGGTGGATTGTGCGGCCAGATATACCAATCCGACGCGCTGTCCCCATAGACAAAGTTGTCGATGGAACCGCCATCGGAGGCCCAATAGGACCAACGGCCGGTTTCGTTGAAGGTGATCGTGGTCGCGGCGTAGCCATCGGGGGCGTTGAAGCCCCAGTGATCGGTGTTGCTGTAGACCTGGCCCGAGGGGCTGACGATCCACGTCCGGTTCCAAAGTTCGATGCGCTCGTTGACCCCGGCGTCAACCCGTTCGCGCACGGTGGTGTGTCCGGAATACACCGCGACGGTCGAACCGAACGCAGCGGAGCTGACCGCCTGCGCGCGGGCAGACGTAGAGAGGGCAACGAGCGCAAACAGACTGAAGGTGAACGAAAAGAAATGCTTCATTGGACGGTGACGGTAGCGCTCTCCCGAAGGTGGAAGCGCAACGCCTCCACGCCGGGCCACGCGGTGCCGCGGTTGATGGTGATGAGCCGGCCGCCGAGGATCTCCGGCGTGCTCGTGGCTCCTGAATTCGCCGCCGCGGTGAACGCGTTCGGCGTGTTATTGAACGACACGAACGCCTGTTCGGTCGGGTGGTTGCTGTTCACCGTGACCCGGTATTTCGGGAGCACCATGCGACGCACCGCGAAGCGATGCACCTGGGTCAGCCCACCGCTGCCCTGCTGCCACGCGGCGCTCTGGGCCGCGCTGAGACGGCTCTGCCAGAGCGCCGGGAGCGCCGCGGTGCGACTCTCCCAATCGTGGTTCCAGATCGCATCGAACCACGCGGCGCTGTTTTCGTAGGCCGGCAACGCGAGCTGCTCGCTGCGGGCCACCAGGCTGACGAGGAGGAAACGTTGCCGACCCGTCTCGTCCGGCGCGGCGAACAACAGTCGGGAATTGCCCAGCGCGTTGAAGGCGATGCGCGCCAGTTCCGGCTGCGCGGCCGGAGCAGTGCCGATCTGCGGAGTGAGGCCGCGCAAGCGCGCGACCTTGGCAAACCACGCCGAGTTGTCGGTGGTCGTGTAGAGTCCGGTGGTCGAGGCAGAAAACAGTGTCGGCGAATCCGCCGCCGCAATCGTTCCGGGCAAAGCCGCGACGTTGAGATTGCTGAGGTCGGTGTTCTCGAACGAGGCCGTGATCGTGCCAGCCAATTCTTCGAGGGCTCGCCCCTCCGCTTCGCGCCGACTGCGCTCAATGATGTCGCGCACCGAAGGCGCCAACACGGCCGCGAGTGCGCCCAGGACGAACAGCACGAGCACGACTTCAAGTAGCGTGAATCCACCCGTGTGGCGGCGGCTCTGGCCGAAGCTGGATCGGCCGCGCGGACGTTGGGCAACGGTGAACATCGTCAACGGGCGTTCACGCCGCCGAGCAGCGAGAAGAGCGGGAGAAAGAACGAGAGAGCGATCAGGCCGACGATCCCGGTGAGGGTCGCGAGCAGCGCAGGCTCTAGGAGGGCTAGTGCGGTCGCGAGGCGTTCCCGGGCACGCGTCGCCGCATATTCCTCGATGTGCCGGAGAGCCGCGCCGAGTTGTCCGGTGGTTTCTCCGGACTTCAGCGCCGGCACGACGAAGGCCGGAAAGGCGTGCCGCTTGGGTAGCGCCGCGTAAAGCGGCAGACCCACGGCCACGCGTTCCCGCGCGGCGAGGAGTTGCGCAGCCATGACGGAATTGCCCGTGAGTTCCGCGCCGATGCGCAGCGCCTCCAAGAGCGGAATGCCCGCTTCGTGCAGCAGCCGGCAATGCGCGGCGAACCGGGCCGTGGCGAGGTGCCGGATGACCTCGCCGAGCACAGGCAAACGGAGCAACAGCCGATCCCGGAAATGCTGCAGCCGCGGCGACCGTGCAGCGGCACTGACCAGGACAGCTCCGACGACAACCACCACCAACCCAATCGGCCAGCCATGCCGGACCGCCTGACTGATCGCGATGAGCGCGACAGTGACGGCCGGTAGCGAAAGATGGAGCGAGGCGAAGATTTCGGCGAACTGCGGAACGACTCCGCCGAGCAGAAATGCCACCAGTGCCGAGGTCGCGACCAACACGACGACCGGATAGATCATCGCGCGTCGGGCCGTGCGGCGCAGCTCCGCGTGGCCGTTGACGTGGGCGGCCAATGCGCGGATCGCCTCGGGCAACTGCGCCGACGCCTCGCCTGCGGCTACTACGGCCGCGAGATGCGGCGGGAATTGGCGTGCGAAGAATCGGCAGGCAACGTGAATGGGCGTGCCTTGCGCGACCTCGCGGTGGATCTTCTCCAGCATGAGCCGCATGGCTCCGGGCGGTGCATCCGCGGCCAGTTGCCCGAGCGCGGTGTCGGCATTCACCCCGGCCCTCAGCTGAAGATCCAGCTGGTGGAGCAGCCCGATAAATTCCGGCGCCGGCAGAACGAGGCGCGCGAGTTTTCGGTTCGCCGCGACCGCGCGGATGCGCACGGGCCAGAGTGATTTCGCGCGGAGTTGGAGGCGCAGCTCCGCCTCGCTTGCCGCGTCCTCGCGGAAGAAACGGCGCGTGCCCGCGCGGTCGATGGCATTGATGGCGAACGCGGGCATGTCAGAGGGGCAGCCGCACGCGGACGGCCTTTCGGCGACCGGCAGGCGCAGCAGTTTGCCGCTGTGCCGGAGCAGCACGGCGTCCGGTTCGATCCGCTCCACGGCCAGCGATTCGACGATCTCGCCGACTTGCACCAAGCGGTCGTTGACGACGGCGCACGGCATCGGTCCGGCCACGATACCGCCCACCTGGAGGCTCACTTCCCGCATGGCATCGGGAGGCACGGTGCGCACCGTGAAGGGATTCACGGGCTCGCCGGACTTCTCCGTCACAATCGCGGCAACCAGGTCGATGACATTGTCGGCGTTCGGGGTCAGCGTCGGCTCGGCCGAAACGGGCGACGTGGTCACTGGAGGCCGCGACACGGGGGCAGGCTCAGGCGGGAAGGTAACGCTTGAACCCGCCGACGGTGGCGAAACGTTCGTCGCAGCCAGCTTTGCCGTCAGGGCGTCGTTCTGGCTGATCAGCGCTTCGATGTATTGCGCCTGCTGACGGACCTTCAGTTCGAGCCCGCTGGTGGCCGGTGCGGCTGGCGCCACGGCCCGAACTAGCGGCGCCACAGGAGCAGCGGATGGAGTCGACGGCACCGGCAAGACCGATGGCGCGGGCGAAGACTGGCACCCGGCCAATCCAACGAGGAGCAGAGGGAGGAGGTATTTCATGGACGGGAGAGAGCGGCACGATGGGCGAGCGGTGGGCTGCGCCGGGCCTGGCTCAGGTCGAGGGTTTGGGTGACGTAGAGGTAGAAGGACTTCCCCGCGGGCACGCGGAGGTAGAAGCCATCGCGGGCTATTGCCTCGCGGATGGCTTGGGCTTGCTCGCGGAGCACCGCACCCGTGCCCGCCAACACCGCGTTGCGGGCGGTCGCCGTCGGAACCGAGGCATCGCCGAGCAAGCCCGCAGTCGGCCGAGCCTCTTGCAGGGCTGCGGTGGCGCTCGCGAGGAACGTCGCGGCGAAGAGCTTCAGTTCGCGGTCGTCGTTGGTCTTGACGATTTGGCCGCGCAGTCCGGCGGAGCCGTCCCGCTCGCCAAAGGTCGCGGTGCCGGTGTCCAATTCGCGATCCAAGGCGAGGCCTTGCACGCCGATCTCGGTGCCGTTGTCGGCGGTCGGCGTGCGCCAGACGATTTTCCATTCGCCTTGGACGGCCAGACGCTCGCGGGTCCGATCCAGCGCCGCGCGACCGTGGACTTCCGCTCCAGCCGGTATCACCAACTTGCCGTCGTGCCAGACATCCGCCGTGACCAAGCCAATGACGGGCGTGTCCAGTCGGTTGGACTCCAGCGCCACCACCGTCTCGCAGGGAATCAGTCGGCCGTATGGTGCGGAGGGAGCCGGCGGGGCCGGTGGCACTTCGCGCGGCGCGGCGACAATCAACAAAGGCGTCGCCCGCGGCATCTCGATCTTTTCCACCGCTGTAGTCGGAGTCGTCGTGCTACTGGCGGCCGGGCTCGGTGCCACCGGCGGTTTGACGAAGCGAGCGCCCTCGCGAGTGAGAGTCTTCGGCAGCACCGGCGACGGTGCGGCCTTCGCCGCCGGCAGGGCCGGCGCCGGGCGTCGCTGGTTCTGCCAGCGCACGGCGAGCACGCCCAGGAGCAACACGGCTCCGACGAGCAGCACTTGCCCGGTGCCCGAGGTCAGAAAATCGCGGTTGAATTTCATGGCCGTGGGACGATCACGGAGAACTTCTCCCGCACCGTGAGATTGGCCCGACCGTGCGGGCCGCCGGAAATGACGAAGTAGGCCAGCGAGACGCCGCGGGCCGGGATGGCACCCGAGGCTTCAGCCAACGCGGCCGGGAAGAATTCCCGGTCGAGGCGAATCGCGAGACCCTGCGGATCGTAGGGCACCGCGATACCGAGCGCGTTTTCCAGTTTGATCCGAAACACCAACGCGTCCTCGGCCTCGAACCGGGTGACCGCTTCAATCGTCGCGGTGAAGTTGCGGTAAGCGGTGATGATCGTCGGCTCGGCGCGATCAGTCATGACGTCCATGTCGGGCAGCGCGAAGGTCGCACGATCTCGCTGACGTGCGCGCTCGATGAGTGCCCGCAACGCATCGGCGGGCAATTTCCTCGGACCACCTCCGGTCAGAGGTTCGTCCAGAAAGACCACAGCGCGATCCGCCTCGCCTTCGGTTGTAAGGGAGAGCGCGTAGACCCGGCCGCGAAACAGGATGTTGAGCGCGGCCTTGGCGTCGTCTTTCAGCGCCCGCAGCGAGAAATACTCTGAGCCCGCCTCGTGCGACAACAGCACTGCCGGATTGTCCTCAATCTTGGTCGAGGCGTTGGCGCCGATAATGGCCGTCACGCCCGCCGGGAAGACACAGGTGGTCGGCGCCTCGCGGGACAGCCGCAGGGTGTAGACCGACCGGTCATCGAGCGGGTAGCTCCGGGTTGGGGCCGCATCCGCCACCGCGACGGTGCCCAATAGAGTCAGGACGAGACGTCGTAGGTCCATACGGCAAGGGGGTAGCGACCGTTGGCCGCCAAGTTCGGGTTGCGTGCGAATTGGAATCGCACGGTGAAAGGCGCGGCCTCGCCAAAAACCTGTCCGCCGACGAGACCGGTGCGGACCAACTGGCCCTCGGCCTGCACGATCACGACGTTCTCCCGTGTCTCGAGCACGGTGAGCTTCAACACCTCCGGCTTTTGATGCAGGGCCTTCGCCGTGAACTCCTCCGCGCTGCCGGTCGCCGCAGCGCGAACCTTGCGGGCCGCCTCCGGCAAGAAAAGCTTGTCGAGCAACTCCGGGAAATCGAAGCCGGTCGGATTGCGCTGGAACAAGGCGAGACACGCCAGCAGCGCATGCTGCTCGTGCAGCTTGGAGGCCTCCTCAAATCCGAGGAGCGGGCTGACGTGAAACGTCCCGCTCGGATCGAGCACGATCACGCGCTCGCGTTCGCGATAGGCGCGAATCACGAGGAACGGTTGCAGGGCGCAGAGCGTGACCGCGATCAAGGCCACGACGCACCAGAGGCGGGCGGCCATCGCGTGATCGGCGAAGAGTTCCAACGGGCGCCAGGCCCGGCGCGGCCGTTGGGCCGGATCGGGTCGCACATGGGGTGCAGGCGTTTCGCGAAGTGTGGTCATGGATGAGACAAAAATTTCAGATCGTGGTGTGAGGCGTGGGCAGTTGGGCCAGACCGAGAGCCGCGGCGGCTCTCGCGTCACCGCTCGGATCGGCGGGAGCGGGTGAGGCGGGGGGCGGTGGCGTCGGCGGCTGCGTGGACGGCGGAGAAATCCCCGGACCGCCGCCGCTATTTCCGCCGCCCGGTTTCGTTGCGGCCTGCACCGCAACAGCGGGTGCCGCGGCGCCGCCGGTCTTGATCGTCTTCATCACCGCCGCGATCTGCTGGAGCGCGAAGAGCTGTTGCAGCGCGGTCCCGCCGCCGCCCGAGATGGGCGAACCCGAGCAGATGAGACCCTGCATCAGGAACGGCGTCGCGATGGTGCCGATGACGAGCCAGAGCGCGGCGAGCAGTCCGCCGAGCAGACTCGCGAACGACGCCGCATCGATCTCACCCGGCGTGAGGTCGTAAGCCGTCGCCAGATTGTCCGCGTAGGCGGTGAGCAAATGGTAAGCGACCAATTCCGTGACCGCGAACCCGACCGGCCACGCCAACACGGCGAGCGTCTGCTGCACGTAGCGGGTCGCGAGCTGCGCCTGCGACGGAATCATGAAGAGCCCGAGCGCGATCGGCAGAAACAGATAACACAGGAGCTTGAGGACGAACTGCAGGACGAGGAACGGCAGTTGCAGCAGGCTTCCAATCAGGACGACGAGCTTGGCCGCGCCGTAGAGGAACGCCTGGTAAACACTCTCGCCGATCCGCCGCAGGCTGAAGTCCGTGCCACTGCCGCTGACCGTTTCCCGCAGCCGCGTCGCAGTCCGCATCGGGTGCTCTGTATATCCTTCATGGACGGTGTTCGCGACCGTGAGGAAGACCCGTTCTGTGAAACCAAACCAATACGGCAAGGTGGCCACGAGGCCGACAATCACCGTTGCGCGAATGAGCGGCCGGGTGAGGCCCTCGACGTCGGCGCGAGCCTGCTGGATTTGCAGCACCAGCCCGACGACGCAGACAAAGAATACGATCAACCGCAGTGCGTCGGTCAGGGAAAGAATACTCTCCCGCAGTCCTGGAGCGAAGTTTTCCATCAGTTGCGGCCCTCCTGCGGACGCTGGCGCTGTTCTTCCTGCCGCAGCTTCTCCATCAGCCGTGTTTTTGCCGCCGGGTCCGGGGCGTAGTCGGTCCGGGTGTCGGCCTTGATCGACCCCTGCCAGACGTCCATCGGCTGGGACGCCTTTTTCCTCGGCGGCGCGGGGAGATCGGAAACCGGCGGCACGGTCACGGCAGTCCGCACGTCGTGGCGAACCGCGAGCAACCCGGTCAAGGCGAGCGCGACCACGACTGCGACAATGATGAGGTGCATCCGCTTCATGGGCGCACGTAGCTGGTCGGCGTTACCTTCACGGACTGCTGCCAGGTCCCGACGATGGCCAGGGTCTGGCGCTCCTCGGCGAGCTGGCGTTCCAAAAAATCCTGCCGCTCCTTTGCCGCCTGATTCTCGTTCAGGATTTGCTGCGTCTGAAGCTTGTCCGCCTCGTCGCGCCGTTGCGCGTCGAGATGGGCGACCTGTCCGGCGAGCACGGCGAGTTTGGCGTTGTGCTTGTCAACCTCAGCCTGGGTCGACGCACCGCGCAGCTGCTCCACCGTCGCTGCGATCTCGCCCTGCAATGCGACCGACCGCGTGTTGGTTTCCGCGTGAACAGCTGCGAGGTTGTCGGCCTGCCGTTCGACCGCGGCGTAGCGCCGGTAGAGCGGCTCTTGCCGCACGAAGTCCCGGCCGAGGACCGTGCGGTTGTCGAGACGGCGGTAGATCCCGTCGGAGGTGCGCTGCAACGACTCGATGGCGTTCGCGAGCCGGCGCGTGGCCGCGAGCGTGTCGCCATAGGTGCGGGCGAGGTCGGTGGCTCCCAGGTCGCGCAGCACCATACCGGCGCCGGCCGCCGTCGGGCTGCCCATGACATCGCGGATGCGTTGCTGGACGGCGAGCTGAGCTTCGAGTTCCCGGAGCTGACGGTTGAGCTGCTCCAGTTGCGCGGCCCATTGGCGCAAGATTTCGAGGTGATTGGCGGCCTGCCCGGCTTGCACGGCGGAGTTCACCGCGGTGTTAACCGGATCGTTGACGATCCACTGTGCGCGGGCCGCCGCGAACAGCACGAGGAATAGAGCGAGGTATTTCATGGTTCGGAGGAGTTGGGTTCAGCCGGCACGGGCCGGCGTTGTTGGTTTTGGATCAGCCAATACTGCTCCTTCACCGCTTGCCGGTAGCCGCGCTCATAGCCCCGGGCCTCGGCGGCGGCTTCGCTGTCGGTCTGGCGGGCAGGCGTCGCGCACCCGGTGAGCCCGAGACAGATCAGTGAGATGAGGAGAAAGATCTTCATGGCTCCTTCTGGAAATGGCGCAGGGTGCCGCATTGCGGTGGATGCGCGGCGGGGTTGAAGAAACAGAGTGACGAGTGCCGCTGGTCGGCGGCCAATTGCTCGGGCAGCGGATAGCGCTGGATGGCGTCGAGCGCCGTTTCCGGCAGGGGCAGATCGTGGGCGAGATTGGCGAGATCGCCGCGGTCGTTCTGCCGCATCAGGAAGAACTGTTTGGCATTGCCGATGACGGCGGCGCGGATGCGCGAGCCCTTGAACCGCGCGTATTGCTGGATCACGGACACCGCCCAGCAGTTGTGTTTGCGCAACTGCGCGTAGCTCTCCGCGACGATTTGTTCACCGCCGGGCGTGTCGAGGAAGCGGGCCAGCTCCTCGAACAGGATGCGCTTCCGCTGTGCCCGCGGCAGAGCGAGAATATGCTGCCGGCCGAGTCCGCTGATGAGCAGGCCCGCTGCGGTCTTCAATTCGACGGCCTGCTCCGGGATGAAGCCCAACTCGAAGTGGGCGATCTTCCGCTGCAGCGAGACATTCGTGATGCCGTCAAACAGCCGGCCGTATTGCCCGTCGGCGGTCCAGGCGCGCAAAAGCGTCGCGAGCCGGTCGATTTCATCGCGGTTGTGCTCGGGGAACCGCGCGTAAGCCAACAGTTCGACGAGAGCGCTGTGCGTCGGGAATTCCTCCGGCGAGTAGAACGCGCAGGCCGTCTGCGCGACGAGCCGCTCCGTCGCCGGGTCTTGGGCAAAGCGCGTGATGGCCTGTTCCGTGAGGTTTCCAAGGAAGGCAAGGGCCGCGTCTTCGTGGTTGGCGTGGCGATCCCGGAGATCGACGAATGCCTCCAAGGGCGTCGCGCCGCCGAGTTTCGCCATCCAGCCGTGCACGGCGCACGCCCATCGGCGCACGTCGTCCGCCTTCGCGGAATGACGCCGCGACCAATCGGTGAACGCGTCGCGGTAAAGCTGGTGGAGGTATTGCGTGAGTTGGGCCTGCCGCAGCGCGAGTTCCTGGGCATGTTCCGGCTGCCCGACCATCCGGGCGAGCAGCGCGACCGCGGTCGCGAGATGCAGTTGGGTCAGGGGCAGTCGCTGAGTGTCGAGATAGTTGAGCGTCAGCGCTGCGTCCGGGTGAATGACGATGGGCGTTTCGCCCATCGCGACGGTGAAGCGTTTGTAGGAGAATCCCTCTTCGATCAGCAACGAGTGGCCGAAGTGGTCCGCGGTCTGGAACAGCAGATCCTCGACGAAGGCCGACTTGCCGGCCCCGGTCATGCCGATCAGGACTGCGTGCTGAGGGGACCCGCCGGTGCTCGCGCTGACTCCGACGAGATTGCCGTGACTGCCGTCGTAGAGGGCCTCCGCGTGGTCCAACGATCCCACGAACGTCGCGGAGAACGGCAGCAAATCGGCGAGGTAGCTGTCCTCCGCGTAGAGTTCGCGGTGGTTGTAGGACGAATGCGTCCAGCCCGGCCAAGAGGAGAAGAACAGTTTCTTCGCCGTCGTGGGTAATGCGCACTCGAAAGACTGCGCGCCGTCCATCGCGTTCACCGCCGCCTGCACCGCCGCGACTTTCTCCCGCAACGCCTCCGGCGTCGGTGCCCACACCCGCAGCAAGTAGGTTACGTGAAAGGGACGGGCGAAACCGCCGGCCAGCGCCTCGACCTTCCGCTCCTTCTTGCGCAGCGCGACGAGCAAAGACGCGCGGGGCTTTTCGGCGTATTCCCCGCGGAGCCGCTCGGTCGCCTTTTCCTCGCGGGTGATTTCCTGCCGTCCGGCGATCGGCGTCGCGTTGACTGTGATCGCATAGTCCAGAAACGGCAGGCCGGTGAGGTGGGTCACGATTCCCGGGCGCGTCCGTTGGGGCCAGCGGCTGAGGGCGAGCACGGCATGGTAGTGCCCATCGAGGAAGAACCCGCCGTCGCTTTGGCCGACGCCTTCGCCGTGCCAGCAGTTTTCTTGCAGGGTAAGCGTGGGATCGAACCACTCGGCCGCCGCCTCCGCCGTGCGCCTGGCATGGCTGGGGTTCAGGAAGCGCCGCAGGCAGGCGCAATGCTCCGCGTCGTCCATCGGGTGGACCGGCGTCTCTGGCCCAAACACCGTGCGCAGGGTGCCGGCGAAGTCCTCGAACTGGGCCGCCAACTCCCGCAGCAGTCCGGCATAGTGATGCTGGAGCCCGTCGTGGCCGCGCACATTGCCGGCGTAGGCGTCGACCTCGATAGAAAGAAACACCGCGAGGTGCTCGCGTCGGAGGCTGCCGTCCAGCGTCCGGGGCCAGTAGCGCGTGAACCGCTCATTCCGCACCGCGCGGATCGTGGGGTCCGATACCTCCTGCGTCCGGGAGTGATAGGCGAGCAACGCCTGCCGGTAGTCGGAGTCGGGCCACCATTGGATTTGCAAACGCCGCCCCGGAGCGATCAGGGCGAGCAGCGCCCGAACCCGGTCCTGGAAGGCATTCAGCTGCTCGAAGCTCGCGCCGCGCAGATCCGGCGGTTCCAGCCGGAAACCTTTCGCCACCAACCCGCCCCGCTCCGGCGAACCGAAGACCAGCATTCCGTCCACGAATCGGCCCTCGGGGGCGTCTGCATGAGACCGCGTATGGGTTTTAGGTTCGGAGCTGCGGGTGAAGTTGGCCCCGCCCAAAGCCTGATCCAGCCGGTCACGGTCGTAGCCGGATGGCTTACCCTGCCGGAATCCTAAAACCCATACGAGCGAGCCCGCAATCGGGACACCTGCCACCATGCCGGCCAGCGGATAGCCCGTGCCGACGAACCCGAATCCGGCGAAAAGGAGGACTCCGGCCACAAACCCGCCCACCACGGGGAGGTAGAGGTTGCCCTCCAGGCCGAAGACGCGTCCGGCGGAGTCATCCGCCGCATTGGTGTCCGTGAAGCGCAGGTCGCTCATGGTCTTCCTCGCAGCCTCAGAACCGAGGAGTCAGGACCGCGTCCTGCATCCCAAAGATGGTGAATAGCGCCGCCATGATGGCCGCGGCGGCGGCGATGATGATGCCGGCCAGAATCCCGCCCTTGCCCTCGCTGTCGCCCTTGGAGATCGCGTTGGCGCCTCCCCAGATTTTGATGATTCCCCAGAAGAACCCGACCATGAACACGAGCACGAGAGCCGAGCCGAAACCGTCCCGGACCTGCTGCAGTTGCGCCAAAACGGGGCTCGGGAGGCGCAAATCCGCCGTAGCGCGAAGGGCGGTGAGCAGGGACAAAGTCGTCATGCTTCTAAACGCCATACGAAAATCATAACTTGTCAAACACTATCGTATGGCTTTTAGATTGGGCATGGCTGACTCCCGCCCCATCAAGAACAGTTTCTCCTTCTACGCGGCCGATATGGCCGCCTTGGACGAACGGGTGGCCGAACTCCAGAAGGCGGGCGTTAACGCCCGCAGCGCGACGCTCCTGCGCGCGCTGATCCACCTTACGGCTCCCGCGGAGATGATCGGCCATGCCGTCCGGCTGGCCGGTGACAGCGCACTGGGGGTCGCCACCTCGGACGACGACGTCATCGCTGGCCACCCCACCGTGAATTTGCCCAAGGACGACGTGAAGAAGCTCGACGGTGTTGTCGCGCACCTCGCCAAGGCCAAGATCGTCGCCACCCGCGCCTACGTGGTGCGGGCCATCCTGCGGGCCTCACCGGACGGCAAGACGCTCGCGCCGGCGGTGGCGAAGTTTTTGGAGGATTTCCCGAACAAGCCGCGGGGGCTCTCGAAGCTCCGCTTGGAGCAAAAGGCGAAAGCTCGTGGCTGACGCGGCGCAAATCGCCCACCTGCGGGGCCTCGAAACCTACCTCCGCACTCATTTGCGCGGACAGGATCATGTGCTGGCCCGTGCGGCCGCGGTCTTCACGCGCGGCGAATTGGGGTTGGCGAGAAATGATGGCCCGAAGGGCGCGTTCCTGGCGGTTGGACCAACCGGCACGGGCAAGACCGAGCTCGTGCTCCTCGCGGCCCGCTACCTTTTCGGCGCGGATCGGGTGCGACGCTTCGATCTGTCGGAGTTTCAGCGGGCCGATGCCGTGGAGCGCCTGCTCGGGGGCGATGCGTCGGACACCGGTGCGATTGGGCGCGCTGCCAGCGGTGGTTCCCCGCGCGTGTGGCTTTTCGACGAGTTGGAGAAAGCCCACCCCAAGGTCTTGGATCTGTTCATCCAGATGCTGGAACCGGGGCACGTCACCCTCGCGAGCGGAGAGACGGTGTCGCTGCGGTCCGACTACGTTGCCTTCACCTCCAACCTCGGAGCGACCGAGTCGATGCGGATGGCAAGCTCGAGCCCGGCGAGCGTCGAGCAAGCCGTGCTGCGACGCGTCTCGGAATCCCTGCGGCCGGAGCTACTGGCGCGCATCCCGGACAAGCTCGTGTTCGCGCGACTTGCTCCCGACGTGCAACGCGAAATCGCCGAGCTGCACCTGGCCAACGAAGTCGCGCGGCTCAAATCGGTGGGGTTCGATCTGGAGGTTTCGCGCGAAGCGCTGGAGTTCCTCATCCGTGAGGGCTTTCATCCACAACTCGGCGCACGGCCGCTGCGGCAGACGATTGAGCGACAGCTACAAGACGCTGTGGTGAGGGGGTTGTTTGCGTGCGGGTCAGGGACCGGCCGAATGGTCTATGACGCGAAACTCAATTCTTTGGGGCTGGTTCATATTTGTGGCCTATAGCCCGGCATGGAGAGTTCCCGCTTCCTTCGGTAGTCTTTCTTGTTCGTTGCTCAACAGGTGCGGGGGCGACGTGAAACGGAACCGGAACGTAGTGCCACGGTGATTATTCTCGGGTAACTTCTGGCTACCGAACAGATTCGTTTGTTGGCATTTCTGTTTTGGGCGTTTTCATCGACTTTTTCCAAGAAAATGCCGGCCCCTCTCAATCACTCCATCGACGCGACCCTGCTGATGAAGCTTCGGCTTGTCGTCGCTCGTCATGGTGAAATGGACGGTGCGGGCTGGTGGAACACCCGCGGTGTTCTCGGCCGGATTGGCAAGGCCGGTTTCAGTCGTGGACTCCCTGCAACCCATTACTTTGCCCAAGCTCGAGTTGCGTTCGCTGTCGCAGCCGCGCGCTGCAAAGAAGTTTTCAGTCCGCCTGCTTGCCACACACTCTGGAGCTTGCCTCCAAGCGTTGAAGAAATCGTTGAATCCCAGTGGCAAACTTGGTGCCGCTCGGCGGCGGGTTGGGAGCCATTTTTTGCCAAACTCGCGGAGGCCAATTCGGGGGAGCTACTTGACCGGCTAGTCGAGCTGCAACTCGTCGATCAAACCATTCGTCCGACGGTCGCATCGCTCAATGTGTCCGCGCAAGGGAAAGCCGTTCAACTCTCCGGTATCGGAAACCCGGACGTCGAGTCGATCCGCCTGTTGGCGGCAACTTTCGCACGCGGTTCGAAGGGCCAACTCACGGTTCCCTACATGAGAGCCGAGTAACATGAAGAACCCGGCACTCAGCTACTCCACTCGTCTGCTTCGGAAGGGTGCGCTCATCGAAGAATCCTACCGTATATTCGGCTGTTGGGAACCGGATGATTCCGTGACGGCGAACTTGGAGCGCATTCGGAACACCAATCCCGTCGGCGCGGGAAACCAGAGTTGGCTGCGCGAAGTCACCACTACGATGTCCGGTCGTTTCGGAATTGGTGACGCGCTAGCGTCGCTCGCATGGCTTGCGAGGGCACAATATCCACTAGAGCGATGGAAATTTTGCCTGCTCTGGCATTTGGGCTCCACGGACGGCTTGTTCTTTCGTTTCATGGACGAGTTCCTTTTCCCTCAACACGAAGAGGGGATTGCGGCGTTCGAGACCTCGGCAGCGTTGCCCTTCGTGGAGTCGATTGAACGGGAAAAACTTCTTGGGGCGCCGCTTTCTGAATATGGCCGGGTGCGGATGGCTCGGGATCTGTTTCGCATGGCCGCAGCATTCGGTCTCATTGCGGGACAACCCCGCCGGCGTTTTACCAACGTCGTCATTCCTGACGACGCTATCCTCTACGCGCTATATAGTCTTCAGGCTGAGATCCCCAGTGTGTCGCGCGCGCTCCAGTCGCGGCGCTGGCGCCTGTATCTCCTCGCGCCGGCCACGGTGGAGCGCGAGCTTCTCAATCTTCACCAGCTACGCCGGCTCCGCTATGAGCAGGCAGGTTCAATCCGCGAACTCTCGCTTCCGCACGCCAGCCTCATCGAATTTGCCCGGTCCCTCACGTCATGAACAATTGGAAGGAACGCCTCACCGACACCCTGGAACCGGTCCTCAAGGCCGACGATCCTCGGGCCAAGCTGGGCGCCTACCACGACATGCCGTATGCGATCTTCCACTATCCACCGGAGGCTGAATTCGAACTGCGGGAGGAGGTGCGCCTGCTTTCGATTCGCTTGGGCAACGGCGGCAAGCGGGTAAAGACTATCTCACTTGCCGAGTGTCTTACTGCGGCGCTGGCGGCCGAGGGCATGGACATTTCCGCAATCCGCGAAACGGAGCGGGCGGCAGGTCTCGGAGCGATGGTGGAAACGGTGCACAATGTGCTCGCCGACTACCGTCCGTTGGTGGACCTCGTGGCGGAGCGCCTTCCGTCCGATCAGGATCCAATGAAGGACGTTGTCCTAATATACCGCGCGGGTGCTCTCTTTCCGGTTTACCGCACGCATGCCCTGCTCGAACAGCTCAAGGGCCGCCTCATGGTGCCTGCGGTCCTTTTTTATCCCGGCGAACTCGAAGGTCCAACGGGGTTGAAATTTATGGGAGTTCTGGACCCCGATCCTAACTATCGTCCGCGCATCTTCTGAAATCTTCCCCATGCCAGCCATCAAGGAAATCCTCGCACGTCCCGTCGCCCTCAACATCGAGGAGGTCATCAAGGTAGACCAGAACGATGCCGACATCATCAAGTCCGAGATCGAGGAATACGTGATGACGGATTCGATTCTCGACCACTTCCTTCGGGTGCTTGAGCGCTACCACGAAACTCCCGCAAATCCGCATGAAGGTATCGGCGTCTGGGTGTCGGGGTTTTTTGGTTCGGGAAAATCGAGTTTCGCGAAGCTTCTCGGTCTCGCTCTGGCCAATCGTGATATCCTGAACGAAGGCGCCGCAGCCCGGCTCGCGGGTCGGCGACCGGACAGCAAGAAATTGCAGGTCATCCTCAAGCAGATTGCCGAGAAGATTCCCGCCGACGCGGTGATCTTCGATGTGTCGACCGACCGCGGTATTCGCGCGGGCAGCCAGACGATGACCGAAATCATGCATCGGTGTTTCGTGCGGTCGCTCGGCTACGCCGACAGCATCGACCTCACGCAACTTGAGATCGACTTGGAGTCGGAGGGACTGCTCGACACATTCAAGACCAAGTATCACGCGGTGTTCAAAAAAGACTGGGACGCCGAGAAAGCGAAAATCGCCTTCGCCCTAAGCCAGGCTAGTCGCGTGATGTCCGAGTTGGAACCGGCGACCTATCCCGCCGCCGATTCATGGGTTAAGGCCGCGCAAAACAGGGCCGACATTACTCCCGGTATTCTGGCGGATCGCGCTAAGTCTCTCATGACGCGGCGTCGTCCGGGCCGGACGCTCGTGTTTGTAGTGGACGAAGTGGGCCAGTTCGTCGCGCGCGACGTCCAGAAAATGCTCGATCTGCAGGCCTTGGTTCAAGGTCTCGGTCGCGTCGGCCGCGGCAAGATGTGGCTCATTGTCACCTCGCAGGAAAAGCTCACTGAACTCGTCGGCGGCCTCGACGACCGGCGGGTTGAGTTGGCGCGCCTCATGGATCGTTTCCCGCTCCAAGTGCATCTGGAGCCGTCCGACATTTCCGAAGTTACCAGTCGGCGCATTCTATCGAAGAACGCCGTCGGCGAGAACCTGCTCCGCGCTCAGTTCGAAAAACATCGTGGCCGGCTTTCCACCTGCGCCGCGGTGACTGCGGACTATCGTCTGCCTGAACTCACGGCTGAGTCGTTCATCCGCCTCTATCCGCTGCTGCCCTACCAGGTGGAGCTGATTATCAACGTTGTGTCTGGCTTACGCACACAGGGAGGAGCCAGCCGCCACGTCGGCGGGGCTAACCGCACGATCATCAAACTCGCGCAGCAGTTGCTCATCCATCACGACGTCGCACTCGCCGATCAGGAGGTCGGAGCGTTGGTGCGGATTGACCAGGTTTACGACCTGGTTTCGGGAAACATTTCGAGTGACCTGAAGGCGAAGATCACGGGCATCGCCAGCAAAGTCCCGCACCCATTTGCAGAGAAGGTCGCGAAGGCAATCTGTCTGCTTCAGTTCGTAAAGACGTTTCACCGGACGCCGGAGAATATTGCCGCGTGTCTGCACCCTGCGATTGATGCCGACTCGTGCGCCACGCAGGTTAAAGA
>ERZ761602.3590-NODE-3590-length-21632-cov-6.883209_pt1 | contig 21632 bp, 25 predicted proteins | sample MGYA00512165_ERZ761602 | MGnify/ENA primary metagenome ERZ761602 (study PRJEB28899, sample SAMN02445085) | bioreactor sludge metagenome | biome: EBPR sludge; isolation source: Thorneside wastewater treatment plant | place: Australia: Brisbane, Thorneside...
CCGGGCTGATCGGCGCCGTTATCTGGATGATGCGGCCATAGCCGGCGATCTCGCGAACCGCGGAGACGATGCCGTTCGAGACCGAGCCCTCAAGCCCGAATGGATTGCCAACGACGACGATCGATTCGCCCTCTTGCGGCACGGCCCGAGTCACCGGCAGCGGCACCGCAACTCCCGCAGGCACTTCAACTTGCAGCATCGCGAGGTCGCCTTCGCCGTCAATCGCAAGCACGCCGCGGACGCGAAACTTGCGGCCGTCAACGGTCTGTATCTCGGCCCGCGTTGAGCGTTCTATTACATGCCGGTTCGTGACAACACGATCCGCCGCAACGAAGAAACCGCTACCGCGGGAGACGATCTGGCCGCGTTGGTCAAAGGTCTCGATCGCAACCGCCGAGGGCTTCACCCGCCGCACAAGTGCCGGTAGAAGATCCTGGGAATATGTGAGCGCAGGAAGCCCCGCCGCCGCCGCAGCGAGTGTGATAAAGATGGGGAGAAAACGCCTTCGCATCCTTCCGATTACCGCCGTCGGTTTGTCTGGATTATAGGCGATTGCCCCGCCGGGAACAAACATTTTCCCGATGGGGCGGCGGTTTGTGCATCCCTTTGCAACCCGCTCCCTTTTGGTGATATAACGCTAGGGCAATGATCACGCGAATCGCTATCGGGGCCGACCACGCCGGTTTTGAGGAAAAGGAAAAGATCAAGAAAACGCTCGACGAGCTCGGGATCGAATACGATGACGTCGGTACCGCTTCGTCGGACTCCGTCGATTATCCCGACTTTGCCCGACAGGTCGCCGAGCGTGTTGCCCGCGGCGAGGCCGAGCAAGGCCTGCTCTTTTGCGGCTCCGGGACAGGAATGGCGATCTCTGCGAATAAGGTCAAAGGCGTACGCGCCGCAGTCGCCTGGTCGCCGGATATCGCCAGGCTCGCCCGCGAGCATAACAACGCAAACGTGCTTGCTCTTCCCGCTCGATTCGTATCAGAGGACGAGGCTACCGCGATCGTAAAGGCATGGTTCGCTGCCGATTTCGAAGGCGGCCGCCACGAACGCCGCGTCGAAAAGATCGAACCGGATGCCTAGCAAGATGATCCGATGATCCAGCAAATGCACATCCCGGGGCCGCCGCTCGGCCACTTTATCCGCTTCTTCTATTACTACGAAGGCGTCCCGGCAGACCACAAGGTCGATCGCTTTCTCCCGAACGGCGACACCGAGATACTCATCGATTTTCACGACACGCCCCAGTTCATTTACGACAACGAGACGCTAAAGGAGATCCAGTCATGCCATCACGTCTGGGCTTCAGGGGTGCGCACGGAACCCATAACGATCCCTGCCGGAAATAATGCCGCCATGATGGTGATCATGTTCCGGAAAGGAGCGGCCGCCCCGTTCTTCCCCTTCCCGATGGACGAGATATCGGATTGCGTTTTCGATGCAGACCTCATTTGGGGTTCCGGCTTCGCAGAACTCCGTGAGGTGCTTCTCGCGGAAAAGGACATTCGAAAGCGCTTCGCTTTGGTCGAAGCTTTTCTGCTCGGCCGTTTTCAAAACCGTCTCGCCGAAAACGCTTGTGTCGATTTTGCGATCGGCGAAATGAATCGCCGGCCAGATGCTCTTAGCATCGCCCGAATGAACGGGCAGATCGGATACTCGCAAAAGCATTTCACCGAAATGTTTCGGCGGCGGGTCGGCGTAACGCCAAAGGCGTATCTAAAAATAATGCGGTTTCAGCACGCGATCAAGCGAATCGCCGAGACCGCAGAGATCGACTGGGCCGCGATGGCCGCCGAATGCGGATTCTACGATCAGTCGCACTTTATTAATGACTTCAAACACTTCTCCGGGTTCACGCCGGAACAATATTCCCGCATTCAAACGGATTATCAGAATTACGTGCCGGTCGGCTAGGTAAATTTTTTCCAATACCGGCGAAAGCCCGCAGGGTTATCTTTACCCCGCTATGGAAAACTTTTACATCAATCACATCGCTGTGGCGGTTTGTGCGGTAATGAGCCTTGTCATCGGCGGGCTCTGGTGGTCGCCGCTTCTTTTCGCAAAGGCGTGGCAACGGGAGGCCGGACTTTCGGATGAACAACTCGCAAAAGCGAATCCGGCAAAAACATTCGGGCTCACCTTCATCATCGCACTGCTAATGTCATACAATCTGGCGTTCTTTCTGGCTGCTCCCGGCACGACCTGGCAATGGGGACTTGCTGCCGGGCTACTGACATCGATCTGGGTCGCGGGAATGTTTGTCGTCATCGCACTTTTCGAACAGCGAACGCTGAAATACATGCTCATCAATTGTGGCTACATCGTGGTATATTTCGCCGTCATTGGCTTTATTCTCGGAATTTGGAGGTAGGCATGGCACAGAAAACATCGGGTGAATTTGAGAAGGAATTTGTTGACGGCATCAAAGCCACGACCGGCAAGGACCTTGGAAACTGGATGAAAGTATTGGACGGCTTCGGGAGCAAAAAGCGCCCGGAAGTGATCGCCTGGCTGAAATCCGAGCATGGTTTCGGGCATATGAATGCCGCGATGCTCGCGGCTATCCACGCGAACGGCGGCAAGCTCGTCTACCAGAGCACCGACAACTTGCTTGACGTTCAGTTCGCGAAGGCGGAAGCGATGCGCCCGCTTTTCGATGATCTCGTGGCATTCATCAAATCGATCATCTCAAACGCTACGGTCCTGCCAAAGAAAACCTACGTTTCGATCCTCGATAACCGCGAGTTTGCCGCCGTGAACATCAAAGCGAAGGAACTTCGCGTCGGGCTCGACCTCGGCGACCGGCCGTTCGATAGCATTATCGAGAAGGCAAAGCTGAGCGGGCCGATGCCCCGCATTTCACATATGTTTATCCTAACCGATCCGAAACAGCTCAACGAAACGTTAGCTGAAGCGATCAAGGAGTCACATTCGCGATGTCACTAAGTTCATTGGGATCAGCAGCAATATTCGTCCTATTTGCGTTCGCCCTTGGCCAGCCAGTTCATGCTCAAGAGCATAAGATCGCATTCAACGTACTCGACGACCAGAAGGCCGACGACTACGAGGTTTACACGATCAACAGCGACGGCTCGGCGATCGCAAACGTTACGCAAAACAAGGACGTGGCGTGGATCTATTACACCATCCCCGGCAAGCTGCTTTTCATAAGCGATCGCAACGCGTGCAAACGCTGCTATTTCCTTTACGAATCCGACATAGACGGCTCGAATATCCGAAAGGTCTCGAATCTTCAGCTCGAAGATTCCTGGATGGGAAGCCGCAACAAAGGCAAAGAGCTCGTCGTCACCGGCCGGCTCGGCCCGGCGGACCGATATCAGCTTTTCATCATCGATCGGGCGACCGGGCGCTTCCGCCGCCTGACGAACGAGCCCGCTTCGGCATTTCGCGATCCGCTCTTTTCGCCTGACGGGAAAAAGATCGTTTATGTATTCAAAAAGAATCGCACCGATCGCAGCGAGATAGAAGAGCTTTACATAATGGACGCAGACGGCACGAACCGCAAGAAATTGACGGCCTATCCCGCAGACGATCCGCTCGGCAAAACGCCCGTATACAAGGTCGGGCCGCCGCGTTGGAATGCGAAGTACGGCTTCATCACCTATCAATCGAATCAGGCGGGTAAACAATCGATCTACGCGGTTACTCCGAACGGCAAGCGGCACTGGAAACTCACGAAGCTAGAGATCGACGAAGGCTGGCATGATTGGAGCCCTGACGGCGAATGGCTCGTGTTCGACAGCCGCGATGAAACGACGGGCCGCTACGACCTGATGCTCTATAATTACCGCACACAGAGTTTGGCGAACGTTACGAAGGCAAGCGAACGGAAATACCATCAGGCACCGGTTTTTGTCCGGCCCTGAAAGCCAACATCAAGTCACTTGGCTCTGGTCGTGTATAATGTGCCCGAAGTATTCAAAAAGAATTGTGAGGGCAGTAACGTGAGCACTTTTCCAGATATCCCGCTTGAGGCTTGGCGACCGACGAAGAACACTCTTCACTTATATTGCCAGATCGTCGGCAAGGTCCGGCTGGCGATGCACCCGCGTCTGAACCATTGGTGGCATGTGCCTCTTTATGTCTCGCCCCGCGGATTAACGACGCGCCGAATCCCCTATTCAGGCGGAAGCTTTGAGATCGAGTTCGACCTGTTCGACCATCGGCTTGTGATCACAGCCAGCAACGGAGACCGCGAAGATTTCGCTCTCTACGACGGGCTTTCGGTCGCCGATTTCTACACCAGCATTTTTGCCAATCTCAAAAAGCTCGGTATCGAACCAAAGATTAAACCGATCCCGTACGAAGCGCCGTCCACAACGCCTTTCCCGGAAGACACCGAGAACGCCGCCTACGACAAGGAATATGTCCGCCGCTTTCATCAGACGCTGGTCGCGGTGGATGATGTGCTTGAGGAATTTCGCGGCCGCTTTCTTGGAAAATCAACGCCGGTGCATCTTTTCTGGCACAGCTTCGATCTTGCCCTGACGCGATTTTCGGGCAAGCGCGTTCCCGTCCGCGAGGGGGCCAACCGCGTCGAACGCGAGGCCTATTCGCATGAGGTCATCAGCTTCGGCTTCTGGTTCGGTGACGACCGCGTTCCGGCTCCGGCGTTTTACGCCTACGTCGCGCCGGAACCCGCCGGCCTCGCCGATGAGCCGCTCTCGCCGGCAACTGCGAAATGGGCCGAATCGAACGGTGCCCATCTCGCTTTACTGATGTACGACGACGCGCGAAGCTCCGCAGACCCGCGAGCCGCTATATTCGATTTTCTCGAAAGCGCCTATCAGGCCGGTGCGAAGACCGCGGGCTGGGACACGGACGAACTCAAGGCGGGTTAGCTTCACGTAAATCAGTCCTCACTCGCTTATATAAGCTGACTCTCGAATGATTAAAGCTTGCAATTCACAGTACGAATGGATATCATTCATGATGTGAATAGATTTACACTGCCGCGGCTAGTCTCTGAAAGCCTCGAACAACGTTTGGCTGTGATGCCGGCAGTTGTAATCACCGGAGCCCGGCAAACAGGCAAAAGTACCCTTGCCCAAAAATTGACCTCAGGTAAGCGACGCTATTTTACACTCGACGATCTTGACGTCCTCGAGGCCGCTCGTAATGAGCCTGAAATACTGACAGAGGGCGATGAGCCTGTAACTTTGGACGAGATCCAGCGAGAGCCGGCATTGCTTCAAGCCGTAAAGCGTTCGATCGATAAAAGAAAGCGACCGGGCCATTTCTTGCTCACCGGCTCAGCAAATTTGCTTCTAATGGGAAAGGTCTCCGAGTCTCTCGCCGGACGGGCGAGCTACCTGACACTTTGGCCGATGACACGGCAAGAGCAGTTGGGCAACGGCGGCTGCGGTCTCTGGAGCGAAATTCTGAACGCCGACGAGAGGGAATGGATCGACCTGATCGAAATGGCCGGACGCGAAGCCGAAGATTGGAACGCATTCGCAATGCGTGGAGGCTTCCCAACGCCTGCAGTGGAACTGACGGATTCCGCGGAGCGCCGAATCTGGTTCGATGGCTACGTGCGTACCTATCTTGAGCGCGACCTTCAGGCTTTGTCGTCAATTGAGGCCCTGCCTGATTTTCGACGATTGATGCGAGCCGTTTGCCTGCGGCTTGGCGGGATGATAAATCAATCGGAGATAAGCCGTGATATCGGCATACCGCAGCCGACGATTCATAGATACTTAAACCTTTTGCAGACTTCGTACCTGCTGAGCCGCGTTCCGGCCTTCGCTTCGAACCGAACCAAAAGGCTGATGCGATCTCCGAAAGTTTATTGGGGCGACACCGGCCTTGCCCTTCACATTTCAGAAGAACAAAATCCGGGCGGTGTTCACTTCGAGAACCTTGTCCTAAATGATCTTCTTGCCTGGCGGGACGCTCAGATCGAGCGGGCTGAGATATACTTTTGGCGAACCCACGCAGGTGCAGAGGTGGACCTTATAATCGAAACAGCCAAGGGCATACTGCCGATCGAAATAAAATCAAGTACGCGACCGCGGATCGATGATGCTCGGCATCTACGGGCCTTTCGCCAAACTCAAAAGGAACGCGTACGCTCCGGGTTGCTGGTCCACTCCGGGGAAAGAACCGAATGGATCGCCCCGGACGTTCTGGCAGTTCCTTGGTGGCGAATAATTTAACTGGACCGATTGCGTCAGTCTTGTATACTCAGCGATCTCAAAACCCAAGATGATTGATCTACGAAGCGATACGGTAACAAAGCCGACGGACGCGATGCGGCGGGCGATGGCGGCGGCCGAGGTTGGCGACGATGTTTACGGCGAAGACCCGACGGTTAATCGCCTGCAGGAACGCGCGGCTGAGATCTTCGAAAAAGAGTCGGCTCTTTTTGTCCCGACCGGTTCGATGGGCAACCAGATCGCGGTCAAGCTCCATACCCGGCCCGGCGACGAGGTCATCATCGAAGAACGCGGCCACATCTACAATTACGAGATGGGCACGCCCGCGATAGCCTCGGGTGTCATGATGCGGACTGTAAAAAGCCACGACGGCAGCGGCCATCTGACATGGGAAGAGATCGCCGGTTCACTCCATATCGACCAGCCCTACTATTCGTGCCCGACCGGGCTTATCTGTCTTGAAAATACGCATAATTTCGCCGGTGGCAGCGTGATGACCGCCGAGCATTGCGCCGAGATCTGTGAGAAAGCGCACGCACTCGGCCTGCCGGTCCACATGGATGGGGCGAGGATCTTTAACGCCGCAGCGGCACTTGAAACCTCGGTCGCCGATCTCGCCCGCCACTGCGATTCGGTCCAGTTCTGTCTTTCGAAAGGACTCGGAGCTCCGGTCGGCTCGATGCGCGTTGGTTCGGCGGATTTTATCAAGGAAGCCCGCGTTTGGCGCAAACGTTTCGGCGGCGGAATGCGCCAGGCGGGCATACTTGCCGCCGCCGGGCTGATCGCCCTCGAAGAGTCGCCAAAACGCCTGCACGAAGACCACCGAAATGCACGTCGGCTGGCGGAGGGATTAGCGGGAATTCCCGGCATTGCGATAGACGTCGAGCGCGTGGTCACGAACATCGTCATCTTCGACATCGCCGCGACCGGATTGAGCTCAGCGGAGATCTGTTCCCGTCTCAAGGACAACGGCATTCTCGCCATCGGCTTCGGCAACACGATAAGGATGGTGACGCATTGCGATGTGTCTGCGGCTGAGATCGATTTGACCCTTGCCGCAATGACGGCTGTCCTTGCATCGTGATCTCTGTCTGTAACTTTGAGTTAAGCTCGCAATGTAATGATCTTCGTATGCCGCGATCGTTCCTCTTTGTTCTTGTTCTCGTTAGCTTCGCGACCGGCTCGTTCCCGCAGATGAACGCAGAATTGCCCAAAGCAAAGTTCGTCTCGATCGAAGGCCATCGCGGGGCTCGTGGTTACTTGCCGGAGAACACGATACCGTCGTTCACACTAGCGCTGGAGCAAGGTGCGGATACGCTCGAGCTCGACGTTGTCGTTACGAAGGACAAGAAAGTGCTCGTCTCGCACGAGCCGTGGTTCTCGCATTTGATCTCGACCGCTCCTAACGGCGAGCGGATCGAGAAAGAAAAGGAACGTGAGCACAACATCTATAAGATGACCTATGCCGAGACTACGAAGTATGATGTCGGCAGCATCGGCAACGTCGGCTTTCCCGATCAGAAGCCGATGAAGGTGAGCAAGCCGCTCATGACGGACCTCTTCAAGGCGGTCGAAAAATTTGTAAATGACAAGAAGCTTGCCCCGGTACGGTACAACATCGAGATCAAATCGGCACCGCAGGGCGACGGTACTTTTCATCCGGCTCCGGATGAATTCGCCCGGCTCGTTCTCGTTGATATCAAGAAATTCGGCCTGGAAAAGCGCGTCATCATCCAGTCCTTTGATCTTAGGCCGCTAAAAGAATTGAAAAAGATGGCGCCGACCCAACAGCTTGCCCTCCTCGTCGGCCCAACCGAAGACCCCGTTCTCAAGCTCGAAAGATTGACCTTCGTGCCGGATACTCTCAGCCCGCATTTCTCGCTTGTAAATGAGAAGTTGGTGGCCTTTTGCCGTGAAAAGGGTATGAAACTTGTGACCTGGACGGTCAATGAGTCCGCCGATCTCGAGCGTATGAGCAAGTTCGATCTGGACGGTATAATTACCGATTATCCCGACCGAGCGGTTCAGGTTTTCCGCAAGCGTTAACTGCAAAATGACATTCCCGGCGATTTCGGTAGAATTATCTCGATGATAATCGCTATCGATGGCCCATCGGGCGCCGGTAAATCGACCCTTGGCAAAATGCTTGCCCGCGAGCTTGACCTCTTGTATCTCGATACCGGTGCGATGTACCGGGCCGGGGCACTTGCGGTCCTCCGGGCGGGTATTCCCCTTGAGGATGAGGTCGGAGTTGCGGATTTGATCAAGTCATCCGCTATCGAGCTGACGGGCAATGCCGAAAACCAGAGGGTCTCGCTCGACGGAGCAAACGTCACCGCTGAAATACGAACGCTCGAAGTCGCTCAGGCGGCCTCACGTGTTTCTACAAACTCCGCAGTTCGCCGCCGCATGGTCGAGCTTCAGCGACAGATGGGCCGAAAGGCTCTTAACGGCTGTGTTCTTGAGGGCCGCGACATCGGCTCGGTCGTATTTCCGAATGCTGACATCAAATTCTTTTTGACTGCCGAACCCGCAGCCCGAGCCCGCCGGCGATTTGAGGAAGACAAAGCGAAAGGTCGCGAGACAACATACGAACAAACCCTCGCCGAGATAAACGAACGCGACGAACGAGACGTTTCGCGAGATGATTCGCCGCTGCAGATACCGGAAGGCGCTGAGGTGATCGACACCTCCGAGCTAGACCTGAACGAAGTTTTCGAACAAATGCTCTCGGTAATTCGTGAAAGAAAGAGTGCGGCGGCCTAGCGGACATTTTACCCGAGAAGCGTAGCTGATGGTCGGTCTTGCCCTTTATCCGATCATCGGCGGCCTGGTGATCTACGCCATTTTCCTGATCCTGAAATAATTTGACTATTGCATCCGCACCCGATAAGATTTCGGTTTGCTGTTTGATATGCTCCCGTAGCTCAGCCGGATAGAGCAACAGCCTTCTAAGCTGTGGGTCGCAGGTTCGAGTCCTGCCGGGGGCGAGATCGATTTGGGATTTGGGAACTCGGATTGCGGATCCGTTTTTGCTTCTATCCACGATCCCAAATCAAAAATTTGAAAATGACTTATGGCGGCTATAGTTCAGGGGTTAGAACGCCAGATTGTGGTTCTGGATGTCGTGGGTTCGATTCCCACTAGCCGCCCCATCATTTTACCTTTCAAAATTGATTCATTTCCGTTAAATGCCAACCCGGTCACCGATTTTTCTTTAATTTCGGGACATGGGTGGTTTATCATTGCCCTTGAGGTTTCTAATCTTGAAAAAAGGGTTTTTCGTCTTACAACTATTTCTACTCGTCTTTGCCGTTAGCATTACGGCACAGGCTCCCGCGCGTTCCGATAGGTTCGTCAAGGACGAGGTTTTGGTCAAGTTCGATCCCTCGCTTGAGAGTGAAGCGATCGCATCGGTTCACGACCGCCTCGGCTCAAACATTTTAGAAGTGCTCGGCCAGACGGGTTGGCAGCGCATCCGAATTTCCGGCGACCGGAGCGTCGAATCTGCCGTTGCTCAATACAAGAAATTCCCTGCCGTCATCGCTGCTCAACCAAACTTCTATTACGAATTGACCGCACTTCCGAATGACCCGCAATATTCGAACGCCGGACTTTGGGGCTTGCCGAAGATCTCGGCTCCGGCCGCCTGGGATATTACGACCGGGTCGAGCACGGTGATCGTCGCGGTCATCGATACCGGAATGCGGCTTGGCCACGAAGACCTCGCGGCGAACCTTTGGGTCAATCCCGGCGAGATTGCGAACAACGGCATCGATGATGACGGTAACGGCTATATTGACGATGTCCACGGATGGGATTTTCGCTTCGAGGATAGCGACCCGACCGATCAACACGGCCACGGAACGCACGTCGCGGGCACCATCGGCGCTGTTGGAAATAATGCTACCGGCATTGTCGGCGTCAACTGGAACGTCCGCATAATGCCGATCAAGATCTACAGCCAGGCCGCCAACGACACAACCTCAGCGATGCTGGTCAACGCCTATAATTATGTGCGGATGATGAAGCTCGCCGGGCACAATATCCGTGTTACCAATAATTCTTACGGCGGGTGTGCTGAGGCCTGCGGATACGATCAGGCGACCAAGGACGCCATTGACGCTCTCGGCGATGCCGGCCTCCTCAACGTCTTTGCTGCTGGAAATAACAACCGCAACACGGATAACCTGCCGTTCTATCCGGGCAGCTACGATTCGCCAAGCATTATCAACGTCGCTGCCTCGACCAGCATCGATTCCCGTGCAAGCTTTTCAAATTTTGGGATCGTCTCGGTTGACATCGCCGCACCTGGTGCAGGGATCTACAGCACGACCAACGGCTCGAATACGAGCTACGGCAATTCGAGCGGAACTTCTATGGCGGCTCCTCATGTCGCCGGAGTTGCGGCGTTGCTTGCGGCCCAACATCCATCCCTAGACGCCAGTTCGCTAAAAGCGACGATCTTGAATAACGTGGATGTTCTGCCGGATTGGGCCAGCCTTGTGAAAACTTCGGGGCGGCTTAACGCTGCTTCGGCTCTTCAAAACCCGGTTAGTTGCACCGCGGATGTCGGCCCTCTAACAAGACATGTCCCGACCAAGGGCGGGTTGATCAGGTTCACAATAAAAACTCAACCGAACTGTGATTACTCCTTAAAGCCAGGAAGCCGATGGATACGCGTCTTGGATCGGAATCAAACATCTGGCTCTGCTGTGGTCGATGTCTTTATCGGTGTTAATCCTTCGATCAGCCGCAGTTCGACGTTTGAGATCGGTGGGCAAACTATCGAACTCATTCAGGATCGTTCTGGTGCGAAATAGTTTCCGGTTTGACCAACTATTTTGGCTGCCAAGGCGTCAAAAGGCATAATTATTTGAAAATAAGGGTAGAATGCCTGTTTGATTGTCTTACGGAGCAAGATTTCTGTCTTGCCACGGCCACTCGCAAGACTGTATAGTTAGAGATTCGGACGAGCTCCTCATTTGAAACCAGCGGGCATGCGTCTTTTTTTGGAACTCATCATGAAAAACAATCATTTCACCGGACGATTAGCGTTCGTGACTCTGGCGATCTTCGCCTTGTCTGTTTCATCGTTTGCTCAGCTCTCGCTCCGCAAAGCAATGGACGTGGACGGTGACGCAAAAGTGGACTACACGGTCTTCCGGCCGAGCAACAACGCTTGGTATTCATTGCTGAGCAACGGCGGCTTCTCTATCCAAACTTTCGGCCTCGCAAATGAAGATTTTGTTACGCCGGGCGATTTTGACGGTGACGGCCGCGGCGATATTGCCGTTTGGCGTGATACCACCGGTGTCTGGTACTGGCTCAATAGTTCAAACAGTACCTTTAACGCGATAACCTTTGGCATCAGCGGTGACGAGCCGGTCGCCCGTGATTACGACGGAGACGGCAAAACGGACGTAGCGGTCGTTCGCCGAACGAATGGCAACATGGTCTGGTACGTTTACCGGTCATCCGATCAGGGCTTCACGGCATTCCAGTTTGGCCTTTCGACCGACTTCACCGCCCCCGGCGACTATGATGGCGACGGGAAGTTCGATTTCGCTGTACAGCGGCCCGGATCGACACCGACCTCACAGGCGACCTTCTATGCCGCTTTGAGCAACGGCGGTGTTGAGATCATTCCGTGGGGCATCAGCAACGATCTTGTAGTTCCCGGTGACTACGACGGCGACGGAAAGACAGACTATGCGGTCGTCCGCGAGGGCTCAACTCCTGATGCCAATCTGGTTTGGTACATTCGCAGGAGTTCGGATGGCGGCTTCAACGCCTATTCCTTCGGCCTGACAGGTTCCGACCTATTGGTCCAGGGTGACTATGACGGCGACGGCAAGACGGATATCGCAGTTTGGAGAAATACCACCGGCCAGTTCTTCGTGCTAAATAGTTCCAACCTTTCACTCACTGTAAATCAGTGGGGTTCGCCCAACGATTTTCCGGTTGCGAGCTACGACACGCACTAGATCATCGACAACCTTTAAACACTCGAGCCGGGTTCCTTTTGGTGCCCGGCTCTTTGTTTTTCCTCCTTTTGCGGTAGTATTTTGATTACTGAATGATGGTCAGACAGGAGACAGACATTGCCGCAAGATTTGCCGGACTGCGGGTCGCGGTCGTGGGCGACCTCGTTGCAGACCGATATCTTCGCGGAACGATCGACCGGGTCTCAAGAGAAGCCCCCGTTTTGATCGTAAAACACGACCAGACGGAAACTTTCCCTGGCGGTGCCGCAAATGCCGCTGCGAATATCGCGTCGCTTGGCGGCGCTTCGTTAGCGGTCGGCATCGTCGGTAAAGATGCTTCGGGCGAAGAACTGACCGCCGAGCTTGCGGCTCTCGGTGTCGTGACGCGGTCGATCCTCGCTTCGTCACGCTATAGCACAACGACCAAAACCCGGGTCCTCGCCGGCCGAAGCACTTCATCGCGGCAGCAGGTGCTCCGAATTGACCATGAGAACCGGCATGGGCTTGGCAAGGACGATCGTGAGAACCTTCGCCGGCTTGCGGTTTCAGCAGCCGCCGAATCGGACGCGATCATCATCTCTGATTACGGTTATGGTGCTGTCGATGTCGATCTGTTTGCCGAGCTTCTCTCCGTTGCCCGCGAACGAGATGTCCCGATCGTCGTCGATTCCCGGTATCGGCTGGCTGAGTTTCGGGGTGCAACGGCCGCAACACCGAACCTCGAGGAGGCCGAGGCGATCATCGGCTGTGGTTTTGAGCCTGAAGCCGCCGAAGAGATTCGCAGGCTGCTTGAGTGCCGCGCATTGCTTATCACCCGCGGCGGTAATGGAATGTTGCTTTCCGAAGAACGCCAGCCGGTGACACAAATTCCGGTCGTCGGCTCGGCCGAACCCGTTGACGTGACCGGCGCCGGAGATACCGTTATAGCCGTCTTTACGATGGCTCTCGCCGCCGGACTCGACTTTCACCGGGCGGCCGAGATCGCGAATCACGCAGGCGGTATCGTGGTAATGAAACGCGGGACGGCCACTGTGTCACTCGAAGAGCTATCGGAATCGCTAGCTTCGGCGGCTCCGAGGGTTTCTGCCGCAGCTGACGAAGCATTATGAATACCGCCGGACCGATCCTCGATCGCGATGAGATAGCACGTTTCGCTGCTGAGCGACGGGCCGCGGGCGAGAGCGTCGTGCTTGCCAATGGCTGCTTCGATCTGCTCCATGTAGGTCACGTGCGGTATCTTGCAGCGGCAAAGGAGCTTGGTGACGTGCTTGTGGTAGGCATCAACAGCGACCGACAAGTAGCGAAGCTGAAAGGCCCGGGCCGCCCGACCGTGCCCGCTGAAGAACGTGCGGAACTGATCGCATCGCTTCGGTCCGTCGATGCCGTGACGATCTTTGACGAGCCGACCGTTACAGAACTGATCCTCGCGATCCGGCCCAACATTCACACGAAAGGGACCGACTATACTGAGGAAAATGTTCCAGAGCGTGATGTAGTTCTTTCGATCGGCGGCCGAGTTGCGATCGTCGGCGATCCGAAGGATCATTCCTCGTCGGAGATGATCGGCGGACTTACCAGATAGGACGGAAGATCCCAATAGATGGAAACGGTTCGAAACAAGACCGACCTGATCATCGACGTTTGGGAACGCCTGGATTGCGAAAGCGTCGGCCGGATCGAGATCGAGGCAATTGAAACTGCCGTCCGCGAGCGTTTCGGCCCGCAAGCGGTCGACCCGGTAATGTCCATAGCCCGTCTGCTTGCCGATGAGGGGGCCGAGCTTCGCCACTCGGAGCTGATGGAACTCCACGTCGAACGGGAAGAAAACCGGCCGTACGCTGCGGAATTCCGCAACCTATTTGATTTTACGGGCCTTGAACCGTCCCGCTCGTCGCTACGGAGGATGGAGAATCTCCGGCGTAAATTCTCCGCCCAGAACGACCGCGAAGGACTTCGCCTGCTTCGCCAGTTTGCTATCGAGGAAAAGGATGATCTGATGAGCTCAACAGGTACCCGCCTTCGCCCCTTACCGGAACTTGTACGAAAGGAGATCGCCGAGTGGCTGACGATATGGCTCGGCTCGCCCGAAGTCTTTGAGGCTTGGATCGATATGCGGCAGGCTTCGGCCAAATACGCCGAGAACTTCCTGACCGCGAAAGACCAATAGCGATGCACCGTTTCTACTGTCCACCGCAAAATTTCGAGAAAGACCATGCACGGCTTGATGCCGGTGAAACGCATCACCTCCGCGACGTCTTGCGGCTGAAGGCCGGCGATCGGGCCAACATCTTCGATGGCGAAGGACGTGAGTTCGCCGTAGAGATCCGATCGGTCACTAAACACGAGGCCGTGCTTCAGGTGCTCTCCGATGTCGAACCGACGGCCCCCGAGTCCGGGCTTGACCTGACCATCGCCGCGGCCGTAACGCCCGCCGAGAAATACGATCTGGCGGTGGAAAAAGCGGTTGAACTTGGAGTGCGGAGCCTCATCCCGCTTATTACCGATCGCACGGAGGTCAAGGCGTCGGTCGCGACCCGAAGGCTCGAACGCTGGAGAAGGATCGCATTTGAAGCGGCAAAACAATGCGGCCGGGCAGTTCTCATGGGCGTTGAGGAACCGATCGCATTTGGGGATATATTTGACCGAAACCGGGACGGCCGCGTGATCCTGTTCAGCGAGCGCGGCGGATCGCGGATCGAGGACATCCCGCCGGGTGTTCCATTGATGCTGATCTACGGGCCAAAGGGCGGCTGGTCTGATACAGAACTGGAGTTCGCAGAAAAAAGAAAAGCCGACGTGGTAACACTCGGCGGCAGGATCCTTCGTGCTGAAACGGCGGCCATCGCACTAACCGCGATCATTCAGCACCGTTTCGGCGACATGAACTAGATCACGCTTCGTACCGGCCGAGGTCGGTAATAGGCATCGCCTCTCTTGGTCATCTTTGCCTTTTCCCCGAGGGTCTGAATGACGGACTCAAGAAGTTTCAGATTGTCCAGCTTAAAGCTGACGGTGCCGCTGACATCTGCATCTCGGTCTGCGAACTGAACTATCAGATAACGCTTCTTTTCTTTTATCAGCCCGCCGAGCACCGAACCCGGAAGCGGTATGTTGCGAACTACATTGCCGGTCGTCGAGGTGACCGAGCGTGAATGAGGCGAGATGACGAAGATCTGTTGAAAGCCGATAGAGAATTTCTCTTTGCCGTCCTTTCCGTAAAAGACGATGCGTTCGTTAATGTCATCGAACCTTAGCGTGCCGGACTCTTTCTTACCATAACCGAACATCCCGCCTTCGTATTTTGCCTCAAAGGACTGCGGGGCCGGGTCTTTCCGTTCATTGGAGGTCCCACCTGCATCTGCGGGACGAACCTGGGCCGCAAGCCCGATCGATGCCCCTAGTAGAAATAACGCAGTAAAAAAGCTCTTCATAAACAAACCTCTAAATTTCGACGATACGGCAACTAAGACGCTTCGTCTTTCGGAATGGTTGTCATTGCCCGCCGTTTAGCGTCAGTGTATCCGTTTTATGATTCTCAAGCCGGCGCATGGCAAGTTCCACGTACTCCGCTGAGATCTCAGAGCCAAACCACCTTCGCCCGAGCAAGCCCGCAACTTTAGCGCTTGTCCCGCTGCCCATAAAGGGGTCGTACACAGTATCACCTGCGTCCGTCCAGGTCAGTATTTGGTCTTCTACGAGTTGTTCAGGAAAGATCGCCGGATGCTCGAATGCGATCTTGTCCTTAGATGACGACGTACCGACGTTGTAAAAGAAAATATTGTTGACCTTCCGTTCCTTCGGCGCCACGTGGTCGTGGGCAAGGTCATTCCGGCCGACCTTTGTGATCCGAAATGATTTGAATGCCTTTTCCTGCTTGATCGGTATCGTCAGCGGATTGAACGTCTTCGGCTGGCCCTTCGAGAAACAGAACATATACTCGAATGCCTGTCTGTAACGCTTCCCGCAATCGCTTGGTATCGGGTTGTTTTTGGCATAGATCATCGTGTCGTGGACGCGGAAACCGGCTTCGCGGAACGCGAATGCGTGCGAAAAACTGCTCAGGCTCTCGCTGCCGTTGTATGTTCGATCGCCTACCACCCAGATAACGACTCCGCCATCCTTCGTCTTTTCAAAAAGTCCGGACGCTATCTCCTCGACCGGAAAATGATAGCCGTTATAGTCCCGCAGGTCATCGTACGGCGGGCTTGTTATAGTCATATCGATGAACGATTCCGACGATCTGCCGAGCGTCTCGAGACAGTTTTCGTTATAGATCTTTCCGAATTCGATCATTTAGGAAGTCGCGATTGGATCAGATCCCCGAATCTCGCCAGGCGATCGAGCGGCCGATCAATGCGAGAGCCGGAGCCGGGTCCTCGCCAAAGGTATTGGTCAGTCGAACGATCAGCGACCGCATCAGCGGCTGGCCGAGCATCCCGGCATGTTTCAGAACACGGCTCGCGTAGGTTACACGCACACCGCCCTCACCCGAATGAAACTCGCGAAAATGAGCCTCAGACATCAGCCGCACCGCGCTCCCGTGTGGCAAAACGAATCTCGGCGGCTGCTGTTCATAGGGCTCGTTCTCTCCCGGCCGAAAGCCAACGACCAAAATGCCGAGTAAATGGCCCTTTTCGCCTCCAGTTTCTCCGACAGCAAGGCCGAAAGCCGGCTGAGCTCCTATGCGTTGGCCCGTTCCGGCGATCTCGGGAGTAAAGATCCGGGTGTCGAAGACGACGCCAACTGCCGTCATCTCTCCCGAAATGATCTCGACGAAATCGCCAAGACCCGGCGCTTGGCCGGTCCGGTCGAGATCTTTGTTCTTCAATCGAGCAACATACTCAAGGTGTGAGTTTGACCCGATGACCGTCGCTATTGGAATCATTTTACATCGAAGGAACGTCGCCAAGCTCGGGGATCAAATAGAGAAGCCACCAAAGCAGTATCTGAACCGCAAGGACCGGTACGCTCCCCGCAACCGTACCAAACGCAAGCCGAACACCGGCCCTGTCATCTCGCCGCCCCGACCAGATCCCCGCGACGGTACCAAGAAAGAATGTGACCGGAATGAAAAGTATGCCGAGATACGGCACCAACGAATACACGAAACACGCCCATGACAATTCGGCAAGGTTGTTCTCGCGCCTTGTCCCGAAGACCTGTTCAGCCGAAACCACGCCCGCGTCAACCATTGGTAACGTCTGCCTCTGAAGCCCGTAAGACGAGCGAAGAGCGTCGAGCGGCTGATAATCCTCGGAAAGCAGCTTGCTGCACACCGGGCAAAAACGTTCCTCTGATATGGGAACCGAAGTCCCGCACGCCGAGCAAACGGTACCTGTCCTGATCGGTATCTCTTCAGTATTCATACTGAGCACGCTTGCCCCAAGCTATCAGGTTCGGTGCCACAACCGAGGATTCGGTTGCCGGTCATTGCTCCCACATCTCCAAAAATTTCGCAATATGTGTTCCGCCCGGTTTTTCCGCTTCCGCCTCAAGAAACGATCTAAAAACATCCTGCTCTGCAAAATAGCTTTCCTCGCTCAGCTTTCCCGAAAAATAGGCGACCCGCAGCCAAACGAGATAGGTATTCAGAACATCTGTCTGATTATATTCAACTATCCGGTTCACATCACCGGCAAGCCATAGGTCCACCACCTGATCGCCTGCAACATCTATCTTACCTGGATAACCGCAAAGTACGGCTAGGTCATTCAATTTCGGTGCCATCCCGCCACGCATCGAAAAACGCTGCATCAGGTCCAAATGCCATTCGCTGTTTTTCGAATCGAAGTAGTCGCGGCCTTCCCAGGGTTTTGCCGGCCGGCGTGCAAATGAGGGGACGGAAACCTCATTTATCAGTGCCCGCTGGATTATCACCTGCAGGTCCGATTCGAGCGAATTAAACCCGACAAGCTGCGGCTCTCGCTCACCTATCCAATAAAGAAACTTGGCGATCATGCCGGCCTCGTCGTGTTCCTCGCGTGAGGTCGGCAGTTTAGGCAGCGAATGAATGCCAAACTCTATCTGCTCTTCGCCGTCGCGAAAAACGACGTTACGTGAAAGAAAAGCGATCGAAATAACCCGCGAAAAAAGATACTTGACGAATGGCCGCGGTACATCCTCCGAATATCCCGACGCCGTCTCCCAGAGCTTTTGCATCGCGTCAATCTCGGTCACTTCGTCCGGTAAATTGTAGAGCTTTTTCGCTGCGGCTGCGTCCGGAACCCACTCGAGATCGAAGAACCATGTCCGCTCGTGTATGTCGCTTTTCAGCATTCGTGGGCAAGTTTAGCATATCCCTGATTATTCGCTGAACTGCCGACCCGGAGGATCCGTACCTTCATACCATAGCGTTGATGCCGTACTTGTTTTGGTGCCCGTGGGAAAAGCATCGCATGCTGCGGACATCTGCAACTTGTTGTAAACATTGCTATTTGGCCTTATGGCACAACCTTTGCTCCTAACCCAGTTGCAGGAGGCCAGTTCCTCCGTAGCAAGTTTAGGGGGAAAGAGATATGAAAAGATTTCTAACAGCATTCACAATGATGGCAATGATGGCCGTAATGGTTCCGCTTTTCGCCTCGTCTGCAGATGCACAGACGCGTCGGTATCGCGACCGTGACCGGTACGAGCGGAATGATGGCAATGTTTACGACCGCCACCGCAACATCATTAACGTAGGTATCGGCGCGGGTGCCGGTGCGATCGTCGGAGGCCTTCTTGGCGGCAAGAAAGGGGCTGCCTGGGGAGCGTTAGCCGGTGGAGGAGCAGGTGCGGTCTATACGTACAAGATCAATCCGAAGACCAAGAAGTACGAACGCGTTTATCGTCGAAACTAGACTGACGACAATATCGAGCCGGGGAGGAGGAGCGGCGGGCTTAGCGGCCTGCCGCTCTTTATTTCAGACCCTTTCGCCGATCAGATAAACTACCGGGACATCGCCGATGACACGGGCCGTGTGCTCCGTACCCGGAGGCATGAAGTCGCGGTCACCTGCAGCCAAAACATGCTTTCCGCCTCCTTTAACCTCAAGCTCGATCTCCCCGGAAACGATCCAATGCGACTGCTCTTTAGCGTGTGAGTGAGGACCGTACTCTGTCCCCGGCAGGTCGGTCCATTGAACGACCGAGTATCCTTCAGCGGTGAGACGTGACCTCAGCGAAGCCGCGTCAGGTGCGTATGGCTCGTTCCATCGTTCGACTCGGTACTGCAGATTCATACTTCGAGCTTAGCGAATTGAACTCCTTCGGCAAAATTCTGACCATGCCGCCTAAAGTAATAGTCCCCGGCTGCAACCGTTTTGGGTTGTACCGGGGATCTGTTTTACAGCGCCATCGGTTTCAGAAGGTATAAGTATTCGCGGCGATCATCACATCGGCTATCCGCTGGCGGGCGGCGATGGTGTTGATCGGCGAGTTGTTTTTCGTGAAGCGCTTGAGTGCGACCAAAAGCGTGCGGCCCTCGTCGCCCTCGGCGATCGCGGCGATCGTGTTTCGAGCCTTCATTTCGACCCGCTGGATCGCGTCGTTACAGAAAACGCCGGCCATGTCAATGTAACGTCCGGCTGCTTCCTCGCCGTTCTTTTCGGCGTACTTCTTTGCACGCAAGATCGCCGTTTCCATCTGGTAGGCGTCCATGATGATGTCAGCACAATTCAGCAGCACTTCCTGCTGTTCGCTGAGGCCCATCATATATTTCTGGGCCGCCGTGCCGAGCACCATCAGGGCGATCTTCTTCGCATTTTCGGCGAGCTTCGTTTCCGCGGCGAGCAGTCCCGTATCCTCATCAAACGACATCTGCGGATTCAAGATCTCGTCCTGCAAAGCCTTTGCCGCCTGCAGCAAACCGATCTTGCCCTTCATCGCCCGCTTCATCAACTGGCCCGGGATCAGCATCCGATTGATCTCGTTCGTGCCCTCAAAAATGCGGTTTATGCGCGAATCGCGGTAAGCCTTCTCCGCCGGATAATCGGCCGAGTAACCGTAGCCGCCGTAGATCTGCACCATCTCATCGACGACGAAGTCGAGCGCCTCCGAGCAAGCGACCTTGTTGATCGACGATTCGACGGCATATTCCTCGATCGATTGCAGCTTTTTCGCACCGTCGGCACCATCGCCGATCAACGCGTCGATCATCCCGACCGTCCGGTAGGTGATCGATTCCGCGACCCACGTCCGGATCGCCATCTCGGCGAGCTTATGCTTAATGGCTCCGAACGAGGAGATCGGCTTGTTGAACTGATGCCGCTCATTGGCATATCGCACCGATTCATGGATCGCGAGCTTTGCTCCGCCGGTGACCGAGGCTCCGAGTTTGAAGCGACCGACGTTGAGCACGTTGAAGGCGATCTTTGCACCGTCCCCGACCTCACCGATCAGGTTACTCTTCGGGATCTTTGCGTCCGAAAGAATGACTGCCGTAGTCGAGGACGACTTGATGCCGAGCTTGTGCTCCTCATTGCCGGGCCGGCAATTCTCCGACCGCGGCACGAGAAAGCACGAGAACTTCTCCTTCTCGCCATCGACCTTCGCGAAGACAAGGTAAACATCGGCGAAACCACCGTTGGTTATCCACATCTTCTCGCCGTTCAGTATCCAGTGCTCGCCGTCCTCGGAGAGCTTGGCGACACACTTGGCACCGAGTGCGTCCGAGCCTGAGCCCGATTCCGTGAGGCAATAAGCCGAGACGATCTCGCCCGAGATGATTCCCGGTATCCACTCTTTCTTCAGCTCCTCCGAGCCCCAGTAGAGTATCGGCAGCAGGCCGATCGAGGTCTGGGCACCGTAGGTGGAGCCGAATCCGCTGCCGCGGCCGACCATCTCCGCAATGATCGCACCGGTCGTCTGGTCGAGTTCCATTCCGCCGTATTCCTCGGGGATGTTTGCCCCGAGAAGGCCGAGTTCGCCCGCCTTCTTGAGAAGGTCGCGAGCGACCTCCCAGGCGTGATTTTCGAGAGCCGGCAGGTTCGGCACGACCTCGTTATCAATATACTCACGGCACGTCTCGCCGATCATCCGATGCTCATCGGAAAAATCCTCCGGAGTGAAAACCTCGGCAGTCGTCTGCCCCGCGATCAAAAACTCTCCGCCCTTCATATAATCTTTTGCCATCTGTGTGTCCACGCTGAAATCCTCCAAAAGTGCGAAGAGTATATCACAAAAAAGCGACTGAATGAATACTCATTCAGTGATAATTTACATCGGATTCCGGGTCGGTCAGTGTCATCGCTCCGGCACTTTGCCCGTTTTGTTTTACTGTGGAGGCATTGCGCGTTCGCGGAAACGCCGTGAACATCGGATACATCGTGAACAACTGAAACGCTTGGAACGAATGGGACAGATGGGACATCTGGGACATCTGGAACACGCGGCCGGGTCTGGCTATTTGTGATGTGGGATTGGGGATTTGGGATTTGGCATTCTTCCGCATTGTCAATTGTTAATTGGACCATCGTAAATTGGT
>ERZ761602.3591-NODE-3591-length-21632-cov-4.509061_pt1 | contig 21632 bp, 16 predicted proteins | sample MGYA00512165_ERZ761602 | MGnify/ENA primary metagenome ERZ761602 (study PRJEB28899, sample SAMN02445085) | bioreactor sludge metagenome | biome: EBPR sludge; isolation source: Thorneside wastewater treatment plant | place: Australia: Brisbane, Thorneside...
GGGGGCGGCGTGGCGGGACCGCCCGCCGGCATCACCAGCAGCGCCAGGGCGAGCGCGCCGGCAGCAAGAGTCGATGAGCCGAACGCCAGGCCGCGCCACAGGCCGATGCTGTTCCAGAGGGATTGCGGCTTCTGCGGGACGGCACCCTGGGCCTGCGACTGCCAGCCGAGACGCCGCTCGACTTCGGCCCACAGATGCGGCGGCACCTCGGACGGCGAGGTCGTCTCGCTGAACGGCACCAGGCGGGCTTCCCAGGCCGCCACGAGCGCGGCAAAGCCGGCGTCGGCCTCCGCCCGCCGCGAGGCGGACGCGCGTGCATTGCTATCCTGCACGCCCAGAACGTATTCCGCGGCCTGAAGGTCGTCGGAACTGCCTGTCCAGTCGTCCATCGCGTCGCTCATCGCCCAACACACTCCTTGAGCGCGCTGAGGCCCCTGCGGATCCAGGTTTTCATCGTGCCCAGCGGCACGCCATCCTTCTCCGCCAGCGCCGCATAGGTGTGTCCGCCGAAGAACGCGCTGGAAATCGCGCCGCGCGTCCTAGGCTCAAGAATTTCCAGGCAGCCCCGCAACTTAGCGTACTCCTGAGACTGCTCAAGACCGGCCTGTGCGTCCGGGGTCTCGTCGGCGATGTCGAAGCCCTCGGGCAGGGCGTCCGCGGGGCGGCGCTTCAAGGCGCGCAGGCGGTCGATCGCCCGATTGCGTGCGATCGCCGCCAGCCAAGTCATCGGGCTCGCCAGACGCGGATCGAAGGCATGCGCCTTGTCCCATACCGTAATGTAAACCTCCTGCAGCACGTCTTCGGCCTCTTCCCTCTGAGGCAAGATACGAAGGCACACGCCCAAAAGTTTCGCGGAGGTTCGCCGGTAGATCTCCCGCAGGGCCGCGCGGTCCCGCGCCGCCGCGTCCCGCAGAAGGCTGGCGAGCTCGTCGCGGGCTTCGATCTGGGCGTCAGCCATGGCGTCGGTCAAGCGGCAGGCGCACGGTCATAAACATCGCATACAAGATTCGCGCGCCCGCCGCGAGGTTCGCGTTCGCGCCCCGCACAACCTATCTTCCCCCGAAGGCGTTCCCCATACGGTCATGATCATTCGGCCCGAAACCCTGCTGCGCCCCGTTCCGGGCGGGCTCTACTGCCCGGCGGGGGATTTCTGGATCGATCCGACCCGCCCGGTCGCCCGGGCGGTCATTACCCATGGCCATGCCGATCATGCCCGGGCCGGGCACGGCGCCGTCCTGGCGACCAAGGAGACGCTCGCCATCATGGCGGCGCGCTACGGCGCCCGCTTCGCCGGGTCGACGCAGGCCCTGGCCTATGGCGAGCGCGCCACCATCGGCGGCATCGACGTGCGCCTGGTCCCGGCCGGGCATGTGCTGGGCAGCGCCCAGGCGGTGGTGGAGAAGGGCGGAGCGCGGGTCGTCGTCTCGGGCGACTTCAAGCGGCGGCGCGACCCGACCTGCACCGCCTTCGAGCCGGTCGCCTGCGACATTTTCATCAGCGAGGCGACCTTCGGCCTGCCGGTCTTCCGCCACCCGCCCGATGCCGGCGAGATCGCCAAGCTGCTGCTGTCGCTCTCGACGTTTCCAGATCGCTGCCACCTGGTCGGGGCCTACTCGCTCGGCAAGGCGCAGCGCGTGATCGCGTTGCTGCGCGAGACGGGCTACGGCGCGCCGATCTATCTGCACGGCGCGATGCAGAAGCTCTGCGACCTTTACGAGGCGCTCGGCGTCGGGCTGGGCGATCTGCGTCCGGCGCAGGAGATGATGAAGACGCCGCTGACCCGCGAAGTCTTCAAGGGAGCGATCGTGATCGCCCCGCCATCGTCGCTCAACGACATCTGGTCGCGGCGGCTGGGCGATGTGGTGACCTGCTTCGCGAGCGGCTGGATGCGGGTCCGCGCCCGCGCCCGCCAGAGACAGGTCGAACTGCCGCTGATCCTCTCCGACCACGCGGACTGGGACGAACTGACGGCGACGGTCGCCGAACTGAAACCGGGACAGCTCTGGGTCACGCACGGCGCTGAAGAGGCGCTGGTGCATTGGGCGCAGACGAACGGCGTGCCGGCGCGGGCGCTCAGTCTCGTCGGCTATGACGAGGACGGAGCGGGCGAGCGCGACGAGGCCGAGGCATGAACCGCTTCGCCGCGCTGCTCGATCGCCTGGTCTATGCGCCCCAGCGCACCGTGAAGCTGCGGGCGATCGAGCGCTACCTGCGCGACACGCCCGATCCCGACCGGGGTTATGCGCTTGCGGCGCTGACCGGCAGCCTCTCGTTCAAGCACGCCAAGGCGGGACTGATCCGCACCCTCGCCGAAGCGCGCGTCGATCCGGTGCTGTTCCGCCTGTCCTACGACTATGTCGGAGACCTGGCGGAAACCGTCGCGCTGATCTGGCCGCAGCGCCGCGGCGCCAATCGCGCACCCGAACTCAGCGAGATCGTCGCCGGGCTGGAGGCGGCCTCGAAGGCCGAACTGCCCGGTCTGGTCGAAGGCTGGCTCGATGCGCTGGACGCCGACGGGCGCTGGGCCCTGATCAAGCTGATGACCGGATCTCTTCGCGTCGGCGTCTCGGGGCGGCTCGCCAAGACGGCGGCCGCGGCGATCGGCGGCGTCGAACCGGACGAGATCGAACTGGTCTGGCCGGGCCTCCATCCTCCGTACACGGAGCTGTTCGCCTGGCTTGAGGGACGCTCGGAGCGTCCCCGCGGGATCGCGCGAGCCCCGTTCCGCCCCGTCATGCTGGCGCATGCGCTCGAGGAGCGCGATCTCGCCGTCCTGAAGCCCGGCGACTTCGCAGCCGAGTGGAAATGGGACGGCATCCGAGTCCAGGCGGTGAGCGACCGCGGCGAGGCGCGACTCTATACGCGCACCGGCGAGGACATCTCGGCCGCCTTTCCCGATGTTGTCGGTCTGCTGGGGGGAGACGCGTCTATCGATGGCGAGTTGCTGGTGTTCCGCGACGGCGAACCGGCGAGCTTCAATGACCTGCAGCAGCGCCTGAATCGCAAGACGGTCACAAAGGCGGTGCTTCAGGACTATCCGGCCGGTATCCGCGCCTACGACATCCTGCATCTGGACGGGACGGACCTGCGGCCGCTGCCGTACCGCGCACGGCGGGCGCGGCTGGAAGACCTGCTTGGCGACGGCCGCGAACGCCTCGACCTGTCGCCGCTGGTGCCGGCGTCTGGCTGGGAGGATCTGCAGCGCCTGCGCGCGAACCCGCCATCGGCCGCCGCCGAGGGACTGATGCTGAAGCGCTGGGAGTCGTCCTATCTGCCGGGCCGGGTGCGCGGCGAATGGTTCAAGTGGAAGCGCGACCCGCGTCTCGTCGATGCGGTGCTGATGTACGCCCAGCGCGGCCACGGCAAGCGCTCGTCGTACTACTCCGACTACACGTTCGGCGTCTGGCGCGGCGAGGAGCTGGTTCCGGTCGGCAAGGCCTATTTCGGCTTCACCGACGAGGAACTGAAGGAGATCGACCGCTTCGTGCGCGCCAATACGGTGAACAGCTTCGGACCGGTGCGCGAGGTGGCGCATACGCGCGACCTCGGCCTGGTGCTGGAGGTCGCGTTCGAAGGGCTTGCTCGTTCGCCGCGGCACAAGAGCGGCGTCGCGATGCGTTTCCCGCGGATCAGCCGACTGCGTTGGGACAAGCCGCCCAAGGACGCCGACAGACTGGAGACGCTGGAGGCGATGCTGCCGGGCTGAAGCCGCGCGAGACCGACCGTTGCCCTCGGCGATGACCCGCGTCATGCTTGCCCCAAAGTACATAGGGAGAAGCGCGACGTGTTCAAGGAAGGTCTGCTGAAGGGCAAGAAGATCCTCGTCACCGGCGGCGGTACGGGCCTCGGCAAGGAGATGGCGAGCGCCTATGCGCGGCTCGGCGCCGAGACGGTGATCTGCGGACGGCGCCTCGGCGTGCTGCAGGAGACTGCGAAGGAGATCGAAGGCGAGACGGGGAGCCGTTGCACCCCGATCGCCTGCGACATCCGGGTCGCCGAGGCCATCGAGGACATGGTGACCCGCGTCTGGAACGAGGGCCCGCTGACCGGCCTCGTCAACAACGCGGCGGGCAACTTCATCTCGCGCACCAAGGACCTCTCGCCGCGCGGTTTCGACGCGATCGCCAACATCGTCTTTCACGGCACGTTCTACATGACGCTGGCGGTCGGCAAGCGCTGGATCGCCGACGGCTCGAAGGGTTCCATCGTCAACATCCTCACGACCTGGGTGTGGAACGGCTCGCCCTACACCGTGCCCTCGGCGATGTCGAAGGCGGGTGTCAACGTGATGGGCCAGAGCCTGGCGGTCGAGTGGGGTCCGCACGGCATCCGCGTGAATTCCATCTGTCCCGGCGCCTTCCCCACCGAAGGCATGTCGGCCCGGCTGAATCCGGGCCAGGGCGCCAAGGCCTATAGCGACATGAGCGCCAATCCGCTCGGCCGCGTCGGCCAGATGGAGGAACTCACCAACCTCGCGACCTTCCTGATGGCCGATGGCTGCGAGTATCTGACCGGACAGACGATCGCCATCGACGGCGCGCAGTACCAGGCGAGCGGCGGCAATTTCTCGCGCATGGCGAGCCTCACCGACGCCGACTGGGAGAACATTCGCGGCATGATCAAGGCGACCAACGACAAGGACAAGGCCAGGCGCGCCGTGTGATGACGCTAGGGGAGTGTTGACCGCGTCGCGCGCGCTGCATATGCCGGACGCGCATCGGCAACTCCACATCACGGAAAGCGGACATGAACGCGCTCGATATCGAAGGCGTCCGGCACGACTGGACGCGTGCCGAAGTGCTGGCGCTGTTCGACCGGCCGCTCATGGATCTTCTGTTCGAGGCGCAGGCCGTGCACCGGCGCTTCCATACCGCGAACGAGGTGCAGCTCTCGCAGCTCCTCTCGATCAAGACCGGCGGCTGCGCCGAGGACTGCGCCTATTGTCCGCAGGCCCAGAAATTCGCCGCCGAGACCGGCCTGAAGGCCTCAAAGCTCATGGGCCTCGACGCGGTGCTGGAGGCGGCTCGCGCCGCCAAGGCCGCCGGCGCCTCGCGTTTCTGCATGGGCGCCGCGTGGACGCGGCCCAAGGACCGCGATCTCGACGACATCGTGGAGATGGTGGAGGGCGTAGGCGCACTCGGTCTGCAGACCTGCATGACGCTGGGCATGCTGGAGGACTACCAAGCCAAGCGCCTCGCGGATGCAGGGCTCGACTACTACAATCACAACCTCGACACCTCGCCGGAATACTATAGGGACATCATCACCACCCGCACTTTCGAGGAACGGCTGGAGACCCTGGAGAATGTGCGCTCGGCCGGCATCAATGTCTGCTCGGGCGGTATCGTAGGCATGGGCGAAAGCCGCACAGACCGGGCCGGCATGATCGTCGCGCTGGCGACGCTGCCGCAGCACCCTCAGTCCGTCCCGATCAACCGCCTCGTGCGGGTGAAAGGGACACCGCTCGCCGAGGTGAAGGAGATCGACGGGCTGGAGTTCGTGCGAACTATCGCGGTTGCGCGCATCACCATGCCGCGCTCGGTCGTGCGGCTGTCGGCCGGGCGAGAGACGATGAGCGACGAGCTCCAGGCGCTCTGCTTCATGGCAGGTGCGGCTTCGATCTTCCGTGGCGAGAAGCTGCTGACGACAGCAAACCCCGGAGAGGATCGCGACCGGGCGCTGTTCGAAAAGCTCGGCCTTTCGCCGGCCTGAGGCCGGACCTGGCGTTCAGGGAAACGCGTCGTCGTCCTTATCCGGCGGCGGCTCCATTTCGAGATAGAGCGAACTCTCCAGATACTTGTCGATCAGGAATCGGCAGAGCACCGCGATGATCGCGGCGAGCGGCACGGCGAGCAGCAGGCCGACAAAGCCGAAGAGATAGCCGAAGGCGAAAAGGGCGAACATCAGCCAGACGGGATGGACGCCTGTGGCCTCGCCTACGATCTTCGGCGCGATGACGTAGCCTTCGAAAACCTGACCGAAAACGAAGACGCCGAGAGTGAGCGCGATCATCCACCATTCCGGCCAGAACTGGACGAGGGCGACTGCTCCGGAAACCATGAACCCGGTTACTGCGCCCACCAGCGGGATGAAGCTGAGCAGGCCCGCTCCGATGCCGATGACGATGCCGTAGTTGAGTCCGATGAGGAACAGCGCGACCGCATAGAACGACGCGAGCATCAGCACGACCGCGGTCTGACCGCGCAGGAAGCCGCCGATCGCGTGGTCCATCTCGCGCCAGAGCCGGCGCACGGTGTCGTCATGGCGGCGCGGAAGCCAGCCATCGATCGTTTGCGTGAAGCGCGGCCAGTCGATCAACAGATAAAAGGCGATGATCGGCGTCACGACGACGAGCATGAAGGCGTTCATGATCGCCTCGCCGCCCGACCAGATGGAGGCGAGGATCTCGCCCAACCAGCCGCCGGCCGAACGCACCATGTCGGCGATCGCGGTCTGGACCTCTCCAACCGCCTCAGGTCCGCCGATCCGCTCGATCAGCGGCGCGCCCTGCTCGGCGGCGAAGGCCTGCAGGCTGCGGATCACCTGCGGCAAGCTGGCGATCAGCTCGGTCAGCTGGTTGGCGAGGAACGGCACCATCAGCGTCGCGAGGATGGCGAAGAGGAGGATGATGGCGCCCGAGACAAGCAGAGCCGCCCCGGTGCGGCCGATGCGCAGCCGCTCCAGCCGCGTGGTCAGCGGATTCAGCAGATAGGCGAGAATGAGCCCCAGGACGAACGGAAGCAGGATGTCGCTGAGGACGTAGAGGAACAGAAAGACGACCAGCACGGCGCCGGCCCAGAACCAGGCCTGCTGGCGCAACGTCATCACCGCATGCCGCTCGTCGCCGTCGCTCATGGGGTCACCACTACCTTGCCGATGACCTTGCGCTCCTGGAGCATCCGCATCGCCTCAACCGCCCGCTCCAGCGGAAAGGTGGCGCAGACATGAGGGCGGATGATGCCTTCCTCGGCCAGCTGGTCGATGGCTTCCAGGTTCTCGCGCCCGCGTGCCGGGAACCGGCGGCCATACTCGCCGGCTCTAACGCCGACCACGGAGAAGCCCTTGATGAGCGGCATATTCACGCTGATCTCCGGGATGCGACCGGAGGTGAACCCGATCACCAGAAGCCGCCCGTCGAAGGCGATGCAGCGCACCGACTCGTCGAAGACGTCGCCGCCGACGGGATCGTAGATCACATCGGCGCCGAGGCCGCCGGTGAAATCCTTCACCGCCTCACGGAAGCCTGTGGACGGCAGCACCAGATGCGCGCCGCGCGCGGCGAGGAAGGCACGCTTCTCCTCGCTGGAGGCGGTGGCGATCACCCTCGCCCCGAAGGCAAGACCGAGATCGACCGCGGCGAGGCCGACGCCGCCTGCCGCGCCGTGCACCAGAAGCGTCTCGCCGGTCTCGATCGCGGCTCGGCGGACGAGCGCGACATAGGCCGTGAGATAGGCCGCCGGAAAGGCTGCGGCGGCGGAGAAATCCATGCCCTTGGGTATCGCCCGCAGCGCGCTCTCTGCGGCGACGGCCTCCTCGGCGAAGCCGCCGGTGCGCAGCCCGCCGACCACCCGGTCGCCCGCCCTGAACCGCGCGACGCCTTCGCCAACCGCCACCACCTCGCCGGCCCCTTCCATGCCCGGCGTGAAGGGCAGCGGCGGCTTGTGCTGGTACTTGCCCTGGATCATCAGGATGTCGGGGAAGTTGACCGACGCGGCGCGGATGCGCAGCCTGACCTCCCCGGGGCCGGGTTCGCGGACCGGGAGGTCCTCGACTCGGACGGTCGAGATGTCTTCGGAGATGGCGCGGCAGACCAGCGCCTTCATGCGCCGCGCCCGAATGCCTGCTTCACGTCGACAGCGATCTCGGCCAGCGCCTTTCGGGCCGCGGGAACGGCACCCGACATCGCCGTGAACGAGTGCGAGAGCGAATCGTAGCAGCGGTAGACGACGGCGACGCCTGCCGCCTTGAGCCTGGCGGCATAGTCCGCGCCCTGCGTCGTCAGCGGATCGAACCCGGCATTGTAGATGAGTGCGGGCGCGAGGCCCGACTGGTCCGCCTCCAGTGCCGGCGAAACGCGCCAGTCGGTGCGCTCGTCCTGGCTGTTGAGATAGTGGCCGGCGAACCAGTCCATCATCTCGGCGGTCAACGGGTAGACGTTGGCCATCGAGACCATAGTGCCGCTTGTCGCGGTCCAGTCGACGGCGGGGTAGATCAGCAGCTGAAGCGCCGGCTGGGCTTTGCCCGCCTTCTTCATCGCATGGCAGACGACATTTGAGAGATAGCCGCCTGCCGAGTCGCCACCGACGCCGACGCGCTTGCCGTCGGCACCGAGGCTGCGCGCATTGGCGACAGCCCACTCATAGGCGGCGATCGCGTCGTCGACCGAGGCTGGAAACTTGTCCTCCGGGGCATGTCGATAGTCGACATTGAGGACGATCGCCCGGGCGTCCTCGGCGAGGATCGAGCACCAGGTGTCGCAGGTCCACAGGCCGCCGATGACGCAGCCGCCCTGGTGGAAATAGACGAGCAGCGGCTCGCTGCCCGACGCTCCGGAGGGCGTGTAGAGCCTGGCGGGCAGGGCGGCGGCGCCGCCGCCGGGCACCGTCAAGTCCTTGACGGTCACGCTGGGGCGGCGCTTGGCGTCGATCACCGAGAAGCCCGCCCTCATGCCCTCGCGGACCATCGGCGGCGTCAGCGTCGAGAGCGCCGGCCCCTTCGACGCCTGCTTGGCCATCAGGGCGATGCGCGGATCGAGCGTCTTGCCGTCGATCGTCGTCTTCGGCCCGGCCATCGCCTGGATGATGCCGGACGGCAGGCTGAAGATCAGGCCGGTCATGAAGGTTTGAAGGCTCATCGCTGTCCCCGGGGCGTTTCGTATGGTTCTCACTGTGCTAGCCTCGCCCCGCAAGGCTATCAAGACAAGAGCAAGGAAGCGCCATGAGCACGCACGATCTGATCGTCCGGAACGGCACGATCTTCGACGGCACCGGCGCGCCACCTTTCGAGGGCGATGTCGCTGTCTCAAGGGGCAGGATTGTCGCCGTGGGCCAGGTTTCGGGCTCCGGCACCGAGGAGATCGACGCCAAAGGCAAGATCGTCACCCCCGGCTTCGTCGACATCCACACCCACTATGACGGCCAGGCGACCTGGGACAGCCGCCTTAGCCCCTCGTCGATCCATGGCGTCACCACGGCGGTCTTCGGCAATTGCGGCATCGGCTTTGCCCCGGTGAAGCCGGAGGATCACGACCGCCTGATCAGCCTGATGGAAGGCGTTGAGGACATCCCCCATCCGGTGCTCGCCGAGGGGCTGAAATGGAACTGGGAGAGCTTTGGCGACTACCTGAACGCCATGGAAGACGTGCCCCACGACATCGACTTCGCGGCGCAACTCCCGCACGGGGCCTTGCGCGTCTATGTGATGGGCGAGCGCGGTGCGAAGCAGGAACCGGCGACGGACCAGGACATTTTCCGCATGGCGGCGCTCGCCCGCGAGGCGATGCGTGACGGGGCGCTCGGCTTTTCCACTTCGCGCACGCTCAACCACAAGACTGCCGACGGCAACAACACGCCCTCCTACGGCGCGGCCGAAAAGGAGCTGGTCGGCATCGCCATGGGCCTCAAGCAGGCCGGCATGGGCGTGCTTCAGGTCGTCACCGATTTTCCCGGCGGCGAGGCGGAGTTCAACGTGCTGCGCCGCATGGCCGAGGCCTCGGGCCGTCCGCTCTCGGTCAGCCTCGCGCAGTCGCCGCTCGCCCCCGGCCTCTACAAGGACGTACTCGGCTGGCTGAAGCAGGCGAACGACGACGGGCTGGAGATGCGGGCCCAGGTGGCGGGCCGTCCGGTCGGGCTGCTGCTCGGCCTGGCGCTGACGCTCAATCCGTTCATCGCCCACACCGCCTACAAGGAGATCGCTGACAAGAGCCTCGAGGAGAGGCTGGCGGCACTGCGCGATCCGTGGTTCCGGGCGAAGCTTCTGGCCGAAACGCCGCGCGCCGACCATCCCTTCGTCAAATCGGTGCTGCGCGGCTTCGGCGCGATGTTCGAACTGGGCGATCCGCCGAATTACGAGCCGCTGCCGGAGCATTCTGTCGCCGCCCGCGCGGCGGCCCGCGGCGTGAGCCCAGAGGAATACGCGCTCGATGTCATCACGGCAGGCGACGGGCGCGGCGCGCTCTACCTCACCTTCCTAAACTACGCGGACGGTTCGCTCGATCCATCGTTCGAAATGATGAACCACCCCAACACGGTGCTCGGCCTCTCGGACGGCGGCGCGCATCTGGGGACGATCTGCGACGGCTCGTTCCCGACCTCGAACCTCATTCACTGGACGCGCGACCGCACGCGCGGTCCGAAGATGAAGCTGGAGACGATGATCGCCAAGCAGACCCGCGCCACGGCGGAAGCGGTCGGCCTCCTCGATCGCGGCCTGCTGAAGCCCGGCTGCAAGGGTGACATCAACGTCATCGACTACGACAATCTGCGCCTGCACGCGCCGACTATTCTCTACGACCTGCCCTCGGGCGGGCGGCGGCTGATGCAGTATGCCGACGGCTACACCGCAACGATCGTCAGCGGCCGTCCGGTCTATCGCGACGGCCAGCCGACCGGCGCGCTGCCGGGGCGGCTGGTGCGCGGCGCGCGCGACGCGGCCTGACGGCGGAAAGGAAAATACGATGGCAGAAGATCTTCTCGTATCGCGGGATGCGCTCGGGACCACGCGGATCGCCGCCACGGCGGCGCGGGCGCTGGAGGACGGCGAGGCGCGGCTGAAGGTCGACGCCTTCTCGCTCACCGCCAACAACGTCACCTACGGCGTCTTCGGAACGGCGATGAAGTACTGGGACTTCTTCCCGGCGGCGGAAGGCTTCGGCCGCGTGCCGGTCTGGGGTTTCGCGACGGTCGCGGAAAGCCGCGCCGAAGGCGTCGCGCCGGGCGCCCGGGTCTATGGCTATCTGCCCATGTCGGACATGCTGATCGTGCGGCCGGGCGCGGTGAAGGCGAGCGGGTTCTCCGACGTCTCGGCGCACCGCGCGCATCTGGCGGCGGTTTACAACAACTATGTCTTCACGGCTTCCGACCCGCTCTACACGGCGGACACCGAGGCGTTGCAGATGCTGTTCCGTCCGCTCTTCACGACCTCGTTCCTGATCGACGATTTCCTCGCCGACAACGGTTTCTTCGGCGCGCGCCAGGTGATCTTCTCCAGCGCCTCCGCCAAGACCGCCTATGCGACTGCCGGGCTGCTGAAGGCGCGCGGCGGCGTGACGGTTGCCGGGCTCACCTCGCCCGGCAATATCGGTTTCGTGAAAGAGCTCGGCTGCTACGGCGCGGTCGTTCCCTATGATGCGATCGAGACGCTCGACGCCGCGACGCCCAGCGTCTTCGTCGACATCGCCGGCGACGCGGCGGTGCGCGGGCGGGTCCATCGCCATTTCCGCGATGCGCTGGTCTATTCCTGCGCGGTCGGCGCGACGCACTGGGAACACGGCGGCGGCGGCGGCGACCTCCCGGGGCCTCAGCCGCAATTGTTCTTTGCGCCGAACCAGGTCGCCAAGCGGATCAAGGACTGGGGCCCGACGGGCTTCGCGCAGAAGACGGCCGACGCCTGGCGCGCCTTCCTGCCGGTCGCCGTCGCGTCGACGCGGGTTGTCGAGGGCAGGGGGCTCGCCGCTGCCGGCAAGGTCTTCGCCGATCTCGTCTCAGGCCGCGTCAAGGCCGACGAGGGGCATGTGATCCGCCTCGGCTGATACGCCTAGTGCGCGTGGGCGTGGGGCGGGCGGGCGCGAGGCCCGTGGTCATGGGGCCGTTGGGCTAGGGGCGGTGGGAGACATCAGGGAACTGCTGCGCCTCTCGGCCCACCCGAAGCGCCGTGCGCCGCGGCGGACCGTATCGCCGCGCATGAGCTTGCCGAGGTCGAACGCAAGATCTCGCGCCTGAAAGCGCTGCGGCGCGAACTGAAGCGCAAGAGCGAGGGTCCGCACGGCAGGCTCGGCGAGTGCCGCATCATCGAGACGCTCGCCGATCATCGGTTCTGCGGAGCTGGCCCCTGAGCGGCGCGGCCGCTTTCAGGCGATCCGGTCGCTGACCCAGCCTGCTCCGGCCGCGATCGCCGCGCGCGCCTCGCCCAGCAACGGGGCGAACATGTGGAACACATGCTGCTGGCCGGGCCAGACTTCGAGCCGCACCTCGACATCGGCGCGACTGGCGTTTGCGGCGAGCCCGAGCGAATCGTCCAGCAACGTCTCGGCGGAGCCGACCTGAATGAGCAGCGGCGGCAGGCCTGCGAGGTCGCCGAAGAGCGGACTGCAGGGCGCTGCCCTCAGGTCTCCACCGGCTGCATAGGCGGCCGCATAGGCGTCAAGGCTGGCGGCCGAGACGATGAGATCCTCATCCGCCTTTGAGGACATCGTGCCGCTGGCGTTGGTGAGATCGACCCAGGGCGAGATGCACCAGCCGCCCGCCGGGCTGGGCAAGCCTGCCTCGCGTAGAGCGAGCAGTGTCGCGACGGTGAGCCCGCCGCCCGCCGAATCGCCCGCGATGACGATGCGGCCGGGCTTCAAGCCCTGGTCCAGCAGAAAGCGATAGGCGACGACAGCGTCCTCGATCGCCGCAGGACAGGGGTGCTCGGGTGCGAGGCGGTAGTCGAGCGAGAGGACACGACCCTCGAACGCGGCAGCGAGCGCCGTGGTCAACGCCCGGTGCGTTGCGATGGAGCCGATCGCGTAGCCGCCGCCATGCAGATAGAGGATCGCCGCATCGCCGGCTGCATCCGGGCGCGCCTGCCATTCCGCTGGAACGCCGTTCGCCGTCACAGGGGTCAGCGTAACGCCGGCGGCTTGCGGCAGGACGGCGGTGGAAGCCTCCATGGCGGCGCGCTGAGCCGGCCATCCGGTCGGCCGCTCGCGCAGCCGCGACTCGCGCAGCATGGCATTGATGGCATGGAGTTCGTCGGCGCTCATGAAGCGTCTCCTCGTTGATCGGCTGTGACGCCGGTTCAGGCTGCGTCCTGCGTCGCCGCGACGCAGTGCGGCAAAGCCTTGTAGCCGCCCAGGAAAAGTGCAGTGGCGAAGGCCGCTGCACCCTGCGGGTCGATCGGGTCGCGCTTGAGCATGTACTCTGCGATCTCAAAGCCGAGGCCCACGAATGAGGCGACGAGGAAGTCGACGTCCACCGGCGGGAAGAGGCCGTCCCCGATCGCCTGCGCGAGGTCGGCGCGCAGTTCGTCGAAGCCGGCGATGATTTCGGGCGTGTCCATCCTGATACGGATCGCATCGGCATTGCGACGGATCACTGCGAAGGCGCGCCGATCCTCGGCGACCGACTCAAAGAATGTCACAAAGGTGCCGCTGACGAACTCGTCGATCGTGCGCGCGCGCTTGCGTTCCTCCCGCAGCCGCGGGCGAACGCGCAGCGCCGTCTCGTCCTGGATCGCCTCGAAGACCTCTTCCTTGGACTTGAAGTAGTTGTAGAAGGTGCCGCTCGCCAGATCGGTCGCGCGAATGATGTCCCGCACCGTCGTCGCGCCATAGCCAAGCCTCGAGAACACATCGCGCGCCGCTTCCAGGATCGCCGTCCGGTTGTTCTTTTTGGTCTGCTCGCGTTTACCGCTCATAGATTTCCCCTTGAGGCCGACGGGCATACGTTCTTGAAGACAAGGCGTCAATTTTTGAGGGCGGAGCGCAACAAGATTCCGGCCAGAACCGGGGTCGCATGCTGTCTTGCTCTATCGTTGACGTAAGCGTCATGTTGACCGGTCATCTGACCGCGCCTAGTTCGCTGTCCAGGACTATTCGAGGGCCGTCAGGCGATCCGGCTAATGCTGGCCCCGTCAGGGAGATCAAGCCATGACCGAATGCTACATCTATGACGCTGTGCGCACCCCGCGCGGCAAGGGACGCAAGGACGGCAAGCTGCATGAAGTGACCGCGCTGTCGCTGGTCACCCAGGCGCTCCAGGCGATCCGCGACCGCAACGGCCTCGATACCTCGAAGTTGGACGACGTGGTGCTCGGCTGCGTTGCACCGGTCGGCGAGCAGGGCTCCGACATCGCCCGCATCGCCGTGCTCAACGCCGATTTCGCCGAGACGGTTGCCGGCGTGCAGATCAACCGCTTCTGTGCCTCGGGTCTGGAAGCCTGCAACATGGCCGCCGCCAAGGTGATGACCGGCGAGGCCGACATGGCGATCGGCGGCGGCGTGGAATCGATGAGCCGCGTGCCGATGGGATCTGACGGCGGCTCTTGGGCCTCCGACCCCGAGATCGCGATCAAGTCCTACTTCGCACCGCAGGGCATCGGCGCCGACCTGATCGCCACGCTCGATGGCTTCAGCCGCGAAGACGTCGATGGCTTCGCGGTCGAAAGCCAGAAGCGCGCTGCGCGCGCCTGGTCGGAAGGGCGTTTCATCAAGTCGATTGTCGCCGTAAAGGACCAACTCGGCCTGACCCTGCTCGATCATGACGAGCACATGCGGCCCGAGACGACGATGCAGTCGCTGGGCGCGCTCCAGCCCTCGTTCGTCGGACCCGGCGAGTTCGCCTTCGATGCCGTCGTGCAGCAGCGCTATCCGCAGGTCGAACGCATCAACCACGTCCACCATGCCGGCAACTCGTCGGGCATCGTCGACGGCGCAGCGGCTGTCCTTTTCGGCACCAAGGAGATGGGCGATGCGCTCGGCCTCAAGCCGCGCGCGCGCGTTCGGGGCATGGCCTCGATCGGCTCGGAGCCCTCGATCATGCTGACCGGCCCTTCCTATGTGACCGAGAAGGTACTGAAGAAGCTCGGCATGTCGGTGGCCGACATCGACCTTTACGAGCTGAACGAGGCCTTCGCCTCGGTCGTGCTGCGCTACATGAAGGTGCTCGGCATCCCTCACGACAAGATCAACGTCAACGGCGGCGCCATCGCCATGGGACATCCTCTGGGCGCGACCGGCGCGATGCTGGTCGGCACCGTGCTCGACGAGATGGAACGCACCAACAAGGCGACCGGCCTCGTCACGCTGTGTGTCGGCGCCGGCATGGGCACTGCCACCGTGATCGAGCGCGTGTAAGGGAGGGATCGCCATGACCGCCTACGAAACCTTCAAGTTCTCGGTCGACAGCGACGGCATCGCCACCGCGGTGTTCGACGTCCCCGGCCGCTCGATGAATACGCTGACCGCCACGGTGCTGAAGGAGATCACGCTGATCGCCGAGCGCATCGGCGCCGATCCCGCCATCAAGGGCGCAGTCATTACCTCGGGCAAGACGTCGGGCTTCTGCGCCGGCGCGGACCTCGGCGAAATGGGCGAGAACGCCGGCGGCGACGCCCGCCTCTCCGAGCAGGAGCGCCTGCAGCGCGCCTTCGACAGCGCCTACGGCTTCAACAAGGTGCTGCGCGGGCTCGAGACCTGCGGCAAGCCGATTGCGGCCGCGATCAACGGCCTGGCGCTGGGCGGCGGGCTTGAGGTGACGCTCGCCTGCCACTACCGCGTCGTCAGCGACAGTCCGAAGATCCAGCTCGGCCTGCCGGAATCGAAGATCGGCCTGCTGCCCGGCGGCGGCGGCACGCAGCGCCTGCCGAGGCTAATCGGCGCGCAGAAGGCGCTGGAGCTGATCAACGCGGGCAATCCCGTCTCGCCGCAGGACGCGGTGAAAATCGGCATCGTGCATGCGACCGCCGCGCCGGGCACCGAAGTCTCCACCGCCAAGGACTGGATCCGCGCCAAGGGCGATCCGGTACAGCCCTGGGACAAGAAGGACTACAAGGTGCCGGGCGGCACGCCGCACAGCCCCGGCGGGGCGGGGGTCTTCACCATCGGTAACGCGCTGCTGCGCAAGAATTCGTACGGAAACTATCCGGCGCAGAAGTTCATCATGTCCTGCGTCTATGAGGGGCTGCAGGTGCCCATGGACGCGGCCCTGCGTATCGAGTCGCGCTACTTCGCCAAGCTGCTGATGCACCCGGCGGCGAAGAACATGATCCGCTCGCTGTTTCTCTCGATGCAGGAACTGGGCAAGGGCGCGCGCCGCCCGGCGGGCCAGCCGCCGAGTGATGCGAGAAAGGTGACCGTGATCGGAGCCGGCATGATGGGCGCGGGCATCGCCTATGTGCAGGCGATGGCCGGCATCGAGACTGTCCTGATCGACACCACCATCGAGGCGGCGGAGAAGGGCAAGGCCTACTCGGCCGCGCTGCTCGTCAAGCAGGTGGAGCGAGGCAAGATGGCGAAGGAGAAGGCCGATGCCGTACTCGCGCTGATCAAGCCGACGACCGACTATGCCGACGTGAAGGGCTCGGACCTCGTCGTCGAAGCGGTGTTCGAGAACCGCGAGATCAAGGCGGCGGTCACCAAACTGGCGGAGGCCGAACTCTCGCCCGGCGCGATCTTCGGCTCGAACACCTCGACATTGCCGATCACCGGCCTCGCCGAGGCGAGCCGCCGGCCGGAGAACTTCATCGGCATCCACTTCTTCTCGCCGGTGGACAAGATGGGCCTCGTCGAACTCATCCTCGGCAAGAAGACCGCGCCGCGCGCCGTCGCGGTGGCGATCGACTACGTGAAGAAGATCCGCAAGACGCCGATCGTCGTGAACGACAGCCGCGGCTTCTACACCTCGCGCTGCTTCGGCACCTATGTCGCCGAGGGTCAGGAGATGCTGGCCGAGGGCATCGCCCCGGCGATCGTCGACAATGTCGGGCGCATGACAGGCATGCCGCGCGGTCCGCTGGAGCTCGCCGACGATGTCGCGCTCGACCTTGCCTACAAGGTGCGCGAGCAGACGAAGAAGGACCTGGGTAGCGCCTATGTCGCTGGTCCCTCGGACGCGCTCATCGAGGCTCTGGTCGTCAAGCATGGTCGCCTTGGCCGCAAGAACGCCAAGGGCTTCTACGACTACCCGGCGAACAAAGGCCCCAAGACGCTGTGGCCGGGTCTCTCCGACCTCGTAGCCATCGAGGTGACCGAGGCAGACCCGGCGGCGGTGGAAGAACTCAAGAAGCGCTTCCTCTATCGCCAGGCGGTCGAGGCGGCGCGCTGCGTCGCCGAAGGTGTCGTCACCGATCCGCGCGACGGCGATGTCGGGGCGATCCTCGGCTGGGGCTTCGCGCCCTGGACCGGCGGTCCGATCAGCCTGATCGACACGGTCGGTCTGGCGAAGTTCGTCGAGGAGTGCGACCGCATGGCCCAGGCCTACGGCCCCCGCTTCGCCCCGCCGCAATTGCTGCGCGACATGGCGGCCAGGGGCGAGACCCTTTACGGGAACTGGAAGGCCGCCCCAAAGGCTGCCTGACGTCCCCGATGTGACGATCGAGCGAATGGCCGGGTCAAAAACCCGGCCTTTTCGCGCCGATTGTGAGGGATTTCGCAAACTGAGCGGGTCGATGGTTCCGCTTTTCGCCGCAATTGCGTAAGAAGACGCCCGTCCGGGGCCGTTCGGCCCGCCTCTTGGGGAGCTTTCACCATGCGTCTCAATCTGTCCGCCCTGTTCCTGTCCACCGCCCTCGCTACCAGCTTCGGCGCCGGAGCCGCGGTGCTGCTCGCCCCCATCGCACCGATCGCGCAGGCGCAGGATGCCGGCATGGGCTTGCCGAGCGAAGTCGACGTCGATGCGCTGCTCAAGCTTCTGCCGCCCGAGGTCAAGGCTAGCTACGAGTCGAAATCCTATGATGCGTTGTCGGGCTTCACGACGATCAAAAATCTGAAGTTCGCCGATCCCGCCAACGAGGCCGGCAACAATGTGGTCATCGGCTTGGTCAGCCTGCGCGGCCTAGACTTGGCGGCGTTCGAGTATGTCTTCGACTTCGCCAAGTACGGCGCGACACCGGACGAGACCTTCAAACAACTGTTCGGCGAGGTCATCGTGAACGGGGTCACGATCACGGCGAACGGCGCCCCCGCCGGCTCGATCGAGAGCCTCGCGTTCGGCGGCGTGCAGATGAAGCAGCTTCAGGTGAAGCCGCCGGGCACCGGCGGTGCGCCAGCCTCCGAAATCGACGGCATCAAATTCGCCGGCGCGCTGCTGGACAGCATCATCGCCGGCCCGCTGGAGCTGACCAATCTCGCGGTCGACTCCGAGGGCAGCAAGATCACGATCGGTCGCGCCGCGCTCGGAGGCTACACGCGCGGCCAGTACGGTAACTCGGAGCTCTCGGGGTTCGAGGCGACCGGCGACGGCAATATGACGAAGATGGCCTCGGCCCGCTCTGACGGCGGCGACCTCTCCAAGGTGCTGCCCTGGATGGTGAAGGGCGAGCTGCCGCCCGTCGCGCCAGAGCCGCTGCTCTATATCGGCGCCGGCAACGTCAGCGGCCTGGAATACGACATCATGGGTACCAAGGTGTCGATCGCCTCCTATGGCGTCGATGCGATCAACTTCTTCTGGCTGGTTCCGTCACAGTTCAAGATGAACATGACGGACATGATCGTCATTCCGGCCGCATCGGATGCTGCCCAGCTCCAGGAACTCGGCATTAGCCAGCTCGACATGGACTTCGGGCTCGAGTGGACCTTCGACGGCGCCGCCGGCACGGCGCAGCTGAAGGAGCTGCGGATCGACGAGAGCAGCCTCTTCAACACCAATCTGTCGGTCGATCTGACGGGCCTCAATCTTTCCCAGCTGGTCGATCCCAACATGATGCAGATGGCGGTCATGCAGATCGGGATCACTGGCGCGAAGCTGTTCGTGAAGAACAACGGCGGCGTCGACAAGATACTCGCCGCCGCCGCGAAGGAAGAGGGCTCCACTCCCGACGCGATGCGTCAGCAGATCCTCGACCAGATGAGCGCGATGGAGGCCGGCATGCCGGGCCCAGACGGCCAGCCGGTTCCGCTCAGCGACCGGATGAAGGGCATCGTTGCGGCTCTGAAGGCGTTCGTCACCTCGCCGGGCACGCTGACGGTAACCATGCAGCCGGCCCAGCCGATCAACGCCATGAATGGCATGGGCGCGATGATGGACCCGATGGCCGCCGCCGATGCGCTCGGCATCACGGTCGAATCCACGCCGCAGTAAGCGCGCGTCGCACCTCAACCTGAAGCGGCGCGCCTCCGGGCGCGCCGCTTTCATTTGATGGCGGCGCTCGCCGGACAGGGATCGGGTGCATCGATCTCGGCGATCGTTCGCCGCAAAGTGGGATCGTTCAGCACCGCCAGGCGACCGGCGTCGATCAACTGCTCCACTTGATCAGGGGAGATCGTCAGCCCGGTCGGGATGTCTTTGAGGGCGTCGGCCGCCGGCTGGTCGCTGAGCGCGACATGCACCAGCGCCGCGCGCGCACCCAGATTTTCGCCCGTGCGCCCGGCGCATCGCAGCGCCGTCAGGTTGGCCGCCACGGCACTGCCTGAGCTTCGGGCAAGCCGCAGGGTCTCGAAATTGTACTGGTCGATCGTATTCGACGTAACAGCGTCGGCGATGCGCAACAGGTCGCCGACCACTGGCGTGCGGTTGATCTCGCGGTCCTGGGCGGACTGTCCGTCAATCGAAATAAATATGATGCGACGCAGCCGCTGGACGCGACCGGTCGGGTCAGGCGCGGCGGCAGGCGTGTCGTATCGCGAAATGTAGTTGAGCAGGCCGCGCATCGCGAGATTGTCGCCGACGCCCCCGTCGACCAGATGCACATAGGCGTCTCTGTCGGCCTCGGTGTAGCGCCGCGCCAGCTTCGCCTGCTGGCGCTGGCGCGACAGCGGGTCGGCATCCGCCAGCGCCGGCGCGATCCAGCCAGGCTCGGTCCTGCAAAAGGCGCTGTAGTTCTTGAGCGTGATCGGCGTGAAGAGGATCGGAAAGCCGTTTGAGGCCGCGACTGCCCGGGCCAGAGGGTAGTCGGAGAGATCCGAACAGATCAGGTCGAACTGGTTCTGGATAAACGGAAAGGGTGTGCCGCTGGCCAGATCGGTCGCCTGAATCATCGCATAGGGCGGCCCGAGCTTCTGAAGGTCGCCAAAGGTCGCGCCGCGGAACATCAAATCGTCGTAGACCCGGGCCATCTCATCGTTGGTCCCCCAGTTGGGGTTGACCATCCAGTCCCAGCGCCAGGGCAGCAGGTAGATGCCGGCGATCTCGTCGTTCAGGTCCTCGTCCAGGAAGTCACGGCGAAAGGTCTCGAACATCGCGTCGCGGTGCAGCGCATAGTAGGCGGCCGGGAAACTGCCGCCGGAGACTCCGGTTAGAAGATCGATCTCGTGCAGAAGGCTGCCGGTGCGCTCGCCGGATCCAAGGCCTATCTCGCGCATAGCCAGCAGCGCGCCGTAGCCGAAAGCCGCCGAGCGCTTGCCCCCGCCGGAGAACGAGACGACGACGAGCAGATCATCCGAGCTGCGGGCCGACGAGAGACTGTCGAGGCGGTAGCCCTTCGTTTCGTCCATCGTTGCGAGGGGGGCGTTGACCTGCGCCTGCAGCGAGGCGCATCCGGCGGTCAACAGCCCGGCAAGACTGACTGCAACGAACGATCTCATGGCTACCCTCGATGCTCCCCAAGCGACTATGGCGGGCGCCAACGCACCGTCAACGCTATCTGGTAGCCGAGCATGACAAGGCGTGCCGACTTCGTGTTCAATGGAGCCGGTCTGGATGGGAGAATTCATGCGCCGCTTCATGCTCGCCGCCATTGCTGCTGTCTCGCTTGTTGCCCCAGCGCCTGCGCAGGTTCTGCCATCTGCAGACATCGATGCGCTGCTGGCGGCATTGCCTGGCGTCGTCGCCACCTACGAGACCAAGTCCGATATTGGTGGCGTCATTGCGCTTGACGGACTGAAGATCGCAATGAAGAACCCGGACGGCACGCCGGACGAGGCCAACAAGGTCGTCGTCAGGCGGGCCGAGGCGACCGGTCTCGACGCAGATGCGATCCTCGCCGTCTTTGACGGTGCCCGCTACGGGACAGAGCCCGACCAGACCTTCCGCAGTCTGTTCAGCCAGCTTGACCTTCGCGACGTTTCGGTCGTCGCCGGCGGCAAGACGGTCGCGACGATCGCCAGTTGGTCGGCCGCTTCGCTCGAGATGAAGCAGTTCTGGTTTAAGCCGGCAGCCGACATGCGCAGCCAGTTCGGATCGGATGTCGAAATGGCGGCCAAGGTCTTAGGCAATGTGCTCGACTCGACAAGGGCCGGGCTGTCGTCGATCTCCGGTCTGCACTTGGAAATCGATACTGCGGCGATGGCGGCGGCGATGGCGCCGGGCACGCCGATGCCGCCTTCGCAGGGCATCGAGGTCTACGACTATGCAGAGATCACGGTCGATGGCTTCGACCGCGGCCGGTGGGGCCGGATGACCTGGAAGGGCCTCTCGTCGCGATCGCCCATGCCGCCGCTGGGCGAGATGTCGGTCAGCGTTGCGGAGGGTCACTGGGATGGGGCCGACGTCAGCAAGCTCCTGCCCTGGCTGATGCGCGCCGAGTGGCCGCCGGCCGAACGCGAGGGTCTTGTTTCCTTCGGGGCGACCTGTGCGACGTCCTACGTCATGTCGATTCCTGGAGTCGGCACACTGGACTTTCCCGAGACGTGCAGCGAGGCGATCGATTTCGTTTGGCTGATCCCGGTGCAGGTCAGGATCGACATGACCGGTACTTTCACACCCGCGCCGCCCGGTGAGTTCATTGCTCCACCACACGTCGCCAGGCACTTTAAAGGCCCCCTGGACGCCGGGCTGACG
>ERZ761602.3592-NODE-3592-length-21631-cov-9.610632_pt1 | contig 21631 bp, 20 predicted proteins | sample MGYA00512165_ERZ761602 | MGnify/ENA primary metagenome ERZ761602 (study PRJEB28899, sample SAMN02445085) | bioreactor sludge metagenome | biome: EBPR sludge; isolation source: Thorneside wastewater treatment plant | place: Australia: Brisbane, Thorneside...
AGGAATTTTCTGTGGCTCCCCGACCTGGGCTCGAACCAGGGACCTACGGATTAACAGTTCGCAAAAAATAGTGTTTTTCCACGTTGAACCGAATGCGCGAATACTGATAAATACACATTGTTTCAACACTTTGCCGAAATTAGACGTTGCACGACGTTGAAGCGCATGCCTATAATCTGCTTACTGTGTGCTTACCAGAATTAACTGGCAGGCTGAAAACGGGGGGCAGACATGAGCGACAACAAGGTGAACTTCACGGCTGGCAGAGTCGCGGCTTTCTGCTGCGAGGAAGGCAAGCAGGCCGAGTTTCTGTGGGACACCAGCGCAAGCGGGCTTGGCCTGAAGGCATCTGCCGGAGGCTCGAAACGCTACGTTCTGCAAAGCCGTCTTGAGTCTGGTGCCACCATACGGCTGACGATTGGCGACCCGAGGACGTGGACGCTATCCGCCGCCCGCGACGAAGCCCGCCGCCTGCAAACGCTGATTGACCAGGGCATTGACCCGCGCCAAGAGAAGCTCGACCGGATAGCCGCCGCCGAGGCCAAGCGCGCCGAGGACGAAGTCAAACGAGTTGAGGCCCAGCGTATCGAGGCGCCGGCCCTCGAAGCCTGGCAAAGCTACATTGACGCGAAGCGACCGAGGGCCGGCGTCGGTGGCAAGCGGTGGGGCGAACGCACATTGCTTGACCATCAGCGACTTGTCGATCCTGGCGGGAAACCCAAGACCCGAGGCCGCCGGCCTGGCGAGGGCGACACGACGATGCCCGGCGCGCTGCTGGCCCTGCTGAATCGCCCCCTGGAACGGATAACCGCCGACTGCGTGCGAGCCTGGCTGAAAGACGAGGCCGCCAAACGGCCAACGCAAGCAGCGCTTGCTTTCCGTCTGCTGCGCGCCTTCCTGAACTGGTGCAGCGATCGCCCCGAGTACCGCGATCAGGCGCACGTCGACGCCTGTGGCAGTCGTATGGCTAAAAACGAGCTGCCAAAGAAGATTGCCAAGGATGATTGCTTGCAGCGCGAGCAGTTGTCGGCGTGGTTCGCTGCCGTTCGCCAGATACAAAACCCCGTCATTGCTGCCTATCTGCAAACGACGCTGCTAGCTGGCGCGCGTCGGGAAGAAGTAGCGGGCATCCGGTGGGAAGATGTCGACTTCCAGTGGAAATCCCTGACCATCGGCGACAAGGTCGACGGCAAGCGCACCATTCCCTTGACGCCCTTTGTCGCTTCGCTGCTGGCCGCCCTGCCCCGCCGCAATGAGTGGGTATTCAGTAGCCCCACCGCCGCGTCTGGTAGGCTTCAGGAGCCGCGCATTCAGCACAACAAGGCCCTGACCGCCGCCGGTCTGCCGGACCTTTCTATTCACGGCCTGCGCCGTTCGTTCGCCACCCTGTCGGAATGGGTGGAGTGCCCCGCCGGCATAAGCGCGCAAATCATGGGTCATAAGCCGACCGCCATTGCAGAGAAGCATTACCTGAAGCGCCCGCTCGACCTGCTGCGCAAGTGGCACACGACGATAGAGGCCTGGATTCTCACCGAAGCGGGTATCGAGCAGCCCGGCGAATCCGACGTGGGTTTGCGTGTCGTGCGGAACAGATTGTAAAGCGCCGATATACAGGCTATGATTACTTCGTTCCGCCACAAAGGGCTGGAAGCGTTCTTCCGCTCTGGCACGCAAGCCGGCATTCAGCCGATTCACGCCAAGCGCCTACGGGAAATGCTGGCCGCCCTGCACGCCGCCGCCGCGCCTGACGACTTGGCCCGCCCTTCCTGGCGCCTGCATGGCCTGTCCGGGAAACTCGCCGGCTTTCATGCGATGACGGTTCAGGCGAATTGGCGGCTGGTTTTCCGGTTCGATGGAACGAACGTGGAGCTACTCGACTACATCGACTATCACTGAGGCCCGACACATGGACATGCACAACCCCGCACCCCCCGGCGAACTGCTCGCCGGCTGGCTGAAAGACCTCGACATGAGCGTGACTGCGTTCGCCGCGCACGTGGGCATCAGCCGCGTGATGCTGTCTCGCATCCTGCACGGACACGCGGCCATCACTGCCGACATGGACCTGCGCTTGCACGAAGCCTTGGGCACGTCGCCCGGTTACTGGCTGCGCCTGCAGGCGCAACGCGACTTGTGGACCGCAGGTGAACGTGCCAAGGAACGCGCCCCGGTCGCACGACTCGCCGCCTGACCGAGTTTGCCGCGCCTATCCCGACGGGGAGAAAACCGGGCACCTTCGCCGGCTGGCGCGGCACCCAATTTGAAGGAGCGCATAGAAGGAGCGCCAAGTATGAACGTCGTATTCTGCATCAGCGGCCGCGAGGCTATCCCGGTTCGTGCTATCCCGTACGTGACGGGATGGGATGTTTCACCCGACATGGTTGCGCAGTCGCTGGCAAACTCTTCTGATGGCGTGCGTCTAGACCGGCTGACCGCCTGTCAATACCACGTTGATGGCAGCCACACGCCAATCCTGCCTAAAGAATGGGACGGCATTGAGGATCTCCTTCGAGGCTTGAGCGCATCCTTGGAAGCCAAAAACAGCAACCGCGACATAACACGCCCGCAGTGGCTAAAAGAATCTATTCCGCTGCTGCCTGCCGGTGTTTTTGTCTGGAGGGATGAGCTAGAGAACTCATGGTTTCGATTCAGCGCGCAGACGAGCACTCGAAAAGGCGAACGTCCCAACGATGGGATGCTGAACTTCTCGCCGATGATTCCCGGTGCGTTGTTGCGCGAGCAGGTATGCGAGGGGCTTCCCTTCCAGCGTGCGGTGACCGAGAGTGCGCCGCAGGTGCCGCCGCCGACAATCAGTGACAGACAATCCATATTGCGCCGGCGCAAGTCCGTAACCATCCAAGAAGCAGCGGAACTGCTCACCGGCATTGAAGGATGGACCAAAGAGAATCGGGCCGCTATTGCCCTGATAAGGGAGGCTGTTCAAAACGGCGAACTTGAGCCTGAGAGCGTACGTTACTGGAATGAAGACGCTTGGACGTTTGACGGGAGCCGTGCGGCGATTGATCAGTTTTCCACAACGATAACGCTAGCCAACTTCGATGCGTGGCGAGCATTCTTTCCAGCCGTTGAAAGTCACACTAATGAAATCTCAAAACATGGGCATGCTGTTTCTCAAGCGCCGACGGATGAAGATTTCGCTACCGGGCGGGACGACAACTGGCCGCATACTCTTCATCCGCCAGTGCCCGATTCCACGCGCACACCCAACACCATCCGCTCTGGGGAAACAGAGAATGCTGCCGAAGCAAACCCACGTGACTGGATGAGGGATGCCCGTGCTATCGCTGATGAGTGTTTTGAACACGACACGCAGAACAACTGCCGCGATTCCCTGGACGGGTATTCGCGCCGAGTTACGGACGAAATGCAAAAGCGGAACATTCATGGGCCGCGTGGCCTAATCGACAATCACAAGACTGTTCAGCGGGATGCCCTGCAAGGTGAAAAATGGTGGAAGCACAAGAAGAAATAACGATGCGGGAAAAACGGGAAAAACGGGAAAAGCGGGAATCCCGCGCTTCTCGCCTTTCCCGCAACTAACTGAAACGCGACTCACTAGCTAAATCAATCACTTAGAACGTTTCTTATCTTCTGTCTGAACCGCACCATGCCGTCTTTCCCGCATTGAGAGTTATTCCATACCGTACATCGGGAATTTGGAGTAACTCACAATGACCAAGACTCAAATCGCGTTGAGCAATCTCTCAATCGCGAAACTAACCACAGAAGAACTAGCACAGCGGCTGCGGAACCGCCCGCAAACCGCGCGCGCCGCATATTGCCGAGCCGGCCATTATCTCGGCATGGTTCCGACAAAACTTCCAAGTGGCCGCCTTCTCTGGGACGCTGGCGAAGTCGAGGCGCTACTCGCCGGCGAGGCGGTTCAGGCGGACACAGCCGCCATCGATGAGCACTTCGCGCGGAAGGCCGCGAATCCTGCAAAACTCCCTGAGCACATTGCCCGCAAGGTCGCCGCAAAGTGCTTGATTGCCGGCGAGGTGGCGAATTGAAAACGCCCCCGAACCAAACAGCATTCGAGAGCGCCCCAAGCAAGCGCAATTATACACCGCAAGTCCCTTGCCCCGAATCGCTGCACACGATGTGCACGCCTGAATGGTCGGCGCCTGGATTCCTTGATAGCGAGGTGCCGGCATGATGATGGACAATCCTATCGAGCAATTCCGCGATGCGATCCAGGCATCGGGCCTGACGCCGCCGGACCGCATTGAGGCAGACGGCAAACTGCGGCGCTTCGCCAGCAACGGCCGGCGCAATGATGATGCCGGCTGGTATTTATTACACGGCGACGGCGTACCATGCGGCAGCTTCGGCGACTGGCGCACAGGCCTGACGCAATCCTGGCGGGCCGACATTGGCCGCTCACTGACGCCCGTAGAAGAAACCACGCACCGGGCAAAGGTCGAAGCCACGCGACGTGAACGCGAAACCGACGAAGCGCGGCGACAGGCCGAAGCCACCAAAAATTCGGCCACGATCTGGAGGGCAGCGACGACGGCAACCGCCGCCAATCCATATTTGAAACGCAAGGGTGTTTCGCCGGTAGCGACCCTGCGCGAAATCGATGTCGCTGAGGCCGCCGCGATCCTGGGCTACTCGCCGAAATCGAAGGGCGCACCGTTGACCGGGCGTTTGCTGGTGGCGCCTGTCAAAGTCGGAGCGACCCTGTCGACGCTAGAGCTGATCGACAGCGACGGGCACAAGTCGGCCCTCTATGGTGGCGCGAAGATTGGTGGATATTGGGCGGCACAGTCACTGCCAGATAGCGACGGGCCGGAGCCGCTGCAAATCTTCGAGGGAGTAGCGACAACGCTGTCCGGGAAGGAGGCGAATGGCTACTTGAGTGTCGCGGCGCTCTCGTCCGGCAACCTAATCGCGATGGCGACGATCATGCGCGAACGCTACCCGACGAGGCCGCTGGTCATCGGTGCTGATCTCCTCAAAGCGACCGGCGAGCCTGATCCTCACGCGATAGAGGCGGCGCGATCCGTTGGCGGCACGCTAGCAATCCCCGACTTCGGCGCTGACCGACCAGACGACGCGAAAGACTTCAACGACTTGGCGCAGCTATGCGGATTGGAAGCCGTAGAGCGCTCCATATCCGGCGCAGCGGCACTGGCAAGGACAGAGGATCAGGCGGGAGGAAAAAGCAGGCCAGCAGCCGATCCTGCAAGCCCTGCATGGCCTGCACCGCAACCGCTGCCAAGACTTCCGAAGGTGCCAGACTTCCCGCTGGATTTGCTGCCCGATGATCTGGTGGATTACGTTCGAGATGCCTCGGAACGGGCACGATTTCGGCCGGACTTCGCCGCGGTGGCGAGCATGGCCGCTCTTGGCAGCGTCATCGGCAGAAAGATCGGTATTCGCCTGAAGCGGTGCGACGACTGGACGGAGTACGCTAACGTCTGGGCTGCAATGATTGGTCCGCCGTCTGCGCTAAAGTCGCCTGCCGAACGTGCAGCCATGCGACCGTTCAAGAAGTTGCAAGTCGCAGCTGACGATCTGCACCGGCAACAACGGGCTGAACACGACCTTAGGGCAGAAGCATTCAAGTTGCGCAAGGATGCAAAGCGGAAGAAGGTCGTCGAAGCACTGGCGAAGGACTCCAGCACCGCAGTCGATCTGGGTGACGAGGAACTGCCTGCAGCGCCTGTTGCGCGGGCCTACTGGACAAGCGAGCCGACGGCCGAAAAGCTTGGCGTGATGCTGGCCGAGAATCCGCATGGACTACTGGTTGAGCGCGACGAGCTGTCGTCGCTGCTGGTCAAGTTGGAAGACGATCGCAACGCGACGTTGCGGGGCCTGTACCTGTCCGGGTGGTCCGGCAATGAGGGATACCGATTCGACTCAATCAGCAGGGGCACGACGGCGCTGCCAAAGTTCGCGCTTTCCGTTGCCGGCGGAATGCAGCCTGGGCCGCTATCGCGTTACGTGCGCAGCGCATATTCAGGCGAACGGGCGGATGGCCTGCTGCAACGATTCCAACTGATCGTCTGGCCGGATTCTGAACCTTTTGCGCTTGTCGATCGATTCCCGAATCGCGACGCACGCACCGCGGTGGACGCCCTGTTTGAACGGGCAGATAGCTTTGACCCGATCGCCATGGGCCAGACCGACGGCTTCGGCAATGACCCGCCATTTGTTCGTCTCTCCAGCGAGGCGCAAGGCCATTTCAACGAGTGGTACGTCAACTTCATGCAGAATCGCCGATCTGTCGAGGCATCGGCCGACGAGAGCGGACCAGTATCGGCCCACTTCGGGAAATACCCTGGGCTTGTCGGGAAACTGGCGCTGATCATACACGTTGCCGATGACCCTGCTGGTACGGAGGTATCCGAGCGAACCATTCTCAAGGCGTTGGCGTGGATTGACTACCTGACGCCTCACGCGCAGCGCGTCTATCACGCGGCGGAGCACCCCGAAACGGGAGCGGCCGACCTGCTGCTCGCACGGATGCGGCGCGGCGAATTGCCCGACACCTTCAAGGCTTGGGAAATCTCGCGCAAGGGATGGCATGGGCTGGCCGACCGCGAAGCAGTCAAGAAAGCGTGCCGCCTGCTGTTCGAGTTTGGCTGGCTGATCGAGATACAGGAAGGTGGCGTGTCGAACGGTGGCAGGCCTGGCGATCCGGTCTACGCCGCGTCTCCGGCGGCGAAGCCATGACCGACTACCTCGCACTTCTCAGGCAGAAAACGCCAGCGGGGGCAACTGCACAAACTGCAAAAAGTCCTTTACGCAGTTTATGCAGTTCGCCCATGGCGCTTAAAAGCCCCATTTCTTCAGAGATCACCTCGTCGCGCTGGCTGGTCCACCTCATGGACCGCGGCCCGTTGGAAGTGTCTGTATCGCCCGCTGCTAGCCATGCCGAAGTTCTCGCCAGCTATCCAGACGCGCTGGCGGCTGAACCGTTCGTGGCGGACATTGAGGAAGGATCGGCGCCGATCACTTGCAACCAAGAAGCCGCCATCGTTCGGTGGCTGGCCGACACCGGCGAAACCGACCATGCGATCACTACCGACGTGCTGATCAGATGCAAGCAAGACAGCGAGGCGCGGGCGTACTACCTTGCCCGTGCGCGTTGCGCTGTCGGAGACGACCTTGACGACCGGCGATTCTGTACGCAGTGCGAAAACCTTCGCTCTGGCGTGTGCAGCGTCGCCAAGCCCGGTGGCGTGGTATCTGCGCCCCGAGGCTACCGACCAGTACCTGACATGCTGCATCGCTGCGCCGGCTATTCGCCGAACAGCAATTGCCTGACGAGGCCGACGTGAACCAAACAACGGAAAGCACGACGATGAACAAGACGAAGAGGCAGGCGACCTCCAAGGCAGAGGAGGCCCCGCACGAGAGCACTCCTTGCGAAGCCCGTTCAAGCGGTGACGAAAGCAAGTGCAATATGGCGCGCTTGACTACCTCGCCCGAGTTGGCGGCGTACAGGGTGATTGGTGCCGCTGAAGCAACTACATCAGTTGGCGACCATATCGACGTACCGACGATACTGGAGCAATTGCGCAACGAGGCGGCAGCTGTGCATTGCGGCGATCTGTCGCGAACGGAATCGATGCTGATGAATCAGGCCACGGCGCTGCAAACGCTGTTTGCACGGCTGGTCGAGGCGAGCATGAAAGCCGGAACGTTGCCACAACAAGAAACAGCGATGCGCCTGGCACTAAAAGCGCAGAGTCAGTGCCGGGCGACGCTGGAAACGCTGGTTGCTGTCAAGAACCCACCCATTGTCTACGCCAAGCAGGCCAACCTGACGACCGGGCCGCAGCAGATCAACAACGCCGCGGCGGCACCCTCGCGGGCGCGCGGAAAGAAAACCAAGCCAACCCAACTATCAGGAGGAAGCCATGAGCTACTTTCGGACGCCCGAGCATCGGGCAATGCGCGCAGCACTGATCCGACGCTGGAAACCTTGGGAAAAATCGACCGGGCCAAAGTCCGAAGACGGTAAGGCGCGATCCGCGATGCGCGGTTTCAAGGGGGGCCACCGGGCCATGCTGCGGGAAGTGGCGCGAGTTCTGCGCGAGCAAACCGAAACGTTGAAGCGCACTCCGTAGGGCGCGTGTCAGCATTGACCGACGCAGATCGCAAAGAAGAAGTCGTCGTCTGCCATGCGTCCCTTGCCGGCGTGGTCCGCAGGAATTCCTACAGATTTTTTCTCTGCCCAGGGTTCGTTCGAGGGTTCTCGTTGCTCGACGTGTGTCGTCTGTCAAGCGCAGGACGAGACCATCGGCTCCAAGCGACCGTCTTCGTACTCCATTACTACGGTCGTCACGCAGAGCGGGGAGTTCGACAGCTCTAAACGAAACCTGGAGTAATCACCGTGTAGATTTCGCAATTGATCGGGCAGACTCTTCGCCAGAGAATCCATGAGCGGCCCGAACAACGGTTCCTGCGCGTGCGGGTCACCCACGAGCGAGGCATGCGCAACGCCCGGCATCGTCTGACCATCCGCGTTGTTAACAGTGAAGTTCTGGGGGACCTTTTGCCACGGTGCAGACAGAAAGTCGGTGGCCGACAAGTGCCTTAGTAACGTGAGTTTTTCGGCGTCGTCACCATCCATCACATAGGCCTTACCCGCAATCCGGATGATGTAGCCTCCCTCGTCCGCATACGCCCACAGGTTGAGTACGACTTCAGGATCCCGTAGCACTCGGGCCTGTGTCTTGGCTTGCCTCATGTGAAATCTCCATATTGATCATGTCGAATGCTGCAGGCGAATCCACTCCAGGCAACTGCTTTCTCTCATTTGCCTCGATGTTTGGTGTCTCGTTGCGTGCCTACTCCGCATGCTATCAAAACAATCCATCCGTGGCAGGTGGAACTGCTATTCCCGCTATTTTCGCTACAGATGACGTAGCAAGTAGGGAAACAGTAGCAAGACTAGCAAGGCCCGCGAAACCTCAAATTTCATCGCGCGAATCTTATTTAACCAGCGCGGCGAGATCGTGGCAAGCCGGAGCGATGAACCGATCTGCGAGATGTCAAAGCGCTTTAACGGTTACCACCCCCGCGATAGCAACTCCTTCATGCTTACCCCGTTCAACACCGACGCGCACGTTTCCCAGTCGGCGTCTTCCACCTTGCTGTATTTCGCATCGAACGGATTCCTTGTCGCCGTGGTGCGGTCAATGAGTTGTTTCGCTGCCTGCTCGTCGTGGAGCGCCACCTGCACCCACACATCCTCTAGTGTGTCGGGGATTTGGCCGAACAGGCCGTGGATCGCTTCTAGCCGGTCGGCCAGCACCTGGTGGACGCGATCTTCGACCGAGCCGCGGTAGCGTAGATTGGCGATCCAGATTTCATTACGTGCCTGGCCGATACGCTGGATGCGCCCTTTGCGTTGTTCGAGCCGGGTCGGGTTCCAGGGCAAGTCGATATTGATCAACGTACCAAGGCGCTGCAGATTCAGCCCCTCCGAGGCAGCGTCGGTACCCAGCAGAAGCTTGAGGTCACCGGCGCGGACGCGGTCTTTCAACACATTCCGGTCGCAGCGCTGGAATTTTCCATCGCGCCATAAACCGGAGCGGTTGCTGCCCGCGTAAAGGCCAATGTCCATGCCCGCAAACTCGGCACGTTTGGCCATTTCATCGCCGATCCAACGCACTGTGTCGTAATACTGCGAAAACAGAATGCAGCCCAAATCGAGCCAACTACGGCTGACGCCCGAATGGGTGCCACGCAGATACCCGATTAGCGCTTCCAGCTTTGGATCGTTATTGCCACCTTGCTTAAGAAGATTGAGGCAGCGGCGTAATGATGCCATTTCCGCATCCGTAAAATTCTTGAAATCGCTGACGCCTTGTGGTCGATGCCCCACTTGGGCAGGCATCTCTTCTTCAGCGTCATCCTCATCCTCATCGTCCAATGTGTCCGGCTCTACACCGAGGAGCCTGGCGATAGTGCGGCGACCGGCTTCCATTGAACTGCCAAGGCGGCGCAACAACAATGTTTTGAAGAATCCAGCGCCTTTCACGCGCAGTTGGAGCAACTGAGAAAACGCCTCAGCTTCCTGATATGCGTCGCGCAGATAGCTGCCGAGAACCAGCGCTCCGTCGTCGTCCTCACCAAAAAGCTTAACCGTCACCTTGGGCAGGAAATACCCGCCTGTGGCTGGATTGATCGTCGCTTCGAGATAAGCCCGAGTACGGCGCACGATGCAGCGCAGTAGCGGATTGAAATTGTCACCGTAGTTCGGCAGCAGATGGTTTTGAAGCTGAACCCGCTGGATGGCTTTCGACAGCTTCTCCAGACTCTCGGGATTGAACTGCCAGCGGGAGTCGCTGGCATTAAGGCTGCGACGGATACGGTCGAACGCCGAGTCTTCAAACTTTGAGGGAAGCGGGTCGCGCACGTACTGCCAACCCTCGCGCGCATCGGCGCTTGGCACGATGGCGTCACCCGTGGCAATTTCCAGACATCGGCTGGCCTGAAACCATGGACTGGTATGCGTCCAGCCGCCGAGCACGCCCTCGTTGCCGTGGGAAAGGATATGCAGTAAATCCCACGCCTCAACCGGGTGTAGTTGTACCGGGGTCGCGGTCGCCAGCAACATACTCTTGGTTTTCGGCCCGATCTTGCGCAGAAAGGACATCAACTTGTTGGGGTCGGCCCGCTCGTTGATTTCATCGGCATTCGCATCCACCTTCGGCACCTTCCGGCGGCGAGCGCGGTGCGCTTCATCGACGATCACGCAGGTGTAGCGCCGACTGAGCAGTTGATTTACCGCTTCCGATAAACCGCGCACCACCAGCCCCTGCGAAACTAGACCAATGCGTCGCGGGCATTTGCCAAGTGACTTCGTTCCTTCAGCCGGGTACTCCAGGTCGTTTTCATCAACCCATGCCCGCCCATTCCAGCGGGCGGAAGGCAGCAGCAGCAACTCCATCAACTCATCCTGCCATTGTTGCAGCAATGGCTTGGGGGCCAGCACGAGAATGGGGCCGCCATCGGGATCGTCAAGTGCCATCAACATCGCCGCCATCGCGAGTTGGACGGTTTTACCCAAGCCCACCTGATCGGCCAGCACCAGACGAGCGCCGCCCAGCCGATGCCGTTCCAGCGCCAGACGAGCGAAATACTTCTGATGTGGCCACAGACCCTGTTCGCGGCGATACACCGGCGATTCGACTGCGACAGCAGCCGCGGCCACCGTGGGGTCGACAATTGTTGTTAATTCGGACGGTTCGATCACCTTGCGTGAAATGATGCGCTCAACGTCCTGCTTGATGAACGGACAGCAGGCTAGATCAACAGCGCGGGCATCGTTCCACAGCGCATCGAATTCTTCCTGCACCCACGCAATGGTTTCCGGGTCGTCGTCTTCCCACAGCAGCTCGTAGTTCAGTTTCCATGCCGAGAGACTTTCGTTGACGCTGCCCATAAACGCGATGCGCGAGCCATCGGCGCGGCGCACCACGCCTGCTTTTCCGTGAATCAGGCCGAACGCCGAATCAGGCAGCACACGCACTTCGATCTTCTTGGCCGTCAGTGCTTCGTACAGCGCCCGGTAACGCGGCAGTGCTGCCGGTGGGGCGTCTTCTGGCTTACCTGCGCACCAGCTACGGCGCAGCGCGGCCTGCGCCGCAGCTGCCGTAATGAGGTCCTGCGGGTCCAGGTCAGAATTGCAGATGATGCGCACGGGTCCGGTGACCTTCGCGATGGCTTCACCCGCCACCTCGAATAGGCTGGATCGGAAGTAGCCGGCGATGCGGTCGTAGGAAACAGCACCGTCGAGGCGTTGGGCCAAAACCGTGTGGTCGAGCCGTTTACGTCGGCTGGAATGACGTTGCAGCATCAGTCGTGATCGTTACGCAGGCGGCCAGCCAAAATCCGTGCTGCCTCCGAGTCAGCAACCCACTCGTTCATGCCCTCGGCGTTCCCCAAGGCGGCGAGCCATTCAAGCAAGAACACGAACCCTTCGCGCTTGCCCCAGTAGCCTTGATCGAACGTGTCACGCAGGTATTGGCGGCCGGGTTCGGGACTGCTGTCGGCCGCGCTGGTTTCGCGGATGGCAAACATCAGATGCCGAAGGGGAGCAGCGGCAAATGGGTGCGTGCCTGCAGTGCCGGCGCGACCCCGGCGGATTGGTAACGGCGCTGAGTCGGCCTCCGCGCCCTGAATCTGACCGAGAAGACTTGCCGCTAGACCGGAGGGTGTAAACATGCGTGCGCCGTTGGCCTTGTCGCTCTTCAGCAGGGGTTTAATATCGGTCACGCCGAAGCCTCGCGCCAGCTCTTCATACATACCCTTGCGCCGCTCGCCCCGGCTCTCGATGTCTAGCGCGCGCAGGTAGTAGCGTTCGACCAGCGAGAGTCCGCGCCAGGAATTGTCCAAGCCTCGCGGCACTAGCGTGTCGCAGGCAATACCCAACGCCCGTTCGATGACGATCTGGAAGTCGCTCTTCTCGTTCTTGCCCCGCACGGCAAAGACCTCATGTTCCACATCCTTGCCATCGAGGTTGCCGTATTGGGTCAGCACCTTGAGTGCGGCGGCATAGGCGGCAAGCTGGTAGTCGGCATCGTTGAAGTTGGGTTCGCCGTCTTCGTCGAGGGCCTGCATGGAGGCGATCTGGCGTCTCACTTCGTCTTCCACCAGCGGATAAACCTCGTCGAGGAAGCCAGGCTCGTTGACGGTGCGTTTGCGCAGGACGAGGCAGACGGTGCCCTGGACATAGTTGCCCTTCTTGATGCCTGCAGCTTCGGTTTCGGTGCTGATGGTCCAGGCGGCGGTGGCTTTCAAACCGGCGGCCCAAAGGATCATGCCAAGGTCGGCCCAGACTGCCGGGTCTTGATGGGTGAACATGACCATCTGCATGCCGTTGTCGGGCATGTGCCGCGTGAGGTTCTTGTAGATTTCGACCATGGAACGGCGGAAGTCCTCGCCATCGCCACGCACCGCGAGTTCGGCGCGGGCGTCGGGCGTCCATTCGGGGAAGGCTTTGGCGAGCTGCTTGTCGTACCAGGCGAGGAAGAAGTCGCCGAGTTCATGGTAATTCACCGCATCAGCGTAGGGCGGATCGGTGATCCAAAGATCGCAGGTTTCGCGTACGTCGCGGGCATCGACAACGCTGGCCGAACTTATTCCAACGAGACGCGAACTATACTTGTCCATGATTCTCCAGGAAAGGCGCAAAGGCTCAAGAGGGCGACAGCAATAGTTGAATAGCGTGTTTAAGGCTTGATTGCTAAAAACGTCCTCCCCCTTGTCATGTGCAAGTCCAGTATGCCATCGGCAAAGTCTTGAGCTCCAGTTCGACAAACGCCCTATGCCAAGAAGGTTTGCCACCGTAGACGCTTTGTCGGTCGATAGGCCAACGGATTGCTCGGCCAAGAGACCGATTACAAGTAGTTGCCGTGCAGTGAAGAGATGGTGCCAGTAAGTCCAGCCGCGTGTGCGAATAGGCTCATCGGTTTTTTCTCCGTCCGCAGGCATGACTTTGGATGGAATGAAACCCTCGCGTTGCCAATCAGCAAATCGTTCGCGTAGCAGTTCAAGTACTTTGGCTTCGCGGGCAAGGTCGGCCGCGTCGGGCGCAGCATAGCGACGGATTTCTTTGGGCTTGCCATTCCTGATCACGGTTTTTACCCAGCGGATGCAGTAAAGCCGTTCCTGAAACACATCGCTGGGGCGAGGCACGATGTCCTCATTGCTCCACCGCCGGAGTCCATCGGGGCCGCGCAAAGCTTCGACCGACCATGTGCGTGTTGGGTTAAGCGGGTCTATGACACGACTATCATTTATGGTTGCATTCTTGGCGATAATCTTTCTTTTTGAATCCCCCTTCCAACTGCCTAGCTCAGCAGTCGAGACAACATTGATCTCAGGGTCGAGCCGGTCAGCATTATTCCGGCGTTTCCATTGCGCCACCGCATTGGCTTTCTCGCCCACCAGCCAACTAGGAGCCAGCGGAATAAAGTAGTCGCAACCCTCGGGCTTCACCTCAGCGCAGTAAAGGAAAGCATCGGCGCGCTCGCCCTGCGCGTTGTGCTCGATGCCCCATTCCGTGACTTGCCGGTCAGCCGCGGCCAGCGCCTCGGCCTGCACGCGCATGACCTCTTCCTGCACGTCCTTGCCACTGCCGAGCAGATTCAGGCTTGCCCAGGTGAGCAGTCCGGCAACGGGATTGAGGTCGGAGCCGAACGCCTCGCAACCAACGCGGGCGGCCTCAAAGGGAATGGAGCCGCCACCGCAGAAGGTATCGCCGACCCGGGGCGTATGGCCGAAAGTACGCTGACCGAGTTCTTCGATTAGTTCTGTCAGGCTGGTCGCCGTGGTGCCTAGGTGGGCGTTGATCTCTGCCCAGGCGCTTTCCGAGGGGCCTTCGACGTTCTCCGGGCGTTCGCAGTAGCGCAGCCGATCTGCGTAGGGCAAGCTGTCAAACATGGTTCGGCTGATCTGAATATCTTCATGGCGCCAAGGCGCGCTAGACCCGGCTTCCTTGATACGCTGCCATACACCCTCGTCGTCCATGGTCAGAATTTTGAGGAAAATCTCGCGGTCCTTTTTGGCATCGCTGGATGCTGGCATCAACATGCCAAGGATGGATGCCCGGACGAGGATCAATGGCTTGCGCCCCCACCATTTGCCTAGACGAGTCAGTGTCTGCCCGTTGTTCGCCTTGCGCTCCTTGTACGACTCAGCAGAGAGGCGGGCAATTGGGAATTGGGTTTCGATGAAAGCAAGCATGGACAACCTTGATGAATTCAGAGTGAGAGCGAAAGCTGCGAATGACCCAGCAACTCGCGTCGGGCCTTGGGTGATAGGCCCTCGCCTTTGACGAAGGGGTTGTCGGCAATGGCGGCACGCAACGCTTTGCGCCATCCCAATCCCTTCTGCATCGCCTGCCCGGTGGTTGCCACGGTCATGGTGTAGAGCCACCAGCGCTCCTCGGGGGCGAGGGCTTCCCAGTTGTGCAGGGCGTTGGGAATGTCGTCGGGCGAGGCGTCTTCCACTGCCCAGCACAGAATGCAGAGTTCTTTGCCCAGCGAGGGATGCACCGGTACGGGCTTGGCTGGGTTCTTGATGAACTTGGCGACCGGCAAACCGTTGGCACGCAGGCGGCGATTGGCTTCGTCCCAAAAGGCCGGGGCGAGCGCCAGCCAACGGTTGCGGTCGATCACCACACGAAGCGAGGCATCGTTGGGTGATGGCCGATCCACCGTGCGCGCTCCCAGATGATCGAGGTCATTTCCCCGATGCTCGGTGATGCAGATTATTTCACTGCTGCCGCTACCCTTCGGGATGTCGATAAGAAAGCCGTGGCGTGCTTCATCAGGTAGAAAGCCGAGGCCGACGATTCTGCGTGCGGAGTCTGACGGGCGTGCCATAAGTTACTGACTGACCTTGGCCGAGTTGAACTGCTGGTTGTTGGCGTTAATCCAGTCAAGAAGCGCCTGTCCTGTAGGGAATGCGAGGCTCCCGACATTCATGCGCAAGCTGCCGTCACTGACGATTTCTTGCAACCGTTCGGCTACCAATTTAGCGGCCGGGGCATCATAGCCATCCTCTAGCGCTCCTGAATACTCCACATTCTGCTGACCATCGGCACTCTCCGCCGTGAGGCTAATGTCATGGGCAGTTACGCCAGCGGACTGCTCCAGCCGCTGAAGGAAATCCCAGACTGAGCCCGCGTCGTCGAGCCGTGCCTGCTGGGTCCAGCGGGCTGGTCGTGCCAAGTCAATGGGTGGTCGCGCTTCCTGGCCTTGTTGTGGAATCGGAATGCGGATCGGTTCAGAGTTCAGGCCGTAGTCGGCGGCAACGGCCAACGCGCAGACAACGCGGGAATTGGCCGGAACGCGGAATGCCCCATCGTAGGTAGCCGCGCCCGCGCTGGCTGGCGAGGAACCGTCGGTCGTGTAGCGGATGACGATCCCGCTGGCCTTGGGCAACGTAAGCAACTCGACCTGGTAATAGTTGCCGCGGTCGTGCAACTGATATTTCAGCCGCAACTTGGCGGTCCATTCCTTCACCGTGCTAACACGCAGCATGTCGGCAGGATCATGGGCCAGAAAGCGGTAGCGCAGGCCGGTGGCTTCGAAACGAGTGGGTGTCGGCACCGGGCTGGATGCCGGGGTGGGCTCGGCGTCACCCGTTTCAAAAACCACAGCCGTAGCGTGCAGCGGTTCGACCTTCAGATAGGTGAGTCCGTCGCCGTCATCCTGCACCGATAGCTCGCGAATCGACACTTCCGGCACCGGTGGCGGAAACGGGCCGCGGCGGATGTGGTTGCCTTCTTCACGCCACAGGCCACGGCGCAGGCAGTCGGCTTTGAGGTCATCGAGCGCTGAAAGTTTGTGCAACTGCCAGTTGGTATTGACGGCAGCCGCACGTTTGAAATCAGACCAAAGGACGACTTTGCTGTTTGTCGAACCGAACAGGCGCACCTCGGCACGAGTGCGGAAGCTGTCCTCGTCGATCTTGGTCGTGAATTTCTGCGCACCTTCGAGGGTGTGACGCAGGGTGGCCTCGCCATTCTGGTTGCCGGCGAAGGCAAGGTCAGTGCCGGTAGCCCGCAGCGCGGCGTTGATGGAGGGGTAGACGATCTGATCGAAGGCTTCTTTCAGTGCAGCAGTAAATTGCAGGCCAACTCGGTCACGCAACGCATCGAGTGGCCGCCATTGCGGATCGTCGGCGGGGGTATTCTCCGACCGGAGTTCGTCGTCTATGCTTTGCAGTGCGCGGGTCTGGCGGGCCGAGTCCAGCACTTTTTGAAAGGTATCCCGCGAGCCGGTAAGAAAGAGAACGCGGTTCTTGTACTGCTGCTGGCCCCACCATGCCTGCCAGTCAGGCGAGATCGGCAACTGGTTGGCCTGCCCGCCGGGGCGGACGATGATGAGCGTGGTCTTTTCCTGCTCAACCTGAACTTCATCGGGCGGAGGCAGGACTTTGATGACCTGATAACAGTCGCGCAGCGAAGCCGAGAAGTAGGCTTCCAGATGTTGGCGTAGCATCCGGTCCACGGTTTCGGTGTGCAGCGAAAGGGCCGTAGAACGCAGCTTGGCGGCAAGATTCTGCTGGTTCTTGAAAAACAGGCGACCGTCCGTGGAATGGTGCAGATACCAGGCGCGGGTCGCCAGTTTGTCGAGGACGTTAGCCTTGAAGGTGGAGAGGTCGCGACCGGGTCGTTGCAGGCAATCGACGAGCTGATATTCGCGCAGGCCGTGAATGGCGCCCGGCGTGGTGGACAGCGAGGCGACGAGGATCAGCCGTGCGGCATCCGACGCATCGGAGTTGCCGTTGGCAAGGTCAATCTCTTCAACTTCCGCCGCGCCGCTGTGGGCGATGTCGTGAGCGATGGCTTCACTGAGCGAGGGATTGATTGTGCGAACTTCGGACGCAATCTCATCAAGGTTGAGATCAAGATCGTAGGGGTGGATCAGGTCGATGCCAGACGCTTTGTTTGAGTTCCAGAGGCTGGCCACCACCATTTGCATCAAGCGAATAACGCCACGGGTTTGCTGAAAGCCTTCGTTTTCCTTGAACTTGCCAACGAGTTCGCGCAGATCGGGGTGGAACGGGTAGGCATCCTTGATGCGGATGAATAGTGCTTCGGGTGACGAAGTGGTCAGGTTCATCTTGGCCGCCTCGCGCAGCGCCTCGCGGTAAGCCTCGGCGACCTTCTGGATTTCCGGCACTGGTGCAACCGTCTCGAACAGGCGCTTGCGCAGGATGTGGTAAAGCTCGTCGCCGTTGGGGTTGACGGGCGTTATCGGTACCGCAATGCGCCTGGCCTCGGCTGCAATACCCTGAGTTGCCCGGTTGAAGGCGGCCTCAAGCGACGCCTGGCCTCCGCTGTAGTTCGAGCCGGCGAGATCGGAAACGACAAGGCAAACGTTGTCCATTTCCGCCACAGCAATAAATAAATTGGCCAGCGCTGTTGTGGTCACCACCCCGAGATCGCCATTGCCCACGGGGACGGCTACGGCGTTTGCCAAGTAAGGCGGTAGTTCATCAAGGAACAACACCAACGGATCGCCACCGAGCAATTGTTTCCAGGCTTCCGGCCCCGGCGCACTAAGCAAGGGCGAGACGTAACGGGCGAACTGCTCGGCTTTGCCGAGTTGCTCGGCAATCGAACCCCAGATGCCGCCGGGGGCATCGGTGCTCCGGCCATTGAACCCGACCACGCGAGCGCGACCAAGAGTCGGCGCAGGATTCTGCTCGCCAATGAGCACCTTTTTTCTCAACTCGGGATCGCGCGCCAGCAGGCCCAGCGCGATCATGCTGTGCGTCTTGCCGCCGCCCATGGCCTGCGAAAGCAGGAAGACCGACGAACCGGCGCCCGTCCCGCCTAAGTGGCGAAATGCCCGATCCACCAGCGCGAGCATGCCGTTTGTGAAGTAGTTCTCCTCGAAGAACTCAGAGGCACTGACTTTGCCTTTGAGGAAAGTGTCGAGGTTGAGAACCGTGGCGCGGCGGTCAGCAGCAAAAACAGACTGGCGGGGTTTGCAGAGGGCGTGGAGGCTCATGGTCGGCTCGGGTTTGATGGGCTATTGGCGGAATTTATCAGCGTCCCAGCCCCGTGCGCGGGCCAGGCGTTCGTTAAAAAGCAGTGCGTTACAGTTTCTGTTTCTTAGGAAATGTCGGGTGCGCTCAGGATTGCGATAGAGACCCTGCTGTCACCCTTGGACGCCAAGCGACTTCACCTGGTTGGGATCGGCGCGCTCCGGGTCGGCACGCGAACGCTGACGATCGCTGAGGTTGAAAAAGCTAACTCGGCGCTGATTTGGATGAACATGATGGTGGAGGGTCCCGTTCGTAGGTCAAACAGCGTTTATCTGCCGCCGCAACAACTGCTGGCTCAACCGCAGGCTAGTTCGATAGCATACACCCGGGCCGCATCAATGACTGCTTTCGGCAAATTTTCCCTGTAGCCGCCCTACGTTCGCTGTTGTGAACGCGTTTTAGTAACTATTTCTAGCGGTCCGCGACGTGGGCCATCTGCAAACACCAGCATCGTGGTGTGCCGCCTTTCTGGTTATCGACGACACCGACACGCGCCGCGCAATGGTCATGCCGAACGTGGCTCCATCTGATATTATTGTGACGTTCACGAAATAGAAGAGAAAGCGATGCCGGACAGTTCTGTGACAGTCACCAAACGAGGCAGGCCGCCCAAGGGTGAGCGACCGATGAGCGACAGCGAGCGTAAACGTGCTCAGCGGACGCGCGACAGGCGGGCGGCCATAGACGCCATAGGCGATGAGCAGAATGCTTCGCTACGGGCGCTGCTGGCGATCCTGACGCGTGTCGAAAAGTCGGAACCAGCGCGGCGCTCTGCACAACGAGCTTGGGCCGAGATTGGGCGGCGATATGGTTTCGTGAGTGTCACGAAAGACCAGCGGAGCACTGAATAAACACCGTGGAGGTACAGAGAATGAGCGAAAAGACGAAAGCAGAAAACCTGCGGCCTGGTTGGAAACCCGGTCAAAGCGGAAATCCCAAAGGCCGACCCGCGGGCAGCAGGAACCGCGTCACCCTCGTGGCATTGGCAGCGATGGAGGAAGGTGCCGCCGCTATCGCCAAGAAGATCGTGGAAATGGCCAGGCAAGGCGACATGAGCGCGGCCAGACTGGTACTCGAACGGCTGGTGCCACCGGCAAAGGAGCGCCCGATCTTCCTGACCCTGCCGGATACAAGCTCTGCTGATGGCGTCGCGCAAGCTCAGGCGGCCATCCTGCAAGCGGTGGCGGCCGGCGACATCCTACCCGGAGAGGCTGCGACCTTGGCAGGTATCGTAGAGGCACGCCGCAAGGCGGTGGAGACTCAAGAGCTTGAAGCCCGTATCAGCGCACTCGAAGTGAAAAAATGAACGCCTTGCAGCAACGGGTGAGCAAGCTGGAACGTCCAGTCGGCGCTGGCGAACAGCTCAACTGCATCGTCCACATGATCGAGCCGGGCACCGGGCGGGCAACGTCGCACCTTCGGCTGATTGCTGGCGGTGGTGTTGTGGAAATCGACGAGGAAGGAAACGCGACCGAAGCACGCAGCACTGAACTGGAAACAGCGAAATGAGCACCGCGCTGGAGCGTCGCATGACCAAGCTTGAAGCAGCGGCACACCCCGAGGCAAACCGCGTCGCCCTCATAGTCAGGCGAATTATCCGAGCAGGTTCCGGCGAGGTTGTTCGAGCGATCATCGGCGAGAAGGTTGTGGACCGCCAGACCGACGAATCGGAAGACGATTTCATGGCACGGTCGAAGGTCGAAGCCTTGACCGGCACTCACCGGCGACCAAGCCGCGTGATTCTGCTGTCCGAACAGGATGTCGGACTGTGAGCCCCTTGCAACGTCGCTTGACGAAGCTGGAGCAATTCCGGCAGCACAACGGCGTGGGGTGGGAACTTGACCAGCTGTTGGAGAAAGCGGGAACCAATCGCGCGGCCGTGATGGCAGAGTTTGGCAGTTTGCGGGCGTGCCGTGACTGGCTGGAGGCGCAAGGCCAAGCGAGCAACGCTTGTGTCGGTATTGAGTGGCAACCGTGAGAAGGAAGATGCAATGACGCCAAGGCAAAGTCGTTTCGTTGACGAATACCTCGTTGATCTGGTGGCGAGCAAAGCAGCCATTCGCGCAGGGTACAGCTCCCGGCGAGCGTCAGAGATCGGCTATCAGCTACTGCAGAAAACTACAGTTCAGAACGCAATCACCGAACGCATGAACGCCCGGGCGCAACGTACCGGAATCACGCAAGACAAGGTGCTGGCCGACCTCGAAGCCGTCAAGCAGGACGCCATGAGCAAAACGATTGGCACGGACGGCAATGCCGTGATGGCCAGTCATGCGGCAGCGCTACGGGCTCCGGAACTGCAAGGGCGGCATCTTGGGATGTGGAAGGATCGGCTGGCCGCCACAGGCGAAGTCAGCATCGCCGACGCCATCCGACAGCGCGTTGCAGGCAGGTCCGTGCAAGAAACGTCCTTGGTCGTGTCTCTGGTCCGCGCCAAGGAAGCACCGATCGGCGAGCAGGCGACGGGATAGGCAGCCGAGCCGTTAGCACCTCTTCATAGAGACGAGCGCCAGATCAGCACGGTCCACGATTGCTGTCAATATTGACACGAACGACAGCGAGGAAGACCGCCAGCACGAGTAGAACATCGTCAACGCTGACAGAACAGAGCCGGAATCCACCCGTCTTGATGCAGATCGCCCGCAACTCGATACAATCCCGGGATACGAAAAAGAGCAGGAGCAACTGTATGGACAAGCCATCAACGAAGAACCAGGCTGGCTCGACGACGGCGACGGCGACGGACGAGGAAATCAAGCAACTGGTGGCGGAAACGCTGCTAGCGAGAGCAATCAGGCGGCATCAAGCGAAGACTTCAGCCTCGACCAGCAAACCCTCTCCAACATCGACAGGCAAGAAGCCGAGCGAGTAGCGCACTCATTGGCTTCTCGTGCGGAACTGGTTCGGATTGCTCGAATCTGCTTACCAGATGCTTACCGGAAGGCCAGACAGCAAAAAGCCCACTCCGAAGAATGGGCTAAGTGCTTGAATTTTTTGGCTCCCCGACCTGGGCTCGAACCAGGGACCTACGGATTAACAGTCCGACGCTCTACCAACTGAGCTATCGAGGAACACGAGA
>ERZ761602.3593-NODE-3593-length-21629-cov-9.240475_pt1 | contig 21629 bp, 10 predicted proteins | sample MGYA00512165_ERZ761602 | MGnify/ENA primary metagenome ERZ761602 (study PRJEB28899, sample SAMN02445085) | bioreactor sludge metagenome | biome: EBPR sludge; isolation source: Thorneside wastewater treatment plant | place: Australia: Brisbane, Thorneside...
GCCATTCCGGCCACACCGTTGAACGTAATGTGCGGATCGCCGACGAGTTCATGGGTCTTTCGGTTGACCGTTACAACTAGCGAAATTGCCCCTCCGTAGGCGAGCTTTTTCCGCTCGCGGATAACATCGTATTCGATCTCTTCGAGCGATTCCTCATCGATGAATGTCCGGTGAAGCTCGTGCTTTTCAACGATCCTCGCACCGAATTCATCAAGTTCCAGCAGATCGCCGTTCTCGATCAGAATAATGTTCTGGTCGTCATATCCGGCAACGTGGTGCTTTACATATTCCTTGTGCCGGAAGAGCATCCGATATTCGCCGTGTATCGGGACCAGATATTTCGGCCTGGCCGTTTCGACCATTATCTTGATATCCTCTTGCGAAGCATGACCGGAGACGTGAACGAGCCGCCGTTTCTCCTCAATTATATTCGCCCCGCGTTTGTATAGATGCCCTATTAATCGACTGATGTTTCGTTCATTTCCCGGGATGATACGTGCCGAAAGCACAACGGTATCGCCCTTTTCGATCTGCATCCCTTTGTAGGTCGAGGTGGCCATGTTCCAGAGGGCGGCCCGCATTTCACCTTGGGAACCGGTGACCAAAAAGCAAATTTCGTCATCGTCATAGGCCCGTGCTTCGCTCAGGTCGATAAGCGTATCGCCGAGTATCTTTAGCAGCCCCAGTTCCTCGGCTATCTCGACATTCTTGACCATCGAGCGGCCGAGCACACAAACTTTACGCCCATACTCATGAGCCAGATCAAAAATGATCTGTAGGCGGTGGATCGATGACGAAAACGTGGAGACGAAAAGCCGTCCTTCCGTTTCTTCAAATATCTCGCGAAATGCCGGGATCACATCCTGCTCTGAAGGCGTCCGTCCCGGGACCGTAGCATTGGTCGAATCACCGAGCAAAGCGAGGACACCGCGGTCGCCATATTCTCGAAGTGTTTCCAGATCATAGGTCGGCCCGATCACAGGCGTCGGGTCGATCTTGTAGTCACCGGTGTGAATTATGGTCCCGAGCGGTGTGGTTATCGCGAGCGAAAAGCAATCGATCAACGAATGAGAGGCATGGATGAACTCGATATCAAAAACGCCGACCTTTGCGATGTCATTCGCCCGAACGCGATGAAGAAGCACGTCATCGAGCATTTCGTGCTCGTCCAGCTTTTTCTCGATCAGCGCTTGGGTAAATCTAGAGGCATAGACCGGCAGATTGAATTTACGGAGGATGAAAGGCAAAGCACCGATATGATCCTCGTGCCCATGCGTCAGGACGATAGCCGTCAGGTCATCGCGATATTCTTCGAGGAAGTCGAAGTTGGGGATCGAGATATCTACGCCATAGGGTGTTTCCTCGGGAAAACCCATTCCGGCATCGATGACGATCATCTCGTCACCGTAACGGACGCCCATACAGTTCATCCCAAATTCACCGATGCCGCCAAGTGGTATTATCTCTATTCTGCTCAATCGTTTACCGCCCTTTAATGAAACCAGATATGCCTAGATAGTAGCATAATCGCCCGTTTCAAGGCTTTGGGTGAACGGCGATTGCATCGTAAAGACGAAGCCATTCTGAAAGTTCAAGCGTCTCCGCCCGCCGCTTTGGGTCAATACGGGCATCGGCCAATGCCACAGCCGCTTCAGGATGAATTCTCTTCATATTGTTCGCTAGCGTTTTCCGCTTTTGCGAAAAGCCCGTACTTACAAGACGCCGGAAGGCATCCTCGTCGGCCGAACTTTGGGCTTTCGGGATAAGCCGAACGACGGAGCTCCAGATCTTCGGACGCGGGCGGAAGGCCTCTGGCGGAACGTCAAACAGCCTTTCGACCGCGAACGCTGCCTCGACCAGTACAGTAAGATATCCACGCTCCGACCTTCCCGGTTTCGCTTTGATCCGCTCGACAACTTCGCGTTGAAACATCAGGACGAGTTCGGATATGCAATGCCGCTCTTTTGCCAGGTGCTGGAGAATCGCAGTTGAAATGTAATAAGGAAGATTTGCGACGAGCTTCGCCTTCGGTGTTCCGGGGTAAAACTGATCAATCAGCTCGCGAAGATCGGCTTCCGAAGCGTCGGCCTCAACGACGTTAAAGCGGCCTGTCCCGCCGAGATCATCCATCAGCTGCGGAACAAGCTCGCGGTCAAGCTCAATGGCAAGCACCTTCGCCCCTCGTTCCAGTAGTTCACGCGTCAACGCCCCACGCCCCGGGCCGATCTCGATCACGACCTCGCCCTTTTCCGGATGCACGGCATTAACGATCTTCGAGACGTACTTTCCATCGACCAAGAAATTTTGGCCGAGCGATCGCTTTGCCCGCATCGAGTATTCGATTTTCTCGACCATTCCCGATGAGTTTAGTCGCGATTTCAAACATCGGCAAGCAGAACAAATTTCTCACTTTTGAGTTGTTTATTTCTGCACATTCGCTTATAACTTTAGCGTCATTGCTCTTTACCGTAATTCCAGACCGCACACCGTGCCGCGTATGAAGAAAATAGTTTACCTGCCGTGTCTGATCTTGTTGTTGGTCAACATCATCGTCGGGGTCCAAGACGACCCAAACCCGAATTCACCGTCGCCCGTGCTCGTAGCTGGGAGCGAGAGCGACCGAATTCTTTTGCGCGGGACTGCTTCGGCTTTCCGGCAGCAACCGAACCGCGAACTCCGAATACTCTACCCCTCCGCAAATGAATGGGTCACGGCAATTATCCGTAATATCCAACCATCGGAGAGCGAAGGTGCGAACTCTATAAGGATCTTTGTAAAACAACGATCCGGAAAGACGTTCGAATTGGATGTGCGCGAGCTCAAGCGGCTAGCGAAGGACGAGTTTGCTATCACTTTTCGCGTTTTCGACCCCAGCGGCTTTCGCGGCCAACCGGTAGCGGATGGCGATTCGCTGATCTACGTAAGCTGGCGCGGAAACGCATCAAATATGCTCAAGATCGGGCTTGGTAGCACCGGCGGCATCGAGATCCCGAAAACAGCTGAACCGGCAGGCATCAGATCTTCCGATCCCGAGTACGTAGGTTACCATTTTGCGGGCGACCGAGTGCGGTTTGCCGAGCAAGCGGCATTCGGCCCATCTCCGATGCTCGACATGCGTTTGCGTCGCACGGGCCTTCGAACCTGGCTTGCGGAACAATTCGACGCTCCATACCCAACATTCGCGTACCCGGATCCGCCGCAGTCGCCGACGAATCCGCCGATGGACTGCAGCCTTTCGACCTTTCCGACCTGCTATCGCGAGCGCTACACGATGATCCCGCTTCAGAAGTGGTTTTTTACTGAAGCGTTCTACGGTGAGGCACAGCTTCGCCATCGGACTGCTTGGTCGCTCAGTCAAATTTGGGTAACTTCTGGGCTAACCGTGCAGCAAAGCAGTCACGCGATCGCGTACCACAAAGTTCTTTCGCGGAATGCGTTCGGAAATTATCGCCAGTTGATGTACGACATGACACTTAACCCGGCGATGGGCCACTATCTCGACATGGTTCGGAGCACCCGAACGAATCCGAACGAGAATTACCCGCGCGAAATACTCCAGCTTTTCTCGATCGGGCTTTACATGCTGAATCCGGACGGAACCCTTCAGCTTGACCAGAACGGCCAGCCGATACCGACCTATGACCAAGAGACGGTCAATCAGTTCACGAAGGTATTCACCGGTTGGACGTTTTGCAACATCACGTGCCAGAACTCTTCGCCGGGAATCGTGAACTACAAGGATCCGATGATCCTCAATCCGGCGAATCACGACCTTTCGGCCAAGACGCTGCTTCAATATCCGGGAGCCCCGAATCCGGTCATCCCGGCCTGCACCAACTGCACGGACCCGGACCAGATAAGGAACTATGCTGAGCAGTCATTGAACATGGCTCTCGATAACATCTTCAACCACCCAAATCTGGGACCGTTCATCGGGAAGTTGATGATCCAGCAGATGGTTACGGGCGACCCGTCGCCTGCCTATGTACAGCGGGTCGGGGCTGTTTTCAACGGAGAGACCGGCAGCCCTCGCGGCGATATGAAGGCTCTGCTGCGGGCGATCCTTCTTGACCCGGAGGCACGGGGCGATGCGAAGACCGACCCGCGTTACGGCAAGCTCCGTGAACCCGTCCAGCTTATTACGAACCTCGCGAGGATCTTTCCGGCGGTTGATTTTAACGGAGAAAATCGAAGCGATGGCGCGCTGGCAAGCTATGCGAACTTGATGGGACAGAATCCCTTTAATTCGCCGACCGTTTTCAACTACTACTCGCCGGACTACAACGTCCCTGGGACAAGCATACTTGCTCCGGAGTTCGAACTGCTAAACACAAATACGTCGACCCGGCGGACGAATTTCCTCCACACGCTGATCTTTGACGGGTTGACGGCAAACGCGACCGATTCGCTACGCGGCACGTCGTTGACCTTTTCCGAATTCTTGCCGTTGGCGGAAGCCGACCCGACGGGAACATTTCTCCTTGATGGTTTGAACGCACGAATGATGCACGGTCGGATGTCGCTAGCCCAACGCGACATAATTTTGCAGGCAGTAACTGCCGTTCCGGCCTCGAACCCGATGCTCAGGATAAAGACCGCCGTTTACCTGATCGCCGTTTCATCCGCCTATCAGATCCAGAGGTAACCGATGACCATTTCAAGAAGACGATTTTTAGCACACGCCGGAGCCGGCCTAACGATGGCCGGCCTTGTATCAGGTTCACATCCTTTCGGAATAATGAGCGCTCTGGCTCAAACCTCGGATGGCGGAGAGCCTCAAGACTATAAGGCTCTTGTTTGTATTTACTTCAACGGCGGTAATGACGGCAATAATACCATCGTTCCGCTTCATTCCGACCAATCCGTCAGCGGTTACGACCACTATTTTCAGGCACGCGGGCCTCGGGGTCTTGCCTTGCCGCAGAAAACGCTTCTCCCGATCGCCGTACCGCGAATCGGCGGTTCAGCATATGGGCTACACCCTGCGTTAGGGACGGTCGCAAACGGGATAAACCCGGGCCTGCATCCGCTCTGGGGAACCGGCAAGATGGCGATCGTCAGCGGTGTCGGTCCGCTTATTATGCCAATTACGCGAGCGCAGTATCAGTCAGATCCATCGGTCAGGCCACGGAACCTTTTTTCGCATACTGACCAAACGCAGCAGCATCACAATTCACGCGCTGATGCCGTAATGCTGAGCGGATGGGGCGGCCGCATTGCGGACAAAATGACGACGGTCGCGAATCCGAACCGACTGGTGCCGACCGTCTCGTCGATCGTCGGTCCGCGACTTTTTACCGTGGGAGAGAATGAACAGCCGCTTTCGCTCGGGCCGGCTCCGGCTCCGCTCAGTACGATCTTCTCGCTGACCGGCTACAACGGAACTCCTATCGCGAACGCCCGCCTCGCGGCACTAGAAGCTCAGATCTTGCTTGAAAAAGGCCAGGATCTTGTTGAAGCCTCGAACAACATCCAAAGCGAGGCACTCCGAATCAGCCGAACGCTCAATGCGGCAAATGAAGTGACCGCGGTATTCCCGGCAACCAACCTCGGAAACCAACTAAAACAGATCGCAAGAATGATCAAGGCCCGCAGTGCTTTGGGCGTTACGCGGCAGATCTTCTACTGTTCATTGGATGGGTTTGACACGCATAACGGCCAACTCCTCGGGCAGAACGGGTTACTGACGCAGTTCAGCCAGGCGTCTCGTGCGTTCTACGAGGAAATGGTGGCCCAAGGAATCGAAGACAAGGTCACGCAGTTCACGCTCACGGACTTTAATCGAACATTCGACCCAGCGGGTACAGGCGCGAATGTCGGCAGCGACCACGGCTGGGCGAATCATCAGTTCGTCATCGGCGGCGGGGTCGCCGGAGCTGACTTCTTCGGTGTCAATTCGTCAAATGGAACGCCGTTCCCGACGCTCGTCAATAACGGTCCGGATGATGCAGATTCCGGGACGGGAGCACGCGGGCGATGGATACCGACGGCGTCTGTCGAGCAGTATGCGGCCACTTTGGCCCGATGGTTCGGATTAAGCGAGGCCGACATGCCATTCGTGTTCCCGAACATCGGGAACTTCCCAGTAACCGATCTGGGGTTCATAACGGCGAGTTAAATGCGGCGTTATTGATCTAATTGCCGGGGTAACCGGTTATCTCGATGTCGTCGCCGAGCCGGGTCACGGTCAGGTCGCGGAGCCTTAGAGCATCAGCTAGAGTGTCAGCCCCGCCGCCGCCAACGGCGTTCGGGGCTTTGTTTCCGCCGATGACCAAGGGCGCGAGAATAAAGGTAACCTTATCTACCAAACCGGCGTCGATGAATGCTCCCGCGACCGCCGTTCCGCCCTCAACGAGAACGCTCTGGATTTCGCGACGCTTCAGCTCCGAAAGCACACCCTTCAGATTCCTCGCACCGCCCTCCACCGGAATCACATCAACGCCTTTCTCTTGAAGTGGCCCGACCCGCTCGGGATCGATGCAGTTGGTCATCACAAAGGTCGGAGCCTCAGCGGTCGTGGTCGCAAGCCTCGAAACATGCGGAAGTCGAAGGCTGTTATCCAGAACGACACGGACAAGCGGTCGGCGACGCAGCTTGCCGCTCCGGTCCGTCAGCGAAGGATCATCCACCGCCGCCGTGGTTGCGCCGACCATTATCGCATCGTGTTCATGGCGTAGTTCATGGACACGGCTGCGGGCCGTCTCACCGGAAAGAGCGGTTGAGACGCTGCTTTTAAGCGAGATCCGGCCATCTAGCGACATTGCGAGCTTTAGATGAACAAAAGGTCTCTCGTTCTTATGCCAGCAAATGAACTTCTCGTTCAGCCGAGATGCCTCGTCTGCAAGAATTCCCGTCAATACCTCAACTCCGGCTCCGCGAAGCCGTTCGAAACCCTTTCCTGAAACAAGCGGGTTCGGGTCTTCTATCGGACAAACAACGCGTGCGATACCGGCATTGATCAGTGCTTCGGTGCATGGCGGCGTTTTACCATGATGGTCGTGTGGCTCGAGCGATACGTAGGCCGTCCCGCCGGCAGCATTTGTCCCGGCTTTCATCAGGGCAATGACCTCCGCGTGAGTTACATCGCCCTTAAGATACGTACCTTCGCCCACCACCTCTCCGCTCTGCGAAACCACAACGCAACCCACTAACGGGTTTGGCGATACAAGACCGGTACCGAGGCCGGCGAGTTCGATTGCCCGCCGCATGTGCTTGATATCTGTTTCAGTATGTTCGCTCAAGTCCAAACCTCGCTACGGATCTTAGTTGAAAAGGCTGTTCACGTATCGCTCAGCATCGAAAACCATCAAGTCATCAACCTGCTCGCCAATGCCGACGTATCGGATCGGTAGATTCAGCTCTTTCGAGATCGCGACCGCGATCCCGCCTTTTGCCGTTCCATCGAGTTTTGTCAATACGATACCGGTGACGTTCGCGACCTTAGTGAACTGCCTGGCCTGCTCAAGTCCGTTTTGGCCGGTCACTGCGTCGATAACCAAAAGCGTCTCGTGCGGAGCACCTTCTACCTCGCGGGCAGCGATCCGCTTCATCTTTTCAAGCTCTGCCATCAGGTTCGCTTTATTGTGAAGACGTCCGGCGGTGTCAACTATAAGCACGTCAGCCGACCGAGCCTTTGCCGATTGAAGAGCGTCAAACAGAACTGCGGCTGGATCGGTTCCCTGCTTTTGCTGAATGATCGGAACGCCTGCCCGCCCGGCCCAGATCTCGAGTTGATCCGACGCCGCCGCACGGAATGTGTCCGCCGCACAGATCAGCACGTCATTGCCTTCATTCTTTATCCGCTGCGAAAGCTTTCCGATCGTGGTTGTCTTCCCAACGCCATTAACTCCGACGACCATTAGAACGTACGGCCGGATTGCGTCGTCAACTGCCGTTTCCGAAGCCACACCGCCGGTGGAATGCCCGAGAATATCAAGAAGCTCCCGCTTCATCGTCGCCTTCAGAGCATCGATGTCGTTTATCTCTTTCCGAGAAACGCCCTTCCTCACCGCCTCGATGACCTGCATCGTCGTTTTGACGCCAATGTCGGTCGAGATAAGCATCTCTTCGAGTTCATCAAGCAACGCCTCGTCGATCTGCTTACGGCCCTCAAAGACCGAATCGAGCCGGTCATTCAGCGAGTCGCGAGTCTTTGCGATCGCCTTTGAAAACCGGACGCCGAGCTCCTTTTCGACCGCTTCTTCCTGTGCCTTCAGCTCCTCGATCGACTTGTCCAAGCCAAGTACCGAGGTTGAGAATGGGTCTTCCTTTTTTCTGCGCCAAAATGCCATAAAAACCAACCGCGAATCTTTGAGTATAGAAAAAACCCGTGCGCCGAACAACGCACGGGCATTTCCCATCGGTTGCGAATGAATTTATCTCGGCAAGGCAAGCTTATCGCGATTGCGAAACAGCATCAGTCCGATAAGGCACGCGTAAACCGCCCAGAAATAGAAGCCGATGAACGCTCCCACCGCTTTCGCCGGCAGATTGCCGACTCCGGGCATATCGAATGGAGTAAGCAACATGGTCGGTATCGCGATCACGATACCGGAAAAGATCGACAGTATCAGGCCGAAAAGGAGAAGCTTCACGTAATCGAAGCCAAGATGCCGAATCGTGTTCAGTGCGGTGCCGGGATTTATCGTCGCCGCAAATGAGCGTGTATAACCCGCAACGGCACATGCGGCAGGATACAGCAACAACCCCCAAAGAAAGGTCAGCATCAGTACCACGACCAGCGGAGCTGCAAGCTGCAAGAATCCGCTCAGGAACTCTTGAAACTGCGCGTCGCGTGTTTCCGGCGAGGGCCCGATGACCGACTCCAGCTGGGCCTGTCTGTGCTGCTGCGCCATTGCCCAAAGCTCCTCCTGCTCCCGTGCGTCTTCGTCGATAACCGGCGTCGGTGCGCCCGTCGGCTCGGTAACGCTCGCGATCTGTTCATTTTTGCCGTCTGCAGCCTCGGTCAAGACACGTTTTACCTCCGAAGATTGTTCGGCTACGTCACGCTGTGCGTAATAGTGGGTCCCGGGGATCCTCTCGAGGTCGGCATTAATCGATTCGACCTTACTGCTGACTGCGCTAAAGATCAGATACACACCGACGATTGCCGCAAGTATGAACGGGCCAAAGCTTGAGATGTAGGCTGCGAGGCTAAGAAATAGCGGATGAACAACATCTTCCCATATCGAGAAATCCTCGAAGTCGGGCATGAAGTTCGAATCGATCGCGCCTTTCGAAAAATTGTCGACCGTGTTGGCCAACACACCGAACGAGATCGCGTTCGTCGCCATGACGGCGATCAGAGCTGTGGCGACCATGAAGATGCCACCGAGCCCTGCGGCCGATTGCCCGAGCGAGAGGAAAGTGTAAAGAATACCGCCCAAAACCAGGCTGGTTCCGAACCTGAACGGATGGCCGAATGAATAACCCAGATCGCCGAAGCCGAACGTTTCGCCTCCGAGAGCGGCCGAACTCGCGGCAACGCTTGCGGCCGCGACCGCTTCCGCATCGCGGCAGAGTTCGCCGCAGGCTGGGCAGATCCTGACGCTGCCGCCGTATGACCGGGGACACGCCTTACAAAAGCCAACACCGCAACCGGAACAAATGTATTTCGACGGGACGTCAGCATGATTCGCACACCGGGAGTTGTCTGCCACATCTGCCGGAGCGATTTGATTCACGGTATTTGCCGATTGAACGACGTGCGTAACCGGCAACGTCGGTACCGCCATCTGCTGCTCGGCAACCGGTTGTGAAACTGCCGCTTGAACTGTTTCGGAAACTACGACCGGCAGCGGCTCGCCCTTGGCCTTAGCGTTAAAGAACGGTAGAAGCTGAGGAACCTTCCGGGCCTCGATCCAGCGGAGATTTCCGCGGCGCACTTTATCTTCGGGCTGCAGCGAGCCCTCGCTTATCCAATCCGGCAGTTCGGCGAACGGTGCCTCGTAGACCGTGCCGCCGACCTCAACCTGCCACGTTTCGTGTAGCTTGTGTCCCTGCAACTCCATTGTTTGCTACCTTTGGGAGCTCGGCCGGATCGTGGCCGCTGTTTGCGGTTAAATTTTGACCTATGCCCACATTCACGACGCGATCGCCCTCCTTGACCGTTGTTGCGATCTGCTGAACAACGCCGCGGCCGATATGTCCTTTCTGGCAGCCGCGAACGAGAGCCTCCACAACTGCACCGTCGTAACGTGTTCCGACAAGTGCCCGAATGCGGTCGAGAGCTTCGCTAAGGACCATGCCTTTCGAATACGGCCGGTCGATGGTCATTGCGTCGAACGTATCGGCGACCGAAACGATCTTTGCCTGCAGCGGGATCTCGTCGCCCTTTAAGCCCTGAGGGTATCCTTCGCCGTTGACCATTTCGTGGTGTGAATACATGCCGGGCAGGAATTCGTCCATGCCGGGAATCTGCGACATGATCTTGTAGCCCTTCACCGGGTGCGTCTTCATTATGTCGAACTCGTCGGAAGTGAGGGCCGCCGGCTTCTTAAGAATGTTGTCATCGATCGCGATCTTGCCGACGTCATGAAGAAGAGCGCTGATCCTTAGCGCTTCGAGTTCCTTTTCGGGAAGATTCATCTCTTTTCCGATCGCGACAGAAATGCGGGCAACGCGCTCGGAGTGGCCGCGTGTGTATTTGTCCTTTCCGTCGATTGCGGCGGCAAGTGCCTTTACCGTACCCACGAAGAGCTCACGGTTCTCCTGTGCGGCCTGTGCAAGCCGGCGGATGTGTTCCTCGAGCCGGTCGCTCATCGTGTTGAACGCAGTGCCGAGCGTCGCCGTTTCCTTAACACCGCCGACCTCGACACGCGTCGACAGATCGCCCTTCGCGACCGTCTCGGCTGCCTGGGCCAGGCGGAGTATCGGCTGGGCGAGCTGGCGGGCGACGAACAGACCGACAAGCGAAGCGAAGAGCCCAAAAGCGAGGCTGATCACCCATGTTTGCGTTCGCATCTCGCCGACCGAAGCGAGGGCCTTCGCTTCGTCCTGCATCGTGATGACGCCAAATTTTGCGTTCGTGCCGAAATCGACGGTCGAATACGCTCCGATCATCGAGTGCTCGTTTCCACCAAATTCGCCGACAAACGGCACGAGCCCGGACTGGATCTGCTCGCTCGATTGCTGCCATTCGGAAACGATCTTGAGTGTTGTCAGCGGCCGCTGCTGGCGGGCCACGAGCGGGTCGGGGTGAAAGACCGCCCGGCCGGCTTCATCAACAATAAGAATTATCGGAAGCCCGGAAGCCCACATCTGCTCCTCTGAAACAGGATCCTTTCCGACGAGTATCTTTCCGATATTTGAAAGGCTGACGATCGCAATAACCGAGCCGGCCCCGTCCTTGCCACCGATCCGCGAACCGATCGCGATCACGCTTTCGTTCGAGCCTTCTGTAACGGTCGGCTTGGAGATCATCGAGGCCGAGCCCTGCGAGGAAGCGATCAGAGTATTGGCGATCGAATCGATCTGCTGCTTCCCGATGTTTCCGGGACGATAAAGAGCGAGCGTTTCGCCCGCAGGCGGCGTTACGAATAGCGCCAGCACGTCCGGATTCTCGCGCAGCTTTTCCTCAAGCTGCATATCGGTGCGAACTTGGTTATAGACCTCGGGCGTTCCGGCCAGAGCAAAACCATTTGCAAGGCCGCCGACAAGGTCGAGCTGCCGCTGGAGAAACATCTCAAGCGATCTAGCTTTTTCCTGTACAAGTTGTATCTGGTATCGGTTCTCGACCGCCCTAAGCTCGGTGCCGCTTCGTTCCGAAAGGAACCAGCCGGTAAGGATCAGCGGGAGAAGGCCGACGATCAGAAGTGTGGGAATGACGATGTAAATTAGTTTTGGTTTAGACATCGCGGGATGCAGAAGGCGGGAGCGCAAGTTGCGCCACCCGAAACTATATCAAAACACCGAGTGTTTGGCAATATTTAATCTGTTTGAACTCACAATTACACTGAATCTCCATAAATCGCGTTTACGTCCCTCGTCCGAAATGACGTTTGTGCCATCGGAGCCTATAATGTAGGGGCATGGAAAGCGGCGAATGGCAGAGGATAGAGGAAACGTTTCACGCGGCACTCGAAGTGCCCGCGGCGGAGCGGCTTTCCTTCGTCAAAGAACAGCTCTCCGATGCTCCGGAATTAGTACCTGAGGTTGAAAAGCTCCTTCGAAGCGAGGCCGCTGACGAGAAGTTCATCGAGGCTTCGGTCTGGACGGACAGCCGTTTTCTCTCAACAAAGGCAAAAAAAGAGATCTCTAACTCGTTGTCGGATGCACCGCGGACCGACGCTACCTCTAACCTCCATGGGCGCAAGATAGGTGTTTTTCGCCTCGTTGGCGAACTCGGCCGTGGCGGAATGGGGTCGGTATACCTCGGTGAGCGTGCCGATGGTGAGTTCGAACAAAAGGTTGCGGTCAAGCTGATCAAAAGGGGAATGGATTCGGATTTTATCGTCCGGCGATTCCGGCACGAACGCCAGATACTCGCATCGTTCGACCACCCGTATATTGCCCGACTGCTAGATGGCGGGACAACCGAAGAAGGGCTTCCATACTTCGTGATGGAGTATGTTGACGGAGAAACCCTTTACAACTACTGCGACTCCCGCTCGCTCTCCATTGAGGATCGGCTACGTATCTTCATTCAGATCTGCTCAGCGGTCGAGTACGCGCACGGCCGGCAGATCATTCACAGGGACATCAAACCGGGCAACGTTCTTATCAATAATGCAGGCGTTCCGAAGCTGCTCGATTTCGGTATCGCAAAGATACTCGACCCCGAACTGATCCATGAATCGGTCAACCCAACGGCATCGATGCTGCGGATGATGACCCCGGACTATTCGAGCCCGGAACAGGTGCAGGGCGAGGAAGTTACGCCGGCGAGCGATATCTATTCTCTCGGTATACTGCTTTACGAGATTCTCACTGGCCACAAACCATACAGTTTCGTGGGTCGTGCCCTGCACGAGGTCAGCCGTGTTGTCTGTGAGGTAATGCCTGAATTGCCGAGCGCGACTTTGAGGATCGATGAAACGCTTCTCGCTCGGTACAACGGCGACGCGGAGCGTCCTGCGAAAGCGCGGCGAACAAACACGGAGAAACTTCGGGAAACGCTAAAGAGGGGCCTTGACGACATCGTAATGAAGGCTCTCGCCAAGCGGCCCGAGGATCGATACTCCTCGGCTGCGGAACTTGCCGATGACATCGAAAGGTATCTAGCGGGATCCGAGATCCGAGCTCCAAAGTACTCGCCGAAAAGGTTGGCCGAATCAAATTCGTTCATTCCGAGATCTGAAACCGCCAGGTCCATTGCGGTACTACCATTCAAGTTCATTAACCTCGGCCCGCCCGGTGACACGGACCACAGCTTCCTTGGCCTCGGCCTCGCCGATGCAATGATCACTCGGCTGAGCAAGGTCAAAAGCCTGACCGTGCGGCCGACAAGCTCGATACTTGCCTTTAGCAAGGAGCAGCCCGATCCGGTGAAGGCCGGCGAGGCACTCGGTGTTGAATTCATCATTGATGGAAGCATCAAGCAAGCAGGAAGCCGGCTCCGCGTCAATGTCCAGCTTCTGAGCATTGCCGACAACGCCACCATCTGGGCGACCTCGATCGACGAAACGCTTTCCGATGTTTTGACTCTTGAGGACACGATTTCCATTCGCGTACTCGAGGCGATCTTGCCGCAGATCAGCGGTGCGACTGTCGACGAACTCGCTAAGCGTGGAACCGATGATCCGGAAGCGTTCGAAAGCTATCTACGCGGCCGATATCACTTTAACAGCTTCACCGAAGAGGGATTCGCTCAGGCGTTTGTCTGTTTTCATAAGGCGATCGCGGCGGACCCGAATTATGCCCTTGCGTACACCGGTATTGCCGATTACTACGCCTGGCTTGGCATTATCGGTGTTCTGCCGCCAAGCGAGTGCTTTCAGCCCGGCATCGCGGCCGCTCAAAAGGCAGTGGATCTCGATCCGGGACTTTCGGAGGCGAATGCAACGCTCGGATTCTGTCTTCACGCAGGCAACTACGATTGGTCAAGGGCTGAGACATATTTGCTCAAAGCTCTCGAACTGAATCCCGCGAATGCTAATGCCTATGTGTGGTATTCGATCGTGCTGTTTACCGAAGGCCGCTTTTCCGAGGCTCTGCAGTTTGCAGAGCGTGGAGCAGAACTCGACCCGCTTACGCCATTCAACCAGCATAATATCGCTTGGGGGCTGTATTACGCCCGGCGGTTCGGTGAAGCACGCGAAAGGTACGAAAAGGTCGTCCGTGACTTCCCCGGATACGGCCTCGGCCACTATGGATTGAGCAAGGTATTGCGTGCCTTAGACGAACCTCGCAGGGCGCTAGAAGAGAACGAAAAGGCGATCACCTTGATGGGTGACGGCCTTTTTGCCCGCATCGCAAATGTTGAGGCGTTCGCTGTGGCCGGCCGGGACGAAGAGGCACGCATGGCGGCTGTTGAACTCGAAGCACTATCGGCGAACCGATACGTGTCGCCCTATCAGATGTCGCTCGGCTACGTAGAACTCGGTGATCATGAGAAAGCGATCGAGAAACTTGAGGAAGCTTTGGAATCGCGAGAGGCGTGGCTGAATTGGCTCGGCGTAGAGCCCGCCTTCGATCCGATCCGGAACGATCCGAGATTCGACGCAATTCTTGAGAAGACCGGCTATCGGATGCTCTTCAAGCGATTTTCGGAAAGCGGATATCGACTGGGCCACGATACAGACGGCAGCCTCTCACGGCCGGACGAGAAGACTACGCTTGTCATCAACGAGGGGCCTGATACGGCCGGGATGGAAGCGCCGAGGACACTTGTCGGTAGCTTCCCGAACAAGGTCGCGGCCGCGGTTGCCGGACTCCTGATACTCGCAGGTATCGGCTATTTTGTGTTGCCGTCGTTGATCGGAGGCGGGGCGAATACGATCAACGAGAGGCCTTTCTCTACACCGACAATTCTTGTGCTTCCGTTCCGTACGGTTCAGGATGACAAGTTCAATCTAGGCGTAGGGCTTTCGGACGCTCTCACGCACAAGCTGGGCAACATCAAAGGGCTTCAGGTGATCTCGGCAAATTCTGCGCGTACGATCCGCGAAGACGATCTCGCGACGATTGGTTCGATTGGAGCGAATTTTGTTGTAAAGGGCGAACTCTCGATAGATAATGGCGTCTCTACCCTGAAGGCCGAGATGGTCAATACGGTATCCGGCAGCCGCGTTTGGCAGGAGACTTTCACCGCTGATGAGAAAGGGCTATTTCCGCTCCAAACGGAACTTGCTGAGCGGATATGGACGGCTCTCGGCATCGAACCGCTGGCACTCGAACGCTATCAGGTAGAGAAGAGCTATACCGAGAACGCCGAGGCGTATGAGCTCTACCTCATCGGCCGCTATCAGCTTTCGCGGCGATCAGCTGCAGACCTTCGGCAGGCGATCACGACCTTTGGGCAGTCGCTGGCAAAGGACGGCGACTTTGCTCTCGCTTACGTCGGAATGGCCGAAGGATATCTGCTCCTTAAGCTTTACGACATGACCGCTCCTGCGGATTCGTATCAAAAGGCACGCGAATACGTTGACCGCGCATTGGCGTTAGATGACGGTTTAGCTGAAGCACATTCCGCCGACGCCTATCTTAAGTTCTACGCCGACCGCGACCGACAGGCTGCCGAACTTGCATATCGACGTGCAATTCAGCTCAACCCCTCGCTCTCGCAAGCTCATCACTGGTTCGCACTCTTTCTTTCCGCAACCGGCAAACACGTAGAGGCCGCACAGGAGATCAGTGCCGCTAGACGTCTTGATCCGCCGTCGCCGGCCGTCCGGTCTGCGGCGGCAATGGCGAGTTTTTACGCCCGCAACTACGAGGAAGCCATCCGTGAAGCCAACGCGGTTCTTACAGAGGATCCCTCGTTCCTGCCCGCCCTCAAGGTAAAGCGTTGGACGGCCTCGGCGATGAACGACCTCGCTCTTGCACAGGCCGTCTTCCGCAAAGAGATAAATTACGGAAACGGCGACCCCGCCGATCCAAGCTGGCTGCTTATCGAACTGCAAACACGCGACCCGCAGTCGGATCGCGAGGCGTCGCTCCGGACGTTAAATGAAGCCGCCTCCGCGCGTTCGGTCGCCGAGAACCCTTACGCCTTCGCTCACGAAGAGGCTCTTGCATATTTGCATTTTGGGATGACCGAGAAAGCTCTTGACGCACTCGAGCGTGCAGACGCCGCAGATTCGCACGGCATTAACTTCCTCGAAGTCGATCCACGATTCGACGGGATTCGCGGTGAACCGCGTTTTCAAAGCATCGTCAATCGCTTGAAAGAACCCTCAAAAAGGTAGGATTGACCGCATCCTCGGCTGATGTCAGAATTAGGCTTTCTCGATGAGCGAGCCCCTGCATAATACTGACCCCAGAGCCGCAGCCCGCATCGGGCCGTACCGGTTAGAATCCGTACTCGGCCGTGACAGCGTCGGCGAGGTCTATCTTGGTATCCGCGTTGATGGTGAGTTTGACCAGCGGGTCGCTGTAAAGCTTCTCCCGCATGGCTCCTACGACGACATCACGCTCGAGCGGTTCAAGCGCGAGCGTCAGATCGCCGCCGCCCTTAACCACCCGAATATTGCTCATTTTTACGGCGGAGGAACGTCGGTCGATGGCTCACCGTATTTCGTGATGGAATACGTCGAGGGGGTCACGCTATTCGAATACTGCGAAGGCCATCAGCTAAACTTGTCGGAGCGTCTCGACATCTTCCGGCAGATCTGTCAGGCGATTCAGGCCGCCCATGAAGCGGACGTTCTCCACGGAGACATCAAGCCGGAGAACATTCTTGTTAACGACGAAGGAACGGTCAAGCTGCTCGATTTTGGCCTTCGTCGCTGCGACCCCGATGCGAGTCTCGCTCCCGGTCGCTTCAGCACAAGCAAATTCGATGCTCCGGAGTGTGCACGAGGCGAAGCCGTCACGGTTGCCTCGGACGTCTATTCGCTCGGCGTAATTCTAAGCGATCTTGCAGAAGGCGATCCCGCCAGCCCAAACGAACAGAACTTCACGTCCGGACTAAGTGCGATCATCCAAAAGGCGACTGCACATCATCCGGAGGAACGCTATCCCGAAGCTCGGGATCTGCACAAGGCGGTCAAGTCCCTTTTAACCGAGTCCATAGTCGGGGAGACGGCCGCAGTTATCTCGCCGTCGCGGCCCCAGAAGCTGACTCTGGCGATACTTCCCTTCGACGCCGAAGGAACCGGTGCGGCCGCTGACGCGTTTGGTGTTGGTATTGCGGATTCGCTCGTTTCGCGCATCTCACGCTTTGCCCGCATCGTGGTGCGCCCGACGACGTCTGTCCTTTCTTTCAGCAGCCGGAAGCCTTTCGATGCCGGACTTCAGCTTGGTGTCGATTTCGTCCTTGCCGGTTCAAGCCGATTGTCCGACGGCGAAGCCAGCGTTACTGCAAGCCTTTACAACGTGGCAAAGCGAGACGCAGTATGGATCCGGGAGTTTCAGGAGGATGCTTCGGACCTCATCGAGCTTGAAGATTCGATCTGCCGACAGCTTACCGGCGCACTTTTGCCCGAGCTTCCGCGGGAAGATCGCGAGGAACTTCATCGGCCCGCCACCAAAGACAACGAAGCTTACGCCGCCTATCTTCGCGGCCGCTTCCATTGGAGCCGCTTTACCGACGAAGGATTAACCGCTTCGCTCGAAGAGTTTCGCCGAGCTGTTCATCGCGACCCTCATTTTTTGCTTCCTTACATCGGTATAGCGGATTTCTATATTTGGTCGGCGATCTTCGGTGAAATTCCGTCCGCAGAGGCATTTCCCGAGGCAGAGGCGGCGATCGATAAAGCCATTGCGATAGACGCCGATTCGGCCGAGGCACTTTCGCGTAAATCGTTCATCGAGCTCCTGTGGAGGCGCGATTGGCGCGAGGCGGAACGGCTTGTCCGACTTGCCCTCGATTCAAATCCGGACACCCCTTTTGCTCACGAGTGCCTTTCAAATATTTATTGCAGCCAGGGCATCGTGGATGAGGCCGTCAACGAGATCCTTAAGGCAGAAGCCCTTGAGCCCTTCGCCCCGCGAGCCGTTCTGATGTCTTCATGGACGTACTATCTCTGCAGAATGAATACCGAGGCGACGCAAAAAGCCCGCAAAGCTCTTTCAATGGCGCCCGGTATGCCGCAGGCGATGCTCCACCTCGGCAATTCGCTCACTGAAGCTGGCGAATACGACGAGGCCGTCGAGCTTCTGAGACTTTCTGCCGAGTCATGGAAGGCTGCCGGCCTTCCGAGATACATGCTCGCCTTTGCCCGGGCGGGTCAGGGCGACAAAGAGTCTGTCACAAAGATCATTTCGAAGCTTACCGAGCTCGAATCAACATCACACGTAAAGCCCTATTTCCTCGCTATGGCGTGTCTCGCGGGCGGAGATCAAGACCGAGCCTTTGAGTATTTTGAGAAAGCTCTCAAGGAAAGAAATGAATGGATGGTCTGGTTCGGGGTTGACCCAAAGCTCGATCCAATTCGGAGCGATCCGCGATATCGCTCGATCCTGGAACGTACCGGCAACCCGATCGCACTCGAGACGACGACAGCCCCAAGAACGGACGGGCGCGAGCGGTCGATCGCGGTGCTGCCATTTCGTCTTATCGGGTCGTCAGCGTCTGCCCTCGGGTTACCCGAATTCCTCGGAACCGCGCTCGCGGATGCGCTAACACTTCGGCTCTCGAACGTTCGGAAGCTCAAGGTGCGGCCGACAAGTTCCGTCGTGGTCTCCGCCGAACGCAACGATGATCCGTTCGAATGCGGGAACGAACTTGATGTCGAATTTGTCGTCGACGGCATTTTGAGAGCCGTGCCCGAAGGCATTCGGCTGACCGTTCAACTGCTTGATGTCGCCGAGCGTTCGATCCGTTGGTCCGCAAGTTTTTTTGAATCGACGGTCGATCTCCTCGACCTCGAGGACTCGATCTCCGAGCAGGTAACGCGGTCGCTGCTGACGCATATAGACGACGAGATGGCTTCGCAGATGGCAAAGCGAGGCACCGCAAACCCGGCGGCACTTGATGCCTATCTTCAGGGACGGTTCTTTTGGAGCCAGTTCTCACCGGAGACGTTCCCTAAAACCCTCGCTTCTTTTCAGCGTGCCGTTGAACTTGACCCGCAATTTGCCGCCGCCTACGCGGGCCTTGCCGATTTCAATGGTTGGGCGCTGATCTATGGACTGATTCCGCCCGATGTAGCGTTGCCGCATATGTACGCGAACCTCGATCGCGCGCTCGAGATCGACCCCGGTCTGGCCGAGGCACACGCGGCCCTCGGCTTATACCACTCAAATATGCAGGAATGGGCAAAAAGCGAGGCCTGCTATCGCCGGGCCATCGAACTGAACCCGAATTATCCGCTTGGGCACGAATGGCTTTCTTCGTATCTAGTCGCTAGCGGTCGTACCGCCGAAGGGCTCCTGGAGCTCGAAACCGCAGAATCGCTCGATCCGCTTTCTCTCCGCCCGAAGGTGCTCACGGCGTGGACCTATTACCAGGCAAGAGATTTCACGCGTGCTGTCGCGAAGAGCGATGAGTTGCTTGCACTTGCACCTACTTCGATGCAAAGCCACGTTCAGGCTTGCAACGCGTTGCTTCAGGCCGGCAGCGTCGAAGCATCGCTACGGCATGGGCTGATCGCCGAAGAGCTTGCACCCGATTCTCCGCTCGTTCTGCATCCACTCTGTTATTCACTCGTTGCTGCCAGTCGTGCGGAAGAAGCTCGCGAGCGCATCGAACGCTGGAGAAAGATCGCCGAGGAACGCTATGTCGGCAGCTATTTCTTCGCTCTTGCCTATTTTGCGGTCGGCGATACTGACCGTGGTTTCGAATATCTTGAAGCCGCACGAAAAAACTTCGATCCGTGGTTGGTCTGGACGGCGGTCGAACCGAAACTCGACCCTGTACGCGGCGATGAGCGCTTCGGCGAGTTGCTTCGCAAGATGAACGGGCCTCAGCTTCCTTGAACCTTACGTGCGAACTTTTCTTCGTAACGGCTCGCCTTCAGGAACTCCTCGAAGTCCTTAATCTCAAGGATCTCTTTTATCGCCGCCCGTTTATCTGAAGCGTTCCTGTAGTAACTCTCCGTGATCTTATAACCCATGTAGTAGCCAAGGTCCGCAGGCCGGTCCTTCGCCTGGTTTCCCTGATAGAGCCAATTCGTAGCGTCTGTCCCTCTCATTGCCTGCTTGAACTCGTTCCAGAGCTCTTCCTCGAGCGGGTTTCCGTAAATGTGCAGGTGCGGATTTACGTGACCGCCGGAAATAAGCTCCGCGATAAAGTCCGCTGCCCCTTCGTTGATGGATTTCTGCAGTAAGGTCGGCTCGCCCGGGATCGAATACTTCTGCTGATAGTGGATCGATTCGTGAGCAACGACGAAAGGCACCTTTTCTATCGGCGCAATCACCGATTTCTGCCATTGCGACAGCCCATCTAGATTGACTTGGCCGTTCGCACCGAACATATCGACACCTATGAGCAGCCCGCCCGGAGCAAGCGTTCCGGCGGAGTTCATCCGCCCGATCACAAAATATACGTTTGGAAATATCGCATCCGGATAAAGATCTTTGAGCTTACGAAAGGAAGCTCGCATCTTCGGCTCAAAGGTAGCGATCTTTCTGCTCGGAGCACGCAGGCCTTCGTAATACTTCCGCGACGAGGAGACCTGCTCGGCGAATGATCTTGCGTTCCCGATCCGATATTTCAGGAAAAGTTGGAGCCCGTCCGAGCCGGGAGCAAAATACTCTTGAGTGTAGATCTCCTCAGCGTTCTCGGCGGTAGCTTTGTCGAAGGCTTTCCAGAAGCTCTCGATGTCCGATGTCACAAATTTCACCGCCGCCGGATCAGCGTTCGTGGCCATCTGGGCGAACGCGGCCGATGCCGTTAATGCGAAAATCAAGCTTAACCTGAGTATTGTTCTCATTGCTCTATCTCCGGGCTCCTGACCACGAGGTCAGTGCGATATCGGATCTTTCCCTGCCGGTATTGCCGATACGGACCTTCCAAACTCCGGGTTTCACGCCGTGCTCAACATAGAGCGAGCGGAACGGACTTCCCGCGGTCCTCGATCCGGCTTCATCTTTGCTCGCGATCTTTCCGTCAGGAGCGACCAGCACCACAGATACAGACGCATTCGCGATGAATGTCAGGCCAAGATCGTCCGTGCCAGCTGCGACCGGCATGTCGATCTGAGTTTGCTCTCCCGGCTCAAGTGTTAGCCAACGAGCGAAGACGTCCTCTCCCGCCGCCGCTCCATAATACCTTCCCAAAAGAGGCCCGGCATCGCCATCGCTAAGGCCACCCTGATAGTTCGGCAAGGTCGGAGCCTCCGGTGCTTCGGGCAGGTGGTTTCCTTTCGGGCCGAGGGCCAATCGCGGCTTCACGAAGGCTGAAAAATCTGCTGTACCGGTAAGTTCGGTGTGGACGTTCTTCGACTTCGCGTTGTCCTTGATCTGCCAAATGGCCGATTGCACCGGCACCACCCCATCGTTCCAAACGTAGGTTTTGCACATCACCGGAAGCGGATCGCCGGCAAGAACCGAGAACTTCACTCCCTTGCGGTTTGTCACCGTTCTGT
>ERZ761602.3594-NODE-3594-length-21629-cov-7.094836_pt1 | contig 21629 bp, 21 predicted proteins | sample MGYA00512165_ERZ761602 | MGnify/ENA primary metagenome ERZ761602 (study PRJEB28899, sample SAMN02445085) | bioreactor sludge metagenome | biome: EBPR sludge; isolation source: Thorneside wastewater treatment plant | place: Australia: Brisbane, Thorneside...
AAGCGCTTCTGGCCGACGTACTTGGTGTGCAGGTAGCGCTCCAGGCCCTCGGCCGCGGTCAGGCGCTCCAGCGTGCGGCGCTTGGCGTCGGCGGACAGGCCGTAGTCGCCGCCGGCCGCTTCCAGGCGCTGGTACAGCCACTGGCGCTGGTCGGCCTCGCGGATGTGCATGAACTCGGCGCCGATGGAGCCGGTGTAGGTGGCCTTGAGCCGGGCCAGCAGGTCGCGCAGCTTCATGCGCGAATGGCCGCCCACGTTGCCGGTGCTGAATTCCGTGTCCAGGTCCTTCTCGGACAGGTGGTGGAAGTCCAGGCCCAGGTCGGGCGTGTCGACCGGCGGGGTCAGCCCCAGCGGGTCCAGTTGCGCGCCCAGGTGGCCGCGCGAACGGTAGGCGGTGATCAGGCGGCCGATGTTGCGCTCGCGCTCGTCGCCACCGGCCGGGGCCTGGCCGTTGTTGGCGGCCTGGCGGGCCGCGTCGGCGATCCGGTACAGGACGGCCGAGTGCGGCACGTCGCCGGCCTCGCGGCCCTTGAAACCATCGAAGTAGGCCTTCCACTTCGGATCCACGCTGTCCGGCGCGACGAGATACTGCTCGTACAGGTCTTCGACGTAGGAGGCGCTTCCGCCGTTGAGCTGCGAGGATTGCGCAAACTGCTTCAGGAGATTGTCCACGATGGCGATGGCGTGCTTGCGGGGGTAGTCGAAGGGGGCGATCCCGGCCGCGGACACGGAATGTCCGGCGGGCAGGCATGAAACCCGGGAATTATACCCTCATGCCGCCGCAGGGGCGTAGCTGGATTGGACTAAAGGCGCAAATCCAAGCGTTCGCGCGCGCCTTGCTGACATGGACCTGTCAAGGGCACGCCCGCGGGAGTCGGATCGGCCGAAGATTGCATGGCCTCACAGTCCCAGTGCGCGGTATTCGCTCACCGGACGCGCGCGTTCCCACACCTGGGCGAATCCGTCGCGCAGATGGCGCGCGCGGCCGGCGTGTTCGAGCCCGGCCTCGCCGTCGAAGCGGTGGCCGAGCGGACGGAAGTAGTAGCCGCCATCGTCGTTGGCGACGTAGGCCGAGGGATAGGGCAGGTCCGCGGGGTCCTGCACTTCGCGGAACTGGAAGGCGCTGGGCAGGCGCTGGGCCAGCCCGATCAGCGGCGCGTGCGCGCGCTGCGGCGCGGCCGCGTCGTGCAGCAGCACGCGCACCTCGGCGCCTGCGCGGGCGGTGGCGAAGCGGCGCAGGGCTTCCAGCACCGCGGGGGCGTCCCACAGGCCCGGGTCCAGGTCGCGGCTGTAGACCACCAGCGTGCGCCGCGCCTGCGCGATGATGGCGGTCGCGATGGCGACCGCGGCGCTGCGGTGGGCGATGGTGGCCGCGCCGGCCAGCGCGCGGCGCATCGCCTGGTGCTCGATCCCGGCTTCGACGAAGCGTTCGCCCTCGGGCACGAAGCCGTGGCGGGCGTAGAAGGCTTCTGCCTCGACCTGCGCGTGCAGCGACACCTCGGGCCAGCCGCGCCGGCGGGCTTCGTCCAGCAGCGCGGCCAGCAGCGCTTCGCCGACGCCGCGGCGGCGCCATGCGGGCAGTACCGCCATGCGGCCGATCCTGCGCTCGGGCGTCAACCGCCCGGTGCCGACCGGCCGGCCGTCGCCGTCGCGGGCGACGACGTGGTGGCAGAGGGGATCGAGCGCGTCCCGCTCCAGTTCCGGCGGCACCCGCTGTTCCCGCACGAACACGGTTTCGCGCACGCGGTGCAGGTCGTCCGATGCCGCGGCGTAGTCCGCCGTTTCGACACGGAACGGCGCCGCGGCGTTCATTCGTCCTCTCCCGCCTCGTCGTCCTCGTGGTACGGCTGGTAATGGCCCTGCGCGGCCAGCGCCATCACCGCGTCGCGGCCGGCCTCGCCCAGCGCCGCGTAGGCGGCGCCGTCGATGCGGTCGAGCGCGGCCAGCGCCTGCGCGTCGCGCACCGGCATCGCATAGTCCTCGCCGTTGCAGAACAGGCTGGCGTCCTTGCGGCGGCGGCGCCAGGCCAGCCGCGAGAACGGATGGCGTTGCAGGACGGCGCCTTCGCGCAGGGCGTATTCCAGCTCGATGCGCGAAGGCGCGTCGGGGGCCGGGGCCACGTCGCCGGAGGCGCGGTAGGTGGTGATGAAGCGGCCGAACCAGTCGCCCAGGCGGTCGGGATCGTTCATGCGCAGGGTGTTGAGCGCTTCCACCACGCGCGCCATCGCCTGCGCGTCGATCTCGTAGGGGTCCTGGGGCACGGCGAGGTCTTCGTCGTGGTAGCGGACGGCCTCGTCGGCGTCGGCAATCAGCGTGTCCAGGTAGTCGGCGATCAGCTCTGCCGAGGACGGCGCGCGCATGCCGACCGAGAAGGTCAGGCAGGGGTTCTCCGCCACGCCGTGGTGCGGCACCAGCGGCGGCAGGTAGAGCATGTCGCCGGGCGACAGCACCCACTCGTGGGTGGGCGCGAACGTGCGCAGCAGCTTGATCGCCACGTCCTCGTGGAAGGACAGGTCCGGCGCCGGCCGGCCCATCGCCACGCTGGCGTCGATCATCCAGCGCCGCTCGCCCTGCGCCTGCAGCAGGAACACGTCGTAATGGTCCACGTGCGCGCCGACCGAGCCGCCGGTGGCGGCGAAGCTGATCATGATGTCGTCCACCCGCCAACGCGGCAGGAAGCGGAACCGTTCCAGCAACTCGCGCACGTCCGGGTCCCACTTGTCCACGTCCTGTACCAGCAGGGTCCAGTCGTGGTGCGGCAGGCCGGGGAAATCCTCTTCCTGGAACGGCCCGGTGCGCACGTCCCAGCGGCCGCTGGCGCGGTCCAGGCTGATCAGCCGCGCCAGCACGCCGTCCTCGCAGGCCAGGCCGGCCAGGTCTTCCGGCTGCACCGGCGTCTGGAAGCCGGGGAAGGCGTCGCGGATCAGCAGCGGGCGCTTGTGCCAGTAGTCGCGCAGGAAGTGTTCCGCCGGCATGCCCAGCGGATGCTGGCGGGTGGCGCGGATCTCGAAGGGCAGCGCGCCGTCGCGGCGGGCGGGAGCGGTTTTCTTGGTCATGGGCGGCGGTGCGCCGGCGACGGCGCGGGCATCAGGGAAGGAACGCCAGCGTGGCGCATGCGCCGCGCGCCGGCATTGAGGCGGATCAAGCGGAGCGCCGCGCGCGTCACGGCAGGGTGCCGGCGGCTTCGTCCGCCAGCCGCTTGTCCAGCCGCGCGGTTGCGGCCTGCGCGTAGGCGCGGCAGGCGCCCGGTTCGGCCAGCGGTTGGTCGGCGCCCGGCCCGAGGCGCGACCACAGCCGGCTGGCGGATGGGTGCGGCGTGACCAGCACGTCGCATTCCAGCGCGGCCACGCGCGCCAGGGTGGCGCGGAACGCGGCCACGTAGCCCGGATGCGCGGCGTCGTCGCCGTAGCGGTACACGTCGTCGGAGACCGCGGTCAGGCTGTCGGCGTAGACCATCTGCCGGCAGTCCTCGGCTTCGCAGGAGCGCCAGGTCCAACTGGTGCCGCCCGGCGTGTGGCCCGGCGTGGGGATGGCCCGCAAGGCCAGCGGGCCCACGCGCACCACGCCGTCGTCGACCAGGGCGACGACGCGTTCGACCGGCGCGAACGGCTCCAGCGCTTCGAATTGCGGATCGCTGCGGTCGCTGGCGCCGCGCGCCAGCGTGGCCACGGCCGGCGCGCGCGCGTAGACCGGCGCGCCGGTGGCGCGTTGCAGTTCGGCCAGGCTGCCGGCGTGGTCGAAGTGCTCGTGCGAGAACACGATGGCGCGCACGTCCTCCGGCCTGAAGCCGAGCGCGCGGATGTTGGCCAGGATCTGCGGGCCGGCCTGCGGCGTGGCGGCGTCGATCAGGATGTGGCCTTCGTCCGAGGTCACCAGCAGTGCGCTGATGCCGCAGGTGCCGACGTACCAGGTGTTGCCGTGGACGCGCAGTGGCGTGGCCGGGTCGTTCCAGCCCGCGTTGGCGGCGCAGGCGGCAGGCGCCGTGTCGGCGGCGAGAGCGGCGGAAGGAAGGGCGAGGGCGAGCAGGCCGCCCAGCAGGGTGCGATGCAAGGTCATGTGGCGATCTCGTCGTAGCCGCGGCCGACGAACTGCAGCAGGCACCAGCCATGGCCCCAGGGATCGGCCAGGCGCACGATGCGGCCCCAGTTCGTGTCGCGGATGGGGGTTTCCTGCAACAGTCCCGCGCGGAGGGCGCGGTCGAGGGCAGGTTCCAGAAGGTCGACCACCACGTCCAGGTGGACCGGCGTCCAGTGGCGGGTGTAGTCGCGTCGTGCGTCCGCCGCGGCGATGGTGCCGGCGGCGTTCTCCAGCAGGTAGATCGGCGCCTGCGCACCGAGCAGTTCCACGCCGCCGCTGCCGAAGCGGCGCGCGGCGGACAGGCCGAACGCCTGCGTGTAAAGCGCCTCGGCGGCGGGCAGGTCGGGTACGTCGATGTTGATCAGCAGGTGCATCGTCGTCCCTTGCACGCTGCGCGGGTCAGATCGCGCGCGCCAGCCGCTCGGCCAGGCCGGTGTAGCTGCCGGGCGTCATCTCGCGCAGGCGCTGCTTGTCCCCGGCGGGCAGGTCAAGCGCTTCGATGAAGGCGCGCATCGAGTCGGCGGTGATGCCCTGGCCGCGGGTCAGCGCCTTCAGTTGCTCGTAGGGATTGGGCAGGCCGTGGCGGCGCATCACCGTCTGCACGGCCTCGGCCAGCACTTCCCAGGCGGCGTCGAGGTCGGCGTCCAGGCGCTGCGGGTTCACTTCCAGCTTGCCCAGGCCCTTGGCCAGCGAATCCAGCGCCACCTGCGTATGCCCGAACGCCGTGCCCAGCGCGCGCAGCACGGTGGAGTCGGTCAGGTCGCGCTGCCAGCGGCTGATCGGCAGCTTGGCGCTGAAATGCTCGAACAGCGCGTTGGCGATGCCGAAGTTGCCTTCGGCGTTCTCGAAGTCGATCGGGTTGACCTTGTGCGGCATGGTCGAGGAGCCGACTTCGCCTTCCTTGAGCTTCTGCTTGAAGTAGCCCAGCGAGATGTAGCCCCACACGTCGCGGGCCAGGTCGACCAGGATGGTGTTGGCACGGCGCGCGGCGTCGCCGATCTCGGCCACGTTGTCGTGCGGCTCGATCTGGGTGGTGTAGGGATTGAACACCAGGCCCAGGCCCTCGACGAAGCGCTGGGCGAAGGCCGGCCAGTCCACGTCCGGATAGCTGGCGACGTGGGCGTTGTAGTTGCCGACCGCGCCGTTGATCTTGCCGGTCAGTTCCACCGCGGCGATCTGCGCGCGCTGGCGCTCCAGGCGCGCCACCACGTTGGCGATCTCCTTGCCCAGGGTGGTGGGCGAGGCGGTCTGGCCGTGGGTGCGCGAGAGCATCGGCTGTGCGGCCTGCGCATGCGCCAGCGCGCGCAGGCGGGCGGCGATGCCGTCCAGCGCCGGCAGCAGCACGTCGCGGCGGGCCTGTTCCAGCATCAGGCCGTAGGACAGGTTGTTGATGTCCTCGCTGGTGCAGGCGAAGTGGACGAATTCCAGCGCCGGGGCGAGTTCCGCGTCGTCCTTCAGGCGTTCCTTGATGAGGTATTCCACCGCCTTGACGTCGTGGTTGGTGGTGCGCTCGATCTCCTTGACGCGGGCGGCGTCGGCGACACTGAAGCCGTCGGCCAGGGCGCGCAGCCGGGTTTTCGCCTCGCCGGAGAAGTCCGCCAGTTCGGCGATGCCCGGCTCGGCGGCCAGCGCCAGCAGCCATTCCACCTCCACCTTCACCCGCGCCCGGATCAGGCCGTATTCGGAAAAGATGGGGCGCAGCGCATCGACCTTGCCGGCGTAGCGGCCGTCGAGCGGGGACAGGGCGAGCAGGGAGGCATCCGACATGGGGCGGGGAGGGGAGGCTGAAAGGAGCGTTCCAGTTTACCCCGGGAAGGCGCCGATCCGGCCTGGCGTATCCTGTCGGCCCCCGCCAGCCGCCGGCCCGCATGCCGGCGCGCAAGCCGTGAATCCCCCAAGGAGACGGTGATGACCAGCAAGAACCCCGCGGGCGCGCCCCGCACCGGGCGTACCCGCATCGAACACGACAGCATGGGCGAGCTGCAGGTGCCCGCCGACGCGCTATGGGGCGCGCAGACCCAGCGCGCCGTGCAGAACTTCCCCATTTCCGGCCGGCCGATGCCGCGTGGCTTCATCCGCGCGCTGGGCCTGGTCAAGGCCGCCGCGGCCGAGGTCAATGCCGGGCTGGGCCTGCTGCCCAAGGCCATCGCGCGCAGCGTGCAGGTCGCCGCGTGGGAAGTGGCCGAGGGCCGCCACGACGCGCACTTCCCCATCGACGTGTACCAGACCGGTTCCGGCACCTCGTCGAACATGAACGCCAACGAGGTGATCGCCACCCTCGCGTCGCGCTCGTTCAAGGGGGGCGTGGGCAAGGCCAAGGTGCACCCCAACGACCATGTCAACCTGGGCCAGAGCTCCAACGACGTGATCCCCACCGCGCTGCGCGTGGCCGCGCAACTGGCGGTGGTGGAAGACCTGCTGCCGGCCATCAAGCACCTGCGCCGGACCATCGACCGGCGCGGCAAGGCGCTGGGCAAGGTGGTCAAGACCGGGCGCACCCACCTGATGGACGCCATGCCGCTGACCTTCGGCCAGGAATTCTCGGCCTGGTCGGCGCAGTTGGCCTCGGCGCAGGCGCGCATCGAGGACGCGCTCAAGCGCCTGCGCCGGCTGCCGCTGGGCGGCACCGCCATCGGCACCGGCATCAATGCCGATCCGCGCTTCGGCGCGCGCGTGGCCAAGGCATTGTCGGCGTCGACCGGCACGCGCTTCGAGAGCGCCGACAACAAGTTCGAGGGGCTGGCGGCGCAGGACGACGCGGTGGAACTGTCCGGCCAGCTCAGCGCGCTGGCGGTGGCGCTGACCAAGATCGCCAACGACCTGCGCTGGATGAATTCCGGCCCGCTGGCCGGCCTGGGCGAAGTGGAACTGCCGGCGCTGCAGCCGGGCAGTTCGATCATGCCGGGCAAGGTGAACCCGGTGATCCCGGAGGCCACGGTGATGGTCTGCGCGCAGGTGATGGGCTACCACACGGCGGTGACCGTGGCCGGGCAGACCGGCAACTTCCAGCTCAACGTCACCCTGCCGCTGATCGCGAACAACCTGCTGGACGGCATCCAGTTGCTGTCCAACGTGTCGCGGCTGCTGGCCGACGACTGCATCGCCGGGCTGAAGGTGCGCAACGAGCGGGTCAAGGAAGCGCTGGACCGCAATCCGATCCTGGTGACCGCGCTGAATCCGGTGATCGGCTACGAGAAGGGGGCGGCCATCGCCAAGCAGGCCTACAAGCAGAACCGCCCGGTGCTGGACGTGGCCCGCGAGGTCACCGGCCTGCCGGAGAAGACGCTCAAGCCGCTGCTCGACCCCGCCGTGCTGGCGAAGGGCGGCATCCACGGCAAGCCGGGCGGCGGGGGCGGCTGAGCGCCGCCTCCGCGGAGGAGTCCGTCCCCGGCATCGGGGACGGCAGGGCGATCCGCCGGCCCGCGCGGGGTCAGGGCGACGCTGCGGCTGGCGTGGTCGCCGCACCGTTGGCTTCTTCGGCCGCGTCCTGGCCGGCGGCGTCGGACGAACTGCCGCGCAGGGCCCGGCCGAGGGCGCGCCCCACTTCCCGGCCGGCATCGCGGTTGCCGGTGCTGTCGGCCTTGCACTCGGCGATATCGTCCACTTCCAGCGCGGCATAGGGCCGGAAGGCGGGCAGGGTGGCGGCGAGGTCCTGCTGGGCCCGGTACAGTGCCGGCAGGCGTTCGCAGATCTTCATCGCCTCGGCTTCCACCTTCTTCGCTTCGGCCTCGATCTGCTGGTCGATCTGGTCGGGATTGCCGCTGAAGATGCCTTTCACCGCGGCGCCCACGGCCTTGCCGGCGAGCTTGGCGCCTTCCTTGCCGGTGGCGATGCCGGCGTCGGCGATGCCGCCGAGTTCGCGGTGGTAGGTCACCAGCAGCGCGCGCTGGGCGTCATTCACCGGCACCGTCTTGCCGCCGACGATGAAGTCGCCTTTGGCCGTGATCTGCGCCTTGGGCTGGCCGGTGGCGTTGAGGGTGAGATTCCGGCCCCACAGCGCGTCGGAGGCGTCGCCGTCGCGGTCCGCGCTGCCCTTGGGGGAGCAGGCGGCGAGGAGCAGGGCGGAAAGCAGCAGGGCGAAAGACGTGGAGCGGCTCATGGCGGGCGGTTCCCCTTGGGCGATGGCGCGGTCAGCGGCGCTTGGGCAGGTGGAGGGTGCCGGCGACGCCGGCGTGGTCGATGTCGCCGGAGCCGACCGATTCCACGGTCAGGTCGCCGCGCACGTCGTTGACGTCCACTTCGCCTGAGCCGATCGAGCGCACGCGGACGCTGCCGCCCACGTCGCGCAGGCGGGCGCCGCCGGAGCCGACCGAGCCGATGGCGACGTCGCCGCCTGCGCCGGCCAGGTCGAAGTCGCCGGAACCGATGCTGCCCACGTCCACCGCGCCGCGGATGCGGCGTGCGTCGATGTCGCCCGAGCCGATGGAGACGACCTTCAGCGCGCCCGCGTCGTCGACTTCGATGTCGCCCGAGCCGACGGACACGGCGACCAGCCCGCGGGTACGACGGATGGCGGCGTCGCCCGAGCCCACGTCGGCGCTCACCACCGGCGCGCCGGTCACGGTGGCATCGCCGGAGCCGACCTTGAGCTGCACGGGCATGCTGTCCGGCAGCGTCGCCGCCAGGGTCTGGTAGGCGTAGTTGTTGCCCAGGAAGATGCCGCTGGAGCGGCCTTCGCGCCAGGCGCGGACCACCAGCTTGTCGCCGCTCCGTTCCTGTTCCAGCCTGAGGCTCGGCAGGGCGTCGGCCTCCGAGGCGCAGGCCTTGCCCTGCACGTCGCCGGCGGCGCCGGGCGCGGCGGTGACCTTGAGGTCGTTGTGGGCGATGTCGAACACGACGGCCTTGACCCCGGCCAGGTCGAGCGAGAGGGCGCGGGGCGCGGAATGCCGGCAATGATCCTCGCCGGCCCGGGCGGCCAGCGGCGCGGACAATGCGAGCGCGGCCAGCAGCAGGGGAGTAGCGGTGAGCGTCTTGTGCATGGGGTGGTTTCCTCGCGGGGCGGACGGACGGCGGGGCGTCGCGGCCGGGGGAATCAGAAATTCCAGTCCGTGTGCTTGTCGCAGTCGTCCACGTCGGACTGTTCCATGGTGGCGTAGGGGCGGAACTCGGGCACGCTGGCCGCCAGCGCCTGCTGTGCCAGCAGCAGGCCGGGCATGCGGCCGCACAGCCGGTCCACCATCGGCTTGATCTTGGCCTTGGCCTGCTGGCCCACCTGCTGGCCGATCTGGTCGCCGGACTGGCCGGCCATCACGGCCTTCAGCGCCGTGGCCGCGGCGTCCACGCCCACCTGCGCGCCTTCCATGCCGATGGCCATGCCGTCGGCGATCACTTCCAGCAGCGCCTCGCGGTAGGCCAGCACCTGCGCCTTCTGCGCGGCCGTGGCGGCTACCGGCTTGCCTTCGATCAGCAGGTCGCCGGCGGGGGTGATCTCGGCCTTGGGCAGGTGGTCGTTCTTGTTGCGGTTCAGCGAGATGTTCTCGGTCGCCAGCCTGCGGCGCGCCTCCTCGATGCCGCGATTGGCCTTCTGCAGTTCCTGACTGGCTTCGCCCAGGCCCTTGCGGGCTTCTTCGATCGCCTTGCCGGCGATGCCGGTGGGCGCGCTGTCCTGCTTGTCCGGGGCGGGCTTGCAGGCTGCCAGCAGCAGGGCGGCGGCCAGGCAGGCGGGGCGCAGGACGGAAAGGGTGCTCGGCATGCGGGTGTCCTCGGTTGTCGGTGGAAGGCGGCGGAAAGCCGCCGCCCCGTGCGGTCCTATTCGCTCTCGCGCCAGCGGCGCAGGTAGATGGCGCCGACGATCAGGGCTACGCCGATTACCGCGCCGATCCACAGGTCGGCGGTGGCGAACGCCTGCCAGCTACGGGTCAGGTCCAGCGCACTGGCCAACTGGTCGGGTGATTCGATGTCCATGTTCGCATGCGCGCCTTTCAGCGTGGGCAGCCAGGTGCCCGGCACCACGCTCAGCAGGCCGCGGTAGACCACCGTGTACCAGACCAGGTCGTGGCGGATGCTCAGGCCCGGCAGGATGTCGGTCATGCTGACGATCACGCAGGCCAGCACCGGCACCAGCACCGCCCACAGGAACGGCTTGGAGCGCGCCCAGGCCGAGCAGAACATCAGCCAGCCTACCGCGGGCAGCGCCCAGAACACGTACACCGGCAACGAGGCCAGCACGCCGCCGATGATGCGCAGCGGGTGCGAGTGGGTGAACACCGCGGCGCCGGCCGGCAGCCCGTTGACCGTGATGGTGAGCGCGGAGATCAGCCACAGCGCCACGCCGATCAGGATGCCGATGCCGATGGCCAGCAGCGGCGCCAGCAGCAGCGCCCAGGCCAGCTTGGACAGCACGGTGTGGGCGTCGGAGATGGGCAGCGACTTCCAGAACAGCACGCTGCGGTCGCGGCGGTCGTCGTACAGGGTGCCCAGCGCGTAGAAGAACACCACGAAGGCCAGCACCACGCAGGCCAGCAGCACGCCGCCCAGCAGCATGCCGTCGCCGAAGGCGCCGACGGTCCGGTGCATCTTCTCCGGCGCGTCGTTCAGCACGAAGCCGCTGCTGCCCATCGAACGGCGTGCGGCGATGCTGCCGATCACGGCCAGGATCAGGTTGAGGGTGACGAAGATGCCGCCGGTGATGACCGGCGCCCAGAAGAAGCCGCCGCGGTTCTCCCAGAACTCGCGCTTGAGCAGCCACTTGAAAGCGCCCGGCTTGGACGTCTTGCCCGTGGAAGCAGTCATGGCGTTCATGCGTAGGTTCCTTTCATGATGGCGACGAACAGGTCGGCCAGGCCGGGAGTGCGGGTTTCGCCGAGCGGGGCGAGCTGCGCTCTGGGCGCGCCGTCGAACAGCAGCACGGTCTTGCCGAAGGGCAGGGCGCGCTCGTCGATGGGCCCGAGAGCGCGCGCCTGCTCCACCGTCTCGGCGCTGGCCAGCACCTCGGTGTAGCGGTCGGCCACGTCTTCCATCTGTGCGGTCAGCACGATCCTGCCGTCGCGGATGAACATCACGTCGGTGAGGATGTGCTCGATCTCCTCGACCTGATGGGTGGTGACGATGATGGTCTTCTGCTCGTCGAAGTAGTCTTCCAGCAGGCGCTGGTAGAACTGCTTGCGGTAGAGGATGTCCAGGCCCAGGGTGGGCTCGTCCAGCACCAGCAGGCGGGCGTCGATGGCCATCACCAGCGCCAGGTGCAGTTGCACGATCATGCCCTTGGACATCTCGCGCACGCGCAGGCCCGGCTTGAGCTGGGTGTTGGCGAGGAATCGCTCGCACTTGGCGCGGTCGAAGCGCGGGTGCACGCCGGCCACGAAGTCAATGGCCTCCTTCACCTTCATCCAGCGTGGCAGCACGGCCACGTCGGCGATGAAGCAGACGTCGTTCATCAGCGCGTCGCGGTCCTTGCGCGGGTCCATGCCCAGCACCTTCAACTGGCCCTCGAACGGGGTCAGCCCCAGGATGGCCTTCAGCGCGGTGGTCTTGCCGGCGCCGTTGGGGCCGATCAGGCCGACGATCCTGCCCGGCTCGATCTCGAAGCCGGTGTCGTCCAGCGCGAGCTTGTTCCTGTAGGCCTTGCGCAGGCCGCGGGCGGACACCACGGCATTGGCGGTTGCGGCATTCATCACTTGTTCCCCTTGGCTTGCAGCAGATCTTGTAAGGACAGGCCCAGCCGCTCGATGCGCTCGGCCACGGCCGGCCATTCTTCCGTGAGGAACCGCTCGCGCTCGCTGCCGCGCAGCTTGTTGGCCGCCTCGTCGGTGACGAACATGCCCAGGCCGCGGCGCTTCTCGACCAGGGACTCGTCGGCCAGTTCCTGGTAGGCGCGGGAAACGGTGATCGGGTTGAGCTGGTACTCGGCGGCCACCTGGCGGACCGAGGGCAGGGCGTCGCCGGGCTTCAGGATGCCGTCCAGCATCATGGCGATCACGCGGTCCTTCAACTGGCGGTAGATGGGAGCGCCGTCGCTCCATTGGATGGACGTCATGGCTCAGCCCCTCGGACGCAGTGATTGGCCAAAGGAAAAGTAGGGCATCGCCAGCGAAGCGCGGGCGCGCCGCTTGTGCGGGCGCACGGGGGCGCCGGCGTCGTCGGTGATGCCGCGGGCCTCGGCTTCCAGCGCGCCGGCCAGGGCGGCCGATTCCCCCTCGGCCTGGCGCGCCCCGGGGGCGGCCAGCAGGCCCAGCGCCAGCAGCAGGCCGCCGACGGCCAGACTGGGCAGGGTGCGGGTGAGTTTCGGGTTCATGGGATACCCCCCTGAGTTGGGTGAGTGGTGTTGTATTCAACTATAACACCTAAACACAGGGCGTCAACTACCCCGGAGGGTTTTGCCGCCCCAACTGAAGGCATACTTGTCATGTTCGCAATAGCGAGGCGCAGGAAATGAGCAAGTCACTGAGAATAATGGTTTTTCTGGCGATCCTCGGGGCTGCGACCAGCGCCCTGGCGGCTGGACTGCTGGATGTGAGCTACCGCCCGCTGGCCGGCAAGACGCCGGTGAACCTGAAGGAGCGCTATGCCGGCCAGGTGCTGCTGGTGGTGAACACCGCCAGCAAGTGCGGCTACACGCCGCAATACGACAGGCTGGAAGCGCTGCACCAGCGCTACGCGGCGCAAGGCTTCTCGGTGCTCGGCTTCCCCTCCAACGATTTCAAGGGCCAGGAGCCGGGCAGCGAAGAGGAGATCCAGGCGTTCTGCACGCTGACCTATGGGGTGAAGTTCCCCATGTTCGAGAAGGTGGTGGTGACCGGCGACGCCGCCACGCCGCTGTACCGCTCGCTGGCGCAGGCCACCGGCGTGGCGCCGGGCTGGAATTTCCACAAGTACTTGATCTCGCGCGACGGTCGCGTGGTCGCGAACTTCCCCAGCAAGGTCGCGCCTGACGATCCGGCGCTGATCGCCGCCATCGAGCGCGAGCTGGCGGCCCCGCGCGCCGCGCGCTGAGGGATCCCGTAGCGTGGGGCCGGCATGCCACAATAGTGGTTTGGCGCCGACTTCGCGGCGCGGGTTCCAGGAGTGAACAGGATGAAGCGGTCGTTCCGCGGCGCAGCCGTGTTGTTGGCAATTTCTTTTTCGATGCTGGGAGGCAGCGTGTCTGCACAGGAAAAAACCGCGCTGGCCACCGAGCGCGACAGGATCAGCTACGCCATCGGCGTGGACGTGGCCACTTCGCTGGAGCCGGTCGGCCCGTACCTGGACACGGCCGCCTTCGAGCGCGCGCTGGTCAACACCTTCGCCGGCAAGCCGCCGCTGATCACCGAGCAGGAAGCCCAGGCCACCGACCAGTTGCTGCGCGTGAACCTGGCCGTCGCCGACGGCCAGCCGATCCCCGGCATGCCGCCGGGCAGCGCGCCGCCGCCGGTCGACAAGGCCAAGGTCGGCCTGTTCCTGGGCACCTACATGGTCGGGCGTTCGCTGATGCCGCTGAAGGACGACATCGACCCGGCCGTGCTGGTGCAGGCCATGCGCACGGTCATCGGCAAGACCGGCACGCCGCTGCTGAGCGCCGAGCAGGCCCAGGCCGAAGTGCAGGCGTTCCTGGTCAAGCAGCAGGCCGGCCGCGGCCAGCGCAACCGCGACGAGGGCGCCAAGTTCCTGGCCGAGAACAAGACCAAGCCGGGCGTGATCACCCGCCCCTCCGGCCTGCAGTACATGGTGCTGCGCGAAGGCAACGGCGAGCGCCCGACCCCCGCCAGCCGCGTGCGCGTGAACTACGTCGGCACGCTGCTGGACGGCACCAAGTTCGACAGCTCTTACGACCGCGGCGAGCCGGCGGAATTCGGCCTGAACCAGGTGATCGCCGGCTGGACCGAGGGCGTGTCGCTGATGCCGGTGGGCGCCAAGTACCGGTTCTGGATTCCCTCCAACCTGGCCTACGGCCCCGGCGGCCAGCCGGGCAGCCCGATCGGCCCGGACGCCACCCTGACCTTCGACGTGGAGTTGATGGGTGTCCTGCAATGAGTCCGATAGCCGTATCGGCTTTGATGATTCGATGACAGGACTGCACTGATGCGAGTAACGATCTTCGGTACGGGTTACGTGGGGCTGGTTACCGGCACCTGCCTGGCGGACGTCGGCCACGACGTGGTCTGCGTCGATATCGACCCGGCCAAGGTCGAAGGGCTGAACCGCGGCGTGGTGCCGATCTACGAGCCGGGGCTGTCGCCCATGGTCAAGGCCAACCATGCCGCGGGCCGGCTGCACTTCACCACTGACGCGGCCGAGGCCATCGCCCACGGCGACGTGGTCTTCATCGCCGTGGGCACGCCGCCGGACGAGGACGGCAGCGCCGACCTGCAGTACGTGCTGGCCGTGGCGCGCACCATCGGCCGCCACATCGAGCGCCCCTGCGTGGTGGTGAACAAGTCGACCGTGCCGGTGGGCACCGCCGACAAGGTCAAGGCCGCCATCCAGGGCGAACTGGCCGCGCGCGGCGCCGACGTGGCCTTCGACGTAGTCTCCAACCCCGAATTCCTGAAGGAAGGCGACGCGGTCAACGACTGCATGCGCCCGGACCGCATCGTGATCGGCGCCTCCAGCCCGCACGCCATCGAGCGCCTGCGCCGCCTGTACGCGCCGTTCAACCGCAACCACGAGCGCATCGTGGTGATGGACGTGCGCTCGGCCGAACTGACCAAGTACGCGGCCAACGCCATGCTGGCCACCAAGATCAGCTTCATGAACGAGATCGCCAACATCGCCGAGCGGGTGGGCGCCGACATCGAGCAGGTGCGCCAGGGCATCGGCTCGGACCCGCGCATCGGCTGGCACTTCATCTACCCGGGCGCCGGCTACGGCGGCTCCTGCTTCCCCAAGGACGTGCAGGCGCTGACCCGCATCGCGCAGCAGCAGGGCTATGCGCCGCAGTTGCTGGAAGCGGTCGAGGCGGTGAACGAACGGCAGAAGAGCCACCTGTTCGAACTGGTCCAGCGCCACTACGACCGCGATGAGGACGAAGGCGTGCGCGGCAGGACCTTCGCCGTGTGGGGCCTGGCGTTCAAGCCCAACACCGACGACATGCGCGAGGCGTCCAGCCGCCGCCTGCTGGCGGAACTGTGGGAAGCCGGCGCGCGCGTGCGCGCCTACGACCCCGAGGCTCGGCACGAGGCGTCGCGGATCTTCGGCGAGCGCGACGACCTGCTGCTTTGCGAGCACGCCCACGAGGCGCTGGAAGGCGCCGACGCGCTGATCGTGGTGACCGAGTGGAAGCAGTTCCGCAGCCCCGACTTCGCGCGCCTGCGCGAGGCGCTGGGCGACGCGGTGATCTTCGACGGGCGCAACCTGTACGAGCCGGCCGACGTGGAAGCTGCCGGCATCGCCTACTACGGCATCGGGCGCGGGCGGTCGGTGCATGCAGTCTGACCTGCCGCTTCCCGCCGACACCCGCCTCGAGCAGCGGCTGGTGGAACTGGAGACGCGGCTGGCGTTCCAGGAACACGCGCTGGGCGAACTGAGCGAGGCGCTGGCCGACGCGCGCGCCGAGAACGAGCGCGCCGCGCTGCTGCTGCGGCACATGGTCGAGGAACTGGGCAAGGTGCGCGGCGCGCTGTACGAGAACCCCGCCGACGAACCGCCGCCGCCGCATTATTGATACGCTTGCGGCGCACCACGCCGCCACGAAAGGCCGATGAGCGATTCCCTCCGCGACCAGTTGCTGGGCCTGGGCTTCAAGCCCGCGCCGAAGCCCGAACGCAAGCCCGACCAGCGCCACGACGCCCGCCGTCCACACGGCGGCAAGGGCGGCGCGGCCGCACACGAGAGCCGCAAGCCCGGCGGCAAGCCGGTGGGCGGCAAGCGTCCGCCGCAGGGCAAGCCGAAGCGCGACCAGGGCGAGATCGACCTGGCCAAGGCCTATGCGATCCGTGCGCAGCGCGAGAAGAACGAGCGCATCGAGGCCGAGCGCCTCAAGCAGGAGGAAGCCCGTCTGCGCCGCGAAGCGAAGGCCAGGCTGGACGCTTTCCTCAAGGACAAGGCCCTCAACGATCCCGAAGCCGAGATCGCGCGCCACTTCCCCTACGGCGGCAAGATCAAGCGCATCTACGTCAATGCCGTGCAGTTGAAGGCGTTGAATGCCGGCGAACTGGGCGTGGTGCAGCAGAACGGCCGCTACCTGCTGGTGACCGCGGCGGTGCTGGCGGAAGCGGAGGCCATCTTCGCGCCGGCGGTCGCATTGAAGATCGACCCCGACGCGCCGGCGGAAGACGACCCGTACGCCGATCCGAAATACCAGGTGCCCGACGACCTGGTGTGGTGAATCTTCCGGTCAGGCAGCGCCCCTTGCTCTGCCTGCTGCCCGGGCTGGACGGCACTGGCCATCTTTATGGCCCCTTGGTTGAAGTGCTCGGCGAATGGGCCGAGGTGCGGGTGTTGGCCTACGACGCCTGCGGTTCCGCGGACTATCCGGCCCTCTGCGAAGCACTCCAGTCGGAACTCCCGGCCACAGGCGAACTGGTGCTGGTCGCCGAATCTTTCGCCGGGCCCTTGAGTGTGATGCTGGCGGCCCGGCATCCGGGCCGGGTCCGGGCGCTGGTGATGGCGGCGAGCTTCGTCCATGCGCCACTGGCATGCAGCCGGCTGTGCGCCTCGGTGTTGCAACGTATGCCGGCGCTGGTGCCGCCCGTGGCGTGGATGGAATGGGTGCTGGCTGGCGCGGAACTCCCCCCATCGTTGCGCGATGCGTTCGCTGCGATCCTGCGGACCGTGCCGGCGGAGCGGATCAAACAGCGTGCGCTGGCGGCGCTGCGTGCCGATGTCCGTTCCAGGCTTGCTGTGATGGACGTGCCCTTGTTGTACCTGCGCGCGAAGCACGACCGCTTGATCGGTGTGAGGGCGGGGCAAGTGGTGATGGCGCATGCCCGGCATGCGGCCTGGGAAGAGATCGAGGCGCCGCACTTCCTGTTCCAGACCGCGCCGATTGCTGCAGCACGCGCGATCCGGGAATTCCTGGACCGCTTGCCCGGGCGGATCGACGTGGCTGGCCGAGCCTGAGCAACTCGGGCACGCCGGCAGGCTTCCCCTGATTCATTTCCCCGCCGCGGCGACCTGCGGCCCCACCAGCCAGTGCCACGCGATCAGCGCCGCCAGCAACGCGATGGCCGAGGAGGCCAGGAAGGCGGCTTCGCCGCCGAAGCGCCACAGTTGTCCCGCCAGCAAGGCGCCGGCGACGCCGCCCACGCCGGAGGACAGGCCGTAGAACACGCCTTGGCCGTGACCGTTCATGCGGCCGGGGAAGAAGCGCACCAGCAACTGCATGGACGCGGCGAAGAAGGCGCCGAAGTTCAAAGCATGGGTGAGCTGTGCCAGCACCAGCACCGTGGCGTTGTCCGGGAACAGTCCCGTCGCCAGCCAGCGCAGCGAAGCGCTGAGCAACGCCACCAGCAGCACGCGCCCGGCGTCCCAGCGGCGGAAGATGCGGCTGGACAGGAAGAACACGCCGATCTCGGCGACCACGCCCACCGCCCACAGCATCCCCTGCTCGGACGTGGCGTAGCCGTGCTCGGACAGGTAGATGGAGAATAACGTGTAGAACGGGCCGAACGAGACCTGGGCCAGGAAGGCGGCGACGAAGAAGGCGATCGCCGGTGGCCGCTTCAGCCGCGCGCGGAAACCGTCGTCGCCGGCCGCGGCGGGGTGGCCGGGATCGTGCGCATAGCGGTTGCGCAATGCGGAGGCCAGCACGCCGGCCATCAGCGGCAGCATCAGCCAGGGCAGGGCGGCCACGCCGAGGCGGCGCGCGTCGATGGCCCAGCCGTACGCCGCCACCACCAGAATGAAGCCGATCGATCCCCATACCCGGATCAGGCCGTAGCGGTCGCTGCGCTCGGCCAGGTGCGACAGGGTGATCGCCTCGAACTGCGGCATCACCGCGTTGTAGACGAAGCACCAGGCCGCCATCGCCGCGAACAGCCCGGCGAAGCCCATCGGCATCAGGAACAGCGCGAAGCAGGCCAGCGCCAGCCCGCAGCCCAGGTGCAGCCAGCGGATCGGATGCGCCGAGCGCGCCGCCAGCGAGGTCCACAGGCTCGGCGAAAGGATGCGGGTGGCGTACCACAGGCTCATCAGCACGCTGATCGCCGCCACGTCCAGCCCGCGCGATTGCAGGTACAGGCTCCAGTACGGAGTGAAGGCGCCGAGCGCGGCGTAGTAGAAGAAGTAGAAGCTGGACAGCCGTGCGGCAGGCACGGGCTGTCCGGTCGAGAGGGCGGGAGTCATGGGGCAGGGCCGGCGCTGGCGACCGGACCGTTTCCCGCCGCCGGCCGTCATTGTGCTGCCTGCATGCGCCGGTTGTCAGTGCCGTGGTGCGCATTCGCCCGGGCATCGGTGTCGACGTGGGCATGGATGCCGGCGCTGGCGCGGCCGCATGCGGACGGCGAAGGCGGGAGCATGCGCGGTCGCGAATGTCGAAGATCGTGCAGTCGCCGGCTTTCGCGCGGAACCGCTGGCCGCAGAACGCGCTTCGTCAGCGCGCTTCCGCAGTCGCTTCGGCCGCGTTCCATTCGGCCACTTTCGCCCGCACGGAGGCCAGCATGGCGTCCAGTGCGGCGCGATCGTGGACCTGGCCGCGCATCACCACGGTGTCGATGGCGCGGACGGCCTCGATGTCCTCCAGCGGATTGCGTTCCAGCAGCACCAGATCGGCCGCCTTGCCGGCTTCCACCCCGCCGTAGCGGTCGAGCCTGCCGAACCACGCGGGGCCGGCGCGGGTGGCCGAAACCAGCGCCTGCGCCGGGGTCAGGCCTTCGCGCACGTACAGCGCCAGTTCGTTGTGCAGGCCGACGCCGGGGTAGTTGTAGGAATTGAGGAAGCCCGCGTCGGTGCCGGCCATGATGCGCACGCCGGCCTCCTGCAACAGTGGCAGCACCGCGGCGACTTCGGCGTAACGCGCGTGCCGCGCGGCGATCTGTTCGGGCGTGGCCTTGGCCGCGCGCTCCACGCGCCAGGCGTAGGTCTTGCGCAGGCCGGGGCCGATGTAGGCCAGGTAGGCGTCGCCGTCGTGCGGTTCGACGTCGAGGAAATCGATGATGCGCCCGCCGTCCAGTGTCGGCGTCACCGCCACGCCCAGTTCGGCGAAGCGGCGGTAGGCCGCCGTCGCGGTGGCGCGGTCGAAGCCGGCGTGCAGGCGGCGATTGGCCTCGGCGCGGTCAATCCGGCCGGCGGCGAAATCCGCGGCGATGGCCGCCTCGTCCGCCACGCCGGCCTTGAAGGCGTAGTCCAGGTGTTCGATGGAACTGAGGCCGGCATCGACGGCCTGGCCGACGGTCAGCGCCATCGGGATGTGCCCGGAGGTGCGCAGGCCGCGCTTGCGAGCTTCCCCGAGTGCGTACAGGAACAGCTCGGGCTTGAGCGTGCTGTCGGTGATCTTGACGAAATCCACCCCGTCGCGCTGCTCGCGGTCGAGCGCGGCGTCCACACCGGCTTCGTCGCCGGCCTCCAGCGTGCCCTTCCACACCGGGGCGATGCCTTCGATCTTGGCGCCGGAGGTGAACAGTTGCGGGCCGAACAACTGCCCGGCGGCGATCTGCCCGCGCCAGGCCAGCACCTGTTCGGCCAGGTCGCCGGAGGCGTCGCGGACGGTGGTGATGCCGTGGGCCACGTACAGCGGCAGCAGTGCCTTGTTCTCCTCGACCAGCGCCGGGCCGCCGCCGAAGTGCACGTGCATGTCCCACAGCCCGGGGATCAGGTAGCGGCCGCGTGCGTCCACGGTGGCGGGAGCCTGCCATGCGCGCGCCAGCGTCGCGTCTTCGCCGACCGCCAAGATGTCGGCGCCGCGGATCGCCACCGCCTGCCCGGCCTGCGTGCGGCCGTGTTCGACGTCGACGATGGTGGCGTGGCGGATCAGCACGTCGGCCTGTTGGCGGCCGGCCAGCGCGGGTGCCGCCAGGACCATCGAGGCGATCAGGGCGAGGAAGGAAAGAGTCTTCATGGCAGGGTGTTCCTGTGGCGTGCGGGGTTCCGCACGCGGGGCATGCGCGTGCGCGGCGGCGGAACGGGCGGGCCGCCGCATCGGCGCGTCAGTGGTGACGATACGCCATCGTCCGCCTGCGGCGCACCGCAGGCGCCGGGGTTCATTCGGGATCGTAGTCCAGGTTGGAGGCCAGCCAGCGCTCGACCTGGGCCAGTTCCACGCCCTTGCGCCTGGCGTAGTCGGTGGCCTGTTCCTTCGACACCCGGCCGACCACGAAGTACTGGCTGCGCGGATGGCTGAAGTAATAGCCGGACACCGCCGCCGTGGGCAGCATGGCGAAGCTCTCGGTCAGTGACATGCCGGCGTTGCACCCGGCGTCGAGCAGGCGGAACAGCGTGGCTTTCTCGCTGTGCTCGGGGCAGGCCGGATAGCCCGGGGCGGGGCGGATGCCGACGTACTTCTCGGCGATCAGCGCTTCGTTGTCGAGCGTCTCATCGGCAGCGTAGCCCCAGAACTCGGTGCGCACGCGCTGGTGCAGGCGTTCGGCCAGCGCTTCGGCCAGGCGGTCGGCCAGCGCCTTCAGCAGGATGGCGTTGTAGTCGTCGTGGTCGGCCTCGAAGCGGGCCACGTGCGCATCGATGCCGATGCCGGCGGTGACCGCGAACAGGCCGATCCAGTCCTGCTTGCCCGAGTCCTTCGGCGCGATGAAGTCGGCCAGGCAGAAATCCGGGCGGTCGGCGGGCTTGTCGACCTGCTGGCGGAGGAAGTGCAAGGTCGCCACGGTACCTGCAGGAGGGGCTTCGGCCCCGACCGGATTTCTTTGGCCCTCTGTCGGGGCTGGAGCCCCTCCTGCAGGTGCCGCATCCCGGAGGGAAACCACCACGTCGTCGCCCACGCTGTTCGCCGGCCACAGCCCGAACACGGCCTTGGCGGTCAGCCATTTTTCGCCGACGATCTTTTCCAGCATCGCGCGCGCGTCGTAGTACAGCTCGCTGGCCTGCTTGCCGACCACCTCGTCGGTGAGGATGGCCGGGAACTTGCCGGCCAGTTCCCACGCCTGGAAGAACGGCGTCCAGTCGATGCCCTCCACCAGCTCGGGCAGCGGATAGTCGTCGAACACGTGCAGGCCGGGCTGCGCGGGTGCGGGCGGCGTGTAGGCGTCCCAGCCGCCGTCGAACCTCTGCCCGCGTGCCTTGTCCAGCGATACCAGCCGCTTGGCGTCGCCGCGGTTGCGGTGGCGCTCGCGGATCTCGGCGTAGTCGGCGTCGTTGGCGGCGACGAAGGCCGCGCGCATGTCGCGCGAGATCAGCGACTGCGCCACGCCGACCGCGCGCGAGGCGTCCTTCACCCACACGGTCGGCGCCTTGTAGTGCGGGTCGATCTTCAGCGCGGTGTGCGCGCGCGAGGTGGTGGCGCCGCCGATCAGCAGCGGCGTCTCGAAGCCCTGGCGCTGCATCTCGCGCGCGACGTGGGTCATCTCCTCCAGCGACGGCGTGATCAGCCCGGACAGGCCGATCAGGTCGGCGTTCTCGGCGCGCGCGGTGTCCAGGATCTTCTGAGCCGGCACCATCACGCCCAGGTCGACCACCTCGAAGTTGTTGCAGGCCAGCACCACGCCGACGATGTTCTTGCCGATGTCGTGCACGTCGCCCTTGACCGTG